>Ga0068871_100000137_pt1 | contig 47104 bp, 43 predicted proteins | sample KBSMisM72_FD_72750 | JGI IMG/M metagenome (GOLD analysis project Ga0068871, IMG submission 72750) | Miscanthus rhizosphere microbial communities from Kellogg Biological Station, Michigan, USA - KBS Miscanthus M7-2 | ecosystem: Host-associated > Plants > Roots > Rhizosphere > Soil ...
TTTAGAGAAAGCCCCGCCCAAGCTGAGCTTGAACGGGGCACCCTCAAGAGTAAATTACGGTCTACGGTCTAACTAAGGCGTTACAGATGCCTCACTCCGGCTCGGGCGGGGCTGTTTGATGTTGGTCGCAGAGAACTGCCCCGCGTAAGGTTGGCGTTACTTGGTTGGCGGAAATTCCAGCGCGACATAGCGGGCGTTCTGGTGGCCGGCATTCATTACCGCATGGGTCAAGCCAGCCTCTACCCAGGCAACTTCGCCAGACTTCAACTGGATATGTTTTGCCGGCTGGCCCTCTACTGTACTCTCCAGGTCAATGTCGCTGACTGCTATGACAAGGTGCGGAACCAGATGCTTATGTCTAGGGATCATGGCATGGGGCTGAAGATCGGTCTCCGAAGCGCGGACGCCATCCTTCACAAAAAGGATTTCCTGAGTTCCACCTTCCAGCACGCTGACGCCACGCTCTTCATCCCATTTGTAAGACGTCTTCGGATGAAGCACCTCTACATCGACATTGGGAAATGGTTTATCGGCGAGATTGCGGACAACATGCGCGAAGCCACCTTCCGCGAAGGATGTCTGCCCGGCTTTCATCCCGCCTCTTTGGGCCGGTTTGCCTGGGATCTCGTTGCTTACGTTGGAATCAGCCAGCGATACGATGAAATAGTCGTGGCGATGGCGGTGAAGCAGGGTCACGGCATGGGGCGGAATCACCACATGGAATACCCGCACGAAATCGTTCTGCAACACCATGCGATGAGAAGGTTCGGCGGTTATTTCGACTTCCGAAGTTTGGCCCAGTGTTGAACTTGCGAGCATCACGGCACATGCGGCAACGTAAAATTTCATGGCCGGATTCTATCGCACTAACCTCGGCAACCAGAGCGATAGAGCACCAGGATAAATCGTGAAAGATGAGACCTAGCGCTGACGGGGAATGGGGCGGCGCTTTGTGGATCGGTCAGGAAATTCAGCGGTGGGCTCTTCGTAGGGGATTCCAACCGGCAGCCGGGCGGCTGATTTCGCTCCTTGATACTTGCTGCGGGCGGCCACCAGTTTTTCGACTTCTTCCTGTCCCAACGGCTCCTGACGTCCCAGGACCTGGGTCACCAGGGCGATCTGGGCAAAATGCTCGACCGTCTCCATCTTCATGTAGGCATGATGGAGAGAGTCGCCATAGGAAACTACTCCGTGGTTGGCCATCAGGATGGCGTCATAGTCCGGCACGAATGGCTCCAGGGCCTCCCAGAGCTCGGGCGTTCCAGGCGTACCATAGCGCGCCAGGGGGATGGAACCAAGGCCAAGAACGACTTCGCTGACCAGCGGCTGGTTAAGAGCCATGCCAGCAGCGGCAAAGCCCGTCGCCGTAACCGGATGGGCGTGCACGACTCCCTGTACGTCGGGCCGCATGCGGTAAATCAGCAGGTGCATGCCGATTTCGCTGGAAACGCAGTGCTGTCCGCGAATGCAGTGGCCATCAAGGTCGACCACCACCATATCGGCCGGACGCATCATGCCTTTGCACATCGATGTCGGCGTAGCCAGAATTCGGTCTTCGTCGAGGCGCACAGACAGATTGCCGTCCATGGCAGCCACGTACCCACGGTCGTGCAGCATCTTGCCGAAGAAGGCAAGCTCGCGCCGGTATTGACGTTCGCTAGGCATGCAGCTTACAAGGCAGGCGAGAAGGAACCCAAGCCAGTCCGCGTATGGTACCGCACTGTTGGGATACAGACAATCGACTTTACACTTTATTTTGGCATAGATTTGGAGGGCTTGAATGGCCGTTCCTTGAGGCTTGGAGGCTTTGATTGAAGACTTTGGGGATTATTGGGGGCATCGCCCCGGAATCAACGGTGGACTATTATCGCCAGATTGTTGCTGCCTACCGGGCTCGAAAGGGCGACGGCAGCTATCCGGCCATCATCATCAACAGCATCAATTTGAGTAAGATGCGCGACCTGATTTTCGCCGGACAGAACGATGAGTTGGTCACGTTTATGTCCGATGAAATTCAGAAACTTTCGGCTGCTGGCGCTGATTTCGGACTGCTCGCTTCTAATACGCCCCATCTGGTCTTCGACGAACTGGAGAGCCGGTCTTCGATCCCTCTGCTTAGCATTGTGCGGGCAACTTGCCAGGCTGCGAAAAACCGTAGATTCAAGAAGGTGGGTTTGATCGGTACCCGATTCACCATGAATGGAAAGTTCTATCCGCAGGTCTTCGCCCGCGAGGGTATTGCGATCGTCACTCCTGAGCGCAAAGATCAGGAATACACGCATAACAAATACATGGACGAGCTAGTCAATGAGATCTTACTTCCGGAAACTCGTGCAGGAATTCTTGCTGTCGTCGACCGTATGAAGGAGAGCAGCAGAATCGAAGCGGTGATCTTGGGCGGAACCGAGCTTCCTCTGTTGTTGCGGGACGCGGGCGATGCGGGAATACCATTTCTAGACACGACGAGAATCCACGTGGAAGCCGCGGTAGAGAAGATGCTGGATTAGGGGTCAGCTTAGTCGAGATCGCGCCAATTGGGACCTACGCCCTGTTCCACGAGCAAGGGGACAGTCAGCGCCGGGTGAACCTTCTCCATGTGATCGCGTACCAGACTCCGCATGGTATCCACCTCGGAATCCGGAACTTCGAAAACCAATTCATCGTGCACTTGTAGGGTCATGCGCGACTTCAGACCTTGCTCCCGTAAAGCGGCATCGATTCGAATCATGGCGAGCTTGATGAGGTCGGCGGCCGTCCCTTGCAACGGGGTATTCACTGCTGTGCGCTCGGCGAAGCCACGCAGGTTCGAGTTTTTGCTGTTGATATCAGGGATAGGCCTCACGCGTCCGTGAAGGGTGCCGACTTTTCCGTCACGGCGGGCCTGCACCAGGGTTTCATCGATGAAGTTCCGCACGCCCTTATATTTCTCAAAATACGCATCAATAAATTGCTTGGCTTCTCGGGGCTCAATGCCCAGATTTTGCGACAAGCCGAAAGGCGAAAGTCCGTAGACGATGCCGAAGTTTACGACTTTGGCCTGGCGGCGATGATCGGGCGTGACCATAAGAGGTGGTACGCCAAAAACCTGCGAAGCGGTCAACCTGTGGATGTCATCGCCATTGCGATAGGCTTCCACCAGCAGTGGATCTTTCGAGAAATGGGCCAATAGCCTTAGTTCGATCTGCGAATAGTCTGCCGCCAACAGCACGTGGCCGGGTTCTGCGGTAAAGGCGGCGCGAATCTCACGGCCGAGCTCAGTGCGAATTGGAATGTTCTGCAGGTTCGGATTAGCCGAGGAGAGCCTTCCGGTCGCCGTCCCGGTTTGCGCGAAGGTAGTGTGCAGGCGTCCGCTGGTGCGGCTGAGCAGCAGAGGCAGCGCGTCCACATAGGTCGACTTCAGCTTGGATAACTGGCGGTACTCGAGCACCATGCGGGGAGCGTCATGCGACGCTGACAGTGATTCGAGCACATCGACCGCTGTCGAGATGGTGCGTCCCTTACCGTATTTCACCGGTTTAGGCAGGTTTAGCTTATTGAAGAGCACCTCTCCCAGTTGCTTGGGAGAGTTGATATTGAACTCGGAGCCGCAACACTCGTAAATCTCCCGCGCCTTGGCATCAATTTCCCGCTCCAGCCGCGATGACATTTTGGAAAGCACTGCACGGTCGATTTTCACCCCAGCTTGCTCCATTCGTGCCAAGACCGGGACCAGCGGCAGATCGATTTCGTGGTAAAGCTCCAACAAATTGCTTTGTTCGACATCGCCTCGCAATGTATGGGCCAGACGTCCGGTAATGTCCGCAGACTCCGGCAGACTTCCGCTCAACTTCAGATTAAAGCGCCGGAGTGCCACGTCTGCGAGACGATGCGACGTGTAGGTTGGATCCAGCAGGTACGAATACAGCATGGGATCATGTTCCACATTGCGCAGGGGGATGCCCTGTTCTTCCCAGGCATGCAGCGCGGCTTTGTAGTCGTGAATTGCTTTCGGCAGGCTCTCATCACCCAGAGCCTGGACTATACGCCCGCGGACTTGCTCGGCCTCCATAGAAACTGTCTGTGCCTCGCCGGATTTGCCGGAAATAGCTGCGCTTCGAGGTGCCTTCGGAGCTTCCGGCTCAGCCCGAAGCGGTAGCATGGCCTCGCCAGCTTCCTCGGTCTCTTCTTCCACTTCATCTAAGTCACCATCACTGCTGACGGACTCAATGGCGATGGCTAGCAGGCCGGCCTCGGAAGCGACTCTTATAACGGCTTCAACTTCCTCAACAGACTTTGCTTCGCCGTAATACGCTTCGCTCAATTCTACGACTGGGAGCAGTTCTTTTAGCAGCGAGGTAAATTCCAGCTCCGTAAACAGCGCACGTAAAGTTTCAATATCCGGCTCGCCCGCCTTCATGGCATCCACATCAAGTTCAATGGGCACGTTGCAATCGATGGTAACCAGTTGCTTGCTCAATAAAACATTGTCGCGATTGTTTTGTAGCGATTCGCGATAGGTTTTGCGTTCGACCTCGGCAGCGTGGTCGAGTGTGGCTTCGACCGATCCAAACCGCTTGATGAGATCAACTGAACCCTTGTCACCGATGCCGGGCGCGCCGGGTATATTGTCGATGCTGTCGCCCCGCAGTGCCATCACGTCGATCACACGCTGGGGAGGGACGCCCAAAATCTCCTCAACCTTGGCGGCATCGCAAATCAGATTGTCCTTGGGAGGATTCAATACCAGTACGTTATCGTTCACCAGTTGCAGCATGTCCTTGTCGCTGGAAACGACATAGACCTGATAGGACTCAGCTACGGCTTTGCGGGCCAGCGTGCCAATCACGTCATCGGCTTCGTATCCGGAAAGTTCGAGAATCGGTATTCGGTACGCTTCCAGCGCACGGCGAATGTAGGGTACTTGCTGCACCAGGTCGCCGGGCATTTCTTTGCGGTTGGCCTTATAGCCGTGGTATTCGATCTCCTGAAAAGTCTGGGTCTTCAGGTCGAAGCGGCGGACGCTGGTAAAGTCCTTTGCTTGCTGGCTGCGAAACGTAGGAGCTGAAACGTCGAAGACTGCAGCCAAATATTCCGGCGAAAAATCATCGCGTAATTTGCGCAACATGTTGACGAAAACATAGGTCGCAGCGGTTGGTAGGCCCGTCTTGGTCGACATTCCGCGCTGCCGCGCCATGGCGTGATAGGCGCGGAAGATAAAAGACATGGTGTCGATCAGGAAAATGCGATTGGCTGCGGATGGTTTTTCGACAGGACGAGGCCCCGGCTTAGATGTTTCCAAGGCCGTCTTCCGTGACATCACCGCGCCCTTGCTTCTAGGAGACAATACTTAAGTTTAACAGCTTGAACGCGAGTCTTGGCTCCTCCGGGCCATTGGAAAAATCACTGAATGAACATGCAGTCGCCGTAAGAGTAGAAGCGATATCGCTCTTCGATAGCATGCCGGTAGGCTTCGAGGGTCTGTTCTTTCCCGGCGAAGGCACTCACCAGCATGAGCAGTGAGGATTGCGGGAGGTGAAAATTGGTAAGCAACGCGCCGACCGAGCGGAACTGATATCCGGGATAAATAAAGATGTTTGCCTCTCCGCCGCCAGCTGAGATTGTGCCGGTAAGCGATGCGTGCTCCAGGGCGCGCACGGTGGTGGTACCGACTGCAACAATGCGCCTAGCCGCAGTCCGGGCACCGTTGATCGTCTTCGCAGCTTGGGAAGAAATCTGGTATCGCTCGCTGTGCAGCTTGTGATCCTCGACCCGCTCCACCCGGACCGGCTGAAACGTGCCTAGGCCGACGTGTAGCGTGATTTCTGCGATTTGAATGCCCCGCCCCCGGATGCGCTGCAAGATCTCCGGGGTAAAGTGCAGACCGGCAGTGGGCGCGGCCACGGAGCCTCGCTCCTGCGCGTAGACGGTCTGGTAGCGTTCCCGGTCAGCAGAGATATCGTCCCGGCCGATATAGGGTGGAAGTGGGACGTGTCCCAGCCGTTCAACGACCGAAAAAAACTCCATGACTGGATCAAAGCGCAGGCGGCGCTCGCCGAAGGTTCCACGGTCGACGACCTCCGCCCGCAATTCATCGTTTTCGCCGAAGAAAAGCCGTTCGCCTACGCCGATTTTGCGCCCTGGCCGAACAAGACATTCCCATTCATTCGTTTCGGCTGAGACCTGCTTGCTAAGCAGGACCTCGACACGTCCATGCAAGAAATCACGCGAAGCGGGGTTGGATGGGCTAAGGGGTTGGGCCCGCGTGCCCGATCGCCTGCCGAACAAGCGTGCCGGAAATACACGAGTGTTATTTATGACCAGCAGGTCGTCAGGGCGAAGAAGGTTCGGAAGATCGCTGAAAGACAAATCCGAAAGGGCGCCCGAGGCGCGAGTGAGATGTAGCATCCGCGAGCCGGACCGGTCGGGAAGCGGCTCCTGGGCAATGAGTTCTTTCGGTAGGTGGAAGTTAAATTCGGAAACTTGCACGTACCAAGATTATAAGTTGGGTGTGGCTCTACGAACCCAGCGCTTTGGCAATCGCCTTCACGATACCGCCCGCCAGGGTCTGCATCTTGTCCTCTGATTCGGCCTCAACCATGACACGGGCCAGAGCCTCGGTTCCGGAGTAGCGCACCACCACTCGGCCGTTGCCATCCAATTCGCCTTGAGCTGAGTCGATTGCAGTTTGAATTTCCGGGACGTTGGTGAAAGGGACCTTCTCGCGTACACGGACGTTCTTAATCACCTGGGGAAACACTTTGAGATCGCTAACCAGTTCTGCCAGCGGACGGCCGGTGCGCGCCATCACTTCCATTACTCTCAGGGCGGTCAACAGGCCATCTCCGGTGGTGGCATCCCCGTCGCGGAAGATGATATGGCCGGATTGCTCTCCACCTAGGATGGATCCGGTCTTCTGCATCTCTTCGAGAACATATTTATCTCCGACGTTGGCGCGCAGCATCTTGATCCCCGACTTGCGGAAGGCAATTTCCAAGCCCATGTTCGACATGGTCGTCGCGACTACGGTGGATCCCTTGAGGATGCCGCGTTGCTGCATGTCGCGCGCAGTCAGAAGAAGCACGGCATCGCCATTGACCACTTTGCCGTTGCCGTCGCTGAATAGCGCGCGATCGGCGTCTCCGTCAAAGGTCACCCCGAGATCAAACCGTCCCTTTTTCGAAGCAATAATTTTGGCGAGGGTCTCGGGATGCAACGCTCCGCAGCCCTCGTTGATATTTCGACCATCCGGCGACGAGCTTAAAAATGTGGCTTTGATGCCGCAGGCTTGAAACAATTCCGGCGCTTCGGCGGCGGCTGCACCGTTCGCGCAGTCCACCACGACTCTCATTTTTTTCAAGTCGGCGTTTACGCTCTTCGCCAGCCACCCGATGTAGGCGTGGCGGAGGTTCGCCTCCCCTGGCAAACTGGCGGGGGGCTTTTCCTCAGGCTCAGGGTGCGCCTGCGGATCTTGCAGCAGCGCGAAAATCTCCTGCTCAATGGCAAGCTCGCGCGCGTCAGGCAGCTTGTACCCATCGTTCGAGAAAACCTTGATTCCATTATCAGTCCAGGGATTATGCGACGCCGAAATCACCACCCCAGCAGCATAGCCACGCGACCGCGCCAAAAAAGCGATGCCCGGGGTTGTGATTACTCCGGCGCTATGGACCTCCACGCCGCAACTGGACAGGCCAAGCGCGATGCGGTCCGCAATCCAGGCGCTGGACTCGCGGGTGTCTTGCCCGATGACTACGCGCGGCTTCTTGGTCACGCGCAGCAGATCGTGTCCCAAAGCGCGTCCGATGAGGTAGGTACTTTCTGAGGTCAAAGGGAATTCGCCGGCAACGCCACGAATCCCATCGGTTCCGAATAGTTGTCTGGTTTGTGATGTCATTCTGGTTTCTGGGCAGCGCCCGCATTGGCGGGACTCGCCTTTCGCATGCTTATGGTCACGCGTACAGGCCCGGCATTCACTACCTGAACCAGAGGATCGGCAACATAGGCGTAAGTGACAAACGTTGCCTCATCCATTGTCCCGCTTGCGTCCACAGGATCGGTAGTTGCCGCATCCACTGCTTCCACCCGTTTACGTGGTCCACTGATGGTAACCACAGATGGGTTTGCGCGCATGTTACCAATGGTGTATTCGTCGGCAAACTTTCCCATAACCCTCGGATGCACCGGCACTTGACGTACAAGGCGGGTATCAAAGGTCAGTTGCAGATGGCTGGGAGTTACCTGCGTGACTTCGAGTTGACGGGGATAGCGGACGTTTTCTGTCAGATTGTAGGTGCGTTGTCCGGGAACAGCGCCGGTGAGGTCAATTTCGGCGCGCACGTCAGAGTTTCGCAAATCACGAATATCGTTCTCCGGTCCACGTAAACGAACCTGAGCGCGGGGAATGTTCTCCGCCCCAACATCGATATTGGCTGGAATGTTGCGGAACTCGATGGGTACATCCACCCCAATTTCTGCCGGAGATTGCCCGGAAACGGCCATCCACAATGCCATTGCCAGCGCCAGAGATATCAGCTTTAGCCCGAAGTTGTGCAGTACATAGACTCGGAGAAATTCCTTCATGGCTAATCTTCGGTTCCCGAGTTGAACCGGGCGGGACTGCGTCCCTCACCGGAGCGAATGACTGTGGGACGGGCACTCTCCAATTGTTGCGGCTCCATGGTTTCTATGCCCCCCGATATTGGTGTCGGCAGGGTTGAGGGGGGAACGTACCGCCGCAGCAGTTCTCCCATTCGTTCCCGCAGTTGCTCCACCGTCAGATCGCGCTCTATTTTTCCTGACACTGCGAGGCTGATGGCTCCCGTTTCCTCGGAAGCGATTACCGCAATCGCGTCAGTTTCTTCGGTAATGCCAATTCCGGCGCGGTGCCGTGTTCCAAGTTGTGTCGAAAGCACCGGATTCATCGACAGCGGCAGAAAGCAAGCAGCGGCAGCGATACGGTCCTTTTGAACGATGACAGCGCCGTCATGCAGGGGAGCGCTGGGCCGGAATAAAGTCGCCAGCAGGTCGTAGGACAGCCGCGCATCAAGCGGGACGCCGCTTTCAATGTAAGTACGCAGGCCGATCTCGCGTTCGATCACGATTAAAGCACCGGTCTGGTTTTGGGAAAAGAGATTTGCCGCCAACACGATATCGTCATAGGCGTCCGCTTCAGATGCGCCCGACCGGCTGAACGTTACTCGCCGTCCCAAGCGAGCCAGTGCCTGCCGGATCTCACCCTGAAACACAACGATCAATGCGAAGACTCCGTAAGGCAGCAGAGTGCTCAGCATCCAGTTAAGGGTAGTTAGGTCGCCGAGACGGGAAAAATAGAATGCCAGCGCAAGGGCGGCTACGCCCACCAGCATGTAAGCAGCCCGGGTACCTCGTATCAGCGTGAGCAATTCATAGATGATGACCGCGACCAGTAGAATGTCGACCGCTGAGATCAACGAAAAATGTGGCCACGCCAAGAACCGCATCTTGCTCCGTCCTTACAAAACCTTCGCGCCCGAGCCCCTTGGTACGCCCATTGTAATCCAGCGTAGAGCAATATCCGCTGACTCTTGAAGGGGCTACGATCCTGACTTGGGTAACTTAGGAAACGAAAGTCCCGTTTTTGGTCGACCCGATTTCCCTGATCAAATGGGCCTTTGGCAGCTTGTTCCCGCAGGCGCCGCTGTTATCCTCCTCTCAACGCGCGCCCGTCTTAACAAGCTCACTACATTCAGGAGGATTCATGCTCGGGAAAGTGCTCAGAACCATTTCTTTGTTGCTGCTGGCCGGTTTGGCGGCGGCTGAAACCATCCCCGCCGGCGCGCACATCACGGTGCGAATCGATTCGGCAATCAGTTCAGGAACAGCTCGTACAGGCCAGGCCTTCCACGGCAACTTGACTCGCAACCTGGTGGTGAACGGCAAGACAATCGCCCGGGAAGGCGCCCCGGTTCGGGGGAAAGTTACCTACGCCAAGAGCAGCGGACGGCTGCATGATCCCGGCCTGCTTACGCTTCGCCTGACAGCGGTAGAGGTAAATGGCAAGATGGTACCGGTTTCAACCACGTCCTATCACGCGGAAGGCAAGAGCCACAAGAAGAGCAATTTGGAGAAAATCGGTGGCGGTACCGCTGCCGGCGCTCTGATTGGCGCGTTTGCCGGAGGTGGTAAGGGCGCTGCCATTGGCGCAGCAGCCGGAGCAGGAGCTGGAACCGGCCTGGCGGCAGCAACGGGAAAACAAGAGGCTCTGATCCCGGCCGAAGCCGCGCTAAGCTTCACTACGAGGTAGCTCTGTAGCGGGCGGCGGGGCGCTTTGCCCCGCCGTCATGCCGCCCCTTTCATCGCGGTTTTTAAATAGTCCAGCACCTGTTCGGCGTGTCCTTCTGGCTTAACCTTCTCGAAAATGTGAATGATCTTTCCGTCCGGCCCGATCACGAAGGTGGTCCGCGCCACACCCATGACCTTTTTCCCGTACATGTTCTTTTCCTTCATCACTCCATAGGCGTTGCAAGCCTTCTTTTCGGCATCGCCCAGCAGCGGAAAAGGCAAATTGAATTTCTCTTCGAATTTCTTCTGTGCCTTGGGTTGGTCGGGAGAGATCCCTAGCAGCACTGCGCCGGTTTTCTGCATCTGCTTGTAAGAGTCGCGAAATTCGCAGGCCTCGATGGTGCAGCCGGGAGTGTCCGCGCGTGGATAGAAGAACAACACGACGTATTTCCCCCGCAGGCTCTTCAATGCGACTTCATGGTCGTTCTGGTCCGGCAGGGTAAACTCCGGGGCTTTATCATGGACATTCATGGCCGTCTCTCCTGATCGACTGAAGTGTGGTTTGAAACTTTTATACGCCAGCAACTGGGGCGGCGTCATCCTTGCCGTCGTTGCCGCCATCTGCACTCTTGGATCACAGGGATGGGCCCAATATGCCAAAAAAGCTACGGCCAGCAAAGGACCGCGTGCCCTCGGACTGCTTGAACTGGCTGCCAACGGCAAAGCCCACCTACTCCCGATCGTGATCTTGTACGAGGGACAATATTACGACGCAAGCTCGTATAAAGCCGCGCCGGTCCCCATGGCGCTCGACTCCGGCACCGTCTACGAGGGGACCAAGACCGGAGTTTCGCAAGGATTGTTCACGATTTCAGGAGCCCTCCACTCAGACGCCGGGAACCGCTGGGTGGGGGCCGGAACGTGGCAGCCGGCAGGCTCAGAGCCCGCGAAGAAGGCTGCACCCCCAAAGAAGAAATCGGAAGAAGACTTGAACGCTCCCCCCGTTCTGCGACGGCCCGGAGCAGAGACGAAAAAACCGGCTGAGCCACCTGCTGCGGCGAAAGTTCCAACCCCTGCCCCGGCGGCAGCTCCAGCCCAAGCGAATCCACCAACTCCAGCACCGGTAGAGAAAGCGCCTCCGGAGGATCCCGACCGGCCGGTACTGCGTCGCGGGCAGCAGACACCCGCACCGGCGGAAATGCCTGGCCCGTCAGCCGCGAAGGGAGCGGGGACGAAAGTAGCAGAAGCAAAGTCCGCGGACCCTGCGCCTTCAAGCGGACCGGTACAGGAAATACCGGCCATCTCAGACGCCAAGGGCCCTGAGCCGCACTCATACGCGTACTCTACTAAGCCCGAAGATGAGCAGAACTTCCGCAAGAAAATGTTGACCATGGCTGTCACTGAGCTTCAGAACTACCAGAAGACCGCGGTCGAACCCGGGGCGGCCGTCACGAAAAAACCGGTACGCGCTGCCCGGCCGGTTCCGCCCAATTTCGAAGATGTGCAGTTGAGGATTTTGGATCTTTCAACCAGCAATGAACCTATCCTGGTCTTGATGGCTAAGGCTTTACCGACCAAAGCCACCGCCACGCCCGACCTGCAATATTTCATCACGTTGGTTGCGCGGGAAGACATCTATGGCGACCTTCACAGGGCTTCCGTGAAGATTACTGACACGCAGCATTTTGACTCGCTGCCTCGGTTCGAATTGATCGATGCCGTCGATGCTGACGGCGACGGACGAGGCGAACTCCTATTCCGGCAGATTTCCGATGCGGGCAGAGCGTTTGTTATTTATCGCGTTATCGGGGATCAGTTGTGGCCGCTTTACGAAGGGGCTCCCCAGTAAGGCTCGTTTCAATTCTATAATTTTGCGGTGCTGGCGGGCGAGAGCGCCCGCCCGCACCGAAACCGCTCATAAAAAAGGCCCGCTGGGCGGGCCCTTTCTTGGTGTGCAGCGGTCTTTACTTCTTCGGGGGAGGGGCTGAAGACGGGCTCGTGCTATCCGGAGTAGCGCTTGTTGGAGGGGCGGTTTCGGGCGTCGCTGTTCCGGGAGTTGCGTTGGTGTCGGGCGTCACTCCTGGCGTTGCTTCTGGCGTGGGAGCAGGAGTGCTGCAAGGCGTTGACGAGGCAGTGGCCGATCCAGTCGTCGCACACGGTGGTTGCGTTCCTGGGGTGGTGTTGGCATTGCTTGATCCGGCAGCGCCCGGAGTTGCGGCGGTTCCCGGAGCAGTCTCGGTTCCAGGGGTCGTGCTATTTACGGTTCCGGGGCTGGTCGGTGGAGCAGTGGTTGGCGTGGCGGTAGACGGAGTCGCCTGTCCTGGAGTCGTAGTCTGAGGCGAGGTGCTCATACCGCTGGTGCTGGTGTTGCCGTTCGCGCCCGGACTTGCAGTACCGGGCTGCGCAGTTTGCGCTCCCGCGGTTCCGGTGGCCTGAGCCATCAGCACGGGCGAAGCGTTGTGCAAGGAGGAAGATGGCTTTGGCGAAGTGCACTTGTCGCCCACTTTCCTCATGTGCGTTACGTTGAATGCTGTCGTGGAGCTCGATGGAGTCGAGTCGGTGGCCGCTCCTCCTGTAGAACCGGTTGCATTCCCCGGCATTGGTTGTCCATCGGCTTCTACTTCTTGGCCGACATGCGAACTCAGGGAACTAAAGTCTTTTCCCGCCAAGGTATAAACGGTACCCGTTTTATCTTCCGTTACGGTGTAGGTGTTGTTCGCACCTGTCCCGAGACATCCACGAACCGTGGTGCTGTTCGCATCGGCGGCGCCGGCTTGTCCGGCAGCATCACCTTGGCTTGGTTGTGGAGTCTGGCTCGCACTTGGATTAACTGGGGCCTGTTGTTCGGTTGCCGGTCCTTGACCGGGGGATGTCGTGCCAGGCTGCTGCGCGAATGCGAAAGCCGCAGCCAAAGTAAGAACAGGGAGTAAAGATGTTTGAACCTTCATAGAACCCTCACGAGGGGAGTTTACTCATCCACCCTGCGAGTCTAGGGTTCTGGGCAGGGCGGGGATATCCGGAAGACGCCTTAGGGACTATACGGTATTCGTGTACGGCATTTTTGCCGATCTACTGGAAGGAATTTCTAAGTAGTTAAGGTTAGAAAATGGTGGGCCCGCAAGGATTTGAACCTTGGACCAATGGATTATGAGTCCACTGCTCTAACCGCTGAGCTACGGGCCCGCTCTTTCTATTCAGCAGCTTGTTCCAAGATTCTACTAATTATTTCCCTGCTGTGCGGCATTTGTACCATTGGGTGCTTTGGCTCACATTGGCGGCCATTAGTCCTCACTGTCAATTCCGACAGACCCCGATCGCCGATCGCTTAGATAACCTCATTTTGAGAATTGTGCATGGGAAAAACATGATGGGCAGGCAGTGAAAGAGCTGCGAGCAGCGGAACGATTACGGTGAGGTGAAAGAAGAGGTGAGTCCTTTGCGTGGCGGCGATCTCGATTTCACGATAGCGCGGTTGGGCGAGTGCCGCTTCCGATCGCCTTTGTCCAGTGTCCGGTTCACTCGAGACGACGAACGCATCCTCTATCACGCGCGACTCGAAGCCATCAAAGAATCTCTCGCTGAGGGGGCGGATCCTCCAGCGATGGAGGCTGCCGGGCCGAGAGAAAAGCTATTTTTCGACCCCTCTCCTCTCGCCTGCGGGATTGTGACCTGCGGTGGGCTCTGCCCCGGCCTGAATGATGTAATCCGCTCCATCGTCCTCAGCCTGTACCACCACTACGGTGTAACCAAAGTCTACGGGTTCCGCTTCGGTTACGAAGGTCTCGTGCGCCGGCATGGGCACGAACCTCTAAAGCTAACGCCCGACGCGATAAGCCGGATTCACGAGATCGGCGGGACGGTCTTAGGCTCCTCGCGCGGTCCGCAGGATCCTGCTGAGATGGCTAGGACTCTCGGAGACATGAAGATCGGCATCCTCTTTGCCATAGGCGGTGACGGCACGCTCCGCGGAGCGCAGAAGATCGCTGAGGAAGCGGCTCGGCAAGGAATAGTGCTCAGCATCATTGGCATCCCAAAAACCATCGACAACGACATCTCCTTCGTTCAGAAGACCTTTGGTTTCGAGACCGCGGTCGCCGAGGCACGGCGCGCAATCTATTCGGCTAACACGGAGGCAGAGGCCGCGCGCAACGGCATCGGACTGGTAAAGCTTATGGGCCGCGACTCCGGGTTCATAGCCGCCTATTCGGTCCTTGTCGACAGCCAGGCGAACTTTTGTCTTATTCCGGAAGTTCCGTTCACCCTCGAAAAATTCCTCGCCGAACTGAAGAGGCGGCTGGAACGGAGGAGCCACGCGGTGATCGTTGTGGCGGAAGGCGCGGGCCAGGACCTCGTGGAGAAAACGGCCGAGCGTGATCCTTCCGGAAACGTCACCTACGGTGACATTGGAGTGTTCCTGCGAGACGCGATCAAGGTCTACTTCAAGGGCGCCGCCATCGAGTCAAGCATCAAGTACATCGATCCCAGCTACACAATCCGGAGCGTGCCTACAAATCCTCATGATTCAGCCTTCTGTTTACTTCTGGGGCACAGTGCCGTGCATGCCGGAATGAGCGGCAGGACAAACATGGTCGTCAGCTTCTGGAACCACCAGTTCACCCATGTACCGATATCCCTCGCAACATCGCGACGCAAGAAGATTGATCCCGAGGGAGTACTCTGGAACAGCGTTCTTGCCTCGACCGGTCAACCGTGGAAAATGGTTTGATCGGGTCATCGGTTCGGTGAAGTATCCGCGGGATTGCGCCTCTTCGTATGACAAAATGACGCCAGATGCGGTTTCCCATCGCTTTCCTGCGAACTCGAATTCAACCGGCCTGGGGGATGCTCCTGGGCGCGATCCTGTACCGACTCGCGGTTGGCACTCATTTCCTGCAAGTTGGAGGAATGACCGCTCAGTGGACCAATGAGAACGCAGCGGTGGCTCGATCCCTCCTGCTTCGCCATGCCTTTGCGGGTGCCTACACCGGATATAGCGGCCCTACTGCCTGGCTTGCGCCGGCTTACACATTTATCGTTGCGGCGGTGTTCGGGGTGTTTGGAATCAATAGCCAATCCTCGGGCGCAGTTCTGTTGCTGGTGAATACTGCGCTGTCTTCTTTTACGGTGTTGGTCATTTACAAGTTGGGACACGACTATTTCAACGAAAGAGTAGGGCTGATCGCGGGATGGGCGTGGGCGTTGTCGCCACTCGGCGTACTGATGCCGCTCCTGTTGTGGGACACCTCTCTGTCTGCCTTTTTGTTTTCGCTCGGCCTTCTGGTCCTGCTGCGATCAACCTCGGTTCGGCAGTGGGCGGTGTCGGGAGCGGTTTGGGGACTATGTGCATTAGCCAGTCCCGCTCTACTGGCGCCATTACCAGCAATGCTCGTTGCGCGTCTATGGAGAGTCTCGAACCGCTGGCGGTTCGGTCTTACATTTTGCCTGACTCTCATCTGTGTGCTGCTTCCGTGGACGGCCCGCAATCGCATGGAGCTTCATGCAATATTTCCCGTGCGCAGCAATGGTTGGGCCGAAATTTACTTCGGCAATATCACTTTCGATCTCCATCCTTGCGCAAGGCCGGACGGGCTTTACCAGCATGTTGGAGAAACCGCGTTCGTGACGCAGCTGAAGAGGGACACGATTCAGTACGTCACTAGCCATCCGGCGCAATTTGCCGGAAAATCATTCGTGCGTGCGATTCGTTTTTGGTTTGTCCCCCTGAATTTTCTGCCGTTGACTATGATCCTGGCTTTGGCGTGTTGGGTTGGCTGGGCGATGCTTCTTCGAAAGGACCTGTCCCTCGCAGTCGTGCTAGCCATGGTGCTGGTTTTCTACCCGATTATCTATTCCATAACGCACATTGAAACGCGGTACCGGCACCCCATCGAGCCAGTCATCTACCTGCTCGCAGCCTACGCTGGGTCGAATGTTTTCGATCGATGCGCAGGATGGTTCAGGAAGTCGACGCTCGTGAAATCATGAGCGGCTTCGGCAAGTTGATGCGGCGGGACCTATCGCCGGATGGCAAGCGGGGCAGTTAGAACGAAGGTTACATCTCGCGTCGATGGAATCGAAGCCGGTTGGGCGGCGACGCCATTCAAGGGCACCACAGTGGCTTTTACCGGATAAGCGACCGAATCGACCGTGACCGATGCCAGCTCCGCGTTTTCGGTGTACATGCCAGCGTAGGTGCCGCTGACATCGTAGCTGACGTTGTAGGGCGCATAATATTTCCGGTTCACCGTGACCTCGGCTCTGGATAGTGCCGGAATCGGGGTTGCAAATCCTACGCGCACGGGCACAATCACCTTGCCATCGACAATGTCGACTCTAATTTCGGTCCCTGCAGGAAGGATAAGGAAATCTGGTTCGTTGATCTTCGCCCGATCGAAGACAGAATGATAGGCCCGATTTGACGGCGGGATTGATTCCTGGGGCTTTACAGCCTCTGGAGAGCGTTTGCTTGGTGCGCTCGAACCCGATGAAGGCTCGGTTGTTCGCCTTTTCTTGATTTGGCTCAGCCTTATTCGGATCTGCGACGATGTCAATGTGCACCGTGCCGCCTGTTTTTGCTTTCTGCTTGCGCTCTAGCTGTTGTTCGCGGGCCACGTCTCCTAAGGGCCGTGCGCCCTCATTCTGCTGGGAGTTCGTCGGTGAAACCACGAGGAGAGCGGCGGCTAAGGTACCCACAACTCGAGAAATCATCGGTTTCATCTTCCGCTCCGCGCCGAATCTAGTCTGGCTGATTTGGGTGGTCAAGTTACTAACGGCGCGAAGGACATGTAGGACGGGCGTCCTCGCCAAATCCGTGGGCATTCAACCAACACCATCTGGGTGCCGCGAGCAAGTGCAAATCAACTTTAGATTGGATACTAGCTGGCTACTGACCGTTCGGGAAGTTCTTCAGAGGTAGAGGAAGTGTTAGTGGCTTCGGCGCGAGCTGCCTCGAGATCGCGATGGAGTTGATCCATTACGCTTGAAGGCAATTCTCCGCCCCAGTCGCGTATTTCGCCGGTGTTCCAGTGCCCGTTCAGGCGGATAGCTCCTTCGAGGTCTGCAGCAAACGCGGTGCGATGGTCTCCCTCGGCGGAGATGCTGTCGCCCACTTCCCGGCCGGTCTGAAAGTCATAGCTGCGGCGGCGCCAGCGACCATCGGTTTGAATGAAGGATAACAATACCTCACCCAATTCCCGGTATGCGGGACTGAAATACCAGGCCTGAGTGGAATCTTTGGGACGCGCCCGGCGTTTGCGCGCAGCGCTAGCTTGCTCAACCACCGCGTCGTTCGCCGGATTGTAATACAGGATGCGTTGGCATGAATCGCAGAACACCGTGCTTTTTTCACTGCGCACTTCGTTGTAAGTCTGCGGACGTAACATTACAGAACAACCGGTACACTTTTGGTCCCGGACTTCCGCCAATCCACTGCCGCGAAACTTCGAAACTCGGTCGTAGTGCCGCAACAAATCCGGATCAGTGCCCGTACGCGCTTGATCACGTTTCGCGTTCCACTCGGCCAGCTCTTTTTCATCCTGAGCGGTGCGTTCACGAGCTTCGGCTTTTTCCTTTTCGATTTCCGCAGTCTCTGCCTTCATCTCCGCTTCGGCGGCCTTCACATCTTTCTCGCGGGCCTCAGAGTTAACCATCAACTCCAGAATCTTGTCTTCGTTGGAGCGAATGTCCTGCTCGGCGAACTGGATTTCGTGCAGCAAGGCCTTGTACTGGTCGTTGGTTTTTACTGCCAATGACTGGTCCCGGTATTTGGAGATTTTCCCCTGCAGATCTTGAATGGCGCTTTCATACTTGCGGCGAGCGCCTTCGTCGGCTTTAACGGCTGTCTTTGCAGCCTCCAACTGGGCCTTGGTGGCGGCCAGCTTTTCCTCGATTAGAGCAACACGTTTGGGTAACGCAGCAATTTCGTCGTTTAGGCGCCGGATGTGACCGTCCGCCTTCTGCAGTTCGATGAATCGCTCAACGTCAGGAAGCATTGGTTGGAAATGGCACTAATAACGATTTTAGCATGTGCCCCAGGGCCCAAGCCCGGGGGTGGGCGGTAATATTCCCCGAAACTACCGGAAGCTGGCGCTCTTGATTTTCTGTCGAAAGTCTTCTCCGTCCATGCGGATAATGCGGCACATTTCATGCAGCCGGGAACGCATGCGCTCGCCGATCCGGTCACCCAGGGTCTCTTTGCGAGCGGCTCGCTGGGCGCGACCGAAATCCGAGCTGGGATTGAGGATCAACTCCCCGGCATCGTCCGGATAGTTTGTAGTAATAATGGTAGTGCGGTTGTCGTTGTAGCGGGTGTTGAGAATCAGGCTAACCGTGTCGCCCACCCATTCGGTTGGTTTGGCGGCCCCGAGTTCATCAAGAACCAGAATTTCGGCATCGAAGATTGGGCGCAGCACCTCAAGCTCTGTAGTTTGTACGGAGGCGTTGTAGGAATTTTGAATTTGCTTTAGAAGTTCCCGATAGTCGCAGAACAGGCAGGCGAAACCTTTGCCCAGGATAAGTTCCTTGATGATTCCCACCGCCAGATGAGTCTTGCCTACGCCGATGCTGCCTACAAGAAGCAGGCCACTCGTCTCCAGTGGATACTCCTCTACGAATCGGCAAGCGGCCATGCGGGCCGATGCCAATCCACTATGAGCACCGTCAAATTCAAAGTTGGAAAGTTCGCAATGCTCATATCGCTTAGGAATTCGCGCAGCCCCGAGCAGGCTCTCATTGCGTGTACGCAACCGGCAATCGCAGCGCGCAACACGTTGATCGGCAACCGGCTTCCAGCCGGTCCCCTGACAAAGAGGACAAACATCCGCTGCGACCTTCATGACCTGGGGCATTCCTATTTCGACTTTGCACCGTGACGGCGATTTTCGCAAGTCGAAAGCGGAACGGAACTGTGTAGATGTTGTGCAGATGTAGGCGCTTCTGTGGAGGGGCGAGGAAAAGATACAACCGCATTCATCTCAGGCTGGAGTGGAAGAAAGTAAACTGCTACTATCGCGCCTGTGGCTACGCTCCGTAACACCCCTCAACCAGATGACAATCGCGAGCGACTGGTCTCGGCCGCGCCGCTAGAGGGAGACTCTTCGTTCGAACTGAAACTCCGCCCCCAAAAGCTCTCCGAGTTTATTGGGCAGGCCAAGGTGAAAGAAAATCTTGCTGTCGCCATTGAGGCAGCCAAGTCGCGCGGCGAAGCCATGGACCACGTTCTCCTTTATGGTCCTCCGGGTCTGGGCAAGACGACCCTTGCGAATATTGTCGCCAATGAATTGGGAGTCTACTTTCAGTCGACGGCGGCGCCTTTGTTGCAAATCAAGGGCGACTTAACCGCAATCCTTACGAATGTTCGCGACAAACAGGTGCTTTTCATCGACGAAGTTCATCGCATGCAGCCGGCGCTGGAGGAAATTCTCTATCCCGCGCTCGAAGACTATAAGCTCGACATCATCATCGGCCAGGGCCCTGCAGCTCGAACCCACACGCTGGACATCAAGCCCTTCACTTTTATTGGCGCGACTACCCGTGCAGGCCTAATTTCCGCGCCCTTGCGTTCACGTTTCGGCATTGTCTTGCGTCTCGAGTTCTATGCCCCTGCCGACTTGCAGGTAATCATCGAGCGTTCCGCTGAAATTCTCGGTGTAGCCATCGACAAAGAAGGAGCTGTTGAGCTTGCCAGCCGCTCGCGGGGTACTCCGCGTATCGCCAATCGTCTGTTACGCCGGGTGCGCGACTACGCCCAGGTACGCGGCGCAGGAAAGATCGACCTCCATACGGCACAGGCTGCACTGCAAATGCTCGAAGTCGACCGCTATGGCTTTGACGAGATCGATCGTAAGCTGCTGCTGATCATTATCGAGAAATACCAGGGTGGACCGGTCGGAGTAAACACACTCGCAGCCGCACTGGCGGAAGAACCGGATGCCATAGAAGAAATTTACGAGCCGTTTCTCATTCAAATAGGCTTCTTAAACCGGACCCCACGCGGTCGAGTCGCAACTCATCTGGCCTACGAACACTTTGGGATCACGCCGACCCGGCGGCAGAGTTCGCTTTTCTGAATGCCGTTCGGAACCTCATGCAGCAGGCTCCCGTACTCGCCAACCATGTAAAATCATAAAGACGCATGTCTGACGCCTTACAACTCATTCAGATTGAGCCGACTTCGAACCTCCGCCAACCCAAGCCGGCGTGGCTGAAGGCCAAGGCCCCGGTTGGGGAGAATTTTCACAACCTAAAGAAGCTAGCTCGCGGTTTGGGACTGCATACCGTCTGCGAATCGGCCCAATGCCCGAACATTGGCGAGTGCTGGAACCAGCAAACCGCCACCTTCATGCTGCTGGGAGATATCTGCACCCGGCGCTGCGGGTTTTGCGCAGTCCCAAAAGGCAAGCCGCAACCGATCGATTGGGAAGAGCCGGAGCGCGTGGCTGAAGCTGTCGCCACGTTAGGATTGAAACATGCAGTCGTAACCAGCGTTAACCGTGATGACGATAATTTGGGCGGCGCCCGGGTATTTGCCGAGACCATTCGCCACATACGGGAGCGTTCGCCGCAATGCCGCGTCGAAGTTCTAATCCCGGATTTTCAGGGCAACGAGGAAGCTCTGCGCGTTGTCCTCGACGCCCAGCCTGACGTACTGAATCACAATACCGAGTCAGTTCCGCGACTCTATCGAGTCGTGCGTTCCGGAGCCCGTTACAAACGCACACTGGATCTCCTTTCGAATGCCAAGAAGTTTTCTCCGGGCATGGTCACCAAATCTGGCCTCATGGTCGGACTTGGCGAAACCACCGAAGAACTCGTGGACGTCTTTAGCGACCTCGGCGACCGTGGCGTGGACATCCTCTCAATCGGACAATACTTGCGCCCATCGCGCGATCATCTTCCCATCGCGCGCTTCTACCCTCCCGAGGAGTTTGTCTACCTAAAGCAGCAGGCGTTACGCTTCGGCTTCCGCCACGTGGAATCCGGCCCCATGGTGCGCTCCAGTTATCATGCCCATGAGCAAGCTGAGGCTACCGCGCCTGTGCCTAATCAATTACTTACCTGAAGCCTGATGCTGACAAATCGGTCTAGTGCCCCAAACCGTCAAAGGCGAGCCGTTTGATAACTCTCCTTTTGATCGTCCTGGGCTTTGTCGCCGGATTGATTGGAGCCCTTGCAGGCCTGGGTGGCGGCATCATTATCACTCCGATCTTGGCGCTGCATTTCGGAGTTCCCATCCGGGTTGCCATCGGCACCAGTTTGGTAGCGGTAATTACCACTTCAGTGGCCAGCTCGGCGGTACATCTGCAACGCCACACTACCGACATTCGCCTGGGCATGACCCTGGAGCTGGCGACGGCCATGGGAGCCGCCATAACTGCCTACTTTGCGGGATATGTGAATCGTGGAGTGCTTGAGATTCTTTTTGCTGCCTTTCTTCTCTACGCAGCCATTTCGCTGTTGCGGGGTAAGGGCGGTGATGAAGGGGCGCCGGTTATCCGATCTTCGGAGATTCCCGACTACACACCCAAAAATTATCCATTGGGGCTGGGTTCCTCCCTCGTGGCCGGTGGACTTTCCGGGCTCCTGGGAATTGGGGGCGGACCGATCAAGGTGCCAGTGATGTATCTGTTTATGGAGGTGCCATTGATTGTGGCCACGGCAACTTCCAATTTTATGATCGGAGTCACTGCGGCTTCCAGCGGTTTTGTCTACTTTCGCCGAGGGGACATTCTCGCGTCCCTCGCTGCGCCTCTAGGTGTGGGAGTTTTTGCTGGCTCATTGCTGGGAGCGCGCCTGGCGCCTCGCGTTCACGCCAAATACGTCATCTACTTGCTGGTGGTGGTGATGTTCTATCTTTCGGGGAATATGCTGGTCCACTTCTACCGGGAGTTTCTGCGATGAGCCAGGTGCGCGAGCCAGGATTTGATCGAGCGGTGTCGAAGGTACTGATGATCGGCGCGTTCGCCGGATTCGCGGTCATGCTAAGCGGTGTGGTGCTGGCAATGTTTTCCGATTCTGCGATGACGCGCCAGCTCGAAACCGTCGGGGTCATCGTCATGCTGGCGACTCCGGTAGTTCGGGTGCTCGTGGTTTGCATCCTCTTCTTGCGCGAAAAAGATTGGCACTACGCTGCGGTTTCGCTCGGCGTGCTCGTCATCCTCTTACTAGGTGTGGGCTTCGGAATCGGCGAACGTTAGCTCACCAAACCCGGCAAGCATTTTCCCTTACCATCGGCGCCTTCGCCTGGCAATGGAAAGCCTCGCGAAACTCCGGCATGTTCGACACCGAGCCGTTAACCCGCCACCGTCCCGGCGAGTGCGGATCAATCGTCGCCAGCATCCGCGAAAGCGAATCGGTGCGGTTCTGGCACCATACATTAGCCCAGCCCAGGAAGAACCGTTGCTTCGCGGATAGACCATCGATCGGTGGCGGCTCTTTGCCGGCGAATGAATCCAGCAGAGCCATGTAGGCAATCCTCATTCCACCGTTGTCGGCTACATTTTCGCCCAGCGTTAACTTGCCATTGACCTTGATGTCATCAACCGCAGGAAAAGTGGAATACTCATCAGCGACGCATTTGGTTCGCGAGTTGAATTCCTTCTTGTCCCGTGCCGTCCACCAATCGCGCATATTGCCTTGCGCATCAAACTGGCTTCCCTGGTCGTCAAAGCCGTGCGTCATTTCGTGTCCAATCACGGCTCCAATGCCACCCATGTTCATGGCATCGTCCACATGGTTGTCGTAAAACGGGGGCTGCAAAATCCCGGCCGGGAAGGTGATGTTGTTTAGCTGCGGGTTGTAGCTCGCATTCACGGTCGAAGGCGGATATGGCCAATCGTTCTTATCGACCGGCCTCCCAATCTTGTCGAGCTGGCGTTGAAACTCAAATTCGTTGGCCCGCATGGAATTGCCGAGCGCCTGGCCGCGAACAATCTTAAGGTTGCTGTAATCGCGCCATTTATCCGGATACCCAATCCGGTTGCTTATAGCCGCCAGCTTGGCTTGCGCCTGTTTTTTGGTCTCGTCTCCCATCCAGGAAAGTTGCTGGATATCCGCAGCCAGGGCCTTATCCAGCTCGTTCACCATCTTGAGTGTGCGCGCCTTTCCCTCCGCACCAAAAGTAGCGTCGACGTACTTCTGCCCCACCGCCTCGCCGAGATCGCTGTTGGTGTACCGCACGCAGCGCTTCCAGCGTGGGGAGAGCTCCTTCGATCCCGTCAATTCCTTGTCGAAGAATTCGAAGGTCTCAATCACGAAGCGAGCGGGCAACAGTTGAGCATTGCCATGAATTGTCTGCCAGCGGAGGTAGGTCTTCCAGTCATTTAGCGGATACGCCTTCACCACCGAATCCAAATGCTTAAAGAATTGGGGCTCGGTGACATTCAGAACATTGGTGGAGGGCGCGCCGACTCCGCTTAGATAGACTTCCCACCCGAACCCGGGCGTAAGACCCACCAAGTCCTTGGAACTCATTCGGTGGTAAATTTTCTCGGGATCGCGTCGGCTAACCCGGTCTAAAGCGCCTTTGGCCAGACCAGTCTCGATCTCCATCACCGTCTTCGCCTCGGCTGCCGCCTTTTCCGCCGGATCTCCTAACAATCCAAATACTTTCTGGATATGCCCGAGGTAATGCTTGCGCTGTTCCACCGACTTCGGATCGGTCTTCAAGTAGTAGTCGCGATCCGGCAAGGCCATGCCGCCCTCGTCCACCTCGCCAATCACCTGCGTAGCGTCTTTGAAATCCTGATCCGAACTGAAAGTGAATATCGCTTGCGTTCCTCGGCGGTGTAGCCGCACGACTTCCTTGGCCAAGTCTTCCTTCGATTGCATGGCGTCTATGGCCGCGAACTCCTCCGCCAGAGGCTGCGTTCCTGCCTTCTCGATAGCGCTCTCATCCATGCAAGATTGGTAATAGTCGCCGATCTTCTGTTCCACCACGCTGCGTTTTGGATCTTCGCTTGAGTACTTTTGCAGGATGTCTCGAAGCGTGTATTCTCCGCGCTCTTCCAGTTCGTTGAACCTACCCCACCCCGATTCGTCCCCTGGAATTGGATTCGCGGCTTGCCACTTTTTGCAGGCGTAAGCATAGAAGTCGACGCACGGGTCAATGGTCTTATCCAGCATTTCCGTGTTGAACTGGACTTTGGAAGGAGCGGGTTGGGCAAGGGCCTTGGTCTCTTGCGTTGGCTGCTGTGTTTTAGCACACCCTGCAAACAAGAATAGAAGAACAGCAATCGTCAAAGAGCGCATGCGGACTCCAGCGGAGAAGTATGTGGAGAAATCATAGGACCGACATCACAGATTGTAGTACGAGGCTTACCCGCGGCTTGGTTCCTTGAACATACCGGGTTTAGAGGACTCCGTTCCAGAAAAAGTTCGCGGGCGGAGCGAAGGGTTTCCTTCGTGAGCTCAGAGACCTTCGTGATTGAGGCTTTCCGGGCGGGCTTAAAATACCTTAAGTCGAATCGTTAGATACTTCTTTGGGTTCTCGCGCACGGACTTAACCAGCTCCCGGCTTTCAACCAGCATCTGATCCAGGTTATTGAACACGGACGGATCCTGAAGCAGCTTGCCAATCGTTCCCTGGCCGGAATTGATGTGGTCGGCGATGGCCTGGAGCTTATTGACCGTGTCCTGGATCTTGTTGGCCATTTCCTGATCTTTAGCGAGCTTGCCCAGCGTGCCCTTGCCCGCATTGATGTCGTCCGTGACCTGCTTCAGGTTAGCAATCGCCTGATTGGCGTTGTTGAAAAGTGCGGGATCCTTCAAGAACTTGCCCGCGGTACCCTTACCGGCATTGATGTCGTCCACAATCAAATTGACCTTGTCCACGGTGGCATTCAGCTTGTTGTAAACCGTATCATCGGCCACGAGTTTGCCGAGCGTGCCTTTGCCCTTACCGATTTCAGTGACGATGGTCTGGAATTCATTTACCGTGTCCGACAAGCGAGTGTACAGAGTTGGGTCGTAGATCAGTTTTCCCACTGATCCCTTGCCACTCTCGACGAAGGCCACTATGCGGTCCAATCGGCGGAGAAGGGCGTCCATGTTCTGCAGTGTGCCCTGGCTGGAGCGGATCATGTCATTTAGATCTGGACGGTCACGAATCGGCAGTACGTCGCCGTCCTTTACCTCGGGGCCGACCGCCTGAGAGCTGTCGATATCGATGAATGTTTCGCCCAGAACACCGGCAGTCGACATAGCCGTGAGCGAATCCTCCCGCAAACTTCCGTGGTATTTGCTCGTGACCTTCATCGTGACTTCTACCGGCGTCAGTTGCTTGTCTTTCTCGGAGACTACGCGCATCCCAGTCACATTGCCGATGTCCACACCGTTCAGACGGACGGGAGCCCCCACCCGCAGTCCGCTGGCATTATCAAAATATGATCTGAGACGTATTTTGGGCTGAAACCAGCCCCCGGTTCCACTCATCAGGAAGATGAGTATGCCCAGAGTGATGCTCGCGATCACGACTGTAATTCCAACCTTCAGTTGTGACCACTTGACTTGCTTCTGACTAGGCACGTGTTCTCACCGGCATATTGGCCCACGGATTCGGGCAGGCTAGCACTGCACGTTTTTGCATGATAGCAGACCGCTTACATCGCAGACGTCAGAACCGGCAACCGGAACTCAATTCAGCTGGTGGCTGCAGCTTCGAAATTATCTTCTCAACTTGAGCTCGCTGGATGAAGTGTAGACAGCAGCCCTGCCGCGACCAGATAGGCTACACCGCCACAAGCCAAGGTGATGTTAAGGCCCGCCTGGATTGCAATCACCATGGCCAGCACCGACCCTAGCACGCTGGAAGCTGCATTCATGGCCCATGCCCATTCGATCGAACCATCCCCGCCAGTCCGTGCCAGCGCTCGCAAGCCGGTCGGAAAGGGAATGCCCATGGCGAAACCTAGCGGCACCAGCAGCAGTGCGCTGGCGGCCAGCTTTGTCACGAAGGCCAATCCCATCATCGCATTGAGCAAAGCCGGCAACACAAACACGTAAGCCAACAGAGCCGCGACAATTATCAGCAAAGGCAGCCAGCCGGTTTTAGTCTCTTGCAGCCATTTCTGGGAGGCCAAACTTCCACTGCCACTGGAAAGCAACAAAAGAAAGACCACCACTGTCAGGGCGTAGGTAGGATGCCCCAGAAAGAGGACGAATCTCTGAATAAACGCAATCTCCACCATGATGTAGCCCAGTCCGACGACTACGAAATACAACAAGCCTCCCGCATTTACCCGAGCTGTGCCGGCGCCCATGGCCAACGGCACAATCAGGAAGAGAATCACCGCTGTGAAGGAGATGATGAGCACCATTCCCAGAACGGCCACCCCAAGATTGACCTTCCAATCCATACCTTCCTTCATGCCCTGGTGATGCAAAATCTGATCCAGATTCAGTGTAAAAAAGAAGAAGGGCGCGTTGTCGTCCACGGGAGCTACGTTATAGGCGTAGGTGCGCGCAAATGCATAGGAATCGTTGCTCGCGATGAGGTCAGAAAACTTATTTTTCCCCGGGTGCGAGGGCAAGTAAAGCGGACTGAGGGCTCCATATCTGTCCAGATGTCGCAGCACGGCGGCTTCTTCTTCTGGAGTGAAAGAACTCTTTTTGGCAAGCACGGCAACAGGAATTCCGTCTTCATTGAGATCACCCTGGGAGATGACGACGAAATTCGCTGCTGGATTTTGGACTCCTAAGTGATGCAGTGCGTCCATCGCAACCGAAACCACGCGTAGGGCTTCGCGCGGCTGACGAAATTCCCAACGAGTAATAGCAATTAGCCCGTCCGGCTTCAGGTGTTCAAAATATTCTTGAAAGGCTTCCTCGGTGTACAAACTGTTTTCGCTAAGTGCCAGGGCTCCTGCGGCAGTCGAGGCCCAGGTATCGACCAGCGTCATCTGCACCACGTCAAACTGTTGTTGAGCATTGCGTACGAACGAGCGTCCATCGGTTACGTGAATGTGGACATCCGGTCGCTCATACAGATGATAGGAATAATCCGCATAGCGATCACGCATGATAGTGTTGGCGATGATCGGATTGATTTCGATCCCGGTTACATCGTGGGCGCCGTTGGCTACGGCCCGCAAGACATCTACCCCACCCCCAGGGCCGATGATGGCGTAGTCGCCGTGGGGACGCAGCACATTCGCCACCGCGGGTGGTGCGGACATTAGGTTTTTTTCCCAGTCGGTCCCCTTCCAGTGATTGAGGTCGGCGTTCATTATGTAGGTGGACGCATCGGCATCGATCACCACTACCTTGGCGCCGCCCTGACGGTCAACTTCCACGCGTGAGATGGCGTTCCAGCGCGCAAACTCCACCCAGGAAGCATCGCGGAAGATGCCTTTGGCGTAGACCACATCAATCAATCTTCCGGAATAGTTTGCGGCAATAAGCACCAGAAGAAGACCGCCGATTCCGAAGGCAAGTTTCTTTGCGTTGCCGGGAGTCGCCCAAGTTATTGCGGCGGCTGCGGCCACCGCTCCGGCAAATAAGATCGCGTTGGGTCCGCCTAACCAATTCAGCAGCGGAACGACTGCCAGGCAAGCCAGCGCACCACCACAAAGATCGGCGCCATACATTCGGGTGATGTGGGAAGATTCGCGAGCAAAAATCACCGAGAACGAAACGCCTGTTAAGAAGAACGGTATCGCCGAAACCAGGTACATGGCGGTAAGCCGCAGGAAGTTGGCCCGTGAAAAATCAAGCGACACCGGAACATGTAACACCGTCTCCAGCACCAAAGGGATTAGTGCGGCAGTAGAAAGGCTGAGCCAAGCCATCAGGATGCGCGTGTCGAACCGCTCCAACCGACGCTTCAAGAGAAATGCAAATACGCCGCCTGCTCCTAGCCCCAGCAGAGCAATCGAAATCGCGAGGAATGCGAAGTGATAGAAGAGCACCACGGAAAATAAGCGGGTGAGTGCCAACTCCAGCAGCAATGCGGAAAAGCTAGCGAGGGCAACTCCGGTCATCCGGGTACGATCTGAGAGGGGTAGAGAGACGGAAATCCGCGATGGATTTTCAGTGGTCAAGGGCATGAGTTGGTAAGTATTAAGAAGCGCCCAGTCTACCAGACGGTTCTGAGGTGGCGGCGGGCGACTCGCCCGTCTCCGCTCCATGGTTCAGTTTTCCAGAATGACCTGCGCGATCGCCTGCTCGGCAGTGTGTGACAGCGACAGCGCTATGTTTTTGGCCCCGAGTTTGGCAGCAAATTCCGCTGCCTTGCCGTGGAAGGTAATCGTGGGTCGCTTGCCAGGCTGGCGCGACACCTCAACGTCTCGAAAACGCACGCCGTGATTCCAGCCGGTGCCGAGCGCTTTCATGGCAGCCTCCTTCGCTGCGAAGCGGGCGGCGAAGCGCTCCACTCGATTCGCCTTAGGACTGCAATACCGAATCTCTCCCTCGGTGAAAATCTTCCGCAGAAAGCGATCGCCGTAACGTGCAATCACCTCCGCGAAGCGAGGTACCTCGGCGATATCGATTCCAGTTCCAACAATCATCTGCCGTTGGTTTCTTGGTCGTTCGTTGTAGCCAAAACCCAACGACCAAAATTTCCTTTCATATCCGCCAATAATCCGGCCGCCAGGTTTGGACGGCTTTTTTCACTTCCTTACGTGGCAGCTTCTCCGCTACGCAGCGTGCAGCCAGGGCGGACACTTCACCGTCACTGGCAAAGCGCAAAGCAATCCACTGGTCCTCAGTTATTCCTGTTATTGCGGACCGCCCCGCCTCCGGAAGAATACTGGTAAGGCGCAATCGTTCTTCCAGCCGAATAATTCGGTCCTGAATTTTCAGCGCATACAAGCGAATCTTGAAGACCGCCACCGTCGCTGCTGTCATGAGCACGACTTCCCATGCCGCCAAGATAGTGGGATGTCTCGCTGCCAACACAATGCTTACGATCCAGGAAATCAGAAAGGCCGGCAATGTAAAGAAATGAAACAGCGGATCGAATCGAGCGTGGTTGGCAAGCGTCTGTGGGATTTTTTCAGCCATTCCTAGCTCTCCTGTGGACGGCGCAATTGTATCGTGTTCAGCGACGGACGGTACTACAGCAGACGGTCGCCTCGGTAGACGAGCTGTCCGTTTATCATTAGGGCCTCAGGTATCAAGTTATGGGGCCTTAGCGGGCCGGTGCCGTCAATGTGCAGCACCTCATGATCGTGCGCAACCAGCCAATCGGAGACCAACATGCGATGGCATTTGAAATAGACTCTTTCCGCGCACATGTATGCCGTACGGCCCTTCGCCGCGAAGTCGAGCAACTTTGTCATCGCACCTTCGAATTCCGCCGTCAGCATGTGATCCGCGTAGTTGCGGAAGCTGGCATTGCGTAGTGCGATGTTCGGAGAGTCATCGCGAATCTTCTTACGGTGTCCGCCCAGTTCTTTCATCCATACATACTTCATTCCCGCATCCGGTAAAGCCTTCTCCAGCGATTCGCGATTGAAATGTGGCAACCGCCGAGACATGGGAAATGCTCGAATATCCACCAGGGTCCGGATGGAATGGGCCGTCAATGCATCGATAAGGTCTTGCAGCGAACGGGTGGAGTGGCCGATGGTGTAAAGCGTAGCCAAGACAAAAGAATATCGCGGATCACCACGAATCGTTCATTGGTCTATTCGTAGAGGATCCGCGAAATCCTGGTTCTTGTTTTTACCCCCTGAAGTAGAGGTAAGCAAACATGATGCAAGTCAGCACTACGGCCGACCCGAGAACATCATGCCAATCCCAACTGGCGCGGGTCTCTTCGCGGCCTTCGGCAGTCTTGGTAGCAAACGTAAGGTTCTGAATGCTTCCCTCCGCCGGGGCGGCTGTCATATAGCTGACGGCCACCATTACAATCGCCGACACAATGGTGATCAGCACGCTGAAGTATTGGAAGTAAATGTTATTGACGATCCAAAGGAACGATCCCGGCGTGTAGCCGTTTTGTAGTCCGCTGAGGCCAAGGGTTACCGGGGTGTCGACCAACATACGGAAGATCCCCAGGATGAAGCCCACAATCATCGCCCAGAGCGCACCCTGCGCCGTCATGCGCTTATAGAAGACGCCGAGAAAGAACACCACGAAGATCGGCGGCGCCAGGTACGCCTGCACCCCCTGCAAATAACCGTAGAGCCCTTGGGCGTTCTTGATGACCGGGATCCACAGCAAGGCCACCAGTACCATCACGCCAGTTGCAATGCGGCCTACTCGCACCAGTTGGCCCTGGGTAGCTTGGGGCTTCCATTTCTCGTATAGATCTACCGTGAACAACGTGGAGCAAGCGTTGAACACGCCTGCCAGCGATCCCATCAACGCTGATAGCAATCCGGCCACGACAATACCGCGTAGCCCCGGTGGCAACAGGTACTGCACCATCATGGGAAAAGACCCCTGAGCGGCCGCGGCATTCGCGTGGCCATCCGGACCGATGATGGCAGTCAACTCGGGAATCTTGCCGCTCTTGGCCAAGGCGTAGCAGATGATGCCCGGGATGATGAACAGATAGACCGGGAACAGCTTCAGGAACGCAGCGAAAATGCTGCCCCGACGTGCTTCGGTCTGGTTTGGCGCACCCAGTGCGCGCTGCACGATGTACTGGTCGGTGCACCAATACCACAGGCCGACGATCGGTGCGCAGAACAGCATGCCCAGCCAGGGGAAGTTTCCGTTGAAGTACCATGCCTGCTTCACCACCTGCCCGGCGGCATTGGTTTCCAGTACCGGTGCCCATGTTCCCTGCACGCCTGCGGGAATCAGCGGCTTCCACAGGTTGAACATATCGGAGCCGGCAATTACCTTCAACTCGTGCCAGCCACCCAGCTTGTGCAACCCATAAAAGGTGAGGCAAGCCGAGCCAATAATCAGAATGATCGCTTGCACCGCGTCGTTGTAGGCAACCGCGCGCATACCGCCCAGCGTGGTGTAAAGGCCGGTGAGAACAATCACGAGAACGGACCCGATCCAGAAGCTGTCGATATAGATGCCACCGATGGTCATGTGCATCTCCGGCAGCAAGGTGCCAAAGACGACTCCGCCGGCAAAGATGCCGACCGCAATCTTGGAAACAATGAACGTCACAATCGAAACGATCGACAGCACGTATCGTGAGCCGGCGCTGAAGCGTTTCTCCAGGAACTCCGGCATGGTAAACACCTGTGACCGCATGTAGAAGGGCACGAAAACCCAGGCCAGGATCAACAAGCACCAGGCGTGCAATTCGTAGTGCGCCAGGGCAACACCGCTGGTGGCGCCGGCACCTGCCAGGCCGACCACATGTTCCGAACCAATATTGGAAGCAAAGATCGACGATCCAATGACCCACCAGCCCAAATTGCGGCCTGCCAGAAAATAGTCGGTAGTGTTGTCCTTGTTTTTGCGGACAACGTACCAGGCCACTCCCATCAAGAGGCCAAAATACAGGGCGATAACCAGCCAATCGATTCCAGTGATGTGGGTTCTCATCGGCTCAGTGACGAGCAACGCGGCGAGGTTCATCATGCAGGTCTTTCCCTCTACGTGGAGAATTTTGGGTGCTGCTAGGCCCGGGCAATTGCCAGCAGGGCCTCTGAGATAACGTTTACGTGCTCGGGAAATATACTACGGAGGTCAAGCAGTACGCGACTTTCTTCTACTCTCCCGATAATAGGGAAGTCGTAGCCGCGGAGTCTGGCGGAAAGCTCCAGTGCACTGAGACCTTCGCAACTGACAGCCAGCAGCTTCGTAGGTAAAGTAGCGCACGGGGCCGCGCCACCCCCAATCACCGTTTTGCCGTCAATCACTTGGACTGAAATCCTTGGCTCAGCGCGGACTTCGTCTGCAACTCTCTCGGCGCGTACTCCGATCTCTTCCTTGGATAGCCTCATCATGCGCAGGGCCGGTATGGCGTCAAGGTCGTGCTTCACATAGGCCAACAGGGTCGCTTCCAGGGCCGCATAGGTAAGTTTGTCCACGCGAAGCGCCCGAAACAGCGAATTCGACCGCATCCGGGCAATTAGATCGGTCCGTCCGCTCAAGATTCCCGCCTGCGGCCCCCCTAGCAGCTTGTCGCCGCTATAAGTAACTACGCCAACCCCAGCGCGAAGGCAGTCCAGCACGCTGGGCTCATCATTAATTGCTATGGTTCGCAAATCGAAAAGCGATCCGCTGCCCAAATCCTCTATCAACGGCAAATCATGCTTCCGCGCCAGCCCGGTAAGTTCTTCAAGGGAAGGCTGTTCGGTAAATCCCGTAATCTGAAAATTTGACCGGTGCACCCGCAACAGCAGTCGGGTCTTATCATTGATCGCCTGCTCATAGTCAGCAATGCGCGTACGGTTCGTCGTTCCAATCTCCCGCAAAGTCGCGTTCGACTTGCCCATGATATCCGGAATGCGAAACGATCCCCCGATCTCGACAAGCTCACCGCGCGATACGATAACCTCGCCGCCCTCCGCCAAAGTATTCAGAGCAAGCAATACAGCCGCAGCGTTGTTGTTAACCACGATGGTGGAACAGGTAAAAGAGGGTTTTTGCCCCGTCTGGGCTTCGGCGATCAACTTACGGAATAACCGCTCGACGTGCACGTCTCGGGTCCCGCGTTCGCCAGATTCAACCTCAAACTCCAGATTCGAATATCCTGCCGCCGTTTCCTGCACATGCCGCAAGGCCGCCTCTGACAAAGGCGCTCTACCCAGGTTGGTGTGAAGAATGACGCCGGTAGCATTGATCACGGGCCGCAGATGGAAGCCCAGGGACTCGCGTACGCGCCGCGCTATCGCCCCTGCCACCCCCGAAAGCGCTAGATCCACCCCGTCAGCATCCAAATTCCCGGCAGCGATTTCTTCCCGCAGCCTTGCAAGAACAGCCCGAGCCCCGTCGGTGACGGCAGGCAGCCCATCTTGCGCGACCAGAGCAACAACCTCGGGGTCCCGCAGAACCTCGTCAACGGAAGGCAACTTTCGATATAACTCAGTCTTCACGCCAACAACCCCCTCCCCTGTCCAAGCCTCAAAAGACGCCCGGAGTGGGCCAAAAAATCCGCGCAATCGGTTGCCAAGCTACGCCACTTCCACCAGCCCATACGCTTTATGCCACCGGCTCCGCATGTGCTGGATAGCGACAGCTGCCTCGTTCGCCGAAACATCCTCCCCCGCCAAAACCGCGGCTGCCTCCCGCTTAGCCGCCTCCAGCAACTGCCGATCACGAATCAGATTCGCCACCTGAAAGCTGGGCATTCCGGCCTGCCGCGTCCCAAAAAACTCCCCCGGCCCGCGCAATTCAAGATCGAGTTCGGCAATCTTGAATCCGTCATTCGTCCGGACCATGGCATCCAGCCGCCGCTCGCCATCCTCCGAAACCTTCCCGCCCGTCATCAGGACACAATACGACTTTGCAGCCCCTCGTCCAATCCGGCCACGCAACTGGTGTAACTGCGAAAGCCCGAACCGCTCCGCGTGTTCGATCACCATGACGCTCGCGTTAGCCACGTCGACTCCGACTTCAATCACGGTGGTCGCGACCAGGATGTCGATCTCGCCCTTCTGAAACAGCCGCATCACCTGCTCTTTCAAGTCAGCCGGCATTCGCCCGTGCAACAAGCCCACCCGTAGGTCAGGGAACATCTTCTTATCCAATTCTTTGTACATCTTGAGCGCTGCTTTGAGCTCAGTCTCCTCGTTCTCTTCGATCACCGGATACACCACGTACGCCTGGTGCTTTGCCTCAACCTGTTTGCGGACGAAATTCCAAACCTCCTCAGCCCGATCATCCGCTACCCGCCGGGTAACAATCGGCGTCCGTCCCGGGGGCATCTCATCCAGCACGGTGACATCCAGATCGCCATATAGCGTCAGGGCCAGAGTCCTCGGAATCGGCGTAGCCGTCATCACCAGGACATCCGGCTCAGCGGCAGATTCGGTACCATCACTTTTCCGCATTAACTTGAATCGCTGCAAGACCCCGAACCGGTGCTGCTCATCTACCACCACCAGCCCTAGGTTGGCGAATTCAACCTTCTGCTCAATCAGCGCATGCGTTCCGATCACCAGCTGAGCGTTCCCTTCTGCGATATGGCGTCGAATCTCACGCTTACGGTCTTCCTCGACCGATCCGGTAAGCAGCACGATCCTATAGCCGGCATTCTCTAGAATCCGGCGCGCCGAAAAATAATGCTGTTGCGCCAGAATCTCGGTGGGCGCCATCAGCGCCACCTGATAGCCATCTTCCATTGCAATGATCGCCGCCTCAAAAGCCACCAAGGTCTTGCCCGAGCCCACATCCCCTTGCAGCAGCCGTCGCATCGGTGAAGGCTGCGCCATGTCCGCTGCAATTTCTTTCAAAGCCCGCTTCTGGGCCCCCGTGGGATGGAACGGCAATATCTTTTTGATCGCGGCCCGCACCTGCTCATCCAGGGGAAACGCAATTCCCGACTGCGCCTTCTGCTGGCGTCGCTTCATCTCCAGTCCCAGTTCGACGAAGAACAGTTCCTCAAAAATCATTCGCAGGTGTGCCGGCGTGCGGGAGGCAATCAGGTCGTCGAAACTCTCCCCTGGTTCCGGCCAGTGGACCCTGCGCAGCGCTTCCGTCGGCGCGATTAGGCTCATATGCCGCCGTACGGCCGCGGGAATCGGGTCAGACAGTTCGGGTAGATTCTCCAGTAGGCCATGAATCACTTTGCGGAACCAGCGCGATGTCAGCCGTCCCTGTCCCGCAGCCTCATAAATGGGTACGATTCGCCCCACTTCCAGCGAGGCAGCAAGGTTTCTCTGCGCCGCATCCGAAGTACCGTTCAGGCCCTCGTCGAGGATCTCGAATTGAGGTTGCACCAATTGCAGTTCCCGGGTCCGCGGATCCTGCTCGACCTTGCCGTAGAGCGCAATCAGTTGGCCAGGTTTGAAACGATCTTTGAGATAGGTGGCGTTGAACCAGAGGCAACGGATCTTGGTCCGCCCTTGGCCGGCCACCAGTTCAAAAATAGGCATCCGACGAGTGCGGAAGAGACCCGAGTTGCGGACCTCCGCAATCACGGTCGCCATTTCGCCCGCCTGCAACTCTTCCACACGTCGTGGGTTCAGCCGGTCTTCGTAGCGAAAGGGAAGGTAGTACAGCAAGTCATGGACGGTATGAATTCCTTTGGCACCAAGCACATCCGCCAGCCGGGGACCTACCCCCTTCACGTACTGTACCGATGTGTTGAGATCCAGCATGACAAACACGATGTTAGCAGCAGGCAGGGCAAATTTTTTCGGCGGCCCCCCGGAGGCGGACGCGGTGTCTAAACCGGCAGTGAATAATTTCGTGCAGGCCCTGATCGCGGTGGTTGTGGGGAATGCTATGTACTTTCTCCTGATGCCGCACCTCCCCCCCGCCGCCCGACATGCTCCTTTCAAGACCGACATCGGATTGGCAATTGATTTTTGGTTTTGCCTCGTCGTCTTCGGCCTGGTGAAAACCGCGGCAGCCCGGAAGCACCATTCCAGCTCCGCCAATCATTAGGCCGAATGAAGAACCAGAAAACTGGCAACTGAAAACTTCCAAAGTCCTTCCTCAACCCCGCCTTTTCAATGAGTTCCGCCGAATTCTCACGTTACTTTCGGCACTTCGGTAACCTTTGACCCACAAGCTACAATCTTTCAACCACATATGCAGAAAGTCGCAATTCTTTACGACGCCAGCCAGGCGGTGTTGTCTGCGGTTGACCAGGATGAAGTCCTCGAACAGATCCTGGCCATCCTGCGGGATTACTTTCACGTTAACAACGTGACCATCCTGCTGCTCAACGAGCAGAAAACCGAACTCGTTCCTAAGGCACAAATTGGCTGGGGAAGCGGGAAACTCGACATAAAGATTTCGCTCGAAGATGGAATTACCGGAGCTGCCGTCCGGCAGAAGCGCCCGGTTTACGTCCGGGAAGTGGCCAATGATTCGCGTTATATCGCGACCTGCAAGACCACCCGGTCCGAACTTGCTGTGCCGCTCATGGTCCGCGATTCCGTGATCGGCGTACTCGATTGCCAGAGCGACCAGGCTGATTTCTTCGACGAAGAGACCATAGACCTGTTGACGCTTTTTTCGACTCAGGCCTCCATGGCACTGCAGAATGCCAAATTGCACTCTCTGGAGCGGCAGCGCGCCAAGCAACTAGAGGCGATTAATGCAGTGGCCCGCGAGACCACGCTCGTTCTTGATCTTAAGGAGCTTCTGTCAAAAGTCTGCTGCCTGATCAAGGAATCATTTCCCGTATCCCACGTGGCTGTGCTGTTGAAAGAGGATGACGACCTGGTCCTTCGTGCCCACCATGGGAGCTTGACGCCGCGGATCCTCGAAGGTGGACGTCTTCCCGCAGGAGCCGGACTGTGGGGCCGCGCTCTGCTGGCAAACAAAACGTTGATCGAGAACGATGCCAAGACCGCTCCGGACTATGTCGGCTTCTATGCCGAGACTGGATCGCGCATGTGCATTCCACTGGTTTCGTTTGGACAAACCATGGGGGCGCTTGTGCTGGACAGCGATCGCTTGGGTGCCTTCACCGACGGAGAAATGCAGCCCCTGGAATCTCTGGCAGACATTTGCGCAACCGCCATTCAGAACGCCCACTACGTCGATCGTGTCAAACAACTCGCATATCTCGACGGACTCACCGGTATTTTCAATCGCCGCTTTTTCGAATTGCGTATCGCCGAGGAAATCGAGCGCGCCCGCCGCTTCGGCACCGGCATGGGTGTGATCATGGTTGACTTGGATGAGTTCAAGCGTTTGAATGACGAATTCGGCCACTTGCTGGGCGACGAAGTCCTTCGCCAAGTGTCCTCCATCTTCCATCAGCAATTGCGCAAGATCGACGTGGTATGCCGCTATGGCGGGGAAGAATTCGCTATTCTGCTATCGCAGACCAACCCACAGCACGCTCTGGGAGTCTCGGAAAAACTTCGCCGCCTGATTGCAACCTGGCAATTCCCCGGAGTCCCCCGCCCGGTCACCATCAGCGCCGGAGCCGCGGCTTATCCGGAGCATGGAACCACTCGTGACCAGATCGTCAAAGCTGCCGACGCCGGCCTCTACGCCGCTAAAGTAGCGGGTCGCAATCGGGTAGTGCTGGCGCCAGTGGCGCGCGCGCAAAAAGCTCCCCGCACGACCTAGTTTCACAGCTGGTGTAGAGACGCATCTTTGCCGCGTTTTACCGTGGAATTGACCAGTACCGGAGCGCGCGAAGCGATCGCGGTCCCGTCCGGTCCATGGATTCTCGACGAAACTAAATATCCGCGCCCGGCCGCATCCGCATTACCTTCTCAACCTGCTCCTGAATTTCCTTGCGCTGTTGAAGCAATTCCGCTTTTACCTTTTCAAGCACCGGCTTGACGTTCTGCACCTGCCGAACGGCCAGCGCGATTTGCGGTTGTACCTCGGCAATTTCCGCATCTACATCGCTCAGGTCGACCATCATCTCCGCGTTAACCGATGGTCCCAAGGTCTCTTCGATCCGACCTTGCTTTCGTTCGGGAAGGGTTAGAGTCAGCGTCTGCTCTTTCTTATCGCGAATGATGTTTACATTCACGGCGTTCTTTTCCCGGCCGCGCAGCGCGTGGCCGAAGTCCCCGCTATCGTTGATGGCTTCGCCGTTCACTTTGACGATCACATCACCAGCGCGAAAGCCCGCTTTTTCGGCCCGGCTGCCTTTTTCAACCGAACGCACCAGCACTCCCTGCCCGTTCTTAGCGCCAAGAAAGTCTCCCAATTGCGGCGTCAGATTCTCAACCATCAAACCGCTGCGCATTGACGAATGCACGACAACAACGGATACTGGCGCATCGAATTCGGGCACCGCGGGAATTGCCGGAATCGCTGGCACCGCCGGTACTTCAAAGTGAAAATTATTTGGTCCCACGGCAAATGCGCGCTTGCGATCTGCAAGCACGGCCTTCAGCGTCATCGGCTGGCCGTTTCGACTGATGCCAATCGCGACTGTCCGGCCCGATGGAATCTCGCGAATCATTCTCCGTAGTTGCTCTACACTCTCCACTTTGTTTCCGTTGACAGTGAGGATGACATCGTGCTCCTTGACGCCGGCAGCCCCTGCGGGTGCGTCCTGATCCACCAGTGTGACTTCCACCCCGCTTTCTTCCTTAAGATGAAGTTCTGCCAGGCGGTCATTGCTGATGTCACGCGTATCGACACCCAGATAGGATCCACCGCCCAGGAAGTCTTCGCTGGAAAATCCAAATCCTTCACCGCGGCCTGCCCCCGAATAGCTGACGGCGAGATAGGTTGCAGACAAGACGAACAACAATACGAACGTCAGCTTTACGATTGGATTTTTCACATTCCACCTCATCCTGCGCTACCGACTGGCGCGCTTGATCTGAATATTTCCCGATGCCGTGCTCATCTTCAACATCGGCCCCCCACCGTTGAGCCCGCCCTGCGCACTCACCGACTGCGGTCCCCATTCGCCGCCTTCGGTCACAACTTTGATCTCCGAAAAATCGGAGGAAATCGTGTGGCCATTGGCCATATCAATCGCTGCCCGGACGCTGATATGCAACGCGGGGTCAAGATAGACCACCACATCGCCCGAGCCCGTCTCAAGTGTGGTTGCCTGATTACCGCCCTGCATCGAGATAAGCTTGGCCACGATTGTCCCTGACCCGGTCTCCGCTTGTCCGCCCGGAATTCCGTTTAACTCGATCCTGCCCGCACCCGTTTCCGCGCGCACAAAGCCCTTGGCCGATCCCACGCGAATGCTGCCGCCACCGGTCTCTATCTCGATGGCCCCCACGACGTCGCCGATATCGATGTTGCCACCACCCGTGGAAACTTTCAGCTTGCCCCCGCATTGCTGCACCTGAATGTTGCCGCCGCCGGTTTCCAGCACTCCGCCCTTCTCGCTGGAGATCAACAATACGTCCCCGCCGCCGGTTGAAGCATTCATGGTTCCCCGTATGTCGCGGAGCGAAACTCTACCACCGCCAGTTTGCAGGTTCAGATCTCCAACGGAAGCAATCTCCACATTGTCACCACCGGTCTGAGCATGCACCGCGCCTTTGACATCTTCGACTCGAAGCTGCCCTCCACCGGTTTCGATGTCGACGCGTCCTCCGAGATGGGAAGCCGTAACTCCTCCCCCTCCGGTTTCAACCGATACCGACTCTATATTCCGCGGGACATTGATGGAAAAGTCTCCTGAGAATCGACGATTCCCGCCGCCTTGCCACTCCGCCACCAGGTAAGCCGTGTCGCCACGAACATTGGCAGTCACTTTGTAAGCATCAAAATTACGCCGTGCCTTTTCTTCCGATGCCCCCGGCGCGCGGTTATGCATCGCGTATCTGATCTCCTGTTGATCGCCACCCTCGACCTTTACCGAGCCCGCATCCACCGTTACTCGCAGGTTCTTCGCCGACGCCAAGGTCCCCGAAACATCATGTACCCATGTACCGCCATCATTGGTAATGCGGCTGTCCTGTGCGCTGGCTAACTGCGCCACCAACATCAGCCCTGCCGCGAATTGTAAGAGTTTCTTCAACGTTTCACCTCGGCCGTAACCTCGGCCATCCTTCAACTAATCAATCTCAGGCAATTGCGCTAATTGAGTCCGCGCCTGTGAACGGATGTATTGATTGCCGTCTGACTCTGCCAATCTTGCGAGCACTGCCCGAACGCTGCCATCCGCCCGCACCGGGCCCAGCAGATGCAATGCCTGCGCCCTCATCCCGGTATTGGAGTCATTCAACAAAGCCTCCAGCACTGCATTCCGCACCCGGGTATCGCTCTTCACGAACGGTCCAACGCCTTCGAGTGCTTTTAAGCGCACACCAGGGTTCGAGTCATAACGCAGCGCATACATCAGGGCCTCGCGCACATTCGGATCACTCGGATTCTTGGTGAGCAAATCCACCGAGTCGATCCGAACTCCCGAGTTGTAATTGTTGCGCGCCGCGAACAGTAGTAGCTGCTGGATCCTCTGGTCGTTCAATGAGCCCTGAGTTTCCTGCGTGGACACTGTGTCGTAACGGATATTCACCTTGTTCGTTCCCGGTTCCTGGCTTACTGAGCGGATTCCCGTAATCGAAGACTCCACGGGCGGAGCCGCAACTGCTCCAATCGTTTCTGCCTGCCTGACGGCAACCACTTTGTATGCCGCGCCGATCCCGCCAGCGAATCCGAGGATAAAAATCACTGCCGCCAACGCCGGAGCGAACCGCACTTGGCGCAACCAGGCTCCCGGATCGAACACCAGCTTTTGCCAGAACCCGCCCTGTTCGGTAGTTTCGAGCGATTCCTGCAGGCGCATGCGCGACGATGCCAACAAATTGGCCGAAGGTTCCTGTACCGGATTTTGCGACAGCCGTGCATGAAATTCCCGGTTTGCCTTCAGTTCCGCCGCGCAATCTGCGCAACGCACCACGTGCTGCTCCAATTCATAACGGGCATCATCTGCCAACTCGTCATAAACGTAGAGCAAAAGATTCTGTTGGACCCATTCACATTTCATACCGTCGCCTTTTTACAACCTGTCATCCCAACCGAAGCCGAAGGACCTTGCGCTCTACCGCATCTCCGCCAATGCCCCTCTTAACTTTTGTGTAGCCCGAAACAAAGTATTCTTTGCGGTATCTTCTGTCGTCTGCAAAATCTCTCCAACCGTTCGCAGCTTTAACCCGTGATAGTGCTTCAACTCAAACACCATGCGCTCCCGCGGTGACAACTGCGCCAACGCCGCCCCAATCTTCTTGCCCAACTCGCGGCTGATTAAATCATGTTCCGGGTTCGAGGCCGCCCGCCCATCCGGCACTTGCTCCAGCAAGTCGTAACTCTCGCCCTGAGAATCCACGGCAACCGGGGCATCTTCCTTTCGCACTTGCCGCTTTCGTAAGTGGTCAAGGCAAAGATTGGTCACGATGCGGTAAATCCAGGTGTAGAACGAACATTCAAAACGGAACTTGCCGATGTTGCGATAAGCCTTAAGAAATGCGTCCTGATAGACATCCTGAGCCTCGGCTTCGGAACCCGTCATGTGTAACGCCAGACGCAACACCTGCTGATCGTAATGGCGAACCAATTCCTCGAAGGCAGCGCGGTCTCCGCGCTGGGCCTGGCGCACCAGCAGAGTGTCGTCAATCCGGTTTGAATTCTGCCCAGTTATCATTCGCTGTGCAGGAGCATCCTGAGTTCCGCTGTTTCGTGGCTTCGAGTTAGCTGTCTCGGGTCGGCCGTAGTGGCCCACCCTCCATGGTACCGCCCATGCGTCGGCCGGCATGATTCTTGTTTCCCTCTAGGCAATCAAGGCGCCTGTCCGTTCTTCCCCGTTGCATAGCTATGGACGTGCCAGCCCCCGAACCGTGAGCAAGAAGAGTAGATTAGCTGGCTGAGAATTGCCGGCGTAATCCCCAGCTTTTCAACTAGTTAACCCGGAGCTTGGGCGAGGGCGAATGGGGCTGCGTGAACGCCCGGCTTCGCACCAGCGGGAGAAGGGAAGGAGTAGGTGCGCGCGACTCGCACGCGCAGGCAAGACTGATACCGGGGCGGTTTTCAGGTATAAATGTGGCTCGCAAAATCCTAGATTCTTGTTAGAGGTAGCCCATGGTAGCGGACCGCAGGCAATTTCTTCAAAAGTTAAGCGGAATGGCGGCGCTAAGCGTAACCGCAGGTGCAGTCAACCTGGGAAACACCCGTCGCCTGAAGCTGGCAGCCGCAGTACATGGCGGCGAACATGATCGCCTCCAACCCGACTGGTATCGGGCGAAAATCAAGCAGGTTCAAGAGGAGATGAAGAAGCGCAAGATCCAGGCATTGCTCCTGCTAAATGCCACCAACATCATCTACACCCTTGGGTACTTCCATCTGCCTACCGAACGCCCCTTGGCGGCGTTCATTCCAGAGTCGGGGGAGCCGGCGCTGTTTGTTCCCGAGCTGGAGTCTGACCAAGTCAAACTCTGGTGGGTGAAAGACTACGAAAGCTATTTTGACTATCCCGGGCCGGTAAATCGTATTCGCTGGATCTTCGAACGCGTTGCCAAGCGAGGGTTTGGGAACGGTCGGATCGGGGTGGAGGAACCAGGCCCGAGTCGGCTGCAACACATGAAGGAAGGCGCGCCCAAGGCGACGATCGTGGATGGCGGGGACATCATCGATAAGCTGCGGTGGATCAAAGACGAAGCCGAACTAAAACTCATGCGCCGCGCCATGTATTTCGCAGATTTTACGGTCCAGGCGGGACGCGAATTCGTGCAACGCAATGGCTCGGTCACTGAGGATCAGATCTTGAAAGCATCGGCGGACGCTGTCGCCGACAAGCTTTCCGCTGAATTGCGCGACGTGGTCGGGGTCGGGGTTGATGCTCCTTTCGGTGGCCTGGTTCCCTTCGGCAAGCGCTCGGCATTTCCTCACGCCGTTCCCAGCAAGGATCGGCTCAAATCCGGCGACGCTATCTGCTTGAGCTTCGGAGCGCAAATTGGAGGATATAACGTCGAATGCGAGCGCTCTTTTTCCATTGGCAAGCCCAGCGATCGCGCAAGGAAGCTTTTCGATGCCATGCTCGCGGCCCATGATGCCGGGGCAGAAAATCTGAAAGAAGGTGCCATTGCCGAAGAAGTCGACAAGAAATCGCTCGATCAAATCCGCAATGCCGGGTTCGAAAAATTCCTTAAGCACCGTACCGGCCACGGCATCGGGTTGGAGAGCCACGAGTCGCCTTGGATTGCCGAAGGCGACAACACTGTGCTTCGGGAAGGCATGACCTTCAGCTGCGAGCCGGGAGTGTATGATCCGGATTGGGGCGGCTTCCGCCACTCCGATACCGTGGTCGTGCGCAAGGACCGGGGAGAGATTCTGAATAAATATCCCACGCGGCTTGACGACATGATTATCGAGATTTGATGGACCCTTTGCATGTCTGAAATCCGCCGTGGTTTGATCATCGTGAATACCGGTCCGGGCAAGGGCAAGACCACGGCGGCGATGGGTACGGGTTTGCGCGCCGTGGGCAGCGGGATGAAAGTGCTGATGCTGCAATTTCTGAAGGGCTCCTGGCATTACGGCGAGTTGGATGCCGTGCAGGCCTTCGGCGACAAATTCATCATGAAGCAGATGGGTCGCGGCTTCGTAAAAGTTGGCGCCGAGAAGCCTGATCCCGAAGACGTGAAGATGGTAGAAGATGCCTGGGCTGAGGCGGAAGAGGCAATCCAGTCCGGCGAATGGGACTTGGTGATTCTCGACGAGATCAACTACGCTATCAGCTATGGCATGCTGGATCCGTCGAAGGTGGCTGAGGGATTGAAGAAGAAGCCGGAAATGGTGCACGTGATTCTCACTGGACGCAATGCACATGCCTCCATCATTGAGCTGGCCGACACGGTGACCGAGATGCGACAGGTCAAACACGCTTACGAAAAAGGGGTTATGGCCCAGAGGGGGATTGAGTATTAATGGCTTGGTTCAAGCGGCAAGCGGGAGAACTGGACACTTCGGGCGAGAAAAAAGTTCGTACGGAAGGGCTATGGGTAAAGTGTGAAGGTTGCCGCCAGATTATCTGGAAGAAGGACCTGGAAGAGAACCTGAACGTATGCCCTAAATGCGACAAGCATTTCCGCATCGATGCCCGTACCCGACTGGCACAGCTTTTGGACGGGAACGAGTACGAAGTTTCGGACAGCAATCTGTATTCGACCGATCCGCTGAAATTTGTAGACTTGAAGGCCTATGCCTCGCGGCTCAAGCAGGCGCAAGAAGATACTGGCCTGAATGACGCGGTGATCAATGCTCGCGGGAAGCTGAATGGGCGCACCGTGATCGTGAGCGCCATGGAATATGCATTTATCGGCGGCAGCATGGGGGCGGTAGTCGGCGAAGCCATAACCCGTGCCGTGGAGAAGGCGCTGGAAGAACAGGCCCCGCTGATTATCGTTTCCGCTTCGGGCGGCGCGCGCATGATGGAAGGCGTTGTCAGCTTGATGCAGTTGGCCAAGATTTCCGCGGCGCTGGCCCACCTCGATGATGCCCGAGTTCCTTATATTTCCGTTTTGACCGATCCCACCACTGGTGGCGTCACCGCTTCCTTCGCAATGCTCGGAGACTTGAATATTGCCGAGCCCGGCGCTCTGATTGGTTTTGCCGGACCGCGCGTGATTGAGCAAACCATCCGGCAGAAACTGCCTCCAGGGTTTCAGCGCAGCGAATTTCTGCTGGAACATGGAATGTTGGACGCGGTCGTCCCTCGCAAAGAGCTGAAAGCCTACATTTCGCGCGCTCTGGATTTCATGTCGACCACGACGGCTGCCAGCGCCTGACCCATACAAGACGAGGCCAGCTTGCGTCATCCCGGTTCGGTGCCTCACACTGAACAATCTATGGTCGATGCCGGCGCCGATCCCCCGATCATCGAATTCCGCAATGTTTCCTTGCGGGCGGACGATGGGCGCGAACTCCTGCGGCAGCTTAGCCTCGAAATACGCCGAGGAGAAACCCTCGTACTTCTGGGCAAGAGCGGATCGGGAAAGACCACCACGCTAAAGCTGATCAATCGCCTGCTCGAACCTACGGAGGGAGAGATCAAGGTTGAACAGCGCCCCATCAAGGAGTGGGATGTGATTCGCCTCCGCCGCAAAATTGGATATGCCATCCAGGAAGTCGGCCTGTTTCCACATTTCACTATCGCCCGCAACATTGGCCTGGTGCCCCAAATTGAGAAGTGGCCGCGCGAGCGCATCGAAGAACGCCTGCGAGAACTGATGCACCTGGTGGGACTCGATCCACAGCTTGCGCGCCGCTATCCTGGCCAACTCTCGGGCGGACAGCGCCAGCGAGTCGGAGTCGCTAGGGCACTTGCCGCCGACCCGCCGATTCTCCTAATGGACGAGCCTTTCGGAGCTCTCGATCCCATCACCCGCGCCGAACTGCAACGCGAATTCGCCGCCCTGCAAAGTCGACTGCAAAAGACCGTAGTGTTCGTCACTCATGACCTGCGTGAGGCCTTACTCCTTGCGACGCGCATAGCTTTGATTGAAAACGGACGGCTAATGACAGCGCTTTCCCCAGATGAATTTGTGAAGTCGTCCGATCCCCTGATCTCTGCCTACCTCGATGCTTTCGGATGCAGAGAGGCCTTCGAACGAGGTGGCACATGAACGTCTGGCAATTCATCATGCAGAATCACAACGAGGTGCTGGAGCTCACCCTCGAACATCTCTGGCTGGTTGGCGTCTCGACATTGCTCGCGGTGTTGATTGGAATCCCGCTGGGAATTCTGGTTTCGCGTTATACATTTTTGGACAAGCCGATTTTAGGTAGCGCTAACATCATTCAAACCATCCCCAGCCTGGCGCTTTTTGGATTTCTGCTGCCCGCCCCATGGATCGGCGAGCGCGCTGATCGTCTCGCCATTCTTGCGCTTACCCTCTATGCTTTGCTGCCGCTCATCCGCAACACGTATACCGGGATTCGCGGCGTCGACCGCGCCATCGTCGAAGCTGGACGCGGCATGGGAATGACGGACAACCAACTACTCTGGCAGGTGCAACTGCCATTGTCATTGGGAGTGATAATTGCGGGCGTGCGGGTAGCCGTGGTGATATCGGTCGGACTGGCTACCATAGCCGCGGCCATTGGGGCGGGAGGGTTGGGCGAATACATCTTCCGGGGTCTGGCGATGGTGAGCAATGCGGTGATTCTCGCGGGAGCAATCCCAGCGGCCTGTATGGCGTTATTGGCGGACGTCCTTTTGGGATGGCTGGAAAATAAGCTGACCCCGGGAAGCTGATATGCGGCGCCTACTTCCCCTTCTTTTCATAGTCCTGCTCGCCTCCTGCGGAGAGCGGCGGCGCGAGCGCATCGTTGTTGGCTCGAAGAACTTTACAGAACAGCTTATTCTCGGCGAGCTCATCGCCCAGCAGATCGAAAACCGCACCCATCTCCCAGTCGAGCGTCGTTTCTATCTGGCCGGCACCTACATTGCCCATCAGGCAATGCTCGGCGGCCGTATTGATGTCTATCCGGAATACACCGGCACCGCATTGACCGCCATCCTCAAAGAACAGCCGAACAGCAATCACGAGCAAGTCTACAGTCGAGTGAAAAGCGAATACGAAACACGCTTTCAACTCACGCTAGGGAAGCCATTGGGCTTTAACGATACTTTCGCGATAGAAATTCGCGGCGAAGACGCCCGCCAACTTGGATTGAAGACCATCTCGCAGGCCGCAGTTCGTACTCCGCAATGGCGCCCTGGCTTCGGCTACGAGTTCATGGAAAGGCCCGATGGGTACAAAGGCTTGGTCGCGACCTACGGACTTCGGTTCGCCGCGCCACCCCGCATCATGGACCTGGGATTGATCACCCGCGCCTTGAAGAACAAGCAGGTCGACCTCATCGCCGGTAACGCCACCGATGGGTTAATTCCTGCACTCGATCTATTTGTACTGGAAGACGATCGCCATTATTTCCCGCCTTATGACGCGGTGACGGTCATTCGCCAGGAGACGCTGGCGCAGCATCCTGAGGTAAAAAAAGCCATTGACGAGCTGGAAGGAAAGATATCTGACGATGAGATGCGGCAGCTCAATTATGCCGTTGATAGCCAGCATCGGAATGCGCCGGATGTGGTCAGAGAATTCTTAAGGAAAAAAGGGCTATAGCTTTGCGCGTAGGCATTCTTGCGCGCGATCAATCACAGCCTGAATTTCAGCTGCGTATTTGACTTCCCGTCCTTTGGCCAGCACTTTCTTCGCCTCAGCTGCAGTGAACCAGGTCGGATTGCGTAAGGGTTCCTCCGGCTCGACTATTCGCTCGACTTCCAACAGAAATGCCTTCACCACGAATTCCTGCACGCCAGGAATCTTCCAGAACACACCCTTGGAATGCACGTAAAGGTGGAAGTGCCGCGGGTCGATGCGCCCGTATACTC
>Ga0068871_100000139_pt1 | contig 46889 bp, 37 predicted proteins | sample KBSMisM72_FD_72750 | JGI IMG/M metagenome (GOLD analysis project Ga0068871, IMG submission 72750) | Miscanthus rhizosphere microbial communities from Kellogg Biological Station, Michigan, USA - KBS Miscanthus M7-2 | ecosystem: Host-associated > Plants > Roots > Rhizosphere > Soil ...
CTCCATCGCATGCTGGGCGGCGAACCGATGTCGGTCGTCAACCTGCGCGGGGAGGATGCAGCCGTCGTTGGCACCGTAAACCTGCAACAGGGGCACCTTGATTGGCTTAGACATACGGCGAATCGCCCCAAACATACCGGGTCGCAACATCGCACGATAGTACTTTAGAGGAGCAGGCATGCTCGCCCGCAGGTGCTCATGTAGCTCCGCCTTGAGCGCAGGATCGAGCGAGAAGCCGGGCGACCACTGACGCCAGAGGTGGTCGATGAGGGCGAGATCGCGGGCGGTTGCTATCCAGCCGCTTCCAGGCAGTTGAAAAAGCCCCATGTACCAGCTCAGGCGTAGCTGAGCCAGGTGCGTTAGCCGGCCCATGAACGTGAGTGGATGAGGGATTGCGAGCGCGACCGCGCGTACAATCTTCTCCGGCGCTGTGACGCAGGCATCGTATGTGATCAGGGCACCCCAGTCGTGGCCAATCAACTCCACGGGCCGTCCCTGAGACCAGCGGTCGATTAGGGCGAGCACGTCGCTGGTGAGGGATACAAAGTCGAACGGCCCGGCGGTCGGGGACGGCGAGTAACCGCGAAGCCAGGGTGCGACGACGTAACGTCCGCGGCGGCCGAGTTCGGCCAGAAAGAGCCTTGCGGTCGGCGGATGGTCTGGGAAGCCGTGCAAGAAGACAGTTGGTTGACCATTGGGATCACCACCCTGCAGCGCGTGAAAGGTGCCGTGTGGCAGATCGAAGGTGACGTGTTCGAACCCCATGTGTGTCATCTCTTCTCCGGGAGTCGTTCTATGAGAGACGGTGTCTTTGGTTTTTGACTCACCTTGTTCTGATTCGTCACGAATTTTCTCAATTGTATTCATATTTAAGATGATTTATTTTGCTGTTTTTACGCTTGATATTTTTTCGTTTTACTATATCCATCTTGGTGTTTTCTTTTTATATTCCAAGTATGGCCCGCCAAACCATTCTGCCATCCATTTCTCTTCCCGAAGTACAAATTGCGTGTGGAGTATCAAAAAGACAATCGGGACTACGATGAGCGGTGAAAATGTTCCTAAAAGCACTGAAGTGCCGGTAAGTATAGTGATAAGACCCAGGTACATCGGGTTTCTTGTATACTTGAATGGTCCTTTTGTTACAATTAGAGTTGCCTGGGTACCCGGGCGAGGATTTGTGCCTAATTTTCGAAAGAACAGGCCACTTCCAAGACTAAGAGAAAATCCAAGAACAATTATTATAATTCCAATATATCTCCAGGGAAAATGTAACCAATGTCCGATTGGAACAAATGAACTGAGTAGTATCATCGCAATTAATCCTATAAGGAAATAAATTGGAGGAGGAATACGAGGTATTGAAGCGTTCATGATGATTTGATTTACAAATTGCTTGATGCTGGTAATTTATTTTATGCCATTCACGTTTTTTAAAACGGAATTTTCAAACACGTCATTTAGCACTTGCGAGCTTCATCTTAATTTTCATCATTACAGCGTCCGGCAGTATTCCCGCTAAAATGGAATTAAACCGGTTTTGAAAGCCCACAATTTTCTTTCCTTTTCCATGTAGCAAGAGTTTTACGCCTTCAGTAGCCACTGTTTTTACGGAAGTGGGCTTGTTGGATTTCAACAGATTGGTTTCCCGCATTTCCGGCGAAATAAATGCTGTTTCTGTAACCCCAGGGGCAAGCGTGGTAACCACTACGCCGGTTCCTTCCAGCTCAGCAGCGATGGTTTGCGAAAAGGCTAAGACAAATGACTTGGTGGCTGAATACACCGACTGGTAAGGGAAAGGCAAATAGGCAATCACTGAAGCCACGTTCATGATTCGGCCCGACTTTCTCGCCGCCATATCTTTGGCAAACAATTTGGTAAGGATAACCAGGCTGCTGACGTTGAGATCGATCATACTCAACTCCCTTTCCAGCGAGGTTTCCAGAAAACTTCCATAGTCACCAAATCCTGCGTTGTTAACCAAATGAGATACCTGATAGCCGGCGTCCTTGATCTCATCAAATAACTGAGCTGCCTGCGCTGTTTTGCCTAAGTCTTTGGGTATGCAGTGCACGGTAATGCCATATTTGGAAGATAATTCCTGCTGCATAGCTGCCAATTTATCCTCACTGCGGGCAGTGAGGATCAGGTTGTATTTTAGAGCCGCAAGCTGTTGGGCCATTTCATAACCGATTCCGGATGATGCTCCGGTTATTAAGATGTATTGTTTCATTTTGTTTTGATTTTATGAATGTTTAAATACTTTCAATGGAAGGTGGTATTAGCTTATACATTACCGGCGTTACAATTCTTGAAAGAATGGTTGAACTGATCAATCCGCCGATCAACACGATCGCTAACGGAGCGATAAGCGGGTTGGGATTCGAGGCAAGAGGAATTAATCCGCAAATAGCCGTTATGGACGTTAGTACAACCGGTAAAAAACGGGTTTCTCCTGCCTTGTTAATGGCATCGTCTATGCTATATCCTTCAACCCGCAACTGGTTGGTAAAATCAACGAGTAACAGCGAGTTCTTGACCTGTATACCGGACAAACCAATGAAACCGATAATAGAAACTATTGACATCGGATGGCCGGTGATCAATAGCATTACGACGCCTCCGAGAATACCTAATGGAATAATAGACAGTACAATGATGATACCTTTAAACGTTTTAAATTGCAGTAACAGCACGCCAATAAAAAGGAATGTACTTAACAGGATAACTGACAGAAAATTTCCACCCAATGTATCACCTTCCGATTCCGCTTCACCGGATAGCTTGTAATAGTAACCGGGCGGCATTTTAAGTTTGTTCAGTCGCGGAACGATATCCTTTAGTACATCGTTTGCCAATACACCTTCGCGGGTTAGAGAGGTAACCTTTGCGAAACGTGATTTATTAAAATGATTGATTGCCGTAGGTGATGTTTCAAAAGAAATGGTCGCGATCTGATTAACCAATACAGGAACTCCCTGCATGTTGTTTACGTACAGATTTTTGAATGCATCTAAATTTGAAAATTTATCTTTGGGAAGCGTCAGGACAACATTGCGGGTATCGCCTCTGTCATCTATATAATCACCCACAGTCAATCCTGCTACCGCCATTCGAATTACCTTATCAACATCGCTTGTAAACACACCCAATGTGCGGGCTTTTTCTTTGTTTATTGCTATTTTAACGTCAGACTTGTAGGTGTTTAATTCGTTATTGATGTACACGGTACCTGGGTTGTTGCGTAAAATATCCTCCACTTTAAAGGAAAGCTTACGCAGCGTGTCCGGGTCTTCACCAAAAACCCTTACCACTATGTTGGCTTCTATCGGCGGACCCTGTTCAAAATCTTTTACTTCAATTTTGGCATAAGGAAAATCTTTAAACTTTGCCCTTAGCTGCTTAACTAACGCTACTTTAGAGTCAGGGCTTGCCTCATCATCCATCTGTACAAAAATCTGGGCGAAGTCGGGCTTTATGTCCAGCTGATGTACATTATAATATATCTGCGGATTGCCCTTGCCTACATTGCTTGTGTAATACACGATCTCTTTATGTTGCTTCAATTCATCTTCCACAAGTTTAGTCACACGATCACTTTCAGGAATATCAGCCTGCAGCGGCATTTTGATATTGATCAGGAACATCGGTTTTTCAGATGTTGGGAAAAGTTTAAATCCCGTTTTTGTAAATAAGAAAAAGGCGAAGGCGCTGAGAATTATGGATATGCCAATGGTTGTCCTGGGATATTTTAAAGCCCGCGGCATAATACCGCGATAACTGTAGGTGAGAAATTTTTGCAGTTGCTTCAGGAAAAAATTACCTTCTCCGTCTGTGTGCGGTTTCAATAACCTGCTTCCCATGAAAGGAACAAGCGTTAAAGCGACAATCATTGATGCCAGCACACTGGTGATGACAGCCATAGGCAGGCTGCGCATAAATTCACCGGCTGCATCCGGCAGGAAGGCAAGCGGCAAAAACGCAATTACCAAAGTGGCTGTACATCCTACAACTGCTACACCTATTTGTTTAGTGCCTTTCAGAATAGCATCCATTCGTGAATGCCCTTCCCTGAGCCATCTTTCGATATTTTCAACAACTACGATACTGTCATCTACCAACAGTCCCAAAGCCACAACGAGCCCGACAATACTAAGCTGGTTTAATGAATACCCGAATAAATTCAGTGCGATAAGCCCTATTGCTAACGAAAGCGGAATAGAAATCATTACGATGAGTGATGCTCTGAATCCCAAAGGCAATAAGGTAATGGCTACTAAAAGAATTGCTAAACCGAAATCAAATCCGAGGTGCCCCAAACGTTGTGAGACCATGGTCGCCTGGTCAAACGTTTTTACAAGGCGGATATTAGCAGGCAGCCCTTTTGAAAATTCATCCAGTATCGGAAAAAATTCCCCCTGCACCCGCGCTATATTAACACCATCTTTCATTGCTGCCGTAACCAGTACACAACGGTGCCCACTTACACGTGTAATGTGGCTGACCATTTCGTTTCTATAACTTACTTCGGCCACATCTTTCAAATAAATAATTTTTCCGTTGGCATTGTAGATGACGGTATTGGCAACATCGTCAACGTTCTTCAGTTTGCCGCTGGTCTTTACATTAAAAACCTTGCTGTCCAGGTTGATGCTTCCACCAGGGATGTCTGCCGCTTCGCTTTGTAAACTGCCTATAACTACGTTGAGCGGAATTTTCAGTTGCGCCAGTTTGTCCAGTTGCATATCAACACGGATTTCCTGTTCCGGCATTCCGGAATATTTGACTTCTTTAAGGTCCGTTATTTTCTCCAGGCGTGTTTTCAGTATGTCGGCTTCATCTCTCAGCAATTTATCGGAGGCATTATCCGAAACCAATGCAACCTGTAAAATTTTTACATCGGAAGAAGAAATCTTTTCTGTTTTGATCAGATAGATATCCTTGGGAAGCTCGCTGTTTTTTAAGGCGTTCATTTCCGTAGAAATCTCCTGGTATTTATTGTCTATATTAACGCCATATTTGAATTTCACCTGGATTGCCGCCACACCGTCTTCAATTGTGGTCAGCAGTTTATCAATGTTTTCCAACCCGTAAATTTTATTTTCAATGGGCTTTACGACTTGCTCCTCCATGTCTTTAGGACTGGTGCCGGGGTATATGACAGTGATGAGATATTCCGGTGGATGGATAGTCGGGTCTTCCGAACGGGGCATAGTGAACAAGGTCAGTACCCCAACTACCGCAAACAACAGGAATATAATGAGGGTGAACTGATAATTTTTAACGGCAAAGTTTGTAATTTTCATAGCTGTTATTTTTTACCTGATAATTTTTACTGTAGATTTTTCGTTGAGATAGGCACTATTGGATATCACGATTTCTTTTACATCCTCAAGCCCTGCTCTCAGGTACACCTGCTGATTGTCAAACTTTGAAATCGTTACCGGAATTTTCCTGACCTTACCAGGTCCGTCAGGTGTAAATACAAATGCCTTATCACCATCCGCTTCTACTAACGAACTATACGGGATGACCTTAACATTTTCGTCCTGATTTGTGGAAATTTCCGCTTTGCCAAACATGCCCACCGCCGGTTTTATGCCGTTTAATTTCAATTTCAGTTCTACCTGAAAGGAGCCGAGTGCAGGATCCGCGGCCTGTGACTTACGAAACACAAAGGCGTCCAATTTTTTATCAGCATATCCGTCCAGCGTCACTGTTGCCGTTTGTCCCGGATTAATCGCCGCCCACTCCCGGTCAGTTACGCCGACTTTAAGCAGGTAGTTATTATTTTGCTGGGTTTCGTTAATGGCAAGCACAGGCGTACCTGGCCCGACTACTTCCCCTTCACTGGCCGTTTTCTGACTTACAAAACCATCAGATGCCGCGTATATTTTTGAGTAGCGTTCATTAAAGGCAACGGCTTCTTTTGCCTTATGTGCAATATCTAAGGCGGTCCTGGTGTTTTGCAACTGCTCTAAAGTATAAACACTGTCTTTGTAAAGATTAACCGCCCGTTCATAATCACGCTGCGCCTTGCCGGCATTTAAACCGGCCTGCGTTAGTCCAGCAGCAATTTCTGTTGAATTAAGTGTGGCGAGCAACTGGCCTTTCCGGAAGAACTGACCTTCTTCTACAAAAACACGGCTAATTACGCCGCCTATTTTGAAAGAATATTTGGCTTCATTTTCTGTGCTTACGAGACCTGTAGCACTTATTTTTTGGGGTAATCCTAACGCGGACACAGCAGCAATCTTTACAGGGACAACGTCTGCTTCTCCCAATGAATTTTTTGTTTTTTCTTTATCCTTGCAGGAAAATAAAACCAATATTATCGCGGCAAGGCTGAGTGATTGTATTTTTTTCATAACAGTTTGATTTTTTATTTATTGAATGATGAAACTTGCATTGGCGCGTTCTATTTCTGCCTGCTTTATCAAGGTGTCGTAAAGTGAAATATTTGCCTGCAGTTGGGCAGATACCAGTTGGTTTTGTGCATCCAGCAGCTCTATGTAAAGTGTGGTGCCTTCTTTATACAGCCGCAATTCATCCTTATAATACTTTTCGGAAGAAGCCACTTGCGAAACAGCAGCATGGTAATTAATAAGGGCAGCGTTAAATGCATTGGCCGCAATTTCAACCTGTAATTTCAGTTGCTGCTCGGTATTGCTTGTCTGCGATGCGATCACTTTACCATCCGCCTCCGCCTGTTTTACTTTGTATTTATTTTTGCCTCCTGAAAAAATGTCCCAGCTAAGTGAGATCCCCAAAAAATAATAAGGCGATTTATCATTTACTTTAAAATCGAAAGCCTGGGAGCCCAAATCAAGAAAGGAATTTAGTTTGGGTATTTTGTAGGAATTGGCAAGGCCAACCAGGTTCTTATTGATGTCGGCTGCAGTACGCAGCTTTAATAATTCTTCTCTTTTATTTAACGCAGTATCATCTGCGATATGCGGGTCAGGTGTACTTGTCAGTGAATCAATAAGTATGGGAGTGTTCAGTGGCTGGTTGATTAAAAAATTAAAAAGGTCTCTGGCATTATCCCTGTTTATCATGCCGGTTTTCAGTTGTGCAGTAATTTTTGTTACTTCGTTATTGCTCCTTACAACTGCCGTGCGGTTTACTTTTTGATTATTAAAAAGAGAAGTGTTTATCCTTTCATTTTCTTTTACGAGTGCAAGGGCATTTTCATAAATGCCGATGGCTGTCGTTGCCTGTAAATAATTATAATAAGCGATTTTGATTTCTTTTACAAGTTCCCGCTTGTAAATGCCGGTTTCTATCTTTTGCAAATCATACTGCTGGCTTTTTATTTTTTTATTATAAGCGATTTCTGCATTGATGACCGGAAAAGTGGTATGCAGTTTTACATCATAAAAGTTATTGGGGTTCAGCAGTACACTTTGGTTTTGTATTTGCGGAAAATTATTGGTGCCCGTCAATTGATTAAGCGTTTTGTAAACGGGATTCATTAAATCTCCCACCGGAATATCCACGGTGCGCCCGCCGCCCGCAAGGGTATAGGTTCCATTAAGCTCAACATTGGGCAGGAATAATGATTTGGCTTCCTTCAAAGCCCACAGGCTTTTATCCAGTAAAAATTGCTGCTGCCGGATTGTTTCATTACTACTGAGACCCGTGCGGATATACTGCTCCAGGTGTGTTTGTGCATAGGAGCTGCCAACCAACAGTAATAAAAATAGGGTGAGTGTTTTTTTCATTTTATTTTATCTTAATGAACGTAATAAATTAAATGAACAATGTTCAGTACGTGGGTAAAAAAAATTATAGCTTATTTATAATTTTCAAAAATTCATCATACCCCGCGGCTACTATGTTTTCAGGGTTTTTAATACTTACATTTTTCGTACGGGAGCTTATTTCCAGGCTGCACATGCCATGCACACAACCCCATATCAGAAAAGACAGCGGTTCCAGTTCATGCCCTTCGAAATGGCCGGCCTTCATACATTCCTGCACTGTTGCCCGCAATACCTCGAAGTTAGCAGTTCCTTCTTCCCACTCTTTTTCCTGCATGTCGTCCAGAAACTCCATTGGCGCCTTTAAACTGAACATCAGCTCATATTTATCGGGATTGTCCATGCCATACTGGATATAAAGGTGCCCCATTGCTTTTAACCGCTCCATCGGGTCTTTTACACTATTCAGCACCCTGAATTGGCTCCCCAATTCGGTAAAGCATTGTGTGTGCAGGGCATGCAAAATGGCATTCTTATCCTTAAAATAAAGATAAACGGTGCCGATACTGTAATCAATTGCGTCAGCAATATTGCGGATGGTTGTCTGGCTAACACCTTTTTGAACAAACAACTTCATTGATTCTTTTAGTATCAGGGCTTTCAGTTCTTCCTTCTCCCTTGCTTTACGGTCTGCGCTACTCATTGTTATATATAATTATAGCACAAAGAAAATGAACATTGTTCATTTTTCAAAATAATTTTTTATTTTTTTTATAAGGGCTGGAATAAATTTTTTTGATCTATAAATGACACCAGATGTGCTTTAAATGTCTTTGTAAAAAAGCGAGCCCGTGGGGGCCCTGCTGCAAAAAACTACGATGCGCCTGGTTGGGCTCGAACCCAGAACCCACCACTTTCTTGACCGGATTTTTGTTATTTTCGAGTACATTTCAGTACTTTTACAATGCCTGAGCGGTCGGCGACCAAAGCGGCGACCAATATCGCCGGCGCCTCTTGCAAGTGATTGATAATCAACGAATAAAGACATAGACAGTTTAGCCCGGGTGGACCTCACTTTCAGGGTAATGATCTCAATTAATTATACTTTATGTATTTATTCTTATGTAGCTATATTGCCATCTAAAAAAAATAAAATACAATGTAGAACCAAATGGAAAATCGATCCGAATGCTTGATTTTGACAAACGAAACATAAAAATGACAAGTTTTCCACACAAAAAAATGGTCGAATTTTTTGTTGCTGTTTTGTAACTCAAAACTTATAACTTGCTGATAATCATTACATAAGTACTTTCTGTATCGGAAAGTAATCGATATAGCTATCTGATAATCCGTAACTTGAAGGATTTTTTTAGAAAGTAGAATTCTTGGTTTTATCCCTTAAATCACAGACTTTCAGTTGATTGTAAATGAAGTAAATTGATGCATTCTCAATTTTTGTTGTTGAAAACTGTTTTTTTGTTCCTCATGGTTGAAAACAGATTTGAGAATAATAAAGAATGGATTGGCTGGGCGATTTATGTTAAGCACCTGTATTATACAGAATAAGACATCAAAGCCCTAAAAACAATATTCTTACCTTTGGGGAAATCACTGTCCAAATTCTTGAGTGCTAACTGTAGTTAAGGTCGGTGCTCTGTCCAACCTCGATGATATAACCGTCCGGGTCCCGGATATAGCAGCGGATCTCACCGTACTTAGCCATCGGCTCCGTGATGAACTCGGCTCCCCGACTTTTCCATAGCTCGTAACATGCTTGAATATCCGCAACACGGATATTCATAAAACTGTTGATCTTGTCAGGCTGGGGGACAGTAAGCGTTACCGTCGGCTTGTCTGGAGTTGGCCCGCCTCCAACGTTGACAATGAGCCAGGTATTCGCTATTTGAATGTACGCCGGTGCGCCACTGCTCAGAATATGACCGCCAAAAACCCTTTCGTAGTAGTGAGCCGATCGGTCGATGTCGGCGACGGTGAGCAAATGTGCGACACTGATCCCTTCCCGGGGTGGCATTCCATAGCTCTTTTGTTCGACTTCTACAGTGTTTATTGATGACCCTGATTCTGAAGAATGATGTCTATTCGCTGATTCTGGCTCTTTCGTGTTCATAACTGCTGTTGATTAGTTGTATGAAAACACAAAGTACTGACCATGAAAGCGAATCACAACATAAATTAATCCAAAATCAGGGAGAAATTGTCATGTCAAAATGAAGATTGTGGGAGAAATAGATTATGACCCCGAAAACCTACTGCGTGAACAGGTTTTATAGGGAAAAACAGAACCGCGATACTGGAAGGAATCGAACCATCGATGTACGTATTTAGCCCAAAATGAGCGATCGTAAATCATCATAAAATTAAAAACTGGCTCTGCGGGTTGTAAAGTGGGCTTGTAGGGGAAACTTTTCGAATACCTTTTTAGCAGACTTAAGGCTCTTGGCCGTTTCCTAAATCGTTGCAGAAAGCTTACTATCAACAGATTAAATCTCTTCAGCCAATTAAGCATGCTCCGATTTTAGCGAGCGAAAGCCCTTTTGCTATCGCAAAGGACTTTTTCATTTTCGAGCCACTTTATCTTGTGTTTAAAGCATAATTGGGCACTTTTTGGGTTCGAGCCTAGTTAACTTGGTGTAATCTGATATTTTAATTAACCAATAGTAGTAACTACCTTTATATGGGAATCTATCGAATACTTTTTTTATACAAACTAATAAGGTAAGTTATAATCATAGCCGATAGCATCACAATGATGATTATTGAGATATAAAAAAAAGCTGCTCTGTTTGTTAGCAATTGGCTTTGTACACTCACCGATTTGGCCAGCGATGAATTGGCCAGGGCTGCAGCTTGGTCAGGTGGAAACCCTTTTGATTGGTACAGTCGCCTGAACCCATCCACGCGTTCCATGGTTTGTTCGTCCGTATTGGTCAGGTGACGCAGAAAGCCTTCCTTATACAACTGATTGTATTTAAGTTGCAGGTTATAAAAACCAGCACTGGCATTAAGTAATGAAATAAAGCGCACGTCAGCAGCTATCACAATGCCGGCTATACCTGTTGTTGGGGGGACAGATGAGAGCATAAGTAGCATGATGGGCACAAAAAGTATCCCGGAAGAAGCGCCCTGGAAAAACACAGGAAGCATCAGATCTTCATAGGCCAGATCGGGAGTAAAGATAAAATACATCCACAGGTGGTAAAGCAGCATCATGCAAAAGCCCGCAACAATAAATCCTGGAACGGTGACCATGCGCCGCGCTAGTAGCTGGGCCGTAATGATCATAAACACCACAATGCCGGTTACATTAGCCAGACCCAGGTACATCACATCAACAGGGCTCCACTGTAGTATGTTGGCAGCATACCCGAATATCAGGTTAATACTTTCCTTCATGCCGTAATACGATGCCAGCAATAATATGCCCGCCCAAAATTTGGGGTATTTAAATACGCTCAGGTCGAGCCCCGGACGTTTAACTGTAAGTTCGCGCCATACAAACAGCAGGGCGCCTGTAATGCATAATAGGGCTGATACCCTGATACGCGGATCTGTAAACCAATAATATTTAGACCCGTAAACAATCGTATATGCCAGGCATATGGCAGCCAGCACAAAAAAGCAGGCGCCTATCCAATCTATCTGATATAGCGGATAGCGCCGCATGCTGGTATTATTCCGGAAGCCCAGTAGAACCAACAGTAAAATAAATACCAGAAAAAGCGCCAGGTAACTGTAAACCTCTATAAAGTTGGTGCTCAATTCAACATTAGCTGCGACAAGGCCGATCAGCACACTGCTGCTCAACACTGTACCATAAAAAACAGATGAGGAGAATGCCTGTTTAAATGCCGGGGTATCTATATAGACGGGGATTTCCAGCAGTACACACCCGGCAATTCCACAAACTACAATTCCCTGGAAAAAACGAATAATAAAGAAAATAATAAGATCAGTTGTCATTAAGGATGCTATGCAAAGCACGATAGCAAACATGAGCATGACCACTAAAATGATTTTCATCTCGAAATACCGTACGAAACGGAAAAGAATAGGCAGCATAGTTAAAATGCCGACATAGGTAAGTTGTATAGAAAAAGTAATATCCTCGGGTTGAGCACCGAAATAAGAGAGTATATAAGCCTGGTTAAGTGAAAATGCAACAAACTGTACTATCCCTGAAAGCAGTATCAGGAAAAGCGCAATGCGAAGCCCCAGACTCCAATTGGCCAGCCACGGCTTAAGATGTAGTTGTGGATTCATATTTCTTTCTTTTTAACCGACACAAAAACATTCATGCCTACCCTTACCGGAGTAATATCAGTGCTGGTGAACCGGATCTTCACTGGAATGCGTTGAACAATTTTTACGAAGTTTCCGGTCGCATTGTCGGGCGGAAGCAGGGAAAATTTAGCACCCGTAGAGGCAGATATAGCCTCAATTGTGCCATGGTATACTTTATCATCAATAGCATCTACTTCAATATCTACAGGCTGACCAACATACATGCCGTAAACCTGTGTCTCTTTGAAATTGGCGGTCACCCATTTGTCTTTTTCATTTACGATTGCCACCAACGGTTGGCCTACCTGCACCTGTTGCCCTTCAAGTATGGTTTTTCGGCCAAGCTTGCCAGAGTAGGGCGCCCTGATGACGGTGTACTTTAGGTTGATACGAGCCAGCTTTAGTTCTGCGGTTTTTCGTTTCAGGTCTGCAGCAAGCAGTGCCCTGCGGGACTTTAATTCTTTGATCTTAGCATAGCTGGTCTTTAGATTATTCTGCGCTGCATTATAATCGCTTACCGACACATCATAATGCGATTGCACCAGGTCGAGGTCAGAGCCTGTAGCTGCTTCTTCTTTTATCAGGTTCTTATATCGTTTTATATCCTGCGTTTGCTGCACCAGCCGTGCCCTTGCTGCATCTATCTGATCTTTGTTCGCAAGCGTACCCACCTCGGCCGATTCGATGCCCGCATCCAGCACCGCAACCTGTGCACGCGAATCCTCGACGATTGCTTCCGCTTCTTCGACTTTGGTCTTGTATTCTTTATCGTCTATCAATACCAGCGTATCACCCTGTTTTACCAGTTGGTGTTCCTCAAACTTTACAGACTTGATATAGCCGCTTACCCGTGCCGACACCGGGTTGATATAAGATTCTACCTGCGCATCGTTTGTCTCATCATAATGCTCCTGCCTGATAAAATAATTCGCAAAATAAAATATAGCAATAATGACAACGAGTAATGCTGTAATCAAGAGAGCTATATTACCGGGATGCATCCTTTTTCTTGTTGTGTTTTCCATAATATTAATATTAAAATTGGTTTATAGTTTCCCGGAAATATAAAGCAGGTTATAGTAAATAAATCGCGCATTGGTTTGCGCTTGTACCAGGTTATATCTTGTTTCCTGAAAAAGATTATCAGCATCCAAGAGATCAGTTAGTAAAGCCAACTGATTCAAATATTTCGCATTCATGATTTTATAGTTAACTCGCGCCTGTTCAATCGATTTTTCATTAACCGATATCCTGTCCAGAGCTTCCCTGTATTTGATAAGCAGGCCGTTTGCTTGCTGCATAGTATTATCGCTAATAGATTGCTGTTGAAGCCGTAACTCTTCAAGCCGGATCTTTCCTGCAGATACTTTTTGTTTGTTTTGATAAAAGACAGAGATATTATATTTCACCTTGAGCCCGACAAAGCCGATGGAATAAGCCTGATCAACCGGAGGGTAAAAAATATTATTAGGATAGCTCATTAAGTAAGCTGAATACAGAAATAATGACGGCGAGTAATTCGCTTTAATACTTTTTATTCTTTCATTCTGCAATTTGACATTCTCATCAGCCCGGCGGATCGCATAAGCGTCAGTGGCCAAACCGCCTATCAGTGGCTTTAGGGCCTCCGCTTCCGGACGTATTACGTCAGCAGAATCGATTGGAATGATGCGTATAGTATCAGGTATATCGATGAGCACGTCCAGTTTCTGGTTACTGATGAGGATATCATTCTCCACTTGTTCCAGGTTAAGTTTTACTGCCGATAAGTTCAGTTCAGTACGGAGTACATCACTGCGGGTCACTTTTTCATTCCTATAGAGCGCATTAATATTTTTCAGCCGTGTTTCTGCCCTGACGATCTGTTCTTCAATAAAATGTTTTTGATTGATTAGATTAACCGTATTGAGATATTGTGCAGCCACCTGTAAACTGATATTGCCGCTTTGATCCTGTACATTAATGCCAGATATCTCTTTTCTTAAGCTCTGTTCAGATTGGTACGAACGCTGATGCCCCCCCGAGTAGAGATTAAATGATGCTGATACGCTCAAATCGGCTGCGTTTGGACTCGGGCGTTTTGAGAGCGATTTAGCATCGCCCAGAAAATCATTGTAGAGCGTAAGCTTACTGAAACGCTGGTAATCCCCGTTAAACTCTAAACCCGGTAAGGCGGCATTTTTAGCATCTTTCAGGTCGGCCACAGTTGCGTTTTCTTCACTTTTAACTGCACGGACCTGTTTGTTTTGAGACTTGGAAAGAGCTATTGCATCCTGCAAAGTAAGTGAGAGGGGCATGGCCTTATTTTGCTGTGCGAAGGACTCTCCGTTCGCAGCGAATAATAAAAGAACCATAAACCAAATACACTTTCTGATTTGTATGATTCGATATCCTTCCATGATTTTGCCCGATCTTTTCATAAGGGATGTTATTTTTTGTGGCGATAGGGTCAGTATTGATATGATTTTTCAAGGCCCGATGCCTGATAAATGATCAGCTGAGACACGACATCAGAACAGTGGCGTTTGAACAATTGCGAAGCTTGTTCAGTGCCTTTTCTTTTAATCTTGAAACGTGTTCTTTAGTGATGTTGAACCGGTTGCCTATCTCTTCAAGTGATAGCGGCGAAAACGCACCCAGGCCGAAGAACATCACGAGTAATTCGCGGTCGCGCTTGCTTAAAACTTTTAGTGAATGGTAAATTTCTTTTGATATCGCTTCCTGTTCCACATAGCGGTCTGTACGAGGTTCATTATTGGGCAAAATGTCTAATAGTGAATACTCATCATCGACCTGAAATGGCTCATCGATCGAAATATTTAAGTCTGATTTGCTCATCATTTCATCTATTTTCTCAACAGGCAATTCCATATATTCAGATAACTCTTCGGTAGATGGCTTCCGGCTATATTGCTGCTCCAGTCTTGCTTGCGCTCTATACAGTTTGCTCAAAAGGGTAAGCTGATTGTAAGGTAGTCGTATCATCCGTGCATATTCTGCGATAGCGGTTGTGATTGCTTGACGTATCCACCAAACGGCGTACGAGATAAATTTGAAGCCTCTGGTCTCGTCGTAGCGTTTCGCCGCGGTTATTAGTCCCATGTTTCCCTCACTGATGAGGTCACTCAGGGTGAGGCCCTGGTTTTGGTATTGTTTGGCTACCGAAATCACAAAACGTAGGTTGGTTTTGGTCAGACGCTCAAGCGCTGCCTGATCGCCTTGACGTATACGGCGCGCGAGCATCACTTCTTCCTGGGTAGATATAAGGTCGATCTTATCGATCTCATTAAAATATTTGTCCAACGATTTATAGTCCCGCTGCGTAATACTTTTTGATATAACTAATGGTCTCATAGCAGTATGATTTAAGATAGATTCATCGTGATTTTTTAAGTGTTATATAATTTACCATGGCCTTCGTGGAAATGGTAACATTGTGCTCGTGGAAAAGCTTGCCTATTAAGTATGATAAACACAGTGCTATAGCGATCAGGATATTTCGGAACGCTCTATAACTGATAGAACTGTTAACAGATTCCTGTTCTTTACAAGATTGCTTCGGAGTTTTCATTTTATCTTTTTTAAGGGCAGGCTACAAATACATAGCCTGCCTGGCAACACCAACATTTTAGTATGTCATAGGTAGATTAAAGATTAAAAGCATAAGCAACGCGTATAGCCAGAAAATTGGCCGTATTGCCGCCGTTAAAGAATTTTTGATTGCTTTCGAACCGGAAGCCGGCATCGATATAGTTTTTGCCGCCTACATTCAGCAACACACCAGCTTGCGGCGCATAAACAAAAACAGCGGTATTATCAGCTCCCAGATCATTCTTGTTTGTAAGAAAAGATATGCCTGCTTCTCCCTGGATATACACCTGTTTAATGATAAAATATTTGAGGCCGGCTTTAACAGGTATCAAATGGATATCGGGTATATTGTATTGGCTGCTGGCAAAGATGGCGTTATAACCGGCGTTCAATGTAGCATAAAGCTGATCTTTTACTATAGGAAAATCTCCCTGGACCGATCCGCCCAGATTCCAGTTATAGCCGGTATTTAATGAGCCTACAGGGATGCCCGCATCGGCACCGATACTTAACCTGATCCCTGAGCCGTAAGCTTCAGTTTTGGAAGCAGAAGTTTGCGCATTAGAATGTGAACTAAAGAACGTAAATAAAACAATGGCGAATACATAGATTTTAATCGAATTTTTCATGGTTTTTGATATTATTTTAAACAATTAATCGGATGCTATCTCAGAAATATGGTCAGCAATGCAGTGGCTGTGCGAGCAATGTGACCTGTATTTATTCGTATTGACTTTAGTTTTGTCAGCAATGATGGGATGACAGATCGTTTGTCAATTTGATTACTATGGGTCATACCCGGAAACGAAAAGTAAATAATGCTGAACAAGCAGATCAGCATAATTGCATGGGTGAGTACAAATAGAGTTTCCATAACTTTCAGTTTAGTATGCTTATGATTATTTTATTCAATACATCTGTTGCAGGGGAGGTACTAAACTTGTGCCAATTATTTAATGTGTTGATTGTTAATTATTTATAATAATAATTCCTTGTATTTTGCGATTTTATTTCGCCATTTGACCGAAGCCTAAACGAAATAAGGTGGCTTCATCTAAAATAGAATACCATAGCTGGCCCGTTTATGTCACTATTTTAACCGTGTTCTGCAATGGATACTCAATTGGCGAAAATTTCAGCTTCCCGTGAGGCCATTTGTTGTTAAAGAGCAGGCATGCCGTCATTTAACAACACTTTATATCGTTTCCCTGAAAGTGTTTTGACTGAATAAAGCAGTACCTGAATTACGGAAAATACCTCATGTGGTTGAATTTTAGACTATTATATAATTGGCATTTTCATTGTATGTGGCTAATTATTATATACTGGCCTTGAAGCCATTAATACACTAACCGGGAGGGCCATGCGGAAGCTTAACTTTGATACCTGGTATGTCAACCAAGCCTCAAAGCCTTAACCGTCTGGATAATTATAGAAGTTTGCTTGCCGTCCGTCGTAACGAAGAATGACGGGTGTCAGCTCCTCGAGGATGTTGTAAGGGGCGTGCACTTTCCACCCGTTCGTGCCCGGGACAAACCCACGCCGGCACAGTGTCCCTGTAAAAGCCGGTCATCAACGCGAGGAACCGACGGGCGGCCGCATCCTTCAATGTTACCCCTTCCAAATGAGATAAATGAAAGCTTTAGAGGGCACGTCTTCAACACTCCAAGTGAAGTACATAAAGCAACGCAACGACTGTGACAATCGCTTAAATATTTCATAATATGATATTTGGTAAATTGTCTGGGTCGGCTATTCCACTTTATATAGTGAACAGGCGGTTACATCCGCAATATTTAGGACTTTTTTATTAACGGTTCCTGCTTCAAAAGCTTAGCCCGAAATCCTGGAGCGATAAGCCTTGACAATTTAGATTCATAAATCAGCGAGGCTAACCATAACGATACCTATCCGAGTCCGGATAGTTAAATGGTATTCTAAAACCTGTTTATGTCGGACATGAGCTCCTTTATTTCGTGGAGCCGCCGCGATATCACTAAATATAGTAGAAGAATCTAGATGATAAGTTGTATAAGTCGCTAAATATGAGCTCATTTCATCGTTGGCATGCTGGTTGCAGAAGTGCATCGATGAAATCAAACGAATTTTTACTGGTCTTTAAGATAAGCCACAAAACAGATGAGTTGCAGCCATCAGTTGCAACGTTAAAGAGGCATTTAGGGTATTGGTGCGAATGGATTATTAACCTTGCCATAACTGACAAACTTGCTAGCCAGTATAGACAGTGGGATACTAATGGGAGGGAGCTAAAGTCTGATCAGAGCGTAATCAAAGGACAGTTTAAGAATGATGACGAGTCAATCACCAACCAGATCACTATTTACGCGAACGACTATCAGGAAGCCAAAGAAATCGCATCAGGATGCCCGATTCTCGATTTAGGAGGGACTGTGGAGATCAGATTGGTAATATAGATACTTACCTAAACGATAAAAGGATCCCGTTATCAAGGAATCGTCCATAAATAATCAATTAAATACAAATTTTAATACTCAGCAAAATGAAAAATCATCAAATTAAAAAATCAGTAATGTCGTTTTTAGCACTCTGTATGGCCTTTACATTCAACGCAAAGGCGCAGGATGCCGGCAAACCATCTGTTACCGACGTCCCCCCACGCGTTATTTTTAACCAACTTATCCAATCCTCTGGTGTAAAAGAGCAGGAAGTAAGGATGATTGTTGTAACTTTCGCTCCAGGGGAGGTTTCCACTCCGCACCGGCATCCGAATCCAACTTTTGGCTATGTTCTTGAAGGTGATCTGGAGTCGACTTTTGATGGCCACGTTTATCACTACAAAGCGGGGGATGCCTTTTATGAAAGGCCAAACGGTTTACATTCAGGAACAAGGAACATGAGCAAAGACAAACCTGCCAAGCTGCTTGCCTTTGTCGTGGGTGACAAAGGAAAACCTGTTTTGATACCTGTAAAGAAGTAATACCCGTTATTCAATCAAAAAGCCCCATTCGCTTTAAAAGTAAATGGGGCTTTTCTTGATTTTATCACTCTATCGAATGATCTCTTTTAATACCCAAGCGTTTCATCTTGGAGTGCAGTGTGGTGGTTGGGACGCCCAAAATACGGGCCGCACCGCTGAAACCGGAAATCCTTCCATCGCAATATTTCAGAACTTTGTAAATATGTTCCCGTTCGTTTTGGTCTATCGTTTTGTGGATACCTTTACCTTCTTCGTCTTGATTACATGCAACGTCCTTCGGCAGGGGAAGAAGTACATGTTTAATCATGTTACTGTCGGCAAGCAGTACACTCCGTTCAACCATATGTTCAAGCTCTCTAACGTTTCCGGGCCAGGAGTAATTCACCAGGCTTTGCATCACACGATTGCAAATTGAATTAATTTTTTTACTGCAATCCTGGCTATAATGTTTAACGAAATGCATCGCCAATAGTGGAATATCATTTTTCCGATCCCTTAATGGTGGCAAAGAAATAGGGAAAATATTAAGGCGATAATACAGGTCGCTTCTAAATCTGCCTTCAGCCATTTCCTTTTCCAAATTCCTATTAGTTGCGGCTATGATCCTCACATTGACTTTAATGGATCCCTTGCCGCCTATGCGCTCGATCTCCTTCTCCTGCAGTGCCCGAAGGAGCTTGACCTGGAGGTCTGTTCCCAGTTCACCAATCTCATCAAGGAACAAGGTACCACCATTTGCCAGTTCGAATTTTCCTAACCGACGCTCGGTTGCGCCGGTGAAACTTCCCCGTTCATGTCCGAAGAGTTCACTTTCTATCAGGTTGACAGGAAGCGCAGCGCAGTTTACAGTGATCATTTGCTTGACTTTTCGGGAAGACAAATTATGTATTGAACGAGCTATAACTTCTTTACCAGTCCCTGTTTCACCCAGGAGCAGCACTGTTGAATTGCTTGGTGCGACCTTTGACACCAGCGAGTAGACTTTTTGCATTTCAGGACAGCCGCCGATAACCCCTGGGAAATTATGAATAGGATTCAGCCGTTCATCATTAATTTCGAAATTCATTTCCGGGCTCATCTGGATCCTTCTGAAAAATTGCTCTTCCTTGTTTGGATTTGATACGCTATGTTCATAGGTTCTCGGCTTTAAATTTGCACTGTTAGTTTCCATTTCAATTACCTTTTGGTGTTATATGGATTCCCAGACTTCGAAATTTATGCCATTTCAATAATTAGTATAAGAGACGATAAATAATGCTAAATACGACGATATTTCGCCTTTTTTTGTTTCTGCGCGAATTATATATCGTCGGCTTAACGAATTTGCCGGTAAGGCGAACAAACTCTTAAATGCTATATGGGCAAAACGATTTATCGATAAGCGAAAATACTTACAATATAAATTGTCAAAAGGCAGATATTTAATGAAGTGAATGTTATTTCTGGCCTTTTTATTGCAGTTCGAATTGGCTGTTTCGCTTACTTTTGTCTATTGCTCTGTCGGTTATGAAAAAAATACTCATTGTTGAAGATGAATCCCTGGTAGCACACCATCTAAAATTAATATTGATTGGTGCTGGCTATAAAGTGTCGGGCATATCCGAGTCTGTTCCGGAGGCTCTCTCAACGATTGAAGTTCAAAGGCCTGATTTGGTTTTGCTCGACATTCACCTTAAAGGGGAGTTGAACGGGATTGATTTGGCAAGGAAACTGACAGAAAATAATATAGCTTTTGTATACCTCACGGCGAACTTCCAGGGAACATTGCTCGAAGAAGCAAAATCAACAATGCCCTTTGGGTTTATTGTTAAACCATTTAGAGAAGCTGATCTTCTTACAACGTTAGATGTTGCGCTTTATCGCCTTCAAAATAGCCTGGAGGCTCGCAATCAGCAAGAGCTGGAACTTAGCCAAAAATTGAAAGATGTTAAAAATTACAGCGGTGATACCACCCAAAAGCTGCTGCAAATAGCTAATTATCTCCAGGCACATATTCCTTTTGATTATTTAAACGTAATTCTAAGAGAGACAACCTCGGAGTCTTTCCAGAATATCGGTTTTTTAAGAGTGGGTTTCTATGAGTACCAGGTTTTAGGCGGTCAGGAGTTCTTAACTATTACGGGTGTAGAACCGGGAAAGCTTCTCGACATTTCCGAGTCAATGGCGATCGTAAAAAAAGCCAAATTTTTCAATGCCGACGATTTTGATAAATTATGTGATCAGAATCCATTGAGTAAAACAATTGCTGATACCTACGATTTCGAATCTGCATTGCTGTTTCCGGTTTTGACGGGCAGTGCAGAGCTGGTCAGGTACGAGTTTTATAACCGGAGAAGTAACACATATACTCAACTACATATCACTTTGTTAAGCCGTTTAATAAATGCCTTGAGTGATGCATTGGGTAACAATCAACACGAACCGGTAAAAAAAAATGGCTTTGTTCAGTTATTCCCTGGCCCTATATTACCGCCATTGACAACTAAAGAAAGGCCCGATGATTTTTACGGCATTGTAGGACAAAGTCATTCTATGTTGTCTGTGCTGGACCAAATCGCAATTGTATCTCCATTAGATACTTCGGTACTTATTTTAGGAGAAAGTGGTACAGGTAAAGAAAGAGTGGCAAAAAGTATTCATTTATTATCAAACCGTAAAGAAAAACCGCTTATTGTTGTAAACTGTGCATCACTGCCGGCCAACCTGATAGAAAGTGAACTTTTCGGTCATGAAAAAGGGGCATTTACAGGGGCTGTGGAAAGAAGGATAGGCAAATTTGAACAAGCCGATGACGGAACAATCTTTTTGGACGAAATCGGTGAGTTAACAGTTGATCTTCAGGTAAAATTGCTGCGCGTCTTACAGGAACAGGAGATCGAACGAATAGGAGGTAAGGGACCAATAAAAATTGATGTGCGGATCATTGCTGCTACAAACCGTGACCTGGAGCAGGAAATGGAAGAAGGACGTTTTCGTTTGGATCTTTATTACAGGCTTTTTGTATTTCCAATAGAAATTCCCTCTTTAAGGGAAAGAAAGGATGACATACTGGCGCTTACAGATCATTTTATTGCTTATTATGGAAAGAAATATAATAAGCCAGTAACTGGAGTATCCCCGGACGTTTTGGAACAAATGATGGACTATCCATGGCCGGGAAATGTTAGAGAGTTAGAACATTTTATAGAACGTTCAATACTGATGACCAAAGGAACGGTGATTACCGATGCGAAATTACAACGACAACTAACGAATAAGGGTTATACAAATCAATCCAATGAAGAGAGGATCAAAACTATAGAAGAAAACGAAAGAGATTATATTATTAGTGTACTGAAAAAATGCAATGGTCGTATTAGGGGGGCTAATGGTGCTGCCGAGGTTATGGGCCTGCCCCCAACAACACTGCATTCAAAAATGAAAAAACTTGGGATCAAATAACCGAATCGGATCACACGACCGGTATCTATATTTGACCCTCTGCATCTTGTAATTTGATATTCATAAAGGCTATTCGCATCCCGTAGGCCGACGAAATATCGTCTGCGTTTACAATTTTGTCCGAAATATCGTCTTCCAATTGTTGGCCAAAGCTATATCTAATGATTTTCGAATAATTAATTGAATGGCACATTCTTCGCAGTTGTTCTTATAAACCTATCGTTGGTTTTGATAGCGCGTTTTGGGAATGGCAATAAAGAACAGTTTTCCGAATTATAAGAAGAAAGATTTATTCAAGAATATCTTTAAAAGAGCAATAAAAGTTGATAAGGCTGTCATCATGACGATAACGCTTTTGGTTTGCTTTTTTTTGTTAACAGGTGCACACCCCACCTTCACACAGGGTTCCGCTCAACTCAGCAGCGAGTCGGTCCTGCAAAAAAGTAAACCCGTAAAAAGCAACCTGCAAAAAGATGTAGCGCTTGCAGGCACACTTTTGGCTGTTATCCTTGTATCCCTATTTTATTTTGTATGCCGCAACAAACGACGAAGCAATCTTAACTTGCAAACCAAGCAGGACATAATCAATCGCCAGAACAATGAGTTATTGGCATTAGTAAAAGAAAAAGAAAAATTATTGATCGAGAAAGATGAGCTGATTGAACGACAGCATAACCTTATCACAGAAAAGGAGTGGCTTCTTGAAGAGGTACATCACCGGGTCAAGAATAACTTGCAGGTAGTAATGAGCCTGTTATATACGCAGGCGGCTTATTTGCATAATACTAATGCGATCGAGGCTATAAGGGATAGCCAGAATAGGGTGCAGGCCATTTCAATTATTCATCAGACGCTTTATAGCGAGAGTAATGTTTCTTTGATTTTGATGTCAGATTATATCAAAGAGTTGGTGCGACATTTATGTGATCGTTATGAATGCCAGCATCGGAAAATAAGTTTCAAAGAGCAATTGGAACCTATAAATCTGGACATTTCCCAGGCCGTTCCATTGGGTCTAATACTAAACGAAGCGATAACAAATGCCCTTAAGTATGCATTTGGAACAGATGGCGGACAAATTATTGTACAAGGCCAAATATTGTACACGGATGCCGTTAAACTTACAGTTGCTGATAATGGCGTAGGGCTGCCCGGCGATTTTAATTTGGCCGAAACTTCATCCTTAGGAATGGAAATGATGAAAGCACTCAGTAAACAGCTCGGAGGTAGTTTAGAGATTAGTGGAGATGCCGGTGTAATTGTAACTGTTCTGTTTAAAATTGAAAATCAATTAAGAATGGCTAAACTTTAATTTAATCAATTACAATTTCAGGTTTGCGACTCAGAATTTGCTGCGAAAACATCTCATGATAATTCGATAATTAACTAATTTTGATTACTAAGCCCGATCAAACTGTAAACAAGGGTCTATGCGATTTATAGATTTATTTGATTCCTAATTTAATAATTAGTTGATCTAACAATGATTAAGTGGTTGGTCATTAATATCTTTTTCTTGCTCTCAGCATCAATTGCTATTGCACAGCAGTCCGATACATTGTTATTGAAGCTGAGCAAAACAGGCAAAGACACCAACCGGGTAAACTTGCAACTCCAGTTAAGCAGTTACTACTCACATAAAAATGGGGCAAATAAACACGATTTCGATTCAACGCTTTATTACATCCGCGCTGCGGAAGCCCTTAGTATTTCTACTCAAGCAATTGATCATCAATACCGTTGCCTATTGTTTAAAGGCGAACTTTACCTGAAGAATCAGGATTTTGACAGTGCCGACAAGCTATTTACAAAAGTTACCGATCATTATCACTCTATAGGCGATCAGATAAAAGAAGCGAAGGCTTGGGACAAGTACGCTGATCTTATCCGGTATGATGACGTACCCCATTTGAATCTTAGGAGCAGATGTGTAAATAAATCCTATGAGATATACAAATCGATGCCTGATAAATTAAAAGCATCACAGGCGCTGGGCAGAGTGGCTGATGTAGACCTGAATCTGGGCCGTTACGATAAGGCGGAAAAGGAGCTGCTTTCAGTGATAGCTCAATCCAAAGCACTTCATTATCCTAAGCAATATTACGCATACTATTTACTCGCTGAAACTTATAATCGAAATAGTGAATTGCAGAAAAGTTTGATGGCACGTATTGAATGTGTAAAAAGCTATGAAAAATATCCGCTTCACACCATTGATGATGGAATGCTTTACTATTATGCCCTTGGGACAGCCTATAGTCAGAATAAATTTTATGAACCGGCGCTTACATATTACCAAAAGGCCATGGATATTTCCATTAAGTTGGGTAGTAGGCAAATTTATTATTTAAGCATGGGAGGAATAGTGAGCGTCTATACTAAATTAAAAAGATATAAGCTTGCACTAACAGAATTGCGAAAATTTTCGGACAGATATAAGTCAAAAACTCCGCAAGAGGAAAGTTTGATCTTGTTCGCACAAATGACATTATATAATCTGCTTCATGATGTAAATCATGGTGAAAAGATTATCCCGGCTTTTAAAAAAGTAAACAACAAGCTATATCAGGAAATTGAAAAGGAATCTAACTATTACACAGTTGACTATTTTATCAAAAATTACGAGCCTCTGCTACAACACTATATTATAACTCAGCAATGGGGAAAGTGTGCCAAGGAACTCCAAAAATTGGAATCATTGTCGACAAAAAGGGTGTCGGTGCCTTTTAAATTGTTATTATTCAAAATCCGGTTCAAACTGGATTCGGCAACCGGAAATTCGCTGGCCGCCCTTAAGAAATTTCAGCAGATCAAAATTATTGAGGACTCCATAACGACTTTGGCGAACACTAAACAGATTAACGAACTGGAGGCCAGGTTCGAGTCCGAAAAAAAAGACAAGACAATTCAAAATCTTAACAATCAATCGACTATTCAAAAAAGTAAATTAGAAAAAATCAATCTGCAAAGGAACATCACATTTGCCGGCATCCTGGTTGCAATTATACTTGTCGCGCTATTGTACATCGCTTACCGCAATAAACAGCGCAGCAATTTTCGACTTCAGCTTAAACAGGATCAAATTAACCGACAGAACAATGAACTATCCGCATTGGTAAAAGAAGAGAAAAAACTACTAACAGACAAAGATATCCTGTTAAAACAGCAAGAAGGTTTAATAACGGAAAAAGAATGGCTGCTTAGAGAGGTTCATCATCGGGTGAAGAATAACCTTCAAATTGTAATGAGCCTGCTTTACACACAGGCCGCCTATTCGCAAAATAGCGATGCAATAAATGCGATAAGCGATAGCCGGAACAGGGTACAGGCAATTTCAATTATTCATCAAAAGTTATATAGTAAAAGTAATGTTTCGACTATCATCATGAGTGAATATGTTGCAGACATTATCAGGCATTTATCCGACTCTTATGATTGCGCCCGCCGAAGAATAAGGTTTAGAGATATGGTTGAGCCAGTTAATCTCGACTCATCCCAGGCAGTCCCGTTAGGATTAATACTGAATGAAGCAATAACCAATTCTATCAAATATGCTTTTGGGGCTGATGGAGGAGAAATTGTTATTGAAAGTAATTTAATTGATGGGGAAACTATTTGTCTTAAGATTGCCGATAATGGCAGAGGCCTTCCTCCTGATTTTGATTTATCGAAAACTTCGTCCCTCGGAATGGAAATGATGAGAGCACTGAGCAAACAGATTGGCGGGAGTTTTGAAATTCACAAGGGTTCCGGTGTAGTAATTTCCATAAAATTTAAGGTAGATCATTCGTTAAAGCCGATTGAGAGAAAGCTGGTAACAACCTAATATGTATTAAATATAAAAGAGATGCGTAAGTCAATTATTACTATTCTATTTATAGCCGTTACTGTAGTCATTCTATTATTATTTCCTTTAGCAGCAATTAGTCAATACTATTATCCTTGTCCTCAACCCGAAAATCCTTTTAATGAACACGCCCTTTTAAAGCAACTTTCAAGCGTTTCTGGTAAGGATAAAATACAAACACTTCTCAGGTTAACTAATCTTTACCTGAATAAGCCGTTGCGCAGGGATGCAGATATGAAACGGGCAATGACGTTTGGAATATCGGCGCGAGATTCAAGTATTAAATACAATGACAAAAAAAGTAAGGACCAGGCGCTATTATTCATAGCCGACATTTTTACTTTCCAAAATAATATGCCCGCTGCCGAAAACATTCTTCCGGCATTAAAGGATACCGCCAAAGCCGCATTATGCCTGAACTTGAGTTATAAATACGGTAACATCGATGCCCCTGACATGCAAATCGTATGGGGAAAGGGGCTTTATTTTGCAGAAGAAGCACGGCGTCTAAGTACTCAATTTCATTTGCCGTTATATGAGATAAAGTCGCTTGAGGATAAGGCGTACATCCACGTGCTTCAGTCAAAGGGAGATCCTGAACATGAATATCTCGAAGCATTGAAGAGGTACCGCGCCTTGAAGTATCCTTATTTACAATACACATTTTATGGTCTTGCAGGTTATTATGTTTATACCGGTCATCCTGACAAGGCAGAATACTACAGCGAGGAAGCAATAAAAACGATGAAGGCCACAAAGGACACCCTCATAGCCGGCGATATCTATGTTGCCTACGGAATGGTCTCTTTCAATAGCGGAAACTACCAAAAAGGCCTTGATCTTGGGAACCTAGCTATCAATTATCTAAAAATACATCCGGGCATGTTTTCTTTAAATCAACGTTTGGTTTTCAATCTACCCGTCCGTGCGTTACGAAAAATGAAAAGATATGCCGAGGCTATCAATTATGTCCACCACATGCAGGCTGAATATCCGGCAACAAAAATAGGCGATAAGATTGCCGATGCCATGTTACTCGGGAATATTTATCGCGACATGAAAGACTATAATAAAGCTGAAGAAGCTTTTTTAACTGCGTTGAAGATGAGTAAAAGCCAGCCCGACCCATATATGACACTTTATAAGGATATTGGTCAACTGTACGTCGAGTCAAAGCAGTATGATAAAGCAAAGCCGTTCTTAAACTTCGTTGTTAATCATCAAGACAAGGTGTTAACATCGTCAGGAAAAAGCCACTTAAATTATTTGCTTTTCCTTGCCGATTCTGCGACGGGTGACTATTTTTCAGCAATCAAGCATTTAAGTTTTTACCATAACGCACAGGAATTTGACTTGAGGAAGACCGCAGAAGGGAATGCAAAAAAACTCGCAGTTCAATTTGAAACCAGGCAAAAAGAAGATAGTATAAGGTTGCTAAATCAAAAAGCTGCATTGGATAAAAGCAATCTGCAACACGCTAAACTGATAAAGGACGTTACAATTGGCGGCATCGTTTTAGTGTTAATTATAACGGGACTATTATACCGGCAAAGCTGGCTGAGGAAAAAGAATAATCAAACTGTCACGCTGCAAAACAAACTGATCACCCATAAAAATGAGTTGCTGGAAAATTTGTTGACGGAAAAAGAATGGCTGCTCAAAGAAGTGCATCATCGCGTTAAAAATAACCTGCAAATAGTGATGAGCTTGTTGTATACACAGGCTGCTTATTCGCAAAATACCGAGGCTGTCGATGCAATCAGGGATAGCCGGAACAGAGTGCAGGCAATTTCAATTATTCATCACAAGCTTTATAGCAAAAGCAATGCTGCAAGTATAGTTATGAACGATTATGTTGCAGACATTGTGAGGCATTTAAATGATTCTTATGATTGTGCCCGACGAAGAATAGGATTTAAAGAATTTGTAGAACCAGTTAGTCTTGATTCATCCCAGGCAGTGCCTCTGGGATTAATATTGAACGAAGCAATAACCAATTCGATAAAATATGCTTTTGGGAATAATGGAGGAGAAATTGTTATCGAAAGTCATTTAATTGATGGGGAAACTATTTCTCTAACAATTGCCGACAACGGCAGAGGGCTCCCTGCCGATTTTAATTTATCGGAAATTTCATCCCTTGGAATGGAAATGATGAAGGCCCTGACCAAACAGTTGGGGGGAAGCTTTGAGATACAAAATGACACGGGTGTTATCATAACCATAAGATTTAAAATTGAAAATGCACTAAAACCACATACGGAGCAATTGGTGGCATTGTAATTTATAGTACGGCTAAACAAAACTATCTGTCAAAATGCCTTTTGGTGATGAGTGAAATTGGTAAACCCACCAAAAACATATGCAAAATAATACCGATTAATATATCCCTTACCCCAAACGGAGGAGGTGGAGTATTGCTAAGTGGAAGCACTACCAGGTTCATAACCAGCCAGGCGCATAAGCCGAGCGTGAGACCCGACAACACTGCAGAACTGCGAAGCATTTTTATTTTTGTATACGCATAGAAATAACCGGCGGCAATGGTGAAAGCTGTAAAAAAATGCAACAATGTACCAATCAGGATCATTGGAATGCCCCCTGAAAATGCGGATTTGCCGTAAATCCCGCTTGCAACATATTGCATTACCTGGCCAAGACTTAAGCCGAGCTTGATATTAAACACTATCGAAGCTGCAATACCATCAAGTATCCCTGCTGCCAAGCCTGCTAATATTATTGTCTGAAGGCCATCTGATTTAGGTTTTGAGTGAATTTCAATTCTTTGTTCCATTGTTATGTTTTTATTTAATACTGTATGACAATCAGGTTTATTCCGTTAACCGCGAATGATTATAGCCAAGCTCTTAATCATGGACGAGTACCCACTTTTTATGTTTATTCAATTTGTAAAAGACACGATCAGATTTTTTCTTTAGGACTCAATACCTTCTTACCGCTTTCCGGCTGAAAAATCATTCTCAATGTTAGGTCGCTGCGGTCCGGCAAAACCTCCTCTAATGACTATATTTACCATGCAATGATAATGCAACTAGTATTCCATAGTGTAATTGCCTTATTGTGAGTGTATTGATTTGTTTCCGGTTAGTATATGGATACTATATTTAGCCTTTTAGCGGAATGGTACACTAAATATAGAGCGATTGATAGGCAAAACTACACACCATTTAAATGATATTGATCATGCGGATTAAGGGTTATCTCATCGAACACTTCCTCGGCCTGAGTTCCAGGTCTTTGGATCCAGTTTGCGAATTTTGCGTAGTTCACATCAATCACATTTTCTATAAGGCTCAACCCTTATAGGAAGTTTCAATGTTTCAGGCAATTTTAAAATACTAGCAACTGCCTGATCATTATTCAATAATGAGGAATAATAAAGGACTTTGACAGTTATTCACATCTATAGCCAACGGATTGTTCCGAAAATCATCCAATTTGCTTGTTGCTTATTTGTTACTATAATCGAATAACTATGTGGTAATCAGTTAATTTTGACTTATTGTATCGGCAAGTGACTTATCCTTTATAATCCTTTAGAGAAAATGTAGGCGGAATAACAAAATAGGTCTTCAATTTGCCGGTCTTGATCCAGCGAATATTTCTATATAAATATAGTTGGATAATATTATCGGACGCCCCAATATTCGGGGGCGCCCTGTAACGTTGCGATTTTATGATTGAAGGGATGTGTAATTATTCCCTAACCATACGGCTGCCATACACAGGCCCTGCACTGTTACCAGATTTGGGCAGCAGTTTGACAATGACTTTGGATTTACCCCGAGTCAATTCAATAGGAATTTGGTACGAGATATCATAAAATTTGCTCTCCTTGTATTTATTCAGATCTTCGGTTGCAATTTTAGTGCCGTCAACAAGGACGTCGAAAACTCTTCCCCTGTTGTCCATTCCCCAATAGGTATTGATCAAGGTATTTCGGGAACCGGCGTCCGTTTTCATTTCAAAGCTTAAAAATCCGCCATCTTCTGTCGAGCGCCATTTTTTCTGATGATCCTCGCCGGTTATCTCATGTTCGCCCGTAAAGTTATGGTCACGTTCAGGTTGCATTTCGCCCAGCCTTATTATATCGGTGGTGTGTGCTTCCAGTTCCTGTTGTTTTTTCAATTCTTCCTGGTAGGTTTTTTGTTGCGTGGCCCATGTTTCAGGCGTGAAAATATCCCAATAGACAGAATAATACTGATTAACAGTCTGATTAAAAGGAATAAGCTTAACATCGGTTGGCCTAGCAATATCTTTAGCGTCGAACGCAAGATTTTTTGCATCGATCATTTGCAGCCATTGATTCGGATCAGTTTGGCCGGTCACAAAAACGGGTATGCCTTTTAAAGGATCGGGCTCCTTATCGCCCAGTACGCCAGCAAGCAGCACCGGACCGTAGAACAGAGCTTTACGGTTATTGTTGTCCGGAAGGGCTTCAGTATAAATATTTTCACCGAACGTACACTCAACTTTATCGTTGTTTTTCCATTTGCGGCTTAAAACAAGGTACCCCTGCCCGTCTGCAGATACATTTTGGGAGACTCCATTGATTTTTATTTCATAATTAACGGCCCACCTGGGTTTGCGTATGCGTATTGCAAAAGCTGATGTCTTCTGTGTACTTATAGTCAGATCAACTTTGTTATCGGCAGGCAGGCTGGTATTTTGAGTTACAATAACGCCTTTGTCCTTCCAGTTTAATACGGATGGTATAAATAGATTGACGTACAAACTGCCGTCATTTCCCCTGAAATAAATGCTTTCGTTATACTTGACATGGTTCTCCATGCCCGAACCTACACAACAGGTAAATGTAGTAAACGGGGTGCTATATTCCTTTTTTCCACCCATTCGTAGTGGCACAAAATAGCACATCATGCCGTCTTCATGGTTTTGCGAAGCGAGTATGTGATTGTATAGTGCCTTCTCGTAAAAGTCCATCAAAGTTGCTGATGGATTGGCAGCAAACAGGTGCCGCGTAAGCTTCAGCATGTTATAGGTGTTGCAAGTTTCGGTCGTGTTTTCGGTGAGTTTATCGTTCAGCTTGCCGGCCTCGCCCAGGTATTCATAATTACTGTTGCCGCCGGTGGCGTAGGAGTGATCACGTGTCACCGCTTCCCAGAAAAAAGTTGCGATGCGTTCATCTTTCGTATCGCCTGTAAGTTCGTATCGCCGGGCGCTTGCAATAACTTTGGGAATCTGGGTATTCGAATGTTTCCCGGCGAGTATATCTTTCTGCTCTGCTAAGGAATCAAGAATACGTTTGTCATAAAACTTATAGGAAAGCGCCAGGTAATGCGGATCGGAAGTGATGGCATATAAATTCACCAATGTTTCGGCCATACCTCCATATTCGCATAGCCACATTTTTTGCAGTTGGTCGTCGTTAAGGTTTTTGATTGTTTCACCTGTCCAGTCGGCCATTCCTTTACATACAGTAAGTGCCTCCTTGTTGTGACAATACAAATAGGCATCCAGTAGTCCGGCCATTACTTTATGCACCGTATACCATGGCGACCAGCCTCCATTCAAATCAAATCCTCTTGATCTTATGTCACCTTTGGCAACCTCAGCCCATATGGTGTCTTCTTTAGGTATTGCACCTACATAGCCTGTTTTACGTGCCAGTTGACATTCCTTTAGCTCTTTTACAATATAATCAGCCCTTTCTAAAAACTTAGGGTCGTGTGTCGATGCATAATGGATCGAAATAGCAGAGAGGTAATGCCCGAGCGTATGTCCCGCCAGACCAGATGTCTCCCATCCTTCATATTGGGCTCCCTTTGGTTTCAAGCCAGAGTGGGATCGAAACCCTGACAGCAACCGGTCTGGCTCAATTGACAATAAATAAGCCGCATCCTTTTCCATCGCCTCCTCAAAGGGGCTTTTCAACAAATGCACATCCTCCAGATCAAAAGAGTAGGCCTTTATCTCGATTTTTGGTTTTATTGCCAAACGATTATCATTTAGCTCGGGTACGTATGACTGGGCATTCGCCCCGTGATTGACAAAGAAGGCCGCCGACAGGCAGCATGCAGTAATTACAAGATATTTATTCATTTAATTCAGGTCGTTAAATTAGCAAGATACTCTTTAGGTTTTCGAAAAGCAAAGTTATCAGACGCAACAACCTATAGTGGCAGATTATTGACTTGTGCTGTGCAAATTCTATCTGGTTCGCTAGTTTGGTGTGCCTGCAGATTATACAGTGCAATATATGGTTTTTCCTCAGAATAAGTGTGATATTAACACGTATTTTAACAGGGTTTTCTCATATATTAACCTTTACAATAAAATAGTTGAATATTAGGGTTAAATAATTGTAAATTTCTGGAAAGGATCAAAAGCGAGCTATGAAAGTATTACAATTTACTATCCCGGTAGTTCATGACAAGAGCGTCATCACGGAGCAGGTAGAGTTACCTCATCACTATCCTTATCTGCACCGTCATATGGAAGTGCAGGTCACCTGGATACAATGTGGAGAAGGTACCCTGATCGCCGGTAATAATATGCATGCTTATTCATCGGGTGAGATTTATTTCCTGGGCGGCAGTTTGCCCCATCTGTTCAAAAGCAACCCCGAATATTTCAAACCAGGCAGTGGTAAAACGATTAAAGCACTGACGCTTTTCTTCAATCCTGCCGGCTTGTTATCGCCACTTTTTGATCTGCCCGAAATGAAAAGTTTAAAGCTTTTTTTGCAGCAGCATCAACAAGGCTTCAAAGTCCCCGATAACCATTTTCAACAAGTTTCGCAAGCGATGACCGCTGTAAAGAACGCTGCTGGCCCCAATAAGCTTGTGCAGTTTTTTGGGTTGTTAGAGAACATGGTGGAAATTGATACCAAAATGGAACCACTTTCGTCCTACGGCGACCTACCTGCTATTACAGAGAATGAGGGTATCAGGATCGGAAATATCTACAATTATATCATGAAGAATTATATGGAGGCCATCACTTTAGAGGATATTGCCCAGGCGGCTTTTATGACACCAGAATCATTTTGCCGGTACTTTAAAAAACATACCGGGCATACCTTTATATCGTTTCTGAACGAAATAAGAATAAACGAGGCCTGCAAAAAACTAACCGCACACAGGTTCGAGAGTATATCTACCGTAGCCTATAAATGTGGTTTTAAAAGTATCACCAATTTTAACCGTGTTTTTAAATGTGTTATTGGCGCCTCGCCACGTGAGTACCTCGACAATTATCTAAATAATGTAAACAGTGCCTCCAAAATTGCCAGTTAAACAACCTGGCTCTTTAATTTTGTCATAACCTGATGTGGCGATATTGGCCATGTATGTTCTAGAATCTTAATCATGATTTGTTTCAAAAAAGCGTCATTCACCGGTAATAAACTTTTTGTACTGTGCCTTATCTTATTATTGGCTCAAGCCGATCTGAAAGCACAAAAGATTAACCCGCAATCCGGTATGTATGAACAGGCAAGCGAGGTTAGCGGATTGGTTATTCAATACGGTCAGGACATTAATGCGATCAAAGACTTTTACTGGCCTTACCGCCTTATTCCTAACGAAGAATATCAGCAAAAATACCCTGTGCTGAACTCGCCAGAGCAAAGAAAGCGGTTGATCGAAGTCAACAGTGATTATCTTAAAAAACTTGACCAGGTTGATTTTGATGCCATGAGTGTGTATGGGAAGGTAGATTATATCCTGCTAAAGAAGAAAATCAAGTTCGACCTGGAGAGCCTCCAAAAGGAAGAAGTACAATATAACAGCATCAAAAAGTATATCTCATTTGCAGATGACATTTACCTGCTGGAACAAAAACGCAGGCGCGGCACAGCGATGAATGGACAGGAGGTAGCCGATCAGTTAAATTCTATACTGAAAAAGCTGAAGATGGATTCCACTATAATAAGCAAGGTGCCATTTTTAGATATGAAGCTTGCAGCCGAAGCCCATGACGCGGTGACCGGTTTAAAATTCAGACTGAAGAACTTTTTTGATTTTTACAACGGCTACGATCCCTTGTTTACTTTTTGGGCTCCGAAACCATATAATGCATTGGATAGTGCATTAGGGCTTTATGGTAGAAAGATCATTAATAAAGGGAAGCTCCTGACTACACAAAAACCTGACAGTAGCGGTATAAAAGGTGTTCCGATCGGCCACGATGAGATCGTACGTCAACTGAATGCGGAAATGATACCCTATTCGCCAGAGGAACTGATCAGGATTGCTACAAATGAATTTGCCTGGTGTGATAGAGAGATGCTAAAAGCATCACGGGAAATGGGCTGTGGTGATGATTGGAAGAGAGCCCTTGAAAAGGTGAAAAATAGTTATGTGGCGCCAGGCAAACAACCAGAACTGATTGTAAAACTATACAATGACGCTATCAGCTTTATTAAAGAAAAAGATCTGATCACCATACCACCGCTTGCTGAAGAGACCTGGGGCATGATTATGATGACACCACAACGGCAGTTGGTAAATCCCTTTTTTACAGGCGGCAGAGAGATCAGCATTTCGTATCCGACCAACACCATGCAAGAAGAGGATAAGCTCATGAGTATGCGTGGCAACAACCCTTATTTTTCAAGGGGCACTGTACAGCACGAATTGATACCCGGACACAATTTGCAATACTTTATGGGTAGCAGGTATAAACCGTACCGCCAGGATTTTTCTACGCCTTTTGCCATTGAAGGTTGGTCGTTATACTGGGAGCTGTTGCTTTATGACCAGGGCTTTGCTAAAAGTCCAGAAGAGCGGGTCGGCATGTTGTTTTGGCGCATGCATCGGTGCGCACGCATCATTTTCTCGCTCAATTATCATTTGGGCAACTGGACACCGCAACAATGCATCGATTTCCTGGTCGACAGAGTGGGTCATGAGCGGGCTAACGCTGAAGGTGAGGTAAGGCGGTCCTTTGAAGGGGGCTACGGGCCTTTGTACCAGGTAGCTTATCTGGTAGGCGGATTACAATTAATGAGTCTGAAAAAGGAATTGGTTGACAACGGGAAAATGACTTACAAACAATTCAACGATGCTGTTATCAAAGAAAGCCTGATCCCGGTTGAAATGACCAGGGCAACATTAACAGGCGCACATTTGAATAAAGATTTTAATACCAGCTGGCGATTTTACGATTTGGGTAGCAATCTGAATGAAACGGTAACGCCGTCAGGGCGATGATATATTCCTTCCCAAAATTGAACAGCCTCAGATCGTAAAAAGTGATCTGAGGCTTTTTGTTAATACACCTTTTTTACACCTCACTTGCGGTATTCAGTCGTCGCTTATTTCTTTCCTTTAGTTTCCCCAATCCGGTTTATGAACCTGATGTAACAATTATGTTAAAATACTGCAATTGTTAGCAAGATTCCTGAAAAAAAGACGGGCTGTTACCCAATAGTTTTACTGTTCCATTACTTACTAATTGATCATTGAAAAGAAACTTAAAACTATTGACTATGAAGCTAAAAGATGTACTTAAAAAGCTGATTATTTGCTGCTTAGGAGTGCTTACACTCTATTCGGCCGCACATGCCCAGGGAGTATCCCTCAAGGGCCATGTGCTGGATTCACATGGCGCACCTTTACCCGGTGTGGTGGTGAAGATAAAAGGAACTAACCAAGGTGTTGCAACAAATGGACAGGGAGCCTTCGAGATCAACTACAAAGCGCCGGCAACACTGGTCGTAACTGCCATAGGTTATATTAGCCGTGAAGTCAGTTTAACGAATAACGAAAGCATTGAAATCAGGTTAGCTGAGGATAATCAACAACTGGATGAAATAGTGGTGACGGCGTTGGGTGTAAAGCGCGAGAAGAAGAACCTTACTTATAGTAGCCAGGAAATAAAAAGCAATGAAATATTACAAGCGAAAGACCCCAACCTGGTTAATGCCATTGATGGAAAGGTATCTGGTGTGCAGGTTACCACCTCATCGGGTACTCCGGGCAGTTCGTCGCGTATCGTTATTCGGGGCGTTTCGTCATTTTATGGAGACAACAGTCCGTTAATGATTTTGGATGGTGTGCCTATAGATAATAGCGAGACAGGCAACCTCAATTCGGGTCCGGGTACTAACCGGTTGGCAGATATCGATCCTTCCATCATTGATAATATGAACGTATTAAAAGGAGCTGCTGCCACTGCAATATACGGTTCTGCCGGTGCGAACGGGGTAATCATCATCAATACAAAAAACGGGGCCAACAATCAGAAACCTGTTATTAATTTTTCATCCGATTTTTCGTTCGAAAATCCGTGGCTTCCTCAAATACAAAGTAAATATGGGCAAGGTACCCATGGTATATTTTATGATGGCACAAACCAAAAAACAAGTACCTCATGGGGGCCTTTAATGGATACACTTAAGATCAATGGCCAGCCTGCTAAAAAATATAATCAGGCCGATCTGTTTTTTAAAACCGGTCATACTTATAACAATACCGTTAGCATAAATGGGGGGGGGGCGGTTTCAAATTATTTTGTATCCTATTCCAACTTCAATCAAACAGGTACGGTGCCTAAGACATCCTTTTTAAGGAACACTGTCTTCACCAAGTACAGTACGCAGGTAGTTAAAAACTTAACTGCTACCTTCCAGTTAAATTATTCAAATACCCAGAATATACGTATGCCGGAAGGTTATGCTTTAGAGAGCCCGGTATGGACCATTTTTGCTGCCCCTATATCCTATAACCTTCTGCCATATGAAAATGAAGATGGCACCCAACGGCTATATCGCTATTCACGAAATAATCCATACTGGGTACTAAATAATATTTCTAATACTGCTGCTATCAATCGTTTCCTGCCTACATTCACTGCTGATTATAAGCCTTTGAGTTGGCTTTCGGTAACTGAAAGGTTTGGGGCTGACGTGTATACTGAACAAGATAATTATCATGAGTCAGCACAATCGGTATCTAACCCTAATGGTCGTATCGTGGTTAATAATGCCATCTTCAGGCAATTTAACAATGACCTGATCATAAGTGCGAACCACGAGTTTGGTGATTTTAAGATAGACGGCATAATTGGTAACAATATATATTCTTCTTATTCTGAAGACGCTTATGCCAATGGTCTTGGCCTGGCAGTGGCCGGCCTCAACAATATCAGCGCTGCTTCTAATATCAGCTTTTCTGAGAACCATTATCTTACCAGAAAAGTAGGGTTTTACGGACAAGCTAATATCGATTATAGAAGGTTTCTTATTCTTTCGTTAACAGGAAGATATGACGGCAGTTCAGTATTGTCAACCATGCATAACTTCTATCCATATGGTTCAGCTGCTACTAGTTTTATATTTTCTGAGTTTTTCTCTAAAGAACTGCAGGAGGTAATGAATCTTGGTAAGATACGAGTATCTTATGCTACAACAGGAGATAGTAATGTTAATCCATATTCTCTTACTACTCCTTATGTTAGTCAGAATAGCAATTCGCCAATCCGGAACATCGCATTTCCTTACCAGGGGCAATCGGGTTTTTTACTGAGCCAAACTCTGGGTAACCCTTTCTTAAAAAATGAAAGGGTAAATGAGTTCGAGATAGGGCTTGAAACCGGATTTTTCAACAACAGGATCGGGCTTGAAGCATCTTATTTTGATAAGAAAACAGTGGACGGAATAATACCTGGCGTAAGTATCGCGCCTTCTACCGGCTATAACGGAACAAATGTAAATACAGGAGTTATGACGGATAAGGGCTTTGAGGTGTTGTTAAATGTGGTGCCTGTAAAAACTAAAGATTTTAAATGGGATTTAACGCTCAATTATACACATATACGGAATAAGGTACTCGCTATCTATCCTGGTTTACAACAAATAGGAAACGGCTTTACTACAATAATAGTTGGCCAGCCTTATGGAACTATTTTTGGTACAAAATACGCCCGCAATGCACAAGGTAAATTGTTGATTGACGATACCGGCCTGCCATACGCCGATTCGGAGCAAGGTGTGATTGGCAATACCAACCCTGACTGGATGGGTGGATTAACCAACAATTTCAGATACAAACAATTTAACCTGAGCTTCTTTTTTGACGTGAAAAAAGGCGGCGATATACAGAACAATGTAGACGGCTACGGATACTTTTATGGAACACCTAAAGCAACCGAAAACAGGGGGCCAAGGGTAGTTCCTGGTATCGTTGCCTCAACAGGCCAGGCTAATACTATATCGGTCGACGGACAATCTTATTTTCAACGCATAAGCGGTATTACTGAGTCGGTAATACAAGATGGCACCTATATTAAATTAAGAAACGTAAGTGTAGGTTATACTTTTAACCCGACATGGTTAAAAGGTAGCCCTTTTAAAGCGGTGGCTGTGGGTGTTACCGGCCGTAATTTGTGGATACATGCACCTCATTTCACAGGCGGTGATCCTGAAGTAAGTTCATTTGGTGCATCTAATGGTTCCCAGGGGATTTATTCATTTTCCACACCTACATCAAGATCAATCGATTTCAACTTAAAACTCACGCTTTAATCATCCTTTATCAAAATTAGAAAAGTCATGAAAAAAATATTAATAGTCTTACTGTCATGTATCCTGATAGATATTTCCGGATGCAAAAAATATATCGATGTTAATCAAGACCCCAATCATCCTATAACCGTAGGCGAAGCACAAATACTGGCACCTGCCGAAGTAGCCATATCGTCAAACTTATTTGCCGGCAATGTTGCATCAATTGTACAAGAATATATGCAGGTAGCAGCATTAAACCAGGTAGCTCCCGATGCCGGTACTTACTTAATGTATAATACTGATATGGATGGTGATTGGACCAATCTGTACGTTACCTGTTTAAACAACCTGGTTACCTTAAATCAAATGGCTGAAAAAGACGGTAAAACAAACTATTCGGGCATTGCAAAAATTTTAACTGCTTATTGTTTAGGCACAGGCACAGACCTTTGGGGTGATATTCCTTACTCACAGGCATTTAAAGGAATTGTTAACCTCACGCCTAAATATGATGCGCAAAAAGACATCTATACCCAAATACAAAGTTTGCTGGACGCGGGTATTGCCGATATAGCCAAAGGTAGCACCATTGTACCTAATGGGGACGATTACATTTATGCAGGTGATATGACCAAATGGACAAAACTGGCTTATACCCTGAAAGCCCGTTATTATATGCACCTGAGCAAAGCTCCGGGTAACACAGCTGCTGCACAGGCACAATTGGTGCTTACCGCCCTCGCAAACGGGATGCAATCTAATGATGACGATTTTAAAATGGCTTATCCAGGTGCTGCTGGGCAAGAAAATCCATGGCAGCAAAACTTTATATCAGCCAGCACCCTTGTGCTCGCTAATACTGTAGTTGATGGGTTTAAGACACGCAATGATCCTCGTTTAACAATTATGGTGGCGCCGGCGACAAACACAGGTTTATACACCGGCCTACCCGAAGGCATAACAAGCATTAACTCATTGGAAGATTATTCCCGTCCTGGCGATTTTTATGGCGCTGCCGGGGCGACCAATTACATTGTAAACTACTCCGAGGCGCTGTTTTTGAAGGCTGAGGCTACGCTGACGACGTCAGGTTATGCAAGCGCCCAGCCGATCTATCAGGCAGCAGTTATGTCGCATATGAATAAACTTGGGATTGCTGCCGGTGATGCCAATACTTATCTTTCATCAAGAACGCTGACGAATGCTAATGCTGAGCAACTGATTATTGAAGAAAAAAACATTGCAAACTATCTTTCCCTTGAGAATTTTAATGATTACCGGCGCACAGGCTTCCCGGTTTTACCACCGGTTCCAAATGCGCTTTCTACCGTTCCGCGCAGGGTATTATATCCGGAGGTGGAGATTATTTCTAATCCGCAGCCTCAGCATTCAGCAAAACTGACTGACAGAGTTTGGTGGGATGCACAGTAGGTAATAAAATTAAGCCAGTGCCATAAATTGATAAGGCAGTTCAATAGTTAGTTAATATTAAATGCCGCGTGCTGGTTTAATTTAAAGCCATGAGTTCATGAACTCATGGCTTTTTTGATGAAAGTTTAAATCTTCATCCTTAAATAAACAGTTTCTGTCGATAGATTACCTCTTCCGGTCTATTTGATTTTAATAGCTTTCTAATAAGCTTTTTCTTAGACTATAAAAATTATAATATGGAACTGGTATCATCGAACCCGCTTGCAGAAATTGAAACAACGCGTACGAAGAAATATTCACCTGGAATAGTTTCTGATATGATTAGTGGCGGACAATTATCTGGATAAATCCTGTTAAAACATTTTAATATTTCTCAAATTTGAAAATATGGTCATCACCATACTTAATCCTTTAAACCATGAAAGATAGAAGGCTCTTTTCAATTCCGCTAGTCACAGCAATAACATTGAACTTTTTAGCAATTATATGTTCAGCGCAATCGACTCCTAAAAGTGTATTACTGGCACTGTCAAAAGTTGATCATACCCTGGCTATAGTTGATCCAACTAGCTTGAAGGTGATAACAAAGGTGCCGGTCGGTACAGATCCGCACGAAGTAATTGCATCATCGGATGGTAAGAAGGCTTATGTTACTATTTATGGTGGTGGTTCGTTACACGAGATCAATGTTATCGACCTGGTTAATCAAAAGGCATTGCCAAGTATTGATACCAAACCTTTCTTTGGACCACATGGTATAACCTTTGCAGCAGGGAAAGTGTGGTTTTCAGCCGAAGGCTCAAAATCCGTAGTCAGGTTTGATCCGGCAACTAATCAGCTTGATTGGGCAATGGGAACAGGGCAGGACCGTACGCATATGATATATGTAACTCCCGATGCTAACAGGGTATACACCACCAATGTGAGCTCGGGAACTGTCAGCATATTGGTAGATACTTTGATCCAATTTGGAGGTCCGCCGCCGGGAGGAAATCCACCCCCGCAAGGCGCAACACAGCCTGCGGGTGGTCCACCGCCGGGCTTTAGGCCACAGCCGCGCAAAGATTGGGTGCAAACAGTTATTCCTGTTTCAAGAGGCTCTGAAGGGTTTGACGTGTCGCCTGACGGGAAACAATTATGGACAGCAGCCTCGGATGATGGAACAATTGCCGTCATTGATCTGGCCACTAAAAAAGTGATTGACAAAATAGATGCAAAAGTTGTTGGAGCAAACCGCTTACAGTTTACCCCAGATGGTAGAATGGCATTGATTTCGAGCCTTAGAAATGGTGATATCGTGGTGTATGATGTAGCGTCGCATAAGGAAGTGAAGAAAGTAAATATTGGTCACGGTGCGGCCGGTATTTTGATGGATCCTGGGGGCTCACGGGCATTTATAGGCTGTACGGCTGATAATTATGTAGCAGTTATTGATTTAAAGAAACTTGAAGTTGTAGGGCATATCGATGTAGGCGGTGGCCCGGATGGGTTGGCATGGGCAGTTAGGCAGTAATATTCATTAGAGCATAAAAAAGTAAAGTCTCACGACCTGGCGTAAAGGGCTTTAACTGAAGGATTGGTATTGGTTTAACGTTTTAGAATAAATGCAATATTTTTCTTAGAATTGAAATACTATTGCATCAATCATGAACAAATCAAACAGAAGAAAATTTATCGCTACTACAGCCTCTTTAGCAATCGGCACCGCTGCAGCATCAGCTATGCCCTTGGCGGTTACAGAAAATAAATATCCCATTGTCCACCACGTGTTTTTCTGGCTTAAAAACCCGGATTCGAAAGAAGACCGTGATAAGCTGGTAGCAGGAGTGAAGACGTTATCCAAAATCGAGACCGTTCGCGAACTGCGGGTAGGCATTGTTGCTGATACCGAAAAACGCGACGTGGTAGATAAAAGCTGGGCGGTATCCGAACTCATGTTTTTCAGTGACCTGGCAGGACAGGCTACTTATCAGAATCATCCTGTTCACCTGGAGTTTATTAAAAACTGCAGCCACCTATGGGAAAAAGTGACCGTATATGATGCTGTAGATGCTTAGGCGGTTACTTTTTTTAAATGATCTGCTAAACGGATTGTAAGAGCAACCAGAGTCAGCGTAGGGTTTGGTGCCCCCGCTGTTGCATAGCATGCTGCACCAGCCACAAACAAATTGTTGATGCCATGAACTTTGCAATTGGCGTCGACCACACCCTGTCTAGGGCTATCACTCATACGGGTAGTGCCCATGTGGTGCCATCCTCCACCGGTAAATTCGGGCCAGCTGTTATCGTTTTCGTCACGAAGGTATTCCAATAGTCGTACACGTCCTTTGTCAGCTATCCCTAATTCAGTGCCGATCAATTTATAAATTTCGCGGATGCTTCTTTTTTCCAGCGGTGTCAGCACCCAATGGAGCGTCGCGCGGGGCATGCCTAAGGCATCCGTTTCTGTATCCAGAGAGACGCGGCTGTCAGGGTTAGGCGCCTGTTCAATGCGTGTAAAAAGTTGATAAGAATCGTGGCCATTTTTGGATAGCGCCTTTTTTTCTGCGTCGTCAAATTTCGACATGTTTTTCTTTGTCTGTGCGGTATCTGCTGTCCACATATCGATAAAAGCAGGTTGTTTACGCGCCACCTCCAGCGGAGTAAAGGAAGCAGTACCATTCAATATTTTTAACTCACGCTGTTTTTCGGCACTTATAGCTAATTCGGCACGTGCTTTTGTTTTGCCAAAATCGATGGCATATAGTTTCAAAGCTTCAGGCCTGGTCAACCATAATTCAGCCGATTTAATTTCAATATGCTCCATAAAGTAGCGGCCCACAAGGTCGTTGTCGTTGCCCAATCCACGTTTTGCCTGTTTGTTGGAGGCGAGCAGTAAACGTGCATTTTGAATGGAACAGCAAGCCAGTACAAATTTTTTAGCCCTTACTGTATGCGTTTTACCCGCAAAATTTTTAATTGTTACCTGCTGTATGGCCAAAACATGTTCATTTGCATCAATATTGGTCACATTGGCGTAGGTATACAAATGGATATTAGGCGCCTTAACAATAGTATCTTTGTATTTAGCACCGAATCGCGTGGGCGGACTAAACTGCCACATTTTATTGAAGATAGTGGTATGATCAAATGGTAATGAATCAAGTTTTGGATCTTTTTCTACCCAATAGCTGTCCTGGTATTCATAGGGGCCTAACTCAAGGTTTTTATGAGCACGGGCATAGTAAGGATCCAGGTCTGTACGTTTAATCGGCCAGCCGCTATAAGGAACCCAGTCGCGTTTTTCAAAATCTATCGGGTCAAGTGGCGAACAAAAGCCAGCCCAATGCCCGGTTGTTCCTCCAAAATAATGTAATCTCGCTGATTCTAAAGGGAAATAACGCTGCCCGGTGGTTTTCCCCCTATATAAATCCTGCATTTGCGATTCGTATTCAAATCCGCCGCCCTCCAGTAAAATTACCTTGGTTGATGTGTTTAGGAACTCCAACGCCAAACTAATACCTGCAGCGCCGGCACCGATAATACACAGGTCGCCTTCTATTAATGAGTTATCAGGTAATTCCCGGCCGTCTATATGCATACTGTCTGACTTAGGCGTTTAAAATAGAATATAGGGCACATTGTCGTGCTTCGGTAACTGAAAGTACCCACCCTGCAGTGGTTACTGTTTTGCCGGTTTTAAAGTCATCCAGAATGTGATCATCCAATTTCTTTTCAATGGCTGACTTATCTTGCGACGCATTTGTACCAATAAGTAGATTGCTGAGTATCGTTTTATCGTTCTCTTTTGGAAATTGTTGACGATAAGCTGCCCCAGCTTCCACGATGGTCTTTTTATCAGCCAGTTTTGAAAACAAAAATGGACGAGACGCAATAGTTTCCGGCGATGGCGAGCAACCCTCAGTAAAAGGTAAAGTCAGCGCCAAAGCGGTGTATGCCGAAAGGTGGATGAATGTTCTCCTTTGCATTTTTTATAACTATACCCGTAAGAAGACTTTCTTTTTATACATGGAATATAAAAACAACCATTTAATAAATACAAAGCAAATGGCTCCAACCACCAGCTTGTAAGGATCATTAAAGAAATACAGCAGCCAGTTAAAAAAACCTTTGGTGGCATATTCCCAATCAATAAATCTTCCTGAAATATAGATAAGGATAGAATTCATGCCAATAATCTTAAAGAAAAAGGCCCATTTCTGATAGCCCAATACATCAATTACGTAATAGAAGAGTGCCATCAACAAAAGGCTTAACCCGCCAACATTCAATACAAATGAGCTTGTCCAAAGGTTTTTGTTGATCGGGAAATCCAGGTTCCACACTTTAGCCAATACCAGAAAGATAATTCCTACAACAGTCAATCTAAATGTCTTTTGCAGTTGGGTAAGTGTTGTTTTCTTTAGGGTGATACCTGTCAGGATACCTAATAAACCTGTACTGATTGCAGGAATGGTAGAGAATAGACCTTCAGGGTCATGTATTTTGAGATATAAACGGCCTGGCAATATACTCCTGTCCATATAGGACGCAAAGTTGCCTTGCATAGTCAAATCACCTGCCGGGAAGCCGGGGGCAGATGTAAATTTTAGCAGGAGCCAATAACCTATTATTAAAAACCAGAACCAGAATATCTGCCATTTCTCAACTGAATACAGGTAGATGATGTTGGCAAACATATAGGCCAAACCTATACGCCCTAAAACGGAAGCAAAGCGTATTTCGGCAATAGGTTTTATGTTGAGGCCGTTATTGTAAATCACGCCCAATAATACCAGTATAAGGCCCCTTTTTATGACCCTGAAAAGTAATTGCTGGCGCGATTTGCCTTTTTCCAGCTCCCGGCCCACAGAGAAAGGGGTAGACACTCCCGCCATGAACAGGAACAAGGGGAAAATCAGGTCATACAAATGGAAACCGTTCCATGCGGGGTGGGTTAGCTGATTGGAAATAGCCATAAATGGTCCCCATTTGGTGGCATCAGCCAATGCATGGAATATCTCTTCGGCGCCCATGATCCAAAACATATCGAATCCGCGGAGCGCATCTAAAGAATAAAGTCGGGTAGGTGTTTTCTGAAAGTCGTCGGCCGGTTGTGAAGTCATAGTTTAATTGTGAAAAATGATTAGTTAGGGTTACGAAATAAAACTAATCATTTCCAGCAATTAATGCGAACTGCTAACAGCGCATTTATAGTCTGTTACAAGATTTTTACTCTTCCTTATAAGCTTCTATTTCGCGACCTATGACATTTACCTCTTCATCATTGTCAAATAAGGGCATTTCGGTTTCCGGATCAAGCTTTAGCCAATGTGTCTCAGTATCTTTTTGGATCCGTAAATAATCTTCACCCTCCTTGAAAACTGCGTAAATGTCTTCACCTTCAGGAAATATGGAGTAAGTGATGCCGTTTATTTCGATGTCAAATGGTTCGTTCATTCTGCTAATGTTTTTTCTTCTTGTTCATTTTCGCCTTGGTGCCGGCGCTATAGTTGTAATCTTTTTTGTTGCTTGCCTTTTTTTCATGAAAGGCCGTACCACGCAACAATTCTTCATCTTTTGAAGCTTTGTCTCCTTTAGTCGTCTTCTTGTCCCTGTGCACCTCAGCTACTTTCAAACCTTCAGGCAATTCATTCACCGTAATCTTTTGACCGATGGTTTGTTCAATTTTCTTAATCGATGCCAATTCAAGATCGGTTGCTATGCTAATGGATTGCACATTCCCAGAGTCGTTAAGATCCTTTATCATCCTATGCACAAAAATGTCCGTATCGGCCGGTACCTCGACATGTATCAATAACGAGATGTCATCCAGATCATATTTGAAGCCCAATTCATCAGCAACAATCAAAAATCTAACCTGTTGTTGTTCTTTAAATTCTTCGATTGAGCTGAAGCCTTTCGATTCAAACGTCATCGGGTTTAATACTGCTACTTCATTTTTCAATCCTAACCGAACATAGTTGTATGCTCTTTCGGCATTAAGACGGGTGCTTACGAAAACTACTGCCTTGTCGGCAGGGGACGCATTTTTGAGCAGCAGGGCTAAAAGGTTGAGCTTGGTTTTAAAGTCGGATACATGATATAAAGATTGTTCATGTATTTCTGCTTTTGATCCGCTCAATTCTTCAATCTCGATAAGCGCCGGCATATTCAAAAAAGGATCGATCATTTGCTGCAGCTTACCGTGTATTACTTCTGTAAATACCAGGTGTTGGCATTTGATGATACTATTAGCCAATTCCGCCACTGGTAGCTGTGCGCCGTTTCTTACTATCTCTGCAGCGTCATCGATTACCAGCATCATAATCTTGTTCAGGTTTAAGCCAAGTTTCAGATAAATGGCGCGGGCTCTGTCGGGCGTAGCTACCACAATGTCAGTTCCGTCAGCTAAAGCATCCAACTGGCTTTGCATGGAGGGTTCGGAATACAGACCAACAATGCGAATACTGGTATTTTGATTTAACAGGTTGAACTTGTCAATAACTTCAAGTACCTTCTCTTTATCAGGTACAAGGATAAGCGCCCTCGGGGCTTCCTCAAAGCCAAACTTTAAGCGCATCAGCACGCCAAGGATATAGGCTGTAGTTTTGCCGCTGCCCTCGGGGGCTACTGCTATTATATCCTGTCCACCGATTATCCGGCTAAGCGTTTTGGATTGTATTTCTTTTGGAGTGAAGTACCCGGCTGCGGTTACCGATCGCACCAATTGTTTACTTAGTTTTAATTTCTCTGCCCACACAAGCGTTTAATTTGGCTGCAAAGGTACGAATAAGTCTTAAGTCGAAAGTTTTGAGTTGTATGTCTGTTAAATATTAACTTTGCAGAATATAAAACCGTGGACTATGAGCAATAATGATATAATGAAAAAATTACGTGTGGCGCTGCAACTGCGGGATGATGACATTGTTCATATTTGCGGCCTGGTAAATTTCCGGACGTCGAAGGCCGAGCTTGGAGCCATATTTCGCGATAAAGAGCATCCAAATTTTAAACCTTGCGGCGATCAGTTATTACGTAATTTTTTGAATGGACTCGTTATCTTCAAACGGGGACCGATGGAGAAGAAACCCGCTCAAAACAAACCCGACTCAAACAATCCAGCCTCCAATAAATCGG
>Ga0068871_100000142_pt1 | contig 46519 bp, 36 predicted proteins | sample KBSMisM72_FD_72750 | JGI IMG/M metagenome (GOLD analysis project Ga0068871, IMG submission 72750) | Miscanthus rhizosphere microbial communities from Kellogg Biological Station, Michigan, USA - KBS Miscanthus M7-2 | ecosystem: Host-associated > Plants > Roots > Rhizosphere > Soil ...
GTCACCATAAACGGCACACAGATGCTTGGCGCCGCGGTCGCCGTGTAGTTGTGCCAGCACTCGACTCGACGACCGCGATGGTCGAGATAGCCCTCTTGATTCTGTCCCAGCCCGTAGTAGTGTTCATCGTCGGCCGACGCGAAGCTCGCTCCGACCTGATAGAAGTCTTCATCGGATGGCCGTTTGTCCCGGCGAATGCCAGCGTTCCCGTCCTTATAGTTAGGAACCGACATCGACCAACCGGTGAGTTCGAGCAACTTTTTTCCCCCTGGCGTCGAGAAGGTAATGTGGGCCGGAGGCGCAGACCCGTTGAAGTAGCGTGCAATGTCCCGCTCGGTCTGGGTTGGGTGGCCGGGTTGGTTGGCATCGACTGTAACGGTAAGCCGAGATGAGTGAAACGTGTCTGCCTCAGTGGTGTGAGTCGTATTCCACCCGAGAGGTGCCGGCGAAGCGATGAACCCGAAGCCGGGTACCGAAGTTGCCTTATCCCGCAGCAAGCTCAGATTCACGCGAATGATGTTGGGAGCATAGGGCTCAAGGACGATCGTGCTGTTCCCGCGGGTGAGGATGATCTGGTTCTCGGCATGAGCGTTGGCTATGGCAACGAAACCAAGGGCAAACACGAGTGCTATGACAGAATGGATTGGGCCGCGAGAAATCTTCACTGGAGCATCCCTCCGGGACTCGCCATGATAACAACCCTGGAACTGGACGGTACGCGCCCAAAAAACACAGAACCGGCGAGCCCCACAGGTTCGAAAGCGCAGATTGATTGTCGGGTATAAGAAACTACGCCACGATCGCAGCTGGTTTCTTGGCAGGCTTTGCGATCTCCCGAGCGGCAGCCCGATCCTCGAGTGCGAGTTGCACAATGCGCAACATGTCCTCGCGGGGAGCAGGCTTGCCTGTCCATATCTCAAACTGCCGTGCCGCCTGGTGCACGAACATCTCCCGGCCGGGAATCACTTGCGCTCCGTGAAGCCTCGCCAGCTGCAAGAGCTTGGTTTCGAGCGGGTCATAAACCATATCGAATACGTACTGCGCCTTGATCTCGTCCGGGTTCAGTGGACTCTCGCGGCTGCTCCCCATGCCGACCGGCGTGGCATTGATGATGACGTCGAAATCCAGCCGCTTGAGGTCAGCCCGCTTAAGAGTGCGGGCCTTTGCTTGGCGCGCAAGTTTCTGAGCTGCGGGAAGGCTACGATTCAGAATGAACACCTGTGCGCCGCGCTCTCTCAAGCCGAAGACGGCAGCCCGTGCCGCGCCTCCTGCCCCGAGCACAAGGATCCGAGCTTCGCTCAGAGTCATGCGCTGTTCGAGTGGCCGCACCACCCCGGAAGTGTCGGTGTTAAAACCGTAAAGCTTGCCGTCCTGAGAGCGCACGACCGTATTACAGGCGCCGATCTTTGCGGTAAACGGGTCCGTGTTATCCAGGAAAGGAAGAATCTCTTCCTTGTAAGGCATGGTTACTGCCAAGCCGTGAATCGGGATCTCGCGGACACAGGCCATCACATCTTGGATGGATTTCGCGTGCAGGGGGAGAAAGACGCCATTCACATTCTCGCGGCGTAAAGCTGCGTTCATGATGGCAGGGGAAAGGGAGTGCGAAATCGGGTCGCCCACTACGCCAAATACTTTGGTGGCCGCATCAACCTGGTCGATGCGATAGATGCTGCGAAGTTCTTGTGCAGTCGCTTGTCCGGGAGCCGTTTTCTCTCCTGCGGTCACGGCGGCGAACGTGAACCTACTGCCCGCACGCACCCCCAGTACTCGACTGATGATCCCTTGTTCACCCATGCAGAGACCCACGAGGGCGTGATCGTCGCGGTGCTTCTCGAGAAACCGCATCATGGTCACGTTGTCATAGAGTGAGCGCGCGGTCCCGACTACTTTGTAAAAGTCGGCGGGATAGGCCGTCATCTTCTCCAGCGTGTCATCCAGCTTCCCAGTCGAGCCAAAGTCATGGAAAGACAAGATGACAGCCGCCTTTGATCCGAGCTTGTCCAATTGGGATGGTTTTAAGCGGACGGCGGTCTGGAGCTCGAGGTCGACTAACTGGCACCCTGCCATTCCGGCCTTCGCCAGTATTTCCAGCTGAGCCGAGATGGAGCCCTGGAATTTGCCTCCCGCCAAGGTGCGGCGGCAGGTGGCAATCACAGTGATATGGGGATGAGATTCGGTGAACTGACGAACCTTCGCAAGCGCCAACGCCGGGCGGGGAATGTAATCCAACCTGAACTCAAGAAAGGAGTTATCTCGCGCCAGGTTCTCCGCTTTCTCCACCAATTCGTTGGCGTCAGAGGCTGTTACGGCCACTGAAACCCGCGACAACCGCAGGTGGAGTAACCGCGAGGCGTAGTGGTTATTTTCCGCCATTGACGGCGCGATATTACAGGGACATAGCCGCGGATGCAACTATTTCGGGGCAATAAACTTTGAAGCATATTCAATATGAGACCTGCGTAACCTTGACCCTCCCCCGGGGGCTTGTTACTTTCGGGACTGGAACCTTGTTTGTTTTTAGCAACTTAGGGATTCCGTTAAGCGAAAGTGGTCCGAGGGAGGAGCCATGAAAAGAGCTGTCCTAATTGGGTTGATGATCCTGCCGCTGTGTCTGTCGGCACAGCAGAGCAATGCGGGAGATCCGACTCCGTCGGGCACGATTCCAACTTCCATTACTTTTCCGGTCGAGCATGTGAAGAAGCCCACCCATGCTGATCTTTATTGCGCCGGTTTTGTGGGGAAGAGTATTTCTCACTCTAACTTTGTTGCCGGCGGGCTGGACTCGCCTTTTACGACGCAGTTCGCAGGCGGAGAAGTGGTCTACCTGAAAGGCAGCGGCTACGAGCTGGGGAAGGAATTCACCATCGTACGCGAGTTGAAAGATCCCAACCGCTATGAGCTTTACCCCGGCCAGTGGGCGACGGTGAAGGCTGCCGGACAGCCTTATGAGGAACTTGCCACCGTAAAGATCGTCGACACGCGCAACAAGATGGCGATCGCTCATATAGAATTCAGCTGCGACACCGTGCTGCCCGGAGACTTTGCGATTCCGTTCGTTGAGAAGAGCCAGATCGATTTCCATCCAGCCATACGTTTTGACCGCTTCGCCCCAGCAAACGGACAGGTCAGCGGCCGCATCATCCTAGCCAAGGATTTCGATTCCGAGCTGGGCACTGGCGGCAAGGTGTATCTGAACATCGGAGCAAATCAAGGACTCAAGGTTGGAGATTACGTCAAAGCAGTGCGCAGCTATAGCGCAACGGCGCATGATGCGATTGACTCGGTTTCCTTCTCTGCTCCTCCGATGGAGCCAACGCAGAGGTTGCAGCCTTCCATGAACCCGAATTTACTGAACAAGACCAATGGTCCGCAGATTGAGGTCGCAGAAATGCCGCGGCGGGCGGTAGGCGAAATTGTTATTCTGGGAACGACCCCGAGCACTGCCACCGGAATGATCGTGTTCGCACTGGAGCCTGTACGACTAGGCGATCGCGTCGAGCTCGACCAGCAGTAACTTAGGAGAAGGCCTTCTTCCAATGGCACGGTGAATACCGTGCCATTAGCATTTTCGGCGTCTCATGAAATCTCTTGAGACGAGCGGCTTTGAGTGTTAACATCCCGCAAAATTCCGCGTGGAGGCTCGCGATGGTAACGGTTTTGCGCCCGCTCTCGACAAGCGAGTTGCTGGATAAAACGTTCCATCTCTACCGGAATAACTTCGTGTTATTTCTGCTAATAACAGCAACCCCGCAGGTCGTTGTGCTTGCACTACGACTCTGGTATGCCACGACGCTCACCATCAGGTTAGCAGGCACTCCCGGAGCGCGCATACTGATTAGCCTCATTGCTTACCTTGCTATTGAGATCTCCGCCGCTGCGACCGTCATCGCCGTTTCCAACCGTTATCTTGATCGGCCGATCACCGCAGGCCAGGCATTCGCCGGCGCGAAGGCCAGCATGTTACGAGTCGCCTGGATCTCACTGCTCGTTATTCTCGCCGCGGGGTTGGGACTAGTTTTGCTGATCGTTCCCGGTGTGTACTTATGGCTGATGTGGTCTTTGGCCGTTCCGGTAACTGTACTTGAGGGCGGCGGGTTTCATGTAAGCACCAAGCGGAGCAAGAATCTGACGAAGGGCAGCCGCGGACGAATCTTCGTGATCTATCTTTTGATCGCCGCACTTGCTTACGTCATTAGCGTCATCTTCCAGATTCCCTTGGGCATTTTCATGGTTGTGTTAAGAGGTCACGTCGGGTCCCATTCTCTGCCGATGATCGCAGTGATGAGCTCTGCAGGGACCTTCCTTAGTACCAGCCTGGTGGGTCCTCTGGCAACAATTGCGCTCACGCTCATCTACTACGACGAGCGAGTGCGCAAAGAAGGCTTCGACTTGCAGCTGATGATGGCCTCGCTGCAGTCGGGTTCTGCCGAACCATCGGCTGTGGCAGCGGCGACAACAAATCAATAAGAAAACGCTGGCAGGGGGAGCAGCGGGTTTTCTCGAGGGGTCTCATGATCACCGGGCTGCGTCCGCTTTCCACCAGTGAACTCCTGGACCGGACGTTCCATCTTTACCGCAACCACTTTTGGACCTTCGTTGGCATTGCGGCTATCCCGCAGCTACTCATCCTCCCCTTGACACTGGGAGGGGCTGCGCTCTTCATGCGCCGCGACTACATCTGGTCCCCTCTGCTTACTTTCGCGGGGTATCTCCTTTTCTACGTTGTGATCTTTCTCTCTCAGGCGCCCACCGTGGTCGCGGTATCCAACCTCGAAAGGCAGAAACCTGCCGGGATCGGATCTTCCTTCAAAGGTGCAGGGAAAAGCCTGCTACGGGTATTTTGTATCGTTCTCCTGCTTTACATTGCCTCCGCCATCATCGTGGGCGGAGGCGGAGCGCTCATCGTATTCATCATCGCTATGATTGCCGAGGTCGCCCCTAAGGCGCTGACCGTTGCGGCAGCGATTGTCCTCTCCGTCCCCGCCTTATACTTTGCGATTCGCTGGATGCTCGGTTGGGCACTCATCATCCCGGTCACGGTACTTGAAGGCGGCTGGTTTCTGAGTTCCATGCGGCGCAGCCTCCATTTGTCAAAAGGAAGCAGAGGGCGGATTTTCGTCATTTACTTTCTCATGGGCATCTTCGGGTTCGTGGTGGGGATACTGGTCGAGTTTCTACTGATGCTGAGCTTGGCTTTCTTAAACATTCGGGATCCGCGTATGATGACGGGAGTCTTTCAAGCGGTGTGGGCAATCTGCATTTTTCTTAGTACTAGCCTGGTGGGAGGGTTGGCGACCATTGCGCTCAGCTTGGTGTATTACGACCAGCGAGTTCGCAAAGAAGCCTTTGATCTCCAGTTGATGATGACCACGCTTGAAAGTCCCAAGTCAAATAACGTCTCTGTCTCGACTTCCGGATGAGAACGATTCGAATTTCCGCGTCAATGCTGATCGTGGTTTACCTTTGCGCGTCGGCATATGCGACTCCCAGCGCCCGCACATTTTCCCTGCCTGAGTACCTCGCGGAATTGGATAGCCTTTCGAGGTCTGCCACTGAAGCCATGGGCGACAAAACTGCCGCAGATACAGCCCTCAAGGAACTCCATGGCGATTGGACCGTCACAGCCGAGGGCCAGACTTTCAACCTCAACACCGACTGGTTGACCGATCAGTTCGAAAAGCTTAAGAACGACCCGAAGGTGACCGTTCGCGACGAGATCCTAGGGCGCCTCCATGTTATGAGGGCCAATGCCTCTGCCTTTCAGAACGCGCCCTCTGACACTGCCGTGGCTAGGCAGAAATTGATTGGTATTCTTTCGCGCAATGAGTTTCATCAGGTGCGAGGCGCCAGCTGGTGGGACCGGTTGAAGTACCGCATCGGAACATGGATCTACCGCATGCTGTCGAAAATGTTCGGCGCCTCTTCGGCACCCACCGTGGGCAGAATGTTCGTCTGGACGCTGGTCGGCATCGCGGTTCTTGCGCTGACCTACTTCATTTTTCGCACCATCCGCCAGAACGCACGCCTGGAGACCATCATGCCGGGGGTGATACCAGTTTCCGCCAAGCAGTGGCGTATGTGGCTCAACGAGGCTCGCGAGGCTGCTGCCAAGGGGCTTTGGCGAGAGGCGGTGCATCTGGGATATTGGGCCGGGATTTCTTTCCTTGAGGAAAGCGGAATGTGGCGGCCCGACCAAGCACGCACACCGCGCGAGTATTTGAGAATTCTGCCCCAGGACAGCCAGCATCGCAGCCGGCTGAAAGCGTTAACCCGGCGCCTGGAAGTTACCTGGTATGGCAACGAGAAAGCGGGCCCGGAAACATTCTCTGAAACCGTGGCCGATCTGGAGGAACTCGGATGCCGCGATTGAGTTCCAGCGACCGCAAGATACTGGCCATCACCGGAATTGCTTTTGTCCTGTTGGTCGTGCTGGGCCTGCTGCTTGCTCCCGCAAGCAATGAAACCGAATCCGCCACCACTTACTCCTCCGCCTCTCGCGGGGCTAAAGCTGGGTTTCTACTTTTGCAGCAGCTTGGCTACAACGTGCAACGTTGGGAAAGACCCCACACCGAGCTCAAGCCGGACGCCCACACCGTGCTGATTATCGCGGATTCATTTACCGTTCCCGACGCCCGCGAGAAGGCTGCAGTCGCGAAGTTTATCGAAGGCGGCGGAAGGGTGATTACAAACGGGACATCCGGGGCCATGTTTCTGCCCAAGGACAGCAGCGAAGACAACCCCGAACCGGCTGGCTTGAGCAAACAATATGACTCTCTTAGTCCCTCGGCGGCAACCCGCGCAGCACCGAAAATCACGCTGATTCCCTATGCCTTCTGGTCGAAAAGTAGTGCAATTGGTCTCTACGGAGACAAAGATCACACCTATGCCGCGCAGCTTTCTGTCGGTCAGGGCGATGCCATCTGGCTTGCTTCTGCAACTCCTTTTACCAACGCCGGCATTCAAGCCCAGGGCAATTTGGAGTTCGTGCTGGCCGCCCTTGGAAACAAGGACAATACGCGTGTGCTCTTCGACGAATATGTTCATGGATACGGCGCCGAGGACTCGCCAAGCGGACACGGGCATTCCCTCACGAACGCCTTGCTGTTGCAATCCGCATTGCTGGGGCTCGCGGCCTTCCTCACTTTCTCGCGCCGAAGCGGCCCCTTGCGCCCCGTGCCTCCGGCGTCGCGACTGGCCCCACTCGAATTCGTCGAAACCTTGGGAGGGCTGTATCAGCAGGCCCACGCCGCGGCCGTTGCCGTCGATGTGTACTACCAACGCTTTCATTACTGGATCACGCGCCGCCTGGGCCTGAACAAAAGCGCAACTCCCGAGGAGATCGCCCGCGCGGTCCGCGATCGCTGGGACATCAAGGATGACGCGTTTCAGGGTGCACTGTTGGCCGCGGCAGCCGCCCGTTATCAACCCGATCTTCCCCAAAAGCATGCGCTCGAGATCGTGCAAAAGCTGCATGACTATGCAGTACAGTTCAAGCTGTTTCCCAAGGAGAAAGCCTAAATGCAAGCCGTTCCGCACTTGCTGGAACATCTGCGTAAGGAAGCGAACCGAGTCATTGTCGGTCAAGAGGAATTTCGCGACCAGTGCCTGGCCACGTTGCTATGCCGCGGGCATGCGCTGCTGGAAGGCGTACCCGGCGTGGCCAAGACACTGCTGGTAAAAACGTTCTCGCGAATTCTCGGCCTGGACTTTCAGCGGGTGCAGTGCACCTCCGACCTGATGCCCGCGGACATCATCGGAACCAACGTGCTCAACGTGGCGACAAGCACTTTCAATCTTCACAAGGGGCCGGTATTCACCGATCTGCTGCTGGTCGACGAAGTCAATCGCATGCCGCCGCGAACGCAGGCCGCTCTGCTTGAATGCATGGAGGAATACCAGGTCACCATTGATGGCCTGCGCCATCAACTGCCGGCATCGTTCAGCGTGTTCGCCACTCAAAATCCCGTGGAATTCGAGGGAACGTACCCGCTGCCGGAAGCGCAACTCGACCGTTTTCTCCTAAAAATCCGTGTGCCCTATCCGGCAGCGCAGGATGAGGTGCAGATTCTTTCGAATGTGCAGAACGGATTCGAAGCTCGCGAAATCGACAGCATGGAGTTGACGCCCTTGCCCGCCGGATTGCTGGCTCAAGCGCAACAGGAGGTGAAGTCGGTGAAGGTCGAGCCGGCTTTGTTCACCTACATCGTTCAGATCGCGCGGCGTACGCGTGATTGGCCATCGCTTTCTTTAGGCGCAAGTCCTCGCGCTGCCATCAGCCTGATGGTTGTTGCCCGGGCCATCGCCGCTATGGATGCTCGTGACTACATCATTCCGGATGACGTGAAGCAAGCCTCGCCTCAGGTGCTTCGTCACCGTGTGGTGTTGAAACCCGAGGCGGACCTGGAAGGGCTGACTGCGGATTTGATCATTGCTGACGTACTGAAAGCTGTAGAGGTGCCTAAGTAGCGTTCACGCGAGCTCGAAGGCGAATTGATCCTCACCCCACAATCCGCGACTCTGATCCCGCTTCCGGCAACGGCGAAACTAGAGCGCCGCAAGAGGCTCGGGGGCGCCTTTGGGCCAAGGTTTTTTCTTCTGATCCTCGTCGGGCTGGTATGGCTGGGTGCGGCGTTTCACGATCCGCGTTTTTACTATGCCCTCGCGGCATGGGACGGCATTGTGGTGGTCGCCTGGATCATCGACCTGTTCAGCCTGCCGAAACCCTCCGCGCTCGCGATGACGCGCCGCTGGAACTCGCCAGCAGCGCTTTCGGTTCCCAACACCATCGAATTGGTGCTCGAAAACTCAAGCCGCGTTGCCCTCCACGCAACGGTCATCGACAACGTGCCGCCGTCTCTGCGGCAGGAAGCCCCCGAGCTTTCCGTCAAATGCAGGGCTCGAGGAGAAGCCAAGACTACCTACCAACTCACCCCGACACGCCGGGGGGATGTGGAACTTGGTGCGGTGTACATCCGTTACCAAACGCCACTCCGGATTGCGGAGCGCTGGGCAGTTGCGCACGTCGAACAGAAGGTGTGCGTCTACCCGAACCTTGAGGAAGCGCGACAGCATTCCATTTACCTGATTCGCAGCCGGCAAATCGAAATGGAGAAGCGGCACGCCCGTATTCGCGGCGCAGGACGCGAATTTGAGAGTCTTCGCGAATATCAGGTAGGCGACGAATTCCGCGACATCTGCTGGACCGCCGCTGCGCGTCGCGGCAAGCTGGTCACTCGCTTGTTTCAAATCGAGCGCAGCCAGACGATCTGGCTGGTGCTCGACGCGGGGCGCCTGATGCGGGCTCGAATCGCCGGCCTCACCAAACTCGACTATGCGGTCAATGCCGCATTGAGCCTGGCTGAGGTTGCGCTGGGCACGGGCGACCGGGTGGGCCTTCTCGCGTATGGACGCGGAATTCAGAAGCGCATGCTGCCCTACCGCGGCAGTGCCCACCTGCGGCAGATGATTCAACAACTCGCCCACGTTCGCGAGGAAGGGCTAGAAGGAGATCACCTGCACGCCGTGAGCGCACTCTTGTCCACACAAAAGCGCCGTAGCCTGATTGTCTGGCTGACCGATTTCCCCGAAACCGCCATGACGCCTGAGGTGATCGATGCGGCATCGGAAGCCGCCTCGCGGCACCTGGTCTTGTTCGTGGTGATTGGCCAACCTGATCTGGCGGCCCTTGCCGCCCGCGCGCCTGATTCTGTGACCAATATGTACAGGACTACGGCGGCGCAGGAAGCCTTGCACCGCCGCGAAGCCTTGTTGGCCAAGCTTCGTCAACGCGGTGCCTTGGCCGTCGAAGTAAGTTCGGCAGCCGCATCGGTGACGGTGGTCAATTCTTATTTGGATGTAAAAGCGAGAAATCTTCTCTGAGCTACATGCCTCTTGACGTCCTCGCCAAGGCCAGCATAGAGTACCGCCTGACCGATCCTGGAGGCTCTGATGCTCAGCGGATTCAAGCAATTCATTCTTCGCGGCAATGTCGTGGACATGGCCGTCGGTGTCGTCGTCGGTGCCGCTTTTGCAGGGGTGGTTGGCGCGTTCACGAAAGACCTTTTGACTCCTCTCATTGCCGCGATTGTGGGTCAGCCGGACTTCTCGGCCATCCGCTTTTCGGTTCACGGCAGTGTGTTCGCGCTGGGTGACTTCATTAATGCCCTGGTTTCGTTCCTGCTCGTCGCCGCAGCAGTTTACTTCTTCGTGGTCACCCCGGTGAATATGTTGGTGGCTCGCATGCGGAAGGCGCCTGCCCCCGCGGATCCGACAACGAAGAAATGCCCCGAGTGCCTGAGCGAGATCCCGCTCGATGCTAGACGCTGCGCCCATTGCGGTCAGCCGGTAGCCGTTGCACAAGCGGCGGCCTAGGGAGAACGGGCGGGAATCTCCCCCGCCTGCGTGTTCTCCCACTCCCAGACAACGGCGGAACCAGCCATTGGTTTACGATGGGAAGCGTGAGCCGTACCTGCACGGGATCGATATTGGCGGCCGTTTTTGTGCTTCTCAGCGCCGTCTCTGCGCAGAAAGTTCCACCCACCGCGGCACCTTCGGAGCCCAAGTGCCTGCCCCTTGTTCAACTGGTGCTCAGCTGTCCGGCACTTCAATTCACTTACCACTTGCCCTTTGGCTGGGTGGACCGCACCGGCGAAATGCAGCAGACGATCCAATCCCGCCCCACACAGGATGCGACCGCTGACAACGGAGCCGCTACCCGGCAAGCGGCGACACCGGCGAGCAGCCAGACCTTGCTCGCCGCATTCGAGCGCCCTCCGGGAACGGAGGGCGATACTATCAATTCTGCCGTGGTCATTGCGATCGAGGACCGCTCTCTGTATCCGCAGATCAAAACCGCATCCGACTACTTCGGACCCCTATCGGAGCTTGCCGAACAGCGCGGGCTTAAAATGGATGGCGACCCTTACTTGTTTTCTGCGGGAACGAAACGGGTTGCGCGCGCAGACTTCAGGGGTGGAACTGAGAAAAACCCAGTCGAACAATCTTCCCTGGTGGTTCTCGAAAAGGGTTATATTCTGTCATTCACATTTCTGGCGGACAGCAGTGACGAAATCATGAATCTTTTGGCAGGTCTCCGGTTTACCCCAGGTGTCCGGAAACCTGTCTCCAAATAGGTACTCGGATCGATCACAATGAATAAAGGTTCTCAGAGCGTTCTGGTTCTCGGACTCAATCTGTTCCTCTCTGTTCTTGCCGGAGCCCAAGCCGGCCCCAAGCAATACATCCTTTATGTGGGAACCTACACCACCGGCAATAGCAAGGGAATCTACGCATTCCGTTACGATGCGAAAAGCGGGGAGTTGCAGTCCTTAGGCCTCGCGGCTGCGACCGAGAATCCCTCCTTTCTCGCCAGTGACAAAGCCAACGAGCATTTGTTCGCGGTGAACGAAACCACCAAGTATCAAGGTCAGCCGAGCGGCGGAGTGACGGCTTTTTCGATGGACCGTAAAAGCGGCAAGCTTACGCCACTAAACCAAGTTGCCTCGGGCGGAGCCGACCCTTGCTATATTTCGCTTGATCGCTCAGGGAAGTTTCTGCTGGTTGCAAATTACACTGGCGGGACGGTTTCCGTGCTCCCGGCTTTGGCGGACGGGCGGCTTGGGGAAGCAGTCTCGGTCGAGAAAAACAGGGGTACTCTCGGCCCTAACAAAGAACGCCAGGATGCACCCCACGCACACTGGATTGAAACCAGTGCCGGCAACCGCTTTGCGTATGTCGCCGATCTGGGGCTCGATGAAGTCCTCATCTATAAGTTCGACGGGGAAAAGGGCAAGTTGAGCCGCGGCGAGTCTGCTTCATCGAAAAACCAAGCGGGGAAAGAGTTCTTCTCGGCAAGGCTATCTCCCGGCACCGGTCCCAGGCATGTTGCATTCTCCCCGGACGGTAAGTTCATGTACGTGCTCGGCGAAATGAGCGCAAGCGTGACCGTCCTTTCAAACGACAACGAGACCTACCACTCGATCCAACAAATCTCGTCCTTGCCCGCTGAGTTCTCTGGTGAAAACACGGCCGCGGAAATTGCCATCCATCCCAGCGGCAAGTTTCTGTACACGTCGAACCGCGGCGCCGACAGCCTGGCCGAGTTTTCGGTGGATCCGGCGAGCGGGAAACTGACGCTCCTTGGAAATATCTCCACCTTTGGCAAAACACCGCGCCACTTCGCAATCGATCCAACCGGCACGCGCTTGCTGGTGGCGAACCAAGACACAGGCAACATCGTCCAGTACTCGATCGACACGACCACGGGGAAACTGACCCGGGCAGGAAAAATGGTAAGCGTTCCGTCTCCGGTTTGCTTGATCTTCGTTCCGGCTGAGTAGGTCCCCGGGATTCAGCAAGCTTATTGAAACTCTTTAGGAAGTCTTGACCGCGCAACTAGAATGGTAGCGGTCTTTTTGACCCGCCGGCCGTGCAACCTATTGAACCCAGCTTCCAGCAGCTGTTTGACGCTGTCGAGAGAAATGAACCGCGAGCGGCGGACAGGCTTTTTAGCGCCCTCTACTCGGAGTTGCGACGCCTCGCCAAACGTGAACTGGCTCGTCAGGGTTCCTATTCCTACCTAAGCCCGACGACACTCTTGCATGAAGCCTATATCGAGATTGCCGATAAGGATGGCGTCAAGTTCCCCGACCGGGGGCGCTTCATGGCCTATGCCGCTCGCGTCATGCGGGGACTCATCATCGACCATGCCCGAAACCGCGGCGCCCAAAAAAGGGGCGGAAACTTTGAAATCACTTCTTCAGACGATGCCATCGGCAGTCCACCCGATCCGCAGGAACTCACAAAGATCAGCGACGCATTAGACGAACTCGCAACATCGGAGGCATCGCTTGCCGAGATCGTGGATCTAAAGTTCTTCTGCGGATTTACCTTCGGCGAGATTGCCGCAATGAAGGGTACCTCCGAGCGCACCGTGCAACGACACTGGGAGAAAGCACGAATCTATCTGCATCGAGCCATTTCTGCCGACTTGGAGAACTGAGTTGTGTCCACCCTAGGTCCAGAACGCTGGCGGGAACTGAGTCCCCACTTGGACCATGCACTGTCGCTCGACGATAAGGAGCGCGCTATCTGGCTCACCTCCTTGGAAGAACAGAACCCTGAAATCGCCCATCTGGTTCGCACATTGCTGCAGGAACACAGCGTGCTTTCCGGGGAAAACTTTCTGGAAACAGCTCCCGAGCCGCCGGGGAACGAATCGTCCCTCACCGGCCAGAAGGTGGGTGCCTATACCTTGCTTTCTCCCTTAGGCCAGGGAGGGATGGGCAGCGTGTGGAGCGCCGAGCGCAGCGATGGCAGCTTCGAGCGGCGTGTTGCAGTCAAGTTTCTGCATTTCTCAGTCGCCGCCCGTGGCGGAATCGAACGCTTCAAGCGGGAAGGCAGAATTCTCGGACAACTGGCGCATCCGCATATTGCTGAATTACTCGATGCGGGAGTGAGCGCGAGTGGAGAACCTTATTTGGTCCTTGAGTATGTCGAGGGAGAGCCTATTACCGAGTACTCTGACCATCACTCGCTCGACATTAGCGAAAGAATTCATCTGTTCCTGGACGTGCTCAGCGCCGTTGCCCACGCCCATGCAAACTTGATCGTTCACCGCGACCTCAAGCCTTCCAACGTTCTGGTGCGAAATGATGGGCAGGTCAAGCTGCTGGATTTTGGCATAGCCAAGTTGCTCGCGAATCAAACGGCGCCAGCCTCGCAAAGCCTGCTTACACTCGAGGGTGGCGGAGCCATGACACCGCAGTTCGCCTCGCCCGAGCAGATCACGGGTGAAGCGATTACGACAGCCACCGATGTCTACGCGCTTGGGGTGTTGCTCTATCTTTTGCTAACCGGGCACCATCCTGCAGGTGACAATCAGCCTTCTCCCCTACAACTGGCGAAAGCCATCGTTGATGTCGAACCGCAGCGCGCGTCGGAAATCACCGCTGGGCATGCTGGCCCGGGCATCGCCGCACAGCCCGTGTCCCCTCCTGGGAAGCTCTCGCGCGAACTTCGCGGTGACCTGGACACCATACTCTTGAAGGCTCTCAAGAAGAATGCAGCCGAACGCTATGGCTCGGTCACCGCTTTTGCGAATGATCTTCAGCGATATCTCAAGCACGAACCCATCAGCGCGCGCCCGGATAGCTTTCGTTACCGGGCAAACCGGTTGATCCGCCGAAATCGGCTGGCTCTCGGACTCAGCACGCTCGCTTTGATTGCGACTATCGCCGGCACGACAGCAACTCTGATCCAGGCGCGCACCGCTCGTCGACAACGCGATACGGCGCTTCGTGAGCGCGATCGGGCAACGCGGGTCACGGATCTGATGACTAGCATGTTCAAGATTTCCGATCCCAACGAGACCGTTGGGGAGGGGATAACGGCTCGAGAGGTGCTCGACAAGTCTTCCGCCGAGGTCAGCACCGCATTGGCGAACGACCCGGACTTGCAAGCAGAAATGATGAGCGCCATGGGAGTCGTTTACTCCAACCTTGGGATGTTGGACCAGGCACGCGTCCTGCTTGAACGGTCCGTCCAGGTCGGCCGGGCAGCGGCGGGTCCTTCCGACCCAACCGTGCTTCGCGCCATGGATAACCTGGGTGTTGTCCTTTTTCAGCAAGGTCATCCCGCAGATGCGGAACGGTGGGAGCAAGAAGCATTCGAGGTCCAGCGGCGGGTGTTGGGTGCCGAGTCTCCGGACACATTAGGAACAATGGTTGATCTTGCTAATTCCATTTACGGGCAGGGCCGAAATGAAGAGGCGATCGAACTGGCCCGCAAAGCTCTGGATATCCAACTCCGAATCTTCGGACCCGAGGACCAGCGTACCCTTTCCCTGATGGACAATCTGGCTGCCATGTTGGGGACGATGGGCAGACTTCAGGAATCGGAAAAACTTGAGGCCCAGGCGATCGAGCTCACTCGCAAAGTATATGGCCCCAACAACTTGCGGCTACTGAATTCGATAGGCAATCAGGGCGATACCCTGTTCTATTTGGGGCGATACGGCGAAGCCAAGGATATGTGGGAGAAGGAGCGCAAGGTGGCACTGCGCGTCCTCGGACCGGCGCACCCAGAGACTGCTCGTTCGACTTACAACCTTGGCTGTATCGCGGCCAAGGAAGGCAAGCGCGATCAGGCGTTTTCCTATCTCAATGCCGCCATTGACCACATATTGCCCGGCATGGCCCCCCAGGTTACCAATGATTCGGTGCTCACCCCTCTGAGGGGAGATCCCCGCTTCAGCGCGTTGGCGAACCGCGCGAAACGCCGTCACCCAAGGGACGGTAAGTGCCCCTTGTAACTGCTTGATCTGCTGGATGGCTTGAGAATCGGAAGGCTTTGTGTCGCTTTTTCCTTGCCGTTTCCGATTATTTAATTGTAGAAGCCCTAGAAACGTCTCCCCCCTTGGGATTCACTATTTAGGCGTTGTCTTAGGAGTGAGCTATGTTTGCTTTTCGTAGGACCCCGATCGTTCTCACGTTTGTTTCCGCTTTGCTGGGTTCGGTAACGCTGTTTGGGGGTAAGTTCCTCCCCAATCCACTGCGGACGCCGGACTCGACTGGCGTGCTTTCCACTTACAGCACCAATGGCGGCATCGATATCAACAATGCGTTCTTCCAGAATCTTGGCTCGAATGGCCGGACCTGCAACACCTGCCACATCTCGACCTCGGCTTGGAGCATCACTCCCGCTGACGTGGGGTCAAAGTTCAAGGCTACTCAGGGCATGGATCCGATCTTCCGCACCAACGACGGCTCCAATTGCCCCAGTGCGGACGTCTCAACCGCAGATGCTCGAAAGCACGCCTACAGCCAGTTGCTGTCCAAGGCTCTCATCCGCGTCTCGCTCCAAGTGCCTGCCAATGCTGAGTTTCAGATCATCGAGATTAAGGACCCCTATCACTGCCCTGAAACCACAGCCATGAACCCGGCTCTCTACCGGCGCCCTCTGCCGGCCACCAACCTGAAGTTTCTGAGTGCCATAATGTGGGATGGGCGGGAGACCGTATTTGGGGCGATACCCGGCAAGTCGATTGACCTGAGGCAAAGCCTTACGAACCAGGCAAGGGATGCCACAACGGGGCATGCACAAGGCGCTCCGCCCCCGCAGGAGAAGCTGTCGCAGATCGTCGCCTTCGAAACCGGCCTGTTCTCGGCTCAAGCCTTCGACCAGCACGCCGGGAACCTGAGCCTCGAAGGCGCTTACGGCGGAGCTGAAAATCTTTCCAAGCAGAATACCTTCACCGGAATCAACGACTCATTGGGCGGCGATCCTACCGGAGCCGCGTTCAACCCAAATGCGTTCACCTTGTACGGCGCCTGGTCGAAAACCGGCTCTGCGAACCGGCAATCGGTTGCACGAGGAGAGGATTTGTTCAACAATCACCCAATTGCAATCACGGAGGTTCCCGGCCTCAATGATGCGCTGAATGAGCAGGTAATCATGGGAACCTGTACTACCTGTCATGACACTCCCAACGCCGGGAATCATTCCTTCTCTGTACCGCTCGCGATCGGCACCACTGCCTATCCTGCGATCTCTTCCCTGGATGTCGACGGTTTGCCGGTGTACACGATTCGGTGCATGGCAACCGGAAAGGTGATGAGGGTGACAGATCCCGGCCGCGCCATGATTTCGGGGAAGTGCCAGGACATCGGAAAGCTAAAGGGTCCGGTTCTTCGCGGTTTGGCTGCGCGCGCGCCTTATTTTCACAATGGAGCAGCGGCCACGCTCGACGACGTCGTCAACTTCTACGACCAGAGATTCAACCTGAATCTCAGCGAGCGGCAGAAGGCAGATCTGGTGGCGTTCTTGCAAGCGCTCTAGCTTGCAATTCCCCACAAAGGAGAAAGCGGCACACAATCGTGTGCCGCTTCTTCTATGCAATCGGCTGCTACTGGATCAGCCCGCCGTTCTGGTCTTCCTCAGCAGCGGGAATAACAACCGCCGCTGCCACTCGGTCGCCTGGTTCCATATGGAGCAGGCGCACGCCTTGAGCCGAGCGGCCGGACTCGCGAATCGTACTCGAGTCCATACGAATGATCTTGCCGTATTGGCTGATTAACATGACCTCCGACTCCTCGGTGACCTGCGCGATGCCGACCACCCTGCCGTTGCGTTCGGTGGTCTTCACGTTGATGACGCCAGAGCCGCCACGTCCCTGCAGGCGATATTCCTCCGCCGCGGTGCGCTTGCCGTAGCCGTTCTCGGTGACGGACAAGATCAGTGAGCCTTTGATCGGCAGGGTCTCGTCGGTTCCAGTCGCCCCGGAAACGCCTGCCTCATCGGCCGCCTTCTTGGCCTCGGCTTCCGCCTTCTTCTTGTCCTTCGGCGTGGTTGCCATGCCGACGATATAGTCCTTCTCATCGAGCTTCATGCCGCGAACACCGTAAGCCGGGCGCCCCATATCGCGGACATCGGACTCGTCGAAGCGAATGGCTTGGCCATCGTGCGACGCCAGGAAGATAATCTGGTTTCCATCGGTCAGCGTGGTGCCCACCAGCTCATCGCCCTTATCGATCCCGATGGCGATGATGCCGCGCGACATAACGTTCGAAAAATCCTTGAGCGGCGTCTTCTTCACAGTACCGTTGCGTGTCGCGAAGAAGATATACCTGCCTTCTTCCTCGAGGTTCCGCACCGCAAGCATCGTGCGTACGCTCTCGCCGGGCTGCAAGGCAACCAGGTTGGTGACGTGTTTGCCTTTGCCCGCGGCGCCTACATCGGGGATCTCGTACACCTTCAGCCAGTACACACGCCCCGTGTTGGTGAAGATGAGAATGTAGGCATGCGTCGAGGCAATGAACAGATGCTCGACGAAATCCTCGTCCCGGGTCTTCATCCCGGTCCGGCCCTGACCGCCGCGGCGTTGCTGGCGGTAGGTAGAGATCGGGGTGCGCTTCAGATACCCGCCATGGCTGACGGTGACCGCCACTTGCTCGTCGGCGATCAAGTCTTCGAGTTGGATCTCGGCGGCTTCGTCTTCGATGATTGTGCGCCGTTCATCGCCGTACTGCTTCTTGACCTCTTCGAGCTCGGTGACGATGACTTTGCGCAGTTTCTTTTCCGAGCCCAGGATCGACTCGTATTCCGCAATATTCTCTCGGGTCGTGTTTAACTCTTTGTTGATTTCGTCGATCGACAGGCGGGTCAGACGGTGTAATTGCAATTCGAGAATCGCGTCCGCCTGAAGGGCCGTGAAGGGCTTTTCAGGATCGACCTTGGGTGCACGCCCGGTGGTGTTGATGTCGATCTTCTTGCCGCCAAAATAGGCCACCAAGTTTTCGCGAGCATCGGCGCGATTCGCGCTGCCCCGGATAATCGCGATCACATTGTCAAGGTGATCGAGTGCTTTGAGATAGCCCTCTAAGATGTGCTCGCGATCCTTCGCCTTCTGCAACAGGAACGCGGTGCGGCGGCGCACCACATCGACGCGATGATCGATGAAGTACCGAATGGCCTGAATGAGGCCCATTTCCTTCGGCTGCCCATGCACTACGGCCAGCAGGATCATGCTGAAGTTCTCCTGCATCTGCGTGTGCTTGAACAGCTGGTTCAGGATGATCTGAGGCTCGGCTCCGCGCTTCAGTTCGATGACGATGCGCATGCCGTCGCGATCGCTTTCATCACGAATATCGGAAATATCTTCAATGGTCTTGTTGTTGACCAACTCGGCCATGCGCTCGATCAGGTAACGCTTGTTTACCTGATAGGGAATTTCCGTGACGATAATTGCCTGGCGGTCTTTGTTGATGTTCTCGATTGCGGCTTTGGCTCGCATGGTGAAGCGGCCGCGGCCAGTCTTATAGGCATCGAGAATGCCCGCCTTACCGTGAATGATTCCGGCGGTCGGGAAATCTGGGCCTTTGACGATCTTCAGAATTTCCGGCAGCGGTGCGACAGGATTGTTCACTAGCGTGATCGCGGCATCGACGATTTCAGTCAAATTGTGCGGCGGAATCTTTGTCGCCATGCCTACCGCGATCCCGTCGGCGCCATTGATCAGCAAATTCGGAATCCGCGCGGGCAGTACGTCGGGCTCCACTTCGCTCCCGTCGTAGTTCTCGCGGAAATCAACCGTGTCTTTATCGAGATCTTCGAGTAGCGCAGTTGCTACCCGCGAGAGACGCGCTTCGGTGTAGCGGTCGGCCGCTGGCGGGTCTCCATCCACCGAGCCAAAGTTTCCCTGTCCGTCCACCAGCGGATAACGCATCGCAAACGGCTGTGCCATGCGCACCAGTGCGTCGTACACCGCGAGGTTGCCATGCGGGTGGTACTTACCCATGGTGTCGCCAACGATGCGGGCGCACTTGCGCGTGGCCCGGTTGGGCTGCAGCCCCATTTGCTGCATGGTGTAAAGAATGCGGCGGTGCACTGGCTTGAGTCCGTCGCGAACATCCGGGAGCGCGCGGCCAATGATGACAGAGAGCGAGTAGTCGAGATACGACCGCCGCATCTCCTCTTCAATGTTGACTGGTTGAATGTTGGCCGCACCCGGGCCGCCGTCGCCCGGAGGAGGAGTTAGAGGGAGCTGCGGGTTCTGTTCATCTGCCATTTTGAAAGCTCTTATTGTTCAGCTTCTAGCGGGGACCCAAGCTGTCGCAAATCAACCCCAGGGAGTAGGCCAAACGAACTCTTCTAATGAAGGAGTCAATTCGCTCTAAACATTTGAAAATTAAGCAAGTTAATTGGTTGTCCAACGCTCATTCATTATAGCATTTTTGAGCTCATTCGGCCGGCCTCGTACCGCTTGCCAGCATTGTCGTTTCGAGTTCACCTGGGTGCGATTCATTCCCTGGTTCCAGGGTCTTGAACTTACCTTGCCGCTCCTGCACAATGTTCTCCTTCCCCGTTGGAGGCCGATTTGCGCCCGCATGCCTTTCTTGTGTTATCCACGCTCGTGTGTCTGGCCGCACCCGTAATTCCCGCGCAAAGCTCTGGAGCACCCACCACGGCAACTCCCTCTGAACCGGTACTTACTCTCCATTCATCGACCCGGATGGTGACGGTCGAAGTTGTCGCCCGCGACCATCAAGGGCGGCCGGCGACCGGACTCACCGCCAACGATTTTCAGGTATTCGAACAGGCAGCCGGATGGAGGAAAGAAAAGCGCGAGCAAAAAATATCGGTATTCAGAGCAATGGGGATCACCGAATCTGTTGCCGACAAGGGCGCGTCAGCCAAGTTCCCTGCCGGGGTCTTTACGAATCTCATCCCCGCACAAAAACGACCGGTCCCTCCGACGATCTTGCTGGTGGATGGATTGAATACAGAACTCACCGTGCAAATGCAGGTGCATATTCAGATGGTCCGCATGCTGCGCTCCATCCCCGCGGACACCCCGGTAGCCGTTTTCCTCCTCGGACACCGCTTGAAGATGCTACAGAGCTTCACAACCGATCCGGCGCTGTTGAAGGCTGCACTGGATAGGGCGGCTACCGCGGCGGTGGGCGCCGTCCAACTCGACCCTCGCGACGATCCCGATACGCTGTCTGCGTTCATGGAAGACATGCCGAACGTGCCGGCCAGCGCCTTGGCGAGCATTCAGCGTTTTGAGCAGGAGACGTATGTGACCAACCTGGATCTGCGAGTAAAAGAAACCATGGAGGCGCTCACCTCCATTGCCCGCCATGTTGCTGGTTATCCGGGGCGAAAGAGTCTTTTGTGGATCTCTTCCTCCTTCCCCCTGGTCTTGCTGCCTGACATGAGCGGGTTTGAGGGCTTTCGTCAGTACCAGGGGCAAATGCAAGCCGTGGCAAATCTTTTGGCAGAAGCCAAAGTTGCTGTATATCCGATCGACCCGGGAGGACTACAAACCCAATCGTATTTCGACGCAGGCAGGCGTCTCCGTAGCAGCGCGATCCGTAACCCAGCGGGCACGCTAGACCGCGAGTCCACACTGCGAATAAACACACAGGCCACGATGGATACCGTTGCCGAGCAAACCGGCGGTCGAGTTTGCGTCAACCATAACGACCTGGGCGACTGCATCGGAAAGGCCATGAATGACAGCAATGCCTTTTATGAGATTGCCTACTATCCAAATTCTCAGGACTGGAATGGCGAATTCCGCAAAATCATTGTGAAGGTTTCCCGCCCGGGGTTGAATCTCTCTTACCGCCAGGGTTACTACGCCCGCACCGAGAGAACCAAAGACCCGAAGGCGATGAAAGTCGAGTTGCAGCAGGCAAGCTGCGAGGACTATCTGAACGCTACTTCCGTCACCTTACTGGCGCGGAATCTTCCCGGCAACGCGCCGGGGCAACTGAAGTACTACATCGCCATCGATCCCACCACCATTACATTCACTCCGGCCGACGATGGCAGCCAGCAGGTGAAGCTGACCTTGGCGGTTTGCACCTTCGACAAATCTGGGAAGCCACTCCAACTCATGACCGAGGCTGTCGACCGGAAACTCAACCCAAAGGAGTATCAATCCGTCGAGACCATGGGCAGCTTTCCGCACGTGCTGGCACTCGTCCCCAGCACAAAACCCAACTCGGTACGCGTACTTGTCAAAGACGAGCTGACGGGCCAGTTTGGCTCGGTGAATGTTCCGGTCTCATCGGCGTCCGCGCCTGACGGCGCACAAACAGCGACCGTCCATTAGCAGGCTAGGTTGTCGCGTTGATCAAGGCCGGAGCACAACTTCGTTGGGGCCTGAAGGCAGGTCGAATTTCAAACCACGTTCCTGGTTCTGTTTGACGGTCCGAGGAAGATCAAGATCGGCGAGCTGGACTTTGCGGGTCCATGCTCCGGTCGTCAGGTAGTCTGCCTTCGCATAGAGCGTCGAACCGATAATCGAGTAGCTGCTGAGTTCCTCGCTGTGACCGTCGCGATAAACAATGACTGCGGGCGGAAGTTCTCGTACGACTTCCGCAGGCGTGCCCTTCGCCGGAGTCGCGGTCGCGAACGACGATACCTTTACCCATTGATTCCCCTGCAGTTCGAGCAGCACTGCGCTCGGAACCGGCTCGAGCTTGGTCTCAACAACCTGGGCCGGTGGCGGCGCAGCCGGTTGTAGAGCCGCGTCGGGCGCGAAGGAATCTTCATAGTAGTCCGGCGGAAAATACGGCCAGCCGCCGTAGAAAAACGAATTCCGCCCAAAGCCATGCCGTCGGCCCTGGTCGCGGAACGATGTTCCGCTAAGAGCAATCAGGGAGCGCCGCCCTGAGGAAATAGGAAAACCTGGGCGCCGTATAAATGACCCGGAAGGCTGCGGCGTCCCGGAAATCCGCAATCCGTTTTGAGCGGACGCACTCAGGCAACCGAAGGCGATCAGCAACGCAATGGAGAAATGCCGCAACATTTCAATTCGCCGCAGGGACTCGAAACTCTACGCCGCGCTCGTCATTCTGCTTCGCTGTAGCCGCCAGGTCAAGCTCCGCGAGCGCCACCTTCTTTGTATGTCCCTCGGAAAGGTCATACAGTGTGCCGCCGACAATCGCGTAATTCTCGACGTCCAGCTGGCGACCGTCCTTGAAAACCAGAACGGTTTGCGGTTGTTTCGCTTCGGGCTGCGCCGGCTCAGGTCGGGGCGCGGGCTTGTCGGTCTCGCGGTTGGCTCGCACTTCGTCGCGGTACTCACGCACGGTCAATCTTAAAGATTCAAGTTCGCGACGGACTTCCTCGGCCGCATCTGGTCCAGTCCGCTCTGACGCTGCGGAATCCATGTTTGCGTTGTCATAGGCAGACGTATCGTCGGTCGGCATCACATACGCCGGATAAACATAAGGAACGTAGTAGGTAGCGCCAAAAAAAGGATTCACCAGCCGGTGATGACGATGCCCGTTCACCATGCCATGCGAAGGATGAATGACACCTGTATTCGGAACTCGACCGAAGTTCAACGAGGTCACGCTCGGAGGGACGCCGTGAAACCCGGGCCTGCCGCCGAAACCAAAAGATGTAACGCTCGCGGGAACACCATTGATCTTGTTGCCATTCCAGGTGCCCGTTTGGGCGAGCGCCGTTTGGGCAAGAAGCAGGAGTGCTAGGACTGCAGAGAAACAGAAAGGCAAATGGCGTAAGCGCATATAAGCCCCCTATGATTTTAGAACGTCCTGGGGTTAAATGGGTTGCGAGAAAATTCGAACCGGCCTCGATTTTACCGGCCGATCGCGAAAAAGCCGGTCAAGTCCCAGGCGGCATTGGCGATCAGTATGCCGGCAATCACCGCCAATCCCAGCTCGCGATTGAGGGTTTCAACCAGGTCGGCCACAATTCCAGCCACAAATACGAACAGAAAAATCACCCCCAGCAAGGAGTAAATTGAGCCCGTCTCGTGCGGTGACACCACCCGCAAAAGCATGAAGAATATGGCAATAACCAGGGGTGCAGAGTTTCCGAAATAGCGGCTGCGGCGGGCGAAGAGCCAGATCAAAACCGAAGCCGGACCCATCAGGGCCAGTACCGGTCCGCTCGCCAAGATCTCGCGGCCAACCTGCAAATACACCTCCGGCAGCCGCAGTGCAGCCCAAGTCCCCCGAAAAAATACCGCGTTCCCCACACTGTGGGCAAATAAGCCGGGATGGAAAAAGTAACTGGCAAAAATCAATGCCAATCCCACTGCGACCGAGGTTCCTAAAATCGCCACCACCGCTCCGGCCCGATGCGGTGCCAGGTAGAGCATCAGCCCGAGCAGCACCGGCACAATCAGAACCAGGCTGAAGTCTGATCCCACAGCGAGCGCCAAAGAAATTCCAAGCAGCAGAATTCTTTGCCAGTTCCACCACACGACTTCCCTCGGAGCGTACAAGGTGTGTGCCACTGCGATCGCGGTGAACACGGCACCGAATGTCCCCCATGCGCCCGCAATGTTCGGAGGCGAGAACCAGAGCGAGCTGGCACGGATCACAGCCGGGGAAAAACAGTAAAGTGCCAGCGCCGTGTACCCTCCCACGTTTCCATACAAGCGTCGCGAGACATACCAGAGCGATGCCCCAAGCAGTGCCCCGATGAATACGTAGGGGGCTCGGGTGAGCCAGAACCACACCGCTCGCTCGGGATCCGCGTGAACCAGGGCCACCGGCGCTGACTCGATCAAATACCACAGGGGAGAATGATCCGGATCGTAGGGCGCGCCTCGCATGCGAATGCTTTCCGCAGGATTGAGCAACCCTGTGGGCGTGCCCGCGATTCCGTGGTCATGCCACTGCCCGCGGCCTTCCTCAACGCGCGCCAATTCTACCGGGGAAATTGCTCCCGTCGGCTGGTGCGCGATCAGCCATGCGCATTGAGCAATGAAGGCCAACAACAGGCACCCCGCCAGCAACTGCGGCGTGCCGAACCTTCCCCGATTAAAAAACGTACCCATAAGGCGAAGCGATTGTTTTACCATGTCTCGGCGTGGTGGGGGAGAAAACCCGTGGATGAGAACCCGATCGGTGGTAGGGAAGAGAATTCGGTCGTGCCGTCGCCAGCTTCCGCAGCAGCACCGCTATTCTTAGGCCCCAATGGCTTGCGCGCAGGCTGGCGGTTTGCGGTTTATGTGGCCTCGGTAGTCGCGCTCATGTTCGGGCTCTCCAATGCTCTGCGTCCCCTGTTTACCAAATCTCAGGGCGCTACGCCCGCCCTGTGGGCATTCCTGATCTGGGAATGTTGCGCGTTTCTGGTCGCTGTTCTGCCCGCGCTCGTCCTATCTCACTTTGAAAAGCGCCCATTCGATGATTACGGCTTACCGCGCCGGGGAGCTTTCGGCCTGAACTTCTGGAGTGGAGCACTCTGGGGCCTAGTTGCAATCACATGTCTTTTGCTCATGCTGAGGGCGTCGGGCGTGTTTTACTTCGGTGGAACCGCGCTACACGGTGCCCGCGTTTTGAAGTTCGCAGGATTTTGGGCCGTGATGTTCACGGTCGTAGGACTGTTTGAAGAATTCGTCACTCGCGGTTACTCGCAATTCACGCTGGCACAAGGGATAGGATTTTGGCCAGCCGCGGTGCTTCTATCGGTGGGCTTCGGCGCGCTCCATTTAACCAACAAGGGTGAGGCATGGATCGGAGCGCTTGGAGCAGCGGCCATCGCGTTGTTTTTTTGCCTGACCCTCCGGCGCACCGGGAATCTTTGGTTTGCTGTGGGCATGCACGCGTCTTGGGACTGGGGCGAGACATTTCTGTACTCAGTGCCGAATAGCGGCATGACGGCTCGCGGCCACCTGATGAACCCGTCGTTTCATGGGTCACGTTGGCTCACTGGCGGCTCGGTTGGCCCCGAAGGCAGCGTGCTACTGTTCGTACTCATCGGGGTCATGTGGGTGCTGTTCGATCGGCTTTACCCGGCGAAAGCAACCAGCAAGGCGTTAGCCTAGGATCAGGCTGCACGGGTTCGACGGGCAAACAGAACCCGCCACGACCAGCGCAACAGCCGCCATGCCAAGGCTGCCCCCAAAAGAATCGTCACCACCCACAACAGCAGCGCCGGGATGAAGAACAGAAATGAAGCCATGGCCGACGCGTAGTCGCCGACCCCGTCGATGCCATCTCTTGTGGCTTCTTTCAGACGATACAAAGGCCGCCACTGCAAGCCGAAAACCCGTACATCCGCTTCCGCCCGCAGGGACACGGCCAGGGCAATGGTTTCGATTTGCTTGGACAGCGCGTCGAATTCGGCTTGCTGCTGCTCAATCTGCGCGCGCACCTCGTTCAGTTTGTTGCTGACCTCGACCGTATCCGCGACCGTCCTGGCTTGCTTCAGGATGCCAAGGTATTGACCCTCTTGCGCGCGCAAGTTACGCAGCCGGGCGGAGAGGTCCACATATTGCTTTGTGACGTCTTCGGCTTCGAGCTTTTCACTTTCCGTACGAACACCAAGCTTCGCTATCTTCCCCCGGACCTCCTCGAACTTTCCCACCGGTACGCGGATGGTCAAGGATGCGCTCGAAGCGTCCTCCCCACCGAGAACCTCGGCCGCCACCACGAACCCGCCCGCCTGTTCGGCAAGTTGGCGAATTGTGTCGGAGGCCTCCTTGGGACGATTCACGATCAACCGGAGAGAAGCGTTGCGAACCATCTTGCGGACCTCGTCGGAATCAGCGCTTTCTCCATATCCCATGGCTTGAGCTCGATCCCCACCCCCACCACCGCCCGCCATGTCAGCCCTCTCCTCAACAAGCATTGAGACAGATGACATTCGATTCCATGTATTGCTAGCAGCTCTCGACCTGAGGAGATTCGGAATCCCGAGCGCGACGAGAATCGTGGCAATCAACGTGAGCCCGACCCCAGCCCAGAATTGGCGATTGCGAACCAAGTTCAGCTGCGTACCCATGAGCCGGCCTCCCTCAAACTGAATAACGGATTCTCGGGCGACTAAGTTCCTTCCACCAACTTCTATATGGCTGAGAACGCTCTCCTAGTTACGGCTTGCGGGAATTAAACGGTGATCACCTCTTCGAAGGGGAGGCGAATTTTAGCTCCGGAAGCTGCGCCAACAAAGGCAGCTTCTCCACCGCAATGGTCCCTATGAAACCATTCCCCCTTGTGATTGCATTCGCCCGTTGAAAACCGGCCTTAAGCAATGCTTCGCGAACAGCAGGTGTATCCGAGCTGATCCATAGCTGAACACGAATTTGGCCATCGTTCACGAACTTGCACTCCCCCTCTTTCTTGACCACGCAGTCATAGGCAGCGAGTAAGGTTAGGTCGAGTTTTGACTCAAGCAGCTGCCGCTCGGGCGACCGTGGCGGCCCAAGCGAGGAAGGGAGCGCCATTTTCCCCTCGCTCGGCGGAGGTGGGGGCGCCGGGACGAGTACCGCGGCAGAGGGTGCAGCCATCTTGGCAGAACCGTGAAAAAGCCCCCCTAAGCTTGCCCCAAAGGATGGAGGCGCACTTATCTTGGCAAAACTCTGTAGTCGATCAAATTGCTGGTCAAATACTCCTTCATAACTCACCCCCTCCGGTAATTCGACCGGAACCTCCACACGCTGGGGCTTACCGTTTTGGGTTACCACGCGGTCTTCCACCGCCACAAACGAAGTGAATTGCGTCATCAAACGGTAGTCAAGTCCGAGCTGCGTGATCTCCTTCTGCAGTTCCGGCTTCATCGCTCCCGATTGAGCGCCGCTCCAGTCCCGCGACATGAGGTCATCGATCCGCCGCCGCGCCCAAAATCCAGGAAGGATGGAATTCGCGGCAGCACTCGCAGTGAGTGTGACCGGAATCTCGCGTACGAATTCCTCTCCCGCCCGCTTTCCTTTGAGTCGAATGTTACCGCTCACCGGTGCCAAGTATCGGCCGCTGACGACCAGTGGTTTACCGCTGAAGAGGTCAGGGAGCTTTTGCGGATAAACGTCCGTCACTGGGAGGCCATGCCAATCAATCGCGATGTCGGTGAGCAGAGGCGAACGAAGGCGCTCGTACAATCGGTGCGACGCTTCATCGGCCTTGTCATTCAAGGTGACCACTTCGGAATCACCTCGGCCCGCTTTGGCCATTCCCTCAATGAGGAACCGGTTTACGGAGGATCCAATCCCGAAGGCGAAAACGCGCGCGTTCGGGTGCTTTTGGATTTCGCCAATAATTTCGAGATCGTTCCCGACAAATCCATCGGTCACGAAACACACAACCCGCACGTGATCGAGAGAGTCGGATGGTTCCAGTGCGGCCCGTATGGCTTTCATCATTTCGGTCCCGCCGTATCCGCGCTGTTGTCTGAGCACCTCCCGCGCTTTGCGGATGTTCTCCGCGGTGGGAAATACCGGCTCAGGAAAGACAACGCGAGTATCGCCAGAAAATGTAATTAGGTTGAAGGTATCGCCTGGATAGAGCTCGTCCAACGCGCGATCGATGAGACTCGCGGCTTTCGTAATGGGAAAGCCCATCATTGAGCCCGAGGTGTCCAAGACGAACACGAGTTCCTTGGGGGTAACATCAGACTCGGGAACTCGCGCCGGGGGCTGCAAAATCAGCGTGAAATGTCCGCCCGTGGCGGACTTGCCAGTTGACCATTGGCTCAGCACTGCGTCGCCGATATCCTGGCCGGCAACCGCATACTTCAGGACAAAGTCCTTGTTTGGAATCTGTGTTTTGTTGCTCAACCTTATGTCGACCCTGCTGGAGCTAGGGCGTTCGACGTCGATCTGGTGAGAAGAAGACTTGACCTCTTGAATGGGCACGCCCGCATCGATCGCCAATTCGAGGGAGACATCGTGCCCGGCACGGGTGCCGGGTGGGGTAACAGGGGGAGTGATCTTAGACGCGTCGGGTACTTTGTCGGTGTCCGGCGCCCATCCCGTTCCCTGCTTCCCGGTTGGCTGACCGGGAATGTAACGCGGCCCGACCACCATGGGAAAGAAGAACTCGTAACTGCCATCCTGGTATTGCAACGTCTCCGCGTAACTGATGCTAACGGTGACTTGCTCGCCCGGCATGATGTTCGAGATAGCCTGCGAAAAAATATTTGGCCGTTCTTGACCAAGCAAGGCAGCGACGTGGCCCGTATTCTTTGCCTTCTCGTAAATCCTGCGGGCTTCTCGTCTTTCCTTGATGAGAGCTCGAATCGTGCGCCCACCCACTTGAATGGTCATGTCGTCGACAGAAGCATCTTGGGGAAGGGGGAATGTATAGATGGCTTCTATCGCCGTAGACAGGGAATTCTCAAAGATTTGCGTGACACTCACTCGGGCGAGGAACCCGCTGATGGCCCCATGAACATCGGTATGCTTCAGCGGACAGACGCCTCGAACGGAGCCGTCTTTCCCGAGAATCTCAAGCGTTCCAGAACTAGGCGAGAGTGGTGCCGCGAGAACATGCTCGGAGGGAACAGCACTCCATCCGAACAGCAGCACGACTGCAAGAACAATCCACCACCAGGGGCCCCTACGGCAGCGCGGCATACGTGCCTCCCCGACTTTTTGATTGGAACCGAAGCACAGCAACAAACGTTGCCTCGGTTCAGAACTTTTGTTCCCAGCGCGAAGCAGACGTCCACTTACTTAGAGCAACAGACTCCTGAGTTTGTTCCCACGTTCTATATGCTTCGATCACGTGACGAAGTTACTCGGGCGCACAGCATGTGTCCGCATGGGCCGCGATGTTCCAACCTGAGTTGAGAACGTCAATCTCCAGGAAAATTGCAAGAAGATATGCAAACGGGGTTGTCGGGGTGAGGTGGAGTTAGGTAGAAGGCGCGGACAGCGGGTGTCCGCGCCTCATCATTGGCAGGGCTTAGATATCCAAATTCTTCACATCGAGTGCGTTCTCTTCGATGAACTTGCGGCGGGCCTCGACGTCTTCGCCCATCAGCGTGGTGAAGATGGTTTCGCACTCAGCGATGTCTTCGAGCTTTACCGAGAGCAGCGTGCGGCGCTCGGGGTCCATGGTGGTTTCCCAAAGCTGCGGCGCGGTCATCTCGCCCAGGCCTTTATAACGTTGGACGGTAAATTCTTTCTTGCCTTCTCCGAGCACATAATCGAAAAGCTCGCGCGCTGTCGACTTCTCGACTTCCTCCTTCACAGCCTTCTTCGCCGCCGGCTTGGCGGTTTTCTTCTGTTGAGCTTCCGCATCGCCGTTCTCCGCGGCTTCTTCCCCGCCTGCGTCAGAACTTGCGCCATTGGGGCTCGCGCTGGCCTTGCCTATGGTTTCCACCACGAAGGGTGGTTCCATGTAGGGCTCGATCTGTTTGAACTTCGAAAGCATCTGACGATACTCGGGCGTCGAAGCCAGTTCCCAGTTGATAAGGTGCTCCGCCCCTTGCGAGTTCACGTAACGCACTTCCCAGAGGTTGTGGGCTTCGTCGAAACGCGACTCGACTTCCTTGAACTGCAATTCCTTTTGCAGTTTCTTCAGCTCTTTCTCGATCTTCTCGATCTTCTTCGACTGAGTCTTCTTGTCGCCCTCGAAATCGGCACGCTTCGAAAGATCGAGTTTGGGCAGCAAATCCGTCACCTGCTCGGCGCGCACGCGCTTGTTCACCTTGTCATAGAAGCCGAGATACTCATTGAGCACGGTGATGAATTTCGCGAGTGCCGATCCTTCGAGCTTGGCAGCGCCTTCGCCGTAGCGAACCGTCATACCTTCGGCGGCGCGCTTCACCATGACTTTCACGAACTCGCGCTCGTCTTTGATGTATTGCTGCGATTTTCCCTTCTTGATCGAGAACAAGGGCGGCTGGGCAATGAATACGTTGCCACGCTTGATCAGGTCCTGCATGTGGCGGAAAAAGAAGGTAAGCAGCAGTGTGCGGATGTGCGAACCGTCCACATCGGCATCGGTCATGAGGATGATCTTGCCGTAACGCAGCTTTGCCGGATCGAAATCCTCTTTTGAGATTCCCGTGCCGAGCGCGGTGATCATGGCACGAATTTCTTCGTGCGCCAGCATTTTGTCGTAACGCGCCTTCTCGACGTTGAGAATCTTTCCTTTCAGCGGCAGAATGGCCTGAAAGCGTCGGTCACGACCTTGCTTCGCGGTTCCACCTGCGGACTCACCCTCCACCAGGAACAGTTCGCAGCGTTCTGGTTGCCGCTCGCTGCAATCTGCCAGTTTGCCGGGCAACCCGCCACCGTCAAGCGCGCCTTTTCTGCGGGTCAGATCGCGCGCTTTCCGCGCCGCTTCACGGGCGCGAGCGGCGTCAATTGCCTTGTTGATGATCTTGCGGGCGACAGCGGGATTTTGCTCGAGGTAGGCACCCAGCCGCTCATTCACGAACGCCTGCACGACGCCGGCGATGTCGGAATTCAGCTTGCCCTTGGTCTGACCTTCGAACTGCGGCTGTGGCAGCTTCACGCTGATCACAGCAACCAGCCCTTCGCGGACATCATCGCCAGAGAGGTTTTCTTTCACATCCTTGAACAATCCCATCTGCTGGCCGGCGTAGTTAATGGTGCGCGTCAATGAAGTGCGGAATCCCGAAAGGTGGGTACCGCCATCCACCGTGTTGATGTTGTTGGCGAAACTGAACACACTCTCGGAGTAGCCGTCGTTGTACTGAATGCCGATTTCCATCACCACACCGTCGCGCTCGGCTTCCATGTAGATGGGCTTATCGTGAAGAACGCTCTTGCCGCGATTCAGGTGTTTGATAAACTCTGCGATGCCACCGTTGTATTTGAATTCAACAGCCTTGGCTTCCCCTGTCTTCGAATCGGTCGCGCGTTCGTCGGTTAGGGTGATCAGCAAGCCCTTGTTCAGGAACGCAAGTTCGCGCAAGCGCTGCGAGAGAGTGTCGAAGTTGTATTCGGTAGCCGTAAAGATCGACTTGTCCGGCAGGAAGTGAACCTTGGTGCCGCGCTTTTGCTTCACCGCTCCGGTTTTCTTCAGCTTCGACGTGGGCTCGCCCTTGGAGTAGGTCTGCTCCCAGGTAAATCCGTCCCGCCAGATTTCCAAGTCAAGGTCTTCGCTGAGCGCATTGACGCACGACACACCGACACCGTGCAATCCGCCCGAAACCTTGTAACTGGAAGAATCGAACTTTCCCCCAGCGTGCAGCTTGGTCATGACAACCTGAGCCGCAGGAACTTTTTCTCCATCCACTTCCATCTCATCCACGGGAATGCCGCGGCCGTTGTCGACCACCGTGATGGAGTTGTCGATGTGAACAGTCACGTCAATCTTGTCGGCGTGGCCAGCGAGGGCTTCGTCCACGGAATTGTCTACGACTTCGTACACGAGATGGTGCAAACCCATCTCACCGGTTGAACCGATGTACATCGCCGGGCGTTTGCGGACGGCTTCCATGCCGCCTAGAACTTTGATGGAGTCGGCCGTGTAATCGCCGTTTCCGTTAGTTCCGGCTTTGACGTTCTTCGCCTTGCCGTCGGCTTTCGTATTGTCGAGGATCGGGGAGGAGTTAATCTCTTTCGTCGCCATTCAGATGAGAAAACCTGTCGTTTCTCCCTGCCTTTTTCCGACCCACGAGAAGGCAGGGTGCAGGGGGTCACTTCACATTGCCCCAAGCCCACTCAAATTACTGAAATCACGAATACTTAGCGGGCCTCGGGATTGTTTTGATTATACCACGAAAAGGCCTCTTCCGGTGCTTCGAGGGAGCCTGCAAAATCAATATTTGCAGTCACTTTCAGGCATTGTCCCGAGCCAGCGTTTTGCCGCCGCTCCTCAGGCAAACGGACCTAAGAAGACCTGCCCCGAAGCACGAGGGCTGGTTTGGCAAGCCCGCCTCTCTCCAGGCGAGTCCGGTCCCAGTGCCGCCGGGCCCGCTCTCGAGCCCCAGCAAGCCTCTGATTCCGGCCGGCTCCGGCGCGTAAGTCAATCAGGTTGCGGCTGGTTAGCGGCCATCGCGCCGGTAGGATGTGGGCCTCGGCGGTAACATTCCAGTTCACGAGCCGGGTACCGGGGACGAATCGGGGCCTCCTGATAAGATAGAGCGAAGGGTTGATTCGAGAATGAGCGTTCCCGTTTCGCAAATGTGGACGGTGGCAACTTACGTCATCCGGCAGAAGCTTGCTGGGCGCAAGCGTTATCCCTTCGTGCTGATGCTTGAGCCCCTGTTCCGCTGCAACTTGGCCTGCGCCGGCTGTGGCAAGATTCAGTACCCCGGCCACATCCTGAAGCGCCAACTCACGCCAGAGGAATGCTTCCAGGCAGTCGAGGAATGCGGGACCCCGATGGTTTCAATTCCGGGCGGCGAGCCGTTGCTTCACCCGCAAATCCAGGAAATCGTTGCCGGGCTAGTCGCCCGCAAAAGATACATTTACCTCTGCACGAATGCATTGCTGCTGAAGGAAAAAATCCATCTCTTCCAACCTTCGAAGTACTTAACATTCAGCGTTCACCTCGATGGGCAAAAAGAACATCACGACTTGTCGGTCTGTCTCGAAGGCGGACACGAAAAGGCGATGGAAGGAATTCGCGAAGCGCTAGAGCGCGGCTTCCGCGTTACCACCAACACGACTCTGTTCGACGGAGCTGATCCGAAGAGTGTTCGCGCCCACTTCGACGAATTAATGAAGATCGGAGTCGAGGGAATGATGCTCTCGCCGGGATACTCCTACGACAAGGCTCCTGACCAGCACCACTTTCTTGGACGTTCCCGCACGCGCAAGCTGTTCCGCGCAATTCTCTCGAATCGCAAGAAGGGCTGGCGATTCAACCAGTCCGTGCTTTTCCTCGAATTCCTCATGGGCAAACGTCATTACGCCTGCACGCCATGGGGCATGCCGACCTACAACATATTCGGCTGGCAAAAGCCCTGTTACCTGCTGCAGGATGGTTATGCCGATTCCTTCCAGGAATTGCTCGACTCGACGAACTGGGAGGACTACGGCACCGAGTCCGGCAATCCCCGCTGCGCGAACTGCATGGTTCACAGCGGATATGAAGCCTCCGCAGTAAACGACACATTCGGCTCGCTGCGCGGCTTTGTGGACACGATCAAGGCAACTTTGTTCAATCATTACCCCGATCCTGGCGCCACTCGCTTGCTCGACGAGATCTCCTCTCATCAGGTCAACCCGCTGGTTCAGATCGAGACAAAGACACTCGAAGAGACGCGGGTGTAGTCTGTGTGCGTCGGGCATCCTTGTCCGGCTCTTCTCGGCATGGCGGAAACATCCCCCATCATGACCTCTCCGGTGAATGAGCAATCCTTTCGGAGATGGTGGTTTATCTTCGGGGCAATCCTTGTGGTTCTCGTAGGAGCCTCCGTAGTCCTGGTCATCGCGGGGCCGAGTGATCGAGTGGCAAATCCTCGGTCCTTTCTTATTCCTTCCTCCTCGATGGAGCCAACGATTGTAAAGGGTGATCGCATCCTCGCCGACATGGACTACTATCGGACCCATAAGCCGCAGGATGGCGAGGTGGTCCTCTACGAGAGGAATCACACGATCTTCATCAAACGCATCATTGCGTCTGCGGGCGAAACCATCAGGGGGACAGGTGGGGCGGTTTACGTGGGAGGCAAATTGCTTTCCGAACCCTACGCACAACATGCCGGCAACGCGCCCGAGTGGCTGAATGAATTCGGTCCGATACCGGTGCCAGCCGATAACTATTTTGTAATGGGAGATAATCGCGACATCAGCCTTGACAGCCGAGCTGCCGAACACGGCTACGTCTCTGCTGACATGATCGTTGGCCGGCCGGTGCGAGTCCTGTTCAATCCGCGATTGGGCCGTTTTGGCAAGCAGGTCCGGTGAAGCATCCTTCGTCCCCCTCCCTCAGAATCATGGAGGCTCGTTCACCCGAGCGTCTGCTTGAAAGAAAGGAAACAACATGAGCGTTCCCCAACCCAGCAACATCAATCCTGAAGAGCTCGAAGTCGCGCCCGGACGCGAGCACGAAAACCTGGAAGGCTGGATTCCTGAGCTCGCCAGCGATGACGAAATTCGTCAGGCGCTTGAGAAGGCCTTCGACTATCGCGGAGATATCACCCTTACATTGAAAACCGGCGAGAAGGTGGAAGGCTATATATTCGACCGCCGGACCGGGAAAACCCTCCTGGACTCCGCCGTCCGCCTCTATCCGCGGACCGGGAACCAAAAACTCACCGTCTCCTACGCGGACATTGCTGCTCTGGCTTTCAGCGGCAAAGACACTGCCGCCGGCAAAAGCTGGGAAGCCTGGATGAAGCGCTACCGCGAGAAGAAGGCTGCTGGAGAGACGAATATTGGCCTGCACCCAGAAGCGCTGGACTGAGCTGAAGACGACTTTAGAGAGCGTGTTCGAAGAGCTAGCCGGCGCGGTGGCTGCCGCCGGCTGTTTTGGCTTTGGGATGCGGCTGGCGACGCGAAGACCGCGTTTTGCGTTTCTGCTGGTACATCAAAACGTCCGCTTGTTTTAACAGCCCTTCCACGTCATCGGCCTGCGAATTGCTGCATCCGACAATGCCCATGCTGAACGACAACCGATAGCAGTGCTCCGAGTTCACCCGGTGTGCGCAAAGCCGTTCCTGAATGCGGCTCGCGATCTGCCCTTCGTCGGCTTCCGCGACGAAAATGGCGAATTCATCGCCGCCCAGACGGGCAAGAATGTCCGATTCCCGGAAGCACTCGCGTAGCAAGTTGGCGGTGTCTCTCAAAGCCCGGTCGCCTTCCAGATGCCCGAACGTGTCATTGATCTTCTTCAAATCGTCGAGATCGATAAAAGCGATGGAAAATGGCTCTTGGTTGCGGTTGGCGAGTTTCACCCGATGCGCAGCCAAGGCGAGAAACCCCTTGCGGTTATAGAGACCGGTGAGGTCGTCGGTAAGAGAAATGTTCTCCAGAATCTGATTGGAGCGCGCAAGTTCCTCCGCCTTTTCCGCCAAAGCACATTCCGCCAACTTGCGGGCTGCTATATCCCGTTCCAATTGCACGTTCACCCGAACCAGTTCTGCAGTCCGCTGGGCGACAAGACTTTCGAGACCTTCCTTATAATTCTGCAACTCCTGCTCTGCACGCTTTCGCTCGGTAATGTCTTGCGATATGCCCATGGTGCCGAGGATCTGCCCGGACGCATCCGTCCAAGGCAGCTTCGTGGTCAGGACCCAGGTTTCCCGCCCATCCCGCCAGGTTTCCTTTTCTTCCTTGTTGACGATGGGCCTGCCGGTACGGATGATCTCCTGCTCGTCGTCGAAGGCCTGTTTTGCGTGCTCCTCGCTGAAAATGTCGAAGTCGGTTTTCCCCAGGGCAGCTTCCGGGCTGAAGAGCCCAAAGCGCTCTACCAGGGACCGGCTGATGCCCACAAAGCGGCTCTCGAGGTCCTTGAAGTAGACGCCCGCAGGAATATGTTCGAAAAATGCGCGAACCAGATCTGCATTGGTGTGTTGGGGGGCAACCACCTCGGCCGTGCGTTCGCCTTGAGACTTTTTTGCCACTGGACTAATCGTATCGCCGTATGGAGGGCTCGATGAACGTTACTTTCACACCAAGATAACTCCGGGTAACCACCCGGCACAGCCAGAGAGCGAGTTATTGTAAGCCCTTTGCTTGCGTAGCAAATAGAGAATTTAGAGGCACTTGCGACGCCTGTGCCAAATCGTTTTTTCGACAGCTAGGTAACCTGGCTCTCGCAGACCGATTTTCAACCGGAAGTACTTCCAACCACCTCGAGCGCTTTCCGCATCTCCATAGCTGCAAATTCGATGGCGGAGGCCAAGGATGAAGATGCGCAAAGAGAATATTTTGTGGAACGTTTTGCTCGGGTCGGGAGTTTACCTGCTCGATTCTATGCGGGACCGCTTGAGCAACGTAGCTGACGACTTTAGAGGAGCAGCCCGCGAGACATATGGCGAGGCCTCCCGGCGTGTGGGCCGCGCCACGAATGCGATTCGTGGCGAGGATCACCATGGAATGAGCACTGCAGCCGCGCTGCTCATAGGAATCGGGGTCGGGGTGGGTGTCGGGATGCTCCTCGCTCCAGCTAGTGGCGAAGAAACCCGCAAAGATCTCTCCAACCGCGTTCATGAATTCAGCGATCGCATGCGTGACAAGTTCTCATCGGGAGAGCACGCACCAACCGGAACCTACGGGGCCTAGGGGCCTTAATCCTTCGAAAAAAGACGCGAAGAAGCTTCGCGTCTTTCTTTGCGCTACTTCAGCGCCTCGTCGCCCGGCATGGGGTGCGAGACTTGATCAGCGACCGGAATCAACTCCTGGTAAACCCAAGTTGGAACCGGGGTTTTCCAGTGGTGCGACAGCTTGGCATATACCACAATCCCAGAGAAAACCAAGGCCACGCAGGCGGCCATAGCTAGAACTGGCACCGGTTTCTTTCTCGCAAAAGCGCACATCCCCAGTGCTCCCTCGGCGGGACAGATCGAAACGCACTCCAAGCACCCCGTGCACTCCGCAGACTTGATCGTGACCAGCTGATCCACGGGCAGATTCGCCGGGCAAGCTTTTGCGCATTTTCCGCAGTCGATGCAGGCGGCAGACCTCCGGCGGATATGCAGTGGGCTGAGCAGAGAAGCCAAGCCGAGCAGGGCGCCGTAAGGACACAAATAGCGGCACCAAAAATTCTTTACGAGCATGGATCCGAGCAGCAGAATTCCGATGACGATCAGACCTGTGTGATCCAGGTGCCGGAAGAAATTCAACATCTTGACATCGGCGATGAGCCCATAGGGGCTATGCATGAATGCGCCCAGGGCATGCACTGACATCGAGCCGATGGCCCACACAAAGAATCCGAGCAACAGGTACTTGAATCCGCGCAACGGGATATCTGCCCACTTCGTGATCACGAAGTTACGGCCTAGGACCTTGCGGCCGAGAGCGGCCAGCATCTCTGAAAGCGTCCCGATCGGACACAACCAACTACAGAATGCCTTGCGCAGCAGCCATGCCATCGCCACAAAAGTGATGAGCAGAAACATGGCTGCCGGATGCAGGGGCGGCACCCTGCCCGTCAGCAGCCAGTACTTGAAATTCATCATTCCGGCGATAGGCAGCCAGCCCTCAATCCCCGCGGGACGGCTTGCTGCTATCAGTGGGCGGCCTTCGAACTGCCGCACCCACAAATAGAAAAGCGCTCCCAAATAGAGATTCAGGGCCAGGAAGACTCCCTGAAACAAGTGCCTTAGCTGCTGGGAGTAGTCGCGGTCGCACCGCCGCACCAGCTTCTTCTTTTGAGGGATTGGCCGCGTCCGGTTCCCAAGGGCAGGTCGAACCATGGTTGCCATACCTTGACGCTAACAGCCGTCCGCAGCCTTGCCTGTGACCTCAGTCACAGCCTTCGGTCTCGCGCCGCAAGAAGGGCAAAGTGTCTTGAAATAACGCATAATGGGGCTCGAACATCGCGGACTCCGAAAGAAAATTTGCCAATTCCAGAACTTACCCTTCCGAATGCAGCGCTGCTTTTCACCTCCGCCGTGCTTGCGGGAGCATTGAATGCGGTCGCAGGCGGTGGCAGCTTCATTGCATTTCCTGCTCTGTTGTTCACTGGTCTCCCTCCGGTGCCGGCGAATGCGACCAACACGGTTGCGCTCTGGACGGGCTTGCTATTCAGCGGTGGGGCCTTCCGGGGCCACATTCACGTGCCCCGTCGCGTAATCGGAACTCTCGCGTCCGCCAGCGTGCTTGGAGGAATCATTGGCGCAGTGCTTCTCCTCCGCACCCCAGCGCATACCTTCATGCGGGTCCTGCCCTGGCTGATGCTTGCGGCTACCCTCCTCTTCCTGTTTGGAGGCAAGCTCATTCGCCCTCGTCCGGACCAGGCCGCTGGCGACCGCACAGGTGCCACTCTGCTCGCGGCCGCCTGCTTCCAGTTCCTGGTGGCAGTTTACGGAGGCTACTTCGGTGGGGGGATGGGGATCGTAGTCCTTGCCATGCTGACCGCCTTCGGCATGGCGGACATTCATCAGATGAATGCCCTGAAGGTCCTGCTCAGCACGGCCACCAACGGTATCGCCGTGGTCATCTTCATTGCTTCTCGTGCGGTGTTCTGGCGCGAAGCCGTGGTCATGATTGCCGGAGCCGCCGTGGGAGGATTTTTCGGAGCGCACTACTCTCTGCGCCTTCCCCAAAAACTTGTTCGCTGGTCCGTCATTGTGGTCGGATCGAGCATGACGGCATATTTTTTCGCGCGTTCCTACTGGACAATGCGGTAACCGGAGTCTCTCGCCAGCAATCACCTGGGTAACCCTTTGCAACCCGCTCAACCGACCGTTTGCTACCCACAACCGATTCAATCTAAAGCAACTGGACCGCGGCCGAGCGAGTTCCACTCCTTCGCCTTCGAGTGTTCATTCAGAACAAGAGCCAGAAGTTGAATTTCTCAGTTACCTGAGTACCGTTTTCGCTCCTGAATTTTCTCGGAATAATCGCCGTATCCGAATCACTGACTGCGCCTTTGGCTGAAAAATGGGTCCGGCCAAACCGGAAGCACCTCATAGGGGATCGATGAGAACAGGAACTTTCGTGCGCGCGGCCGTCATTGCGGGGGCGATGATGTTCGCTGTTTCGACGGCATCGGCGCAGTTGAACTCAACCGCACAACCGATCGCGTTGCACGTGATTCAGGGCGTCGTCCTCGATGACCAGGGCGCTCCGGTAGAAGGTGCCGCGCTGCATATCGGCAAGCAGGTCGCCTATACCGACAGCTCGGGCCGCTTTATGGTACGTTTCTTAAAACGCGGATCGTTCCCTTTCAGCCTAGCTCCGGAGGTGTTCCTCACCAACGGTGTGTACCAGGTGCTGTCAGCTCCCTCCGAAGTCCACACCGAACCCGAGGACAGTGTCGCGGATGTTCGCGTCGTAGTGCGGAGAGTCCCTCCGCCGCAGGCCAGGTTGTACAACCAGTAGACAAGATAAAAAGGAAAGATTGTGGACGGCCGAATTGGCCCCGTTACCAGGTCCAAAGAGCATCAGCTTTTCTTGCTCAGTGCAGGGGCGGAGCAATCAGCATTCGAACGCCGGTCGTCAACAGAATCACGCAAAGAACGCGGCGCAACCAAAGCACCGGAAATCGGGTGCTCAGATATGAGCCGATCAGGCCGCCTGGGATGGAACCAACGAGCATGTAGCCGACCAGCGAAGGATCAACGTTCCCCAAGCGAAAGTGAATCAGGCTGGTCACGCCGGTCAGAACGACAGCATGAACAATGTCGGTGCCTACCATCACCTTCGGCGGATAGCTGTAAAACAGCAGCAGGAGCATCATGATCATGCTGCCTGAGCCGACCGAGGTCATCCCCACGAGAAAGCCAGCGACCAAACCAATCACAGCCATGCCGGCAAACGACCTGGCCGTTGGCGGACGATTGGCCATGCTCTCTTCTAGCCTTCGTTGGAGCAAAAGCAACGTGGAAACTACAACCAACAGGATTCCGACCGCGGACTTAATGAAATCATTGACTCCTACCCCGTAGAGTTCTCGCAGATGCATAAGTAGGCGAATACCGAGAACGGATCCGGGTACACTTCCTGCCGCGAGCGCCAGCACAACCTTGCGGCGCACCGTTCCCTTGCTCAAATGAACCGTGCTCGAGGGAATTTTGGTAAGGAAGTTAAACAGCGCGTCTGATCCGACCGCTTTGATCGCGGGCACGCCCAACCCGAAGATCAGGATGGGTAGCAGCAGTACGCCGCCCCCCAGACCGGTGAGGCCAATCAGAGTGCCGACCACCAGTCCGATCAGGATCCTGACTGCAGCGGCTTCCATCGTGAACGGTTCTGCTCCCTTCGTTCCAGCAGATTCCGCCCCTGGGCTCGAATAAAGCTCAGCTGCTTTCGAGATGACTGGTAGAGAGGGTGGAACCAGTGTCGCGACAGGCTCTCGCATTTTGCGGGCTTCGTCAAGGAGTTATGCGTCCGCCAAACCATCTAGAACCACAATCTCTAATGCTGAGGGATGTGCCAAGAGGCCCATCTCCGGTCAAGAGGGGGCGGCACACATCCTCGAAAAGTTTGACCCGATTCTGCGTATCACGTTAAAATAATTCAGTTTGCCTGTACTTCGGCCTCCGTCTTTCACCCCAGCGCTCTGGAAGCGCCGGGACCCCGGAGAAGTTGGGGCCTTCCGCAGCGGTTGCTGAGAGCATCGGCGGGAAACAGCAAGCACAAGTTTAGGATTTCCTCGGGCTGAGCGTTCTAGATGTGTCCGCCGGCCCCTGGTATACGGAGGCATTCTTATGTACGCGGTCATACGCGCCGGTGGCAAGCAGTATCGGGTGGCGCCTGGGGACGTGCTACGCGTCGAAACGCAGAGCGCCGATAAAGGCAAAGTGGAGTTCAATGATGTGCTGGCAGTCTCAGGGGGCGACGGGCAGATCTCGAAACCCGGTTCAGGCGCAGTGGTGACTGGCGAAGTCCTTGGCGAGGGCCGCGGCCCGAAGGTTCTGGTTTTTCACTACAAGAAAAAGAAGCAATATAAGAAGCTGCAGGGACATCGCCAGCCGTTCACCGCCATCCGAATCACTGAGATCGCTTTTGACGGCCAGACGTTCAGCGCGCCCGAGCTCCCGAAGCCAGAACCAAAGGTGAAGAAGCAGGCGGCTGAGGCCATGGGAGAAAGCAAAGCGGCGAAGCCGAAGGCAGCGGCTAAGAAGAAGGCAGCACCCAAGAAAGCTGCCGCCAAGAAGTCTACGCCGAAGAGGAAGTAATACCCGCGAGTTTCACAAAGCAACTTGGCGCGCTGGAGCGCGTGCAAAGCTAGGAGCTGTTTCATGGCGCACAAAAAAGGATTAGGCAGTTCACGAAATGGGCGCGACTCGAACGCCCAACGGCTTGGATTCAAAGCATTCGGCGGACAGATCGTCCCCGGCGGCACAATCATCGTGCGTCAGAGGGGCACGCGCGTAAAGCCCGGCCTCAACGTCGGCCGTGGCAAAGACGACACTCTCTTCGCCAAGATTACCGGCAAGATCGTTTTCAAGGACCGGGGATCCATGGGCAAGTTCGTCATGGTCGAGCCAGTCGAAGCGAAGTAGGCTGCCTGACATCGGTCGGCGGCGCGCTTTCGTTACCTTTCCATCCACAGCCTTCGCAAATCATGTCTTCCTGAGGCGGCGCTATGCCGCCGGGGGATAGTTTGTTCGCGGCTTCTTGATGACCAGCTTGCGACCTTCTGTGATCCCCTCACGGAAGTTCTTGCCGCTCACGTATGTTGAGGCGTTTCGTCCATCTCTGAGGTACACTTCTCGACCGTGAAACTCTCCGACCGCGCCCGGCGCAAGCTGTTCACAGCCACGGTGATCTCGCTATTCGTCATTCTTCTTCTCGAACTCACGCTCACCATTCGGCGCGAAACGCAAACCTGGGATGAAGCCTGTCACATTTTTGCCGGCTATCGCTATTGGACGCGCGGCGACTTCGCCATGAATCCAGAGCATCCGCCCCTGGTGAAATTGCTGGCGGGTGCCACGCTTTTGCCGTTGCATCTCAACGGCCCCGAACGCAAGGGCCTGTTCTCGAAAGAAGAGGACTTTCTCAGCGCGACGCAATTCGTTTATTCGAACAACGCCGAGCAGATCCTTTTGCGAACGCGTATGGCTGCGTCTCTGCTCTGTCTGCTGCTGGCCGCGCTCGTGTTCGCAACCGCACGACAGATGTTCGGGAAGATGGCCGCGTTGATTTCGCTCGCGATCTTCGTGTTCGAGCCCAACCTGCTCGCCCACGGATGGGAAGTCACCACCGACACTGGTTTCTCCTGCTTTCTGCTCGGAGCCGTCTATGCGTTTTATCGATATGTGAAGCTGCCGTCCGCACGGAGGCTCGTTCTCGTTGGAGTAACCGCCGGGCTGGCGCTGGCCACAAAACACTCTGCCATTCTCGTCTTCCCCATTCTGTTGGTCCTGGCCGCAGCAGAACTCTGGCTGAGGCGCCGTTTGAATCCCCCGCCAGATTCGCCCTCTCCCGGTGCCGCCAAGCTGGCGAGCTCTCTGATCTTGGCAAGCGTTATCGCGATTGTGGTGTTGTGGGCGGCCTATGGTTTCCGTCTTCATCCCCAACCCGGCGTGAGTGCCGAGGCGCGTGTCATCCAGTATGCGCAGGGACTCCATAGCCCAGTTCAGAAGGAGCTCATTATTCAGGCGGCTCGCTTGCACCTTCTGCCCGAGTCTTACCTTTATGGCCTCGCGGATGTCGGTTACGTTGTTGGCTTCAGCCACAGCTACCTATTCGGAGAGGTCTATCCCCATGGGCAATGGTTCTACTTCCCGGCCGCGTTCCTCATCAAGACAACACTTTCCTTGCTGCTCCTTTTGTTGCTCCTGCCTCTGGCGATTGCCCTCCGCGGGGCGAGATATCGCCGCGAGTTGGCATTCCTCATCATTCCCGCAGCGATTTACTTCGCGGTTGCAGTTGGCTCGACGCTGAACATTGGCATCCGCCACATTCTGCCTGTGTATCCCTTCCTCATCATTTTGGGAGGATGGGCCGCTGCGCAACTGATCGCCGCCAAACGCCGGATGGTCTATGCAGTCGCCTTTCTCTTGGCGTTTATTATCTTCTCTTCTTTGCGCGTCTTTCCTGTTTACCTCGCCTACTCCAACGAGCTCTGGGGAGGTCCGGCCAATACCTATAAGTACCTCAGTGACTCGAACGCCGACTGGGGACAGCAACTGAAGTCGATCAAACACTATCTTGATCAGCGAAATGTGAAGAATTGCTGGTTCGCATATTTCGCCGACGTGGTTGCGGATCCGAAGTATTACGGCATTCCCTGCAAACCTCTCACCACCATTGCATCCACGTGGTTGCAGCCCTCGATCGATGTTCCCGCCAGTGTTGACGGCCCCGTGCTCATCAGTGCTGGAGTTCTGACGGGATACGAGTTCGGCCCGGACGAATTGAATCCCTATGACCAGTTCACGCGGCTCCGGCCGACGGCTGTCATCGAGCATGGTGTGTTGGTTTACGACGGACATTTCGAGATCCCGCTTGCTTCAGCGCTCAACCACCTCACCCAGGCACAGTTGAAGGAACGCGCTGGCCAGATAGACGACGCGTTGGCCGAAGCCCAAACCGCCGTGCAGTTGGCGCCAGACTCCATGCAGACGCAAGCCCAGCTTGGATTTCTGCTCATGAAAGTGGGCCGTCAAAACGAAGGTCTTCAGACTCTTCAGCGCGCCCTTGCGATCGCGGAAACCGTCAAACCTGAGCTTCAAAGCTCATGGACGGTGTCCGGCCTGCGGGCGGCCTTGGCACGGTAACCAGCACCTTATTGCGTGAGCTGCGGGGGCGGATATTCCGGCAACTTATCTTTGTTCTGGCTCTCGCGTTTTACCTCGAGCTCATCGAAGAGCAGCGCCGGACTCACAATGCTGTGCGGAATTGCCGCGGGCAAATTGTCCACCGTTGCTTTGTCCCCGGCGGCGACGATATCGTTGCGCATCGTGCGGGTATCGAGATCACCGAAGGTTGCGCCGCGCACGAGCTGCTCGTGGCCATCGCTGGTAAACACCTTGTACAGCAAGCGCGGCGAGTTCTTGGGCCCAGCCGCTTTGACCACGTAGCAAAAGGCAAGATCGCGCTGCTTACATAGTTCGATCAGCTTGGCTTTTAGCGCCTCCCCCGCAACCGGTTCGGAGGATTGCAGGATCAAATTTCCCAGGCTCGGTCCCGGTGGATTCATCGGATATTGCGCGCGCCCATGTCCATTCGAGGTGGGAAAGTCGCGGATCGGCACTCTGCCGAGGTCGTAGGCAAGCAGCTTGCCCTTCTCTACCAGCGTAACCTTCGCCGGGCGCACTCCTTCGTCATCCACATCGTACTGACCGAGCAACGGCTCGCCCTGCCAGGAGGGGATTGTGGGATCATCCGTGACCGAAAGAAAATCAGGCAGCACTTTGCTGAGATAGCTGGACGCGAATGCACCCTGCACGCGGATCGGCTGCCCTAATGCCGGTTTTCTCCCAAGAACGTTTTCTCCGATCAGTGACGCGAAAATGTGCGTGGCGGCGTCCGCCTCGAACAGTACCGGCCCTCGGTATTCTTCTTCGACAACCGGTGCGGCACGCAATTGCTCCAAGGTTCCCACCACCGCCTCCGCGTGTTTCTGGAAATCGGCTGGGCGGGGAAGATTCTTGAATTCCCCTTGGACAGCCTCGGCGGAACGCTCGAGTCGCATCCCGTCGGGAGCCTGGGTGGAAGCTGCGGCCACGAGCGAGTAGCTCGAAGCGCCGGTGCGTAGGATCGTGCCTTCGGAGTTTACGAAATAACGGTTCGTGGCCTCGAACGAGAGGCTGGACCGAAGGGTTTCGATCTGCGGGTCTTTTTTGTAAAACGCTGAGATGTCCCGAAGCAGAGGCACCCAGGAACTGACTCCAGGATCGAGCTTCACCAACGGGCGAATCAACCGCATGGGCTCGGCGTGAGCGAAGTCATCGGTCGGATTTTCGATGGTGAGTTGTTTCAGTGCTGCATTCTTCGCCGTCAGCGCCTCGGCTGCGGATTTGTACGCCTGGTCGGTAGCCAGCCACAGCTTGCGACGAATGGCGAGTTCGTCATCGTCGGAACCGACAAGTTCGATCATCCCCTGGCCGCCCTGGTAAAAGCTGTCCTGCTTGTAATCGCCAATGCGAACGACCACCCTCAGAAATCGCGCACGGGCGCGCACTTCCCCTTGCGAAGCGCCATACGCTGCTTCGTACCAATAATGGTCCGAATCCGTGATGCGGTAGTCGATGTAGTAGGGGGCCGCAACTCCTTCCAGCTTTAATTGGGTCTTGGACCTCTCCATCTCTGCCAGCATGGCGTGCAGCACCGGATCACTGGCAGCTTCCTTGGGCATGGCTTCCTGCGCCAGGGAATTCCCTCCGGCCAGGGCCAGCAGGAGGAGGCTCGCAAACTTCATCTGTATCCGAATCATTGCTGGCCTCCTTTCGCTCCCGCAGAAGCGCTCAGGTCGGGAGGAGGCAAGATCGGGGGCCGGTTCAACGAATGCCCGCGTTTTTGCACTTCGATCTCGGAAAACAGCATGGCTGGGGCTACCGCGGCTACCGGAACTGCGCCGGACTCCGCGCCGCAGATGCCATCGAAAACGGCGGCTTTGTCTCCCGTCACCAGAATGCCATTCATCGCGGTCAATGGCGTGCCGACGATGTCGACGCCGCGCACCAGTTCGTCGGGCCGGCCATCGGCATAGACCTTCCATACCATCACCGGCAGTATCTGAAAAGCTTGTGGCAGTCGAGACTGGGTCAGCGTGAAGCCGCCTTCGATGTCTTCGAAATAGAGCCCGTACGGTTTGGACTTCTTCTGGATTTCCTCGATAAAGCGCTGGCGAAGTTCTCGGTCCGTCACGCTGTGGGAAGAGGTAACCATGAGGTTCCCTTGTCTGCCCACCGGAATCATTCCGGCTTGCGAGCGCCCGTGACCGTTCGAGTGAGGGAATCCTTCGATCGGCATCCGTGCCATCAGATAGTTTCTGAGCACGCCGTCCTTGATCAGGTCTACGGCTTGCGCCGGCACGCCTTCATCGTCGTATTCGTACCAGCCGCTGAGATCGACGGTGTTCAATTTCCGCGCCGTAGGATTGTCGGAAACGGTAAGGAAATCCGGCAGGATCTTCTCGCCAATTTTTTTCGCAAAAGTCCGCCCTTCTCCCTCGCCGCGTTGACGCTGGCCTTCCAGGCGATGTCCCAGAACCTCGTGAAAGAAAACGGCCGCCGACCGCCCGGAAAGAAGCGCGGGACCATCGAAGGGCTCCGCTACGGGCGCGCCGCGCAGTGCCTTGAGATCAGCCGCCATCTTGTCGATCTTGGAAAGAATTTCCACCTCGCCCGGCAAATTCCCTAGCGAGTCGGCTTGAAAAGTCTCCACCCGCATCAGATCCATACCATCGTCTGCGCGCGTTTGCGCCTGGACCGCGAGGCGCACAAATTGCCCCGGATACACAAGGCGGGTCCCCTCGTTCGTGACCTGATGCGTCTGGCTGTTCTGTGCCGAGATCAAGACGGCCGACGAGTATACAAACGGGTAATTCCGAAAACGTGCAGAGTACTTGCGAGCCAAGGATTCCAGTTGCAGCTGGCTCGGCAAGGGTGCGGGCGCAGTATAGTCAAGATGCACTTGTGGCTTCTCTTGCGAGAAGTCTTCGGAAGTATCTTCCTCTTTCGCGTTAACTGCGGTTTGAGTCTTTACATTGAGATAGGCCTTCGCGGCATTGCGGTACCCCTGGTACGTTAGCCTCCA
>Ga0068871_100000144_pt1 | contig 46362 bp, 41 predicted proteins | sample KBSMisM72_FD_72750 | JGI IMG/M metagenome (GOLD analysis project Ga0068871, IMG submission 72750) | Miscanthus rhizosphere microbial communities from Kellogg Biological Station, Michigan, USA - KBS Miscanthus M7-2 | ecosystem: Host-associated > Plants > Roots > Rhizosphere > Soil ...
GTTCCCATTGGGATTCGGGTTCGATATTTCGGCCGCTGGAAAGTCTATCCGCCAGGGTAGGCTCAACACTAACTAACTTTAGGGTCACACCAGCAGTTCGCTAAACCAGCCCGCGTCCTCTGATACCTCTGAGAGGCCATGACCTTGTTCGACGACAGCAACACCCACGATTCTTCCACCGCAACCTTAACCGAACAGCCAAGCACAACTGACACACCAGCCGGGCAGGCCGCACCCGCCGCCGAGATTGCTCACGAGGCCCAAGCTCCTGAGGCGCAAACCGAAGAGCAGAAGCCCGTCGAAGACTTTGCTTCGGCGCTCGAGAGCTTCACCACAGAAGCAGAAGAGGCGGCCGGCGAAGATCACCTGATCCACGGCACCGTGCTCAAGATCACGGGTTCCTACGTCTTTGTGGACATTGGCGCGAAATCTGAGGGCGCGCTACCCATCGCAGAGGTGCTTGACCACGACGGCAACCCGAAGTTCCAACCCGGCGATGCGATTGAAGTGATGCGCGAAAAGGGGCACACCGACGAGGGATACATCAATCTCTCGTTTCAAAAGGCGCAGCGCTTGCGCGCCTGGGACGACATCGAAAGGGCCTACGGCGAAAACCAGCCCATCAAGGCAACGGTAGTCGAGCGCACCAAAGGCGGCGTGACCGTGGACATTATGGGAGCTCGCGCATTCATGCCCGGCTCGCAACTCGACCTGCGTCCGGTTCGCAATCTTGACGCCTATAAGGGACAGAGCTTCGATGTCGCCATCGTGAAGCTGAACAAGAAGCGCGGCAACATCGTGGTTTCGCGCAAGCAACTGCTTGAGGCCGAACAGACCGAAAAGAAAACCAAGCTGATGGAGCACCTGCAGGAAGGCTCGGTGCTCACCGGCGTGGTGAAGAACCTCACCGACTACGGTGCATTTGTCGATCTCGGCGGCATTGATGGCTTGCTGCACATTACCGATATGTCTTGGGGGCGGCTCACCCATCCACGCGACCTGGTCAATGTCGGCGATCAGATTCAAGTCAAAGTATTGAAGTTCGATCCCGACAAGCAGCGGGTTTCCCTGGGATTCAAGCAGCTTACCCCTGACCCGTGGCTCGATGCCGAGCACCGCTATCCGGTGGGCGCGCACGTCAAGGGACGGGTTATCAGCGTTACCGACTATGGAGCTTTTGTTGAGCTGGAGCAAGGCATCGAAGGCCTGGTCCACGTCAGCGAAATGACCTGGTCGAAGCGGATGAAACATCCCTCAAAGCTGGTCAATGTCAATGATGAAGTCGAGTGCGTGGTGCTCAGCGTGAGCCCGACGGATCGGCGCATCTCGCTCGGCATGCGGCAACTAGCCGCGAATCCTTGGGATTCGCTGATCGATAAGTACCCTGTTGGTGCGGCCGTCGAAGGCCGTGTACGTAACTTGACCGATTTCGGGGCGTTCATCGAGATCGAAGAAGGAATCGACGGACTGGTTCATGTCAGCAACCTAAGCTGGACCAAACGTGTGAAGCATCCTTCCGAAGTGCTGAAGAAGGGCGATCGCGTAAAAGCTGTGGTCTTGGCGATTGATTCCGAGAAGCGGCGCCTCTCGCTCGGGGTAAAACAGCTGCAGCCGGACGTATGGGAATCGTTCTTTCAGCAACACCGGATTGGGGACATCGTGCATGGCAAAGTGCTGCGCGTAGCAGCCTTCGGTTCATTCGTTGAGATCGCGGAAGGAGTCGAGGGCTTGTGTCACAACTCCGAAGCGGTCGATGGCAATGGACAACCTGTTCATCTCGAGCCGGGCAGTGAGCACGATTTCAAGATCATCAAGATGAGTCCCGAAGAAAAGAAGGTGGGGCTCAGCATTCGCGCGGCGGGCGAAGAAGCTTCGCGTACCGAGGTCGAAGCCTACAAGCACCCGGCGTCAAGCACGGGTTCGACCATCGGAGAGCTGGTGAACTGGAAGCGGGAGAACGCGTAAGCCATACCGTCGTCCGGCCTTCGCCCCACATTGAATCCGCAGCTCGCTTCTGCATCCAAGCCGCGCTCCGGGAGTGCTCGCGGACGAGCCGCGGCGCATCGGCCCCAATCCCGGCTCGCCCTGAGTTATAGCTGGTCCCGGGTTGCCCCAGTCTTGAAGAGGCGCGGAGTGGAAATCTCTTCGCCATCTTTCTGTATTTACGGTATGTACAGAAGTAAGAGAAATTACCCAAGACCAGATGACACGAGAGGCCTATCGCTTCCCTCACCGGGTTAAAGGGGAATGAGCCTCCTGCTCTGATAGGCGGTCGTGGCAACTAGGGACCGCATGTTCTTCATCTAGGAATGGCCTGCAATCAACCGCCCTTCGTCCTGGAGGTTGATCGTTCCTCACCTTAAACACCGTAACCTGACCGGAAGTGCCAGAAAGATTACGCATCCTTGGTAACCGAGAATTGGGATCTTCTCACATTGACACGAGGGAACCAGCTTTGCTACCGTTCTGTATCGATCTTCCGATACGTCTGATGAGCTAAGTGCCTAATCCGCTTTGGATTACGGCTGATGGTGTTTTAGGCTTTCTGGTTCCAGTAAGAGGGTACAAAGCGTTTCGGCCTTGTCCCGCAAGGGAAACGCTGGCGTTTCAGCCACTGACGCGCGGTTTGCGGGGGTGGCCGGGGGAACCAGGATCAAATGCCAGGTGCTCTGCCACGAGCGCTCGGGGTTTGACCCGGGATTCCTGGAAATGACACAGAGGACTGAGAATATTGTCTAAGCGCTTCTACATCCTTTTTGTGGCCCGCGGCGAAGACGGGCAGCTGCGCAAAGTACCCATTCCCCACCATTACCTCTACGTCATCGCTGTGGGCGCCCTAATCGGCGTTCTGGGCTTGACAGGTCTTGCCAGCAGTTATGTTCGCATGCTGATGAAGGTTTCTAGTTACAACCAGCTGCGGGCGGAGCGGGAGGACTTAAAGAACCGCTACGATCATCTCGAACAGGTTTCCAAGGAGCGCGATATTCAGGTGGCCTCACTGGGATCCCTCGCCAGCGAAGTTTCTTCCCTCTATGGCCTGAAGCCCGAACCGGAACTGATCAAAGCAGCGTCCTCCGACAAAGTGGAAAGCTCACAGCTCAGCTCTTCTTTAGACCGGCTTTATACCCTAAAGACTGCCGCGTTAACTGGTGCAACTACAGCCGGGCTCTCGATGGGCCTCACCAAGAACGTGACAACCGCCGATTGGGTTCGCGCCAACTCAGCGCCGAATCTGTGGCCGGTGGAAGGCCCAGTCACGGGATCGTTCGGGGAACGGATCGATCCGTTTAACGGTGAAGGCGCGTTCCATTCGGGCGTGGACATTGGCGCCCTTTACGGTCAGTCGATCGTAGCCCCGGCCGAGGGCATTGTGGAGTTCGCCGATTTTATGGGCGGCTACGGGCGCGCTGTCATCATCGATCACGGTCACGGAATCACGACCCGGTACGGACACATGAAGAGCTTCGCCGTCTATCCCGGACAGCACGTGCATCGCGGCGATACGATCGGATATGTGGGCGATAGCGGACGAAGCACCGGCCCCCATCTTCACTACGAAGTTCGCATTAACGATGTTCCTGTCAATCCCCACAAATACCTGCGCGTGACCTACGCGCATGTCGGCGGTTTCGCGGCGGGAAGCTAACCTTTCTCGGCTGGCTGGGGTGATTCCTTGGCAAGTCCAACTCTCGAATTCAAGCAACCCACGTCCTTACTTGCTCGTCCGATTAGGACGGAGGCGCTATGCGCATTTTGCTGTTTGCTTTTCTGTGGACCTCGGCATTCGCCCTGTCCCCCGAATGGCTGAGCAAAGGCTTCGCGGTCGAGACTCCCACGGCAAACTGTTCGACTCAGCAGAGATACCAGGGATGCGTGGTGCGCTCTGGCGGCAAGATCATGCTGATCGATGCGCAAAATCGCGATTACATTCTGGTCAGCAGCGATCGGTCACTCGAGAACTATATCGGGCAAGAGGTACAGCTTTGTGCCACTTCGATTATCCGGAAAGATCCAGCATCGAAGGATCCCGGGATCGACCCACAACCGCCGCCTGGCGACTTGCTGACGCTTAATGTCGGGAACGTTCAAAAGGTTTCAGACAAGTGCATTTCGCCAAAGAGTACGGATAAGAAGTAGGCCTCGACGATTGTGCATCAGCATTCCCCTTGCGGAGAGAACCCGACGAAAGGCCTGCAAACCGGGTGAATTTATTCTCGGGGTGCTGCCTGCAATGTTTTGGTCAAGATCGTCGAGCGAAGCTCATACTTCGAAGCCCATTGGCAGGTCGAGTAACCAACCGACCCCGACTCACCTTGGTTGAAAGCTTCTTGACGTTTGACTCGATAAGTGCGCAGCTTGAGGCAGGTGGATTCATTGAGTGATCCAGCCAAGAGTTGCCCTTTCCCGGCCTTCTCCAAAACCGAGGGCGGTTGCGAGGCTTCGGCCTTCCAGGACGCCGCATTCATCCCGGGGAACCACGGGACAAGGTGCACAGCTTCCAGGTTGGCTCGCAAGTAGGAAGCTACAGCTTCAGCATCGGGGTCAACGGCAAAAGAGCAGGTTGAAGTTGCGAGCAGAGCGCAGAGGGCAGCAAGGCGGTAGCGGGACATACGACCTCCTCTGCGGGGGATTATAGCGCCGGGCCGCAACACAATTCGAATGTTATGTGATTCGGACTTCCAGGCCGCGAATTTCCTTGCATCCCCCAACCTGCTCGCTCAGGGCGGTGCGGGTAGACCAGCCAGCGACGACTCGTCGGCTTCTTTACGCGGACTTCGGCAACGCATCCATGCGGCGCTGCATTTCTTCCGGGGACACGTCTTCCACATGCGTCGCAACCGTCCATACGTGGCCGAAAGGATCAATAAGATTGCCAGAACGATCGCCGTAAAACTGGTCCTCGACAGCACGGGTCTGGCGTGATCCCAGGGAGAGTGCGCGATGGAATACATCGTCCACATTTTCGATGTAGATCATCAGGCTCACGGGGCTGCCCCCGAAGGCTTCGGGGCTGCGGTATGGGCCGTTCGGCATCTCGTCGGCAAGCATCACCACGGAATCGCCGATGCGCAGTTCAGCGTGCATGATGGTGTTGTTGGGCCCGGGAATTCGGAGGATTTCGGTTGCGCCAAACGTTTGCTTGTAGAAATCCATCGCGCGGGCGGCGCCCTTTACAACCAGATAGGGAGTGATCGAACGGTATCCCTCAGGGATAGGCTTAACTGGGGCTGCCATGGCTGGCTCCTTGAATGAATTCGTCTGACAAAAAGAGTAGCAGAATCCGGCGTTCAAGGACTGTCAAAATTTGAGAGATGCACTTACGATTGCGCGGGGAATTGTCGGGTGATCTGGGCTTTACAGGCTTCGATCATGGCGGGCATCCCGCTGGGTTATTTCAATCCTGCGGCCTGGAGCATGGCAAGAAACTGACTTTTCGTGCGCATGTCGATCGATTGCGCGACGATCCTGCCATCCCGGCCGTACACGAATGTCTTAGGAATCCCTTCGATGCGGAGCAGGTGGTTGACCTTGCTGCCGGGATCGAGCAGAACAGGGTAAGTAATTCCCTGCGTTTGAACAAACGCACGGACCTTGCTGGGGTCGTCATCGGAGACTCCGAGAACAACGAAACCTTCCGACTCGAACTGCTTGTACAGGGTCTCAAGGTCCGGCATTTCCTTGCGGCATGGCGGGCACCAAGTTGCCCAGAAATTGAGCATCACGACCTTGCCCTTGAGATCTTGCAGGGTCCAAGATCTTCCACTCAAGTCAGCCAGGGTAAAACTGACCGAGTTGCGTGCCTCATCGTCGGCTTCCAGGCGTTTCATTGCCGCGATGAACTGTGGTGAGTCAATCGAGGCATTCATGTGCTCGTAACGAACCAGGCTGGCAAGTTCGAGATATGGATCCTCGCTTGCCGGCTTTTGCTCGGCGAGCGCTTTCTCGAGTGTGGTTGTAACTTCCTGAAGATTGTCGCGCCCAAAATCACCTTCTGTGGCCCGGCCAGCTAGTCCCATTGCCAAGCGCAATTTGTTTGGAGAGGATGAAAGTGCCCGAATCTGGAAGGCGAGTTCGCGCTGTGCGTTCCCGCGAACATTGTCGGGAAGGCTGCGGAGTTTCCCAATCAGCTCCGACAGCCCCTTCTGCTGATCTGTCCAGGCGGGTTGACCGTCTTGTGCAAAAACCGTGACAGCGAAGAACAGGCTGGCAACGATGGCGAGGTGTCTCACGCGGAAAGAATACCGCACCCTTCGGAAACGTGAAACCCGCATCCAGCAGCATCCTCGAACCACCACCCGTGCAATTGTCTCCGGGCAACCGAGCCGGCGTTTCTGCGGTCTTGCCATTGGCCGAGGAAGGGTGAGCGATTCGGTTTTACGGAGCGCCACAGTTGGTGGCCAGCAGGTCGCAAATGTCGCCACTCTGCTGCTCGCGGGCAGCCTGGGATGGATTTGGTAACGGTCCGAGAGCCCAGTTGTACTGAATGAAACGCAAGATGGAGACCCAATCCATCTGCACATGAGAGATGTAATTGGACTTGGCCAGGGGAGAGATGACGAGCACCGGGGCGCGAGCACCAAGGCCTATGGTGTTGCTAAGCTGTGGCGGAGCCACGTGGTCGTACCAGCCACCGCTCTCGTCCCAGAGAACGATGATCGCGGTGCTCGACCATGAGGACGAAGCCTTCGCCGACTGAACCAAATCATCCAGCCACTCAATGCCGTTCGCGATGTTTCCCTGCCCCGGATGCATGCTGTGTCCTGGAGAAGGCTGAATCCACATGACCGAAGGCAGCGACGCCGAACTCAGCATACTTTGGAACCCCGCCACGGTGAAGTTCTGAACGCTGGGACCATTGGCGGTGTTTTGGAAGTACTGAAAGGGATTCTCCTGAGGAACGTAATGGGTGCAGGTGCCGCTCTGCTCGTTCGAAAACCACTCTTGGTAAAAACCCCAAGAAATGTTTTTCCCGGATAGCTGATCGCCAACGCTCGGCAGCGTAATCGGCGGCGCGATCGTAGCCCCACTATTCTGATTCTGCTGATAGAGTCCGGCGGTGCAGGCATCGAGTTTCGGGTACCCGTAGGGATCGGTACCGGGCTGCGCGGAGACCATGTAAAGCATGTTGCTCGGTTCGCTGGCCATCGCCGAAGCAAAGAAGTTGTCCGCCAGCGCGTATTGCTGCGCATAGCCCCACAACGTATTCACCCCGAACTGACGACCGTCCGCAGCGGTGCCGACGCTCGTGTTGTCGTAGTAATCCATCGAAGTCGGGCCATTTGTGGCAGCATATTTGTCCATCTTGCCGGAGTCATAAGCGGCAAGATAACTGGTACGTGTATGGTTCAGATCTGCGGGGCTGAGATCGGTGAGCAACGAGGCCTGAATCATGTTGCCCGACGAATCAACCTGCTTGTAGCTGGGAGCACTGGGATCGATCCCATTCGCACCGCTATAGGTGCTGAAAAGGTGATCGAAGGATGCGTTTTGCATCACGACGATGATGAGGTGCTGGATTTCGGAGCGAGGCACGCCGCCCCCTGATTGTGGAGTGGTTGGGTTGCCATTGTTCATACTCCCGGCACCTCCTCCACAACCGGACAACACAAAAAACAGGGCAACAGCCACTGCTATGGTGAACTGCTTGTGCATGGAAGCTCCGTCCGACGTCAGACAGCCAACACTTCGATTCACGCTCTATTAACAGAGTTGCCCTCAGGACAGAGGAGTAGGGAAGGATGTACTTATGAGTTTTGTGAAATGCTGGAGGGCGATGTGCAGCTGCTTAGAGCTGCCCCTTCTTGGCCGTTTTCGCGGGTGATTCTGGGGTCCGCGACAAGAAGCATGCCTGCCCACCGCCACAACTCTTTGCCCGGTACATGGCGAGATCCGCGTTGCGTCTCAATTGCGCGGCATTCTGGCCGTCGGCCGGGTACATGGCAATTCCGATGCTGGCCGACAGGGACAACTGGCGGTCTTCGAGCATGACCTTATCGTTCAGCGAGGCGATGAGGGAGTTGGCAACGGCGCGGGCTGCGGCATCATTGGTGCAGTCGTCGATGATGGCGATGAATTCGTCTCCCCCGATTCGCGCGAGAGTATCGGAGTGACGGATGCGTCCACGGAATCTCTGGGCGACCGCCCGGAGCAGTTCATCTCCAGCATCGTGGCCAAGTTCGTCATTGACGCCTTTGAATCCATCGAGGTCGACGCAGAATACAGCGAAGGATTTCTTTCCTCGCTCGGCGCGAGCCAGGGCTTGTTCCAAGCGGTCTTCAGCAACGGCGCGGTTCGGCAGCCCGGTCAAGCCGTCGTGGCGTGCCTCATGGAGCAGCCGCTCGTGCATTTGCCAGTGGTCCCGGGCAAGTGAAATCAACCGCGATGCCGATTGCAGCATGCCTTCCAGGGAATGATGGCCCGCCGTTAGCATCTCGTGGCGGCTTAGTAGAAGCAACATGCCCGATACCGATCCGGAAGCGGAAAAAACAAGGCTGCTGTATCCGGAAGTAAAACTGAGGCCAGCCATTTTTAAAGCAGCTTTGATTCTGCCTACCAGGTCTTCGTCGACGGCGAGAAGATGTGAATTGTCTGCTTTGACCGCATCCTGCAACACCGAGGTCAAGGCCTGCGAGTGTTGCACATCTTCCGGCAGGCCGGGCGCAATCAGAAGCGGCGAGAGCTGGCCATCAACAAATGATTTGCCGTCCGGGGGCATCAGCACCATACAAATGGTTTCCGGCAATTGCTCTTGAATTGCCAGGGCAAGACACTCCATGCTTTCTGGAAGCGTGGCGTTCCTCGCGATGGTTTCGAGAATCTCGTTGCGGGCCCGGTCAAATTGCTGCGCCTTGCTCTGAGCAGCTAGAAACGACTGCAACTCGCGCGTACGGGTAAGAACTTTGCGTCGCAGCATGATTGCCCAAAGGGCTGACAAGACTGCGAAGACTGCGAACAGAACTCCCGCCCAGCGCACTTTGCGACCGTCCCACCAGGGACCGACTTTCAATACCCTGATAGAGGCTGGAGAATCGAACGCCAGTGCGAATCCATCAATCGTATAAGGGACGTGCGTCCGATCGACGATCACCTGAAACACACCGCGAGCGTCAATTTCGCTGCCCAGCCGCAAAGAGCTGAGATCCGCACTGGGTGGGCCGATTACGTCGAAGTATGTGCCTTTTTGATTGAGCACAAGTGTAAGGCTGGCAGGCGAGGGCCGAATGGCAGCCAGGGTGCCTGCCATGATCACATATTCGGAATCGTGGCGGCCCGTGTCCAAGCCGTCTGTTGAGACTCTTTGGGGCTCAGGCAGTCGACCAGAACTCTCGCGCGTAACGACCGCATCCTCGACCGCTGGAGAGTCCTCCCCGTTGCGCAGGAACCCGCGCACCCAAACGTGATCTCCCAAATTCACATTCAGCAGCTCAATGCCGCGAACCTGAATGCCCGCGGTCTCGTCCTGGATGAAAACCGTGTTGGGTGCACTCCGCAAAACAACCTGTCCTTGAAAGCTGACGCTGTGGTGCTCGTCAAACTCAGGCGAGTAGCGGCGAAGCATGGCGATCGTGCTTTCCACATTCGGCTTTCCGCCAGTACCCATCACGCGGATGAATTCCGGGGCAGGAACAAAAAGTTGATGGCCGATCGCCTGGCGTTTCTCGTTGAATAGAATGCCAAGAGCGCCGCTTACAGAAACTTCCTTGTCGAGGAATCGCTGGCCGTCGATCAGAGTGGGGAACTCCAGGTTGACCGCCGCTTCGCCCGATCCGAGCTTCAGATTGGTATGGCCATCCACCAACTGCACGGAGTGAACGACACCCAGCATGCTGACCCAGTGCGAGTCCGTCATGGACAGATTGCTCTGTACCGCGTCAACGACTGTGGGATTCGGCAGCGATCCGTGACCGACGAAGCTGACTGCGGAATCGAGGATGACGGGAGCATAGTCGCCCGGCCCGCTGACGCCGGAGATGTCCACCAGGTCGCCAGGCTTGAGCTGCAGGCCCAAGGCGGAAGTGTTCACGAACGCCGCAGAGGTTTGGTCTTGAACAAACAGCAATCCCCAGGCGGGATCAAAATAGGTCACCACGCCGCGGATGCTGACAGGACAGCGGGCCGAGGCCTGTGCGACGGTGAGGTGTTTAAGATCGGAAATGGTACGTATATCGCCGTTGTGCACCAGTAGCGCTCCGGTTGGTCGAAGAACGGCATCTTCGATGGAGCTAGCGGTCCAGAAACCAACGATCTCGGCAGAGGAGAAGTTGCCGTGCACTGGGTTTTTCAAGGTCACAGAGATGGACCGTCCCTGACCGGTGACGGAAAGACCAGACGTGCGGTCCATAACCTGGCCTGCAACATGAACCAACGACCCCGTCGGGGCGTCGCCAAGAGCTGAAATATGCCCTAAGGGAACAGCGAACAGGTCCTTCGGACCCGGTTTGAGGACTTGAATGTAGCGCGCGGATGGCATCAGCAATCGCCATTCTTCAAATTCGCCGCGTTGATCAGTGGAGACTCCGGTTACGCCTGCTAATTTGACCTCCGAACCCACCCGCGGCAGGTCCTCGCTGGTTGCCGAGTAAACCAGAACCGTGATCCTGCCGTCCCCGGCATAGGCTTCGATTTGGGCCCGTCCATTCTTGATGCCGGACCAGCGCACGGTTGCCGGAACTTCGGCAAAAACCGTAGGGTGATCGCGAAATTGCGAAGCCCTCTCGAGTTTCAACGGGGCCGGCATTTTCCCGTGGCCCGTCAAGCGAAGTTCCGTCTGTTCAAGAAACTTGCCGGGATCGGCTGTGACGCCGGTGATCTCGAGCTGGTCCCCGGGTTGGAGCTCGAGCTGAGGAGGCGGGTCGATATAGATGCCCTGGTTCGAATCTTGCACGACGAGCAGGCGCCAAAGCGGGTCGCTGTAAAGGACCATTCCGGTGGTCCTCACCCGCTCACCATGACGCGACGGGATGGTGTCTTCGGCGTAAATCTGCTGGAAGGTGAGTGACTTCGTCTCCGCGGCACGCTTGCAGGCGGAAAGGGCCGCCAGCATGGTAAGCAAGGCAGCACTTACACGAAAACCCCGTCCTCGGTCCCGCCAGATCATAGGAGAGATGATCCCATAGCGGGAACCTACAGTCTCTGTACGAAGGTAATTTCAGGTGATTACAAAATCGTTATGGTGGCGGATATCCAGCGTCTGCGCCCCGGGATTAGCGTATCTCATTCAAACCATGAGACTTATTATGGACATCAGTGATCTGCACCCGGGGGGGGGCAGATTGGCATGCCGCGCTGGGCAAGGTAGGAAGAAATGGTCTGCTTCCAAGGTCGCATCGAGATGCCATGGGCAAGAAGGCTTGAGGTAGAAAGAACCGAATATCGCGGGCGATTCGCGGGACGGACAAATTTATCGGTTGTGGTCGGGAAGACGCTGGTGCTCAGCCCAGCCTGTTCGAGAACTTCGCGCGCAAAATCATACCAAGTGCAATCTCCCGTGTTGGTGGCATGAATGATGCCTGCGGCATTGGCGCGGCAAAGCTGCACGATTGCCGAGGCGAGATCGTCGGTATAAGTCGGGCAGCCTCGCTGATCGTTCACGACTTCGATTTTTGGACGAGTGGTAGCGAGCTTTAGGATCGTGTCTGGGAAGCACTTCCCTTCTGCCCCGAATAACCATGAGGTGCGCACGATGCAGCCCTGCGGCAGGATCTCGAGAATCTTCTTTTCGGCTTCGGCCTTCGATTCGCCGTAGGAGTTGATCGGCTTCGGAAGATCGCTGGCTTTGTAGGGCGTCGTATTCGTCCCGTCGAAAACATAGTCGGAGCTGAGGAACAGAAGCCTCGCACCCAGCTTCTCTGCAGCTTTCGCGACGTTCACTGCGCCAAAGGTGTTCACCGCTGTCGCCAGTTGCGGATTGAGCTCGCAGCCATCGACATCGGTGTAGGCCGCGCTCAGAACGATCCAGTCGGGCCGGATGCTCTGGACTTGAGCTTCCACCTCTTCGGGAATCCGAATGTCGGCGTCGCCGCTGCCAAGGCCGGCAACTTCGTCGTCCTTCCAAACTCGCATGAGGGCTTTGCCCAGCATGCCGGTCGCGCCGAAAATGAGGACTCGCATGGCCGTAAGAATAACGCGAATTTGAGGAATTGCTTCGCACTGCTGCCCGCCATCGACCACCGACTCAAGTTTGGAGGAGCAGGCTCGGGGACCGGGCCGTACTGCAGTACGGCCCGGCCGCAGCGATTATGCGACGTCGAAGCGATCGTTGTTCATCACCTTGGTCCACGCCGCGACGAAGTCTTTCACGAACTTCTCCTTGGAATCGGAGCATGCATAGACTTCCGCAAGCGCTCGCAACTGCGAGTGCGAACCAAAGATCAAGTCGACGCGGGTACCGGTCCACTTGATCTCGTTGGTTTTGCGGTCGCGCCCTTCGTACACGGTTCCAGAACCATTGGAAGCCTTCGACGGCTGCCATTCCATGCCCATGTCGAGTAAGTTAACGAAGAAGTCGTTCGTGAGGGCCCCCGGCCGCTTGGTGAATACCCCATGCGTCGACTTCCCTGCATTGGCGCCCAAAACACGCAGCCCGCCGACCAGAACCGTCATCTCAGGGGCTGTTAGCCTTAGCAATTCCGCCTTGTCAATCAGTAGCTCTTCCGGCGAGAGACGCTGCTTGCCACGTAGGTAGTTGCGGAATCCTTCAGCCGAGGGCTCGAGCGGTTCGAAAGAGTCAATGTCGGTTTGCTCTTGCGAAGCATCCATGCGCCCTGGGGTGAATGGGACTTTCACCTCTACACCGGCGTCCTTGGCGGCTTTCTCGATCGCCGCATCGCCGCCGAGGATGATCAGGTCTGCCAGCGAGACCTTCTTCCCTTTATTGCCGTTGGTCGCGGAACTGTTGAACTCTTTCTGGATGGCCTCCAGCTTCTGCAGCACGTTGGCCAGGTCCGCCGGCTGGTTGACGTCCCAGTCCTTTTGCGGCGCCAGTCGAATGCGCGCCCCGTTGGCGCCGCCCCGCTTGTCTGAGCCGCGAAAGGTTGACGCCGATGCCCATGCGGTTGAGACCAATTGAGAAACGGAGAGGCCGGAAGCAAGGATTTTGGCCTTCAGAGCTGCGGCGTCCTGCTCCCCGATTAGCGGATGGTTTACTGCAGGAATCGGATCTTGCCACGGCAGCGTCTCCTTTGGAACCAGGGGGCCGAGATAACGCGCAATCGGGCCCATATCCCGGTGCGTCAGCTTGAACCATGCCCGGGCAAACGCATCGGCGAACTCATCCGGATGCTCGTAGAAACGCCGCGAAATTTTTTCGTACTGAGGATCGAATCGCAGAGAAAGGTCGGTAGTCAGCATGGCAGGGGCGTGACTCTTAGAGGAATCGTGTGCATCCGGCATGCTGCCGTTGCCCGCGCCATTCTTCGGTCTCCACTGGTTCGCTCCGGCCGGGCTCTTGGTCAGTTCCCACTCGTATTTGAACAAGTTGTCAAAGAAGTTGTTGCTCCATTTTGTAGGAGTGGTTGTCCAAATGACCTCGAGGCCACTGCCGATCGCGTCACCAGCTTTACCGGTCCTGAATTGGTTCTTCCAGCCAAGGCCCTGCTCCTCAATGCTGGCCGCCTCCGGCTCAGCGCCAACATGGCTCGCCTCACCAGCACCGTGAGTCTTGCCGAACGTATGTCCCCCGGCAATGAGCGCCACAGTTTCTTCGTCGTTCATGGCCATCCGGCGGAACGTTTCCCGAATGTCGTTGGCCGCCGCGAGCGGATCAGGCTTTCCATTCGGACCCTCCGGATTTACGTAGATCAGACCCATTTGCACGGCACCCAGCGGACTCTGCAGATCGCGTTCGCCGCTGTAGCGTTCATCCGCCAGCCACTTGCCTTCGGGCCCCCAATAAATGTCCTCTTCCGGCTCCCAAACATCTGGACGTCCACCGCCGAAGCCGAAGGGCCTGAAGCCCATCGATTCAAGGGCGACGTTCCCTGCGAGAATCATCAGGTCGGCCCAGGAGATCTTCCTGCCATATTTCTGCTTGATGGGCCAGAGCAAGCGGCGCGCCTTATCGAGGTTCACGTTGTCAGGCCAGCTATTGAGCGGGGCAAAACGCTGTTGCCCGCCTCCGGCGCCGCCACGACCATCGCCAATGCGGTATGTCCCGGCGCTGTGCCAGGCCATGCGAATAAAAAGCGGCCCGTAGTGGCCAAAGTCAGCCGGCCACCAATCCTGCGAGTCCGTCATCAGGGCATGCAGATCTTTGATCACTGCTTTCAGGTCGAGGCTCTTGAATTCCTCGGCGTAGTCGAAGTCCTCGCCCATCGGATCGGACAGATTGGAGTGTCGATGCAGAACCTGCAGGTTCAGCTGGTTCGGCCACCACTCACGGTTCGTGCGTGCGGGGGTTGCGCCCGTAAAAGGGCACTTGGCTTCGGTTGCCATAATTTGCTCCTACTTTGGTATGAGTTCGACTTAGTTTTGATTTGGTAGCTAGTTGTTCGTGCTAGCCCTAGCCACTCCTACTAGTTCTAAGCTACTTGCAGCGTGGGCTCGCCCTTGTGCCAATTGCATGGACAGAGCTCATCCGACTGCAGAGCGTCAAGGACACGTAGCACTTCCTCGGGACTGCGCCCCACCGACCCAGCGGTCATGTACAGGAACTGAATAATACCTTTGGGATCAACGATAAACGTGGCGCGCTGGGCAACGCCTGAGACCGGATCCAAAATACCCAGCTGCCCGCAAAGCTCGCGCTTGATGTCGGCAATCATGGGGAAAGGGACGTTCTTTAAATCGGGATTATGGTTGCGCCAGGCATGGTGGACCCACTCGGAGTCAATGCTTCCCCCAAGGACTTGCGCTCCGCGCTCCTGGAATTGTTGGTTGAGGTTGCTGAATCCCACGATTTCAGTCGGGCAGAGAAGGGTGAAGTCGTTCGGCCAGAAAAAGTACACCTTCCACTTGCCGGAATAATCGAGGTCGGTGATGGTCTTGAATGCGATCTTTGGATCGGGCTCGATGCCCACAGCCGCGGTCAATGAATAGGAAGGAAACTTCTCGCCAACTCCTAACATTCTTTTTTTCTCCGCCGGGGTTTAGTCGTCATGGAACTTTCCTTGGCAGCACAAAGCGCGCACACTCCGAGCACATCGACCGAAATTCGTGTGACGTGAAAGCCCTGAAGAAAACGTTTCTTCGCGAGCGGTTGCACCGGCACGCTCTCGGGATCAAGGTCGGTGATCTGGCGGCAGCGAGTACAAACCAGGTGATAGTGCTCACTTTCATTCGGTTCGACGCGCATGGAGCCATGATGCATGCTCACCTCCCGCAACATGCCGCTCACCAGGAAGGTCCGTACGTTCTTGTACACCGTCGCCAGTGAGATGGACGGGATCTTCTTACGTACTGCCTCGTAAATCATTTCAGGGCTGGGATGGCCCTCCAAAGACATTACCGTCTCATAAATGACTCGTCTCTGATGGGTGGCAGCCAAGCCATGTTCTCGGCACAGGGAGCTAAACTCAGCAGTACTTATCATTGGATAATAATTATCAAACAATAAGAACTGCTGTTTGTCAACGCTGCCCGGTGGGCTACGGGAAGACGAACTGTCTCAGCTCTAGGGAGCGGCCTCTTTGCTTCCGAAGGCCGACCGCTTGGTCGGCGTCCAAGCAAATCTGAAGAGTAAAATAACTTTTCCTATCTGAGGTTCTCCTATGGCAACCCTTGAAGCTCCCGCACGCCCGCATCTTCATGCCCATGAGCCGGTTTTCCGCAACGAGCCCGCAACCGATTTCACCCGGGGCGAAATCGCCCGCGAAATGCGCCGCGCTCTGGAGACCGTACAAGGCCAACTCGGCCGCGAGTACGACCTGATTGTTGGCGGCCACCGCGTCCGTACGGAAGACAAGATTGTCTCCATCAATCCGGCACGGCCTTCGCAGGTTGTGGGCATTCATCAGAAAGCCAACAAGGAACACGTCGAACCAGTCATGAAAGCCGCGGTGGAAAGCTTTGGAAACTGGAGCCGCACATCATGGGATGAGCGGATCTCCCTGCTCTTCCGCACCACGGAACTGTTGCGGGAGCGGAAATTTGAACTGATGGCGTGGCTGGTTTATGAAGTCAGCAAGAACTGGGCTGAAGCGGATGCCGATATCGCCGAGACGATCGACTTCTGCAACTTCTACGCGTATGAAGCGCTCCGTCTATCGAAGGCCAAGGCTCCCGTGCAACTCCCCGGCGAACACGATCAGATCGCCTACATTCCGCTCGGCGTGGGAGCGGTCATTCCACCGTGGAACTTCCCTTGCGCAATCATGGCGGGCATGACGCTTGCCTCAATTGTCTCGGGCAACACCGTCATTTTGAAGCCCTCGAGTGACTCGCCCACGATTGCCGCGAAGTTTGTCGAGATTCTCGAGGAAGCAGGCATGCCCGAGGGTGTCGTCAATTTCTGCCCCGGTGCAGGTGGCAGCTTCGGCGACGCCGTCGTCGCCCATCCCGAGACGCGGTTCATCGCCTTCACGGGATCACGCGAAGTCGGGTTGCGGATCAACAAGGTGGCGGCCGACCTCGCACCCGGCCAGATATGGATCAAGAGAACCATCCTGGAGATGGGAGGAAAAGACGCCATTGTGGTTGACGCCGATGCCGACCTCGATGCAGCGGTCGAAGGTGTCGCCACCTCGGCCTTTGGATTTCAAGGGCAGAAATGCTCCGCGTGCTCGCGAGCCATTGTTGACGAGCGTGTTTACGACAAGTTCCTGGAGCGTTTGAAAGCCAGAGTTGAGCGTATGGAGATTGGTAATCCCGCCCAGAATGCCTACTTGGGCGCGGTCATCAACGAAGGCTCCATGAAGTCGATCATGAACTACATCGAGATCGGCAAGCGCGAGGGCCGCATGATCACTGGCGGCGGGCGCGTTGACCACGCAGGAGACGGCTACTTCGTGCAGCCTACCGTGATTGCCGATATCGAGCCGGGGTCGAAGCTCGAACAGGAAGAAATCTTCGGCCCGGTGCTGGTCGTCATCAAATCACGCGACTTCGAGCATGGACTTGAGATCGCCAATGATACCGAATTCGGGCTCACTGGGGCGGTTTATACGAGTTCACCAGAGAAGATTGCGCTGGCCAAGCGCGAGTTCCACGTGGGCAATCTCTACATCAACCGCAGGTGCACGGGAGCCATCGTGGGCGCACATCCGTTTGGCGGCTTCAACATGTCGGGAACCGACTCGAAAGCCGGCGGCCCAGATTACTTGCTTCTGTTCACCCAGATGAAATCGATCGGGGAAAAGATCACCTAGGCGACGGCCGAACGACCCTGGCGTCTGCCATCCTTTCCAGCGACTAGGGCTTTGCCGGAGTCTTACTTCCAGCAACCTGATACTGCACGATGCGCGTGTTCCAAACGCAGGGGGCTTGGTCATTGGACCATTGCGCGGTGGTCCACAATTTTAGTCCGTCCGCGGGGTCGCGTCCGGTAAGAATGCCGACCGAATTGCCAATCGGCTCCAAACTGTTTTCGCGCTGACATGTATAGGGCTTGGTGCCGGCAACGATCGAGATGGGCCCCCGGAATGAATTCGAGGGATCGGACGCGCTGAGCGTCCAAAGCAAAACTCCCAGATTCGATCTAGCGGTGGAGGATGCAGCCACAATACCCAGGTTGCCCTGTTCGTCTGCGCCGATGCTGGCGAACTCGGGATTGAAGTCGCCGGAAATCTTTGCAGTACGACTGACTACGCAGCGGGCGGCGTCCGAGCAATCCAGATCTAGCCAGAACATGACATGGTTTGGGTCGCTACCCTGATCGCCGCAGTTGCTGGAACAGGGGCCTGAGGTCAAGACGCCGTGAAGGTGCGAGCGGAACTCTACCAGGTTGGCCAGACGGCTCCCTGATCTCCGTCAAAAGAACGGATAATGGATTGAGCAGGCAATAAGCCGAGGCCAGCCGGAACGATCAAGAGCAACAACGTTAGCCGCCAACGGATCTTCATTGAGCGGCGCGAAGACCTTGGGGCGACGCATCGCCCGCTGGCACCCGCGCCTGACTACCAATGGCGGGAATCGTCCGTCCCAGGACAGCCGCGATTTGTCGAACCTGGGACATGAGAGCGTCGAACTGGTCTGGATAGAGCGACTGCATTCCATCGGAAAGGGCTTTGTCGGGATCGCAATGCACCTCGATGAGGAGGCCATCTGCGCCCACCGCAACCCCTGCTCGTGAAAGCGGTGTGACCTTGTTTCGCTTGCCGGTTCCATGACTGGGATCGACGAAAATCGGCAGATGGCTCAGACGCTGCACCGCGGGGATCAAGCTCAGGTCGAGGGTGTTACGCGTGTGGTCCGCGAATGTACGCACACCGCGCTCGCAGAGGGCCACGTTATAGTTTCCTTCGCTCATGACGTACTCGGCGGCCATGAGGAACTCTTCGAGGGTCGCGGACATGCCCCGCTTGAGCAGAACCGGCTTGCGGGAGCGCCCGGCACGTTTGAGGAGTGAGAAGTTCTGCATGTTACGCGCGCCGATCTGGATGACGTCAGCGTACTCATCGACGAGTTCGAGCGACTCGTTATCGATGGCTTCGGTCACAATCTTCATGCCGAAGCGATCGCGTATATCAGACATGATCCGCAGAGCCTCTTCGCCCAAACCCTGGAACGAATAAGGAGAGGTGCGGGGCTTGTAGGCACCTCCGCGGAAGAATTGAGCCCCGGCGCGATGGACGCGCTCCGCTATCGCAAAAGCCTGCTCGCGGGTTTCAATGGCACAAGGTCCGGCTATGATCGCCAGGCCGGAACCCCCGAAGGTAGCCTCGGTGCCGGGAAAACGGATCACGGTGTTCTCCGGCTTCATGTCGCGGCTGACGAGTTTATAAGCCTTGGTGACAGGGATGACTTCCTGCACGCCCGGCATTTCATCAAGCGCGCCCGGCTCCACTTCGCCCTTGTTACCGGTGATGCCAATGGCAGTACGCTCCGCGCCGGGGATGGAATGAGCGCGATATCCGAGAGATTCGATCTTGCTGCACACCGCGCTGACTTCCTCGGGCGTCGCGTGCGCCTTCATGACCACTAACATTGGGGGCCTCTTCTGGAACTAACAGTTTAAATCTGCCGCGGAAACCGGGCAACGGACGACGGGCCGGAATTCGAGCGTTTCAAAGATGCCGGGGCGCGGCATGGGACGCGGAGAGAATACAAACGCCGGGGTTGCCCCCGGGGTTTGACGCGAACGAGAACTAACGAGGAAAACAGGGGTGGGGTGCTGGGTCGAAGCTACACACGATTACCGGCCTTCCAGACGTAAAAGTTGTCGTTATCGGAAGATGTCGATACCGCTATTCCTTCTTTCGCGGCAGTGCGCACGATGGCAGCGCGAAGGTTCACAACTGGAGTGGGAGCCGTGGCAGAGAGCGGAATGCGAACCGCAAATCCGGGGGCAGACTCCCGCAGGTCTTCCATGATCTTGCTCAATAGATCGTGGTGCTTGCCTTTCCTTGACTTCTTCAGTCCCGCAACGAGCGCTCGGCCGTAGTTGGGATATCCGCGCTTATCCAAATCCTGCTTATGGCGACCCTTCACGAGGGTGAGTATGCCACAAGCGCAATATTAAGACAATATTTAACTTCTCGATTTACAAATTTTTCTATTGAGATTTTTGTTGACATTATAAATATACGTTTATTATATTTTTGCTGTTTAATAGGATGATGGATTGGGAAAACGCACATGGAGCACTACCACATCCGTTGGGGCAATGGGGCGCTTGATTGGGAGGCTTTCGCCACTGAGGAAGAGGCTGCTGCTGCTGCCAAAGAACTGTTGCGACCTAACGAAACCTTCACCGTGGAGCAACTGGGAGCCGGTTGCACTCGCTGTGCAGGCCTTAAGTGACCGGCCCCTCCGCACCTGCTTGCGCGGTGCGTTTCCTTAGGAACCACTTGGCGCAGGGAAGGCCGTAGAGGGATGCGCTATTTGCTTTTCCGCGGCGGTGAAGCAGTAATCTTAGCGAAGAAGCTGTCGGTGCAACTCCTGTGATTGTGCGCTCGGGGCAACCCCTAGATCCTCGCGCAAACGCCGACGGAGTTTCTCATAAATTCGCAGCGCTTCCGCCTTGTTTCCTTGGCAAGCAAGCGCTTCCATGAGCAGTCGATATCCGGTCTCGCGGAATGGCTCGCGCGCAATCACTTGTGAATGCGGCTTTGTTGCTCGCGACACCACAGACCACGACGTGGTGAACCGGATCCGGGAGCATATGCGCTCGGATCATCCCGACTTCTCGACAAAGTGTCGGAAAACGATCTCTTGGGCTGGATCGAGGAGGTGTAACGATGGCAATAACGACAACGGCATTCAGCGCAACCGCCTACAAAGAGACCACTCGGTTGCAATGGCAAGAGGCAGCAGAAGCGTAGCTCCGCTGGAGCCCGGAACTTGAGTCGTGGCTGGGAGAGGCTACCGAACACATGCTCGAAATGGCGGGGATAAGCGAGGGCATGCGCGTGCTCGACGTGGCCGCCGGAGCGGGGGGACAAACGCAGAAGGCAGGCCGCCGAGTCGGCCCAAAAGGCGCGGTGCTAGCGACTGACATCTCGTCGAACATTCTTGAGTTGGCCGCTCAGGAAGCTCGGGCGGCCGGACTCGCTAACGTAGCCACCCGCGTGATGGATGGCGAGAACCTTGAGATTGGGGATGAGTCATTCGATGCGATCATTTCGCGTGTCGGGCTGATCTACTTCCCCGACCAGCAACGCGCCCTACGTGAGAGCCGCCGCGTATTGCGGGATGGCGGATGGATGTCGGCGGTAGTCTATTCCACCCCCCAGAGGAACCCTTTCTTTTCTATCCCGGTATCGATCATCCGACGAATTGCGGGCTTATCCCCACCTGCGCCGGGTCTGCCCAGGCCCGTTCAGCCTGGGCGGAGACGGAGCGCTGGAGGAGGCTTACCGAAACGCCGGTTTCAGGGAGGTCAAGGTTCGCGCCGTGGATGCCGCGCTGCGTCTCCCCTCGGCGGCCGAGTGTGTCCGTTTCGAGCGCGAGTCCTTCGGCGCGTTGCACGCGATGCTCGCCGATGTCTCGCAAGCGGATCGCGAGCGGGCGTGGAGGGAAATTGAAGCCGAACTGCGGCAATTTGAAGGACGCGAGGGGTTCGTTGGCCCGTGCCAACTGCTCATCGGAGCAGCCCGCAAATAGGCCTCCTCCAGACTGCCTCCGCGCGCGCTCATTCAGGGGCAGAGAGCCATGCGGTGCTCTAGGGCAAGGAAGTGATGTAGCATGTCCCGCCGGTCGGCTGAGAAGGTGGGCTGGGGGGATTCAGATTGGGCGCGTTCGTGAAATCGAACATGGTTGAGATGTCGGGCTGGGCTGCATCTCTCTGGGTCAGGGGCTGGAGGCTGAAACGCTTTTCAATAAACTTCAGCACCGCAGTCGTATCTATGTTCTGATGGTCGACATAGTTCGGCCTCGCAAAAGGCGACACCACAAAGTTGGGCAGCCGGAACCCGGTCACATCGAAATCGCACATGTCCAATGCCCCGCCAGCGCTCGTGTTCCCCAGCGTACAGGTGTCGTTCGTGCCGAAAATGGGCTTGATCCCGTCAGGCGAGACCGTTGCTACGGGCGGAACGTGATCAAACAGGCCGCCGGCTTCGTCGAACGTGAGAAAAAACACCGAATCTTTCCAGGCGCTGCTAGCCATCAGCGCATCAATGATTGACTTTACGTAGGCGGCGCCCGCTTGTACGTCCCCACCCGGTCCGGGATGTTCATCCAGCCGGTTCTCAGAATCGCGATCGATGAAGCCGACTTGCGGCAGAGTCCCGTTTTTCAGATCAGTGAAGTATTGATCCATGGGGACGATGTTCGTCGTCACGTATTTGGCAAAAGCGGGGAATGCCTTCAGACTGCTGCCATTCGGATAACTCGGAACGTAATTCTTCCAGCTGATTCCCGCAGCCTCCAGTTGGTCGAAAATAGTGTCTGCCGTGAGCTGCGCAGTCGGTTTGTCGATCACGCCTTGCGAGGTCGCCGCCACGGCGTACATCCGATTCGCCGGAGTATTCGTCATCACTGGCGAAAACCAGCGGTCCGACATCGCGAATTGGGTGGCCATGAAGTAGTAGTAGGGCAGGTCCTGGTCGGTGTAATAGCCCATCACCCGTTTACCATTGATGTCGAATCCGCCACTGGCCCGCGAATCCCCTCCTGCCGCATTGGCAAAGCCATCCATAGCGGGTGTTGCCGAGGTGTGATCGGAATGATTCCATGCATTATGGCCTTCGTTCCAATAGGCGCTCAAGTCCTCAATGCACATGGAACTCAGATGAAAAGGCGTGAACGAAACACTGTGATCGTAGCTGAGTTGGGACGCGGTCGGCGGCGTGACGTCCACATCTGCCCCGAGCCCATTGCTCTGCCGATAGGCGTTGAGGCTCCCGAAGTATTGGTCGAAGGAGCGGTTTTCCTGCAGCATGTAAATGATGTGATTCACCTTTCCCAAGTCGGGGGGCGGAGGCGGCGTAGAGTTGGTCAACCCGGCGCATCCCGTCAGGTGGAGCACAGCTACGAGCAGAACCACCAGGGCTAATTTGGGCATGAGGCGTTTCGATGGGCGGAGCAAGCCCAGAGTTGCCTTTTCACCCTCCGAACCGGATCTCCCGGCCCCCGGTCCCACGCCCGCCCTGATTCAGAGCGTCCATCTGCAGAACTGCCCAGCTTTGGCAGGGCTTCGAACGCGGCGTGCCTATCCCCCCTGACCTACATCTGGCACGACGGAAAAGATCTTGACATGGAACTTATATTACAGTAATTTCTGTATTTACAGAAATTACTTATGCCACTGACATCAGTCGAACAGAAGTTCATCCTGCACTGGGGAGAGATGGGGACGCGGTGGGGAATCAACCGCACCGTCGCCCAGGTGCACGCGCTGCTGTTTCTTTCGGCCAAGCCCTTGCATGCGGAGGAGATCGCAAACACCCTGTCGGTGGCGCGCTCGAACGTCAGCACCAGCTTGCGGGAATTGCAGGGGTGGGGCGTGGTGCGCGTAATTCACGTGCTTGGCGATAGGCGAGATCATTTCGAGTCGCTCAAAGACGTCTGGGAAATGTTCCGCATCGTTTGCCAGGAGCGCAAGCGGAGGGAGTTAGATCCCACGCTGCATATGGTGCATGAGTGTGTGGACTCCTTGAAGGGCGCGGGCGCAAGCAGCGCTTACACTCGCGAGCGGCTTGAAGAGATGCTCGAGTTTCTGACCATCAGCTCTTCCCTGTTCGACGAAGTCGTACGCCTTCCGCCTTCGACGCTGAAAGGTATGGCGAAATTGCGGGGAAAGCTGAAGACCATTTTCGGGGTGGGAACAAAGTCGTAATCCTCCCACCGTTCACGAGCCATGGAGGAGAGCAGCCTCCCGCTGCAGGGGGCCAAGGACGGGAATCATGATTTCGCTGACATCGGAGGTAACCGACAGTAAGGGATGGCACGCGCGAGCATGGCTGTTCTATGACGCCGAGTGCGACTTCTGTACCCGGATCGCAAAGATCGTTGCCAAAGGCATGCGCCGCCACCAACTGGGAGTGGCTCCTCTTCAAGACCCGCGAGTCATGAGTTTGCTTGGGGTACCGGCGGATAAAATCCTCTTGGCCGTCCGCTATCTCGCACCAGACGGCAGGCAACACTCCGGAGCGGACGCCCTGGTCGCGCTGGCAGACGAGTTCTGGTGGGCGCGCCCCGTAGTCTGGTGTGCCCGTATTCCCGGGTTCATGCGGACCCTGCATTCAGCCTACGGTTGGGTGGCGCGTCATCGCCAGTGCTCCGCCGAACTATGCACACGCCGGTCGATCACGCAGATCTAGGGGGTCGGGAGGACAGCCATATGAAGGTCACGTTGGGAGACTTGTGGCGTCCGGGCGGAACCGTGGACCGTGGTGCCTACGCCCTAGTTGGATTGGTCGGCTTCGCCCTGAAACATAATCTGGATCGCCTCATCGCAACAGCGGGCTTCGATCGCGACTGGACGCTCTTCAATTATTGGGAACCATTGCAGCAGGTGGGACGAATCACCTCGTTGCACGGAGACGAAGTCAAGTTTCTCGGCACCCTGGTAGCAACCGCATTGCCGTTCATCTGGGTCGGGGTAACCATGACCCTGAAGCGCCTGGGGAGCATTGGAGCGCCCCTCGGGCTCGTCATTCTCTTCTTTGTCCCCTTCGGCAATCTCATATTTTTTCTTGTCTTGTCGCTCACACCGGCGCGGAGGAGTTCGGTCTATGAGGGAGACGCGCGACCTACCGAATCAGCCCTCCTGCGATTCGTCCCCAATCACGCTCTCGGCAGCGCCTCGGTGGCCACCTTGGTGACGGTTGTTCTAGGACTTGGCACGACGTTGCTCGCCACCCAGCTATTGCACAACTACGGGTGGGGCCTGTTTCTGGCGCTGCCATTCGCCTTGGGACTAGCATCGGCAGTGATTCACGGCATTCGGCAGCCTCGGAGTCTTCGCTCCTGCATCGCGGTGGCGTCCATGTCAGTGGGAGTGCTCGGCGCTACGCTGTTGGCGTTTGCCATCGAGGGAGTGATCTGTCTTGTGATGGCCCTCCCGCTTGCCCTCCTGCTCTCGAGCGCCGGGGGTATTTGCGGATACTATGTCCAACATCGGCCCAAGCAGCAAAACAGCACCCCCGCCTACCTCGCTGTGCTGCTCGTGCCTAACACCCAGTGTGCAGTGGATCGAGCACCTGCTGACACCAAGGCCTCCGGTCTTCGTTGTGCGCTCTTCGGTAGAGATCAAGGCGTCGCCTAAAGACGTTTGGAAGCAGGTAGTCGCATTCAGCCAGATTGAGCCTCCGCATGAGTTGTTGTTCCGCGAGGGGGTTGCCTATCCGATTCGCGCCGAGATTGTGGGCAAAGGCGCCGGCGCTGAGCGTCACTGCGTCTTTTCTACTGGAGTATTCGTCGAACCTGTTCAGATCTGGGACGAGCCACGGCGACTGAAATTCTCTGTGACTGAAAACCCTCCTCCCATGGAAGAGTGGACCCCGTATCACCACATCGAACCGCCTCACCTGCACGGGTTCCTCAAATCCGAAGGCGGTGAATTTTTGTTAACGTCATTGCCGAATGGCAACACCCGCTTGGTGGGAACGACATGGTATCAGCACGGACTTTGGCCAGCCGCCTATTGGCGGCTGTAGACCGATGAAATCATTCACCGCATCCATATGCGAGTGCTCACGCACATTCAAGAGGAAACAGAAAGGGCGGGCCCTTCCCATTAATTCCCAGCACCGCCGGCACTAGAACTGCAGCAGCACTACTCCCGCCGCCACCAGCGTAGCCGCCGCCCAACGCCGCGTGCGTACGTCTTCGCCGAGGACATATTTCGCCAGAAGCGTTTCGAGGAGATAGCTTGCCGCCGTCGCCGGAACCGCAAAACTCACATTGGCAATCGAGAGCAAGGACAGAAGCGCAAAGAACGACACGGCCATGGCGGCAATGCCGGCGATGACATAGGGATTGACCACGGCCCGCCGGACCATCCAGGCTAGCGTTTGCGGACGCAGGTCCTGCACCTCGCCCTGCCGTTTCATCCCGGCAGTATTCAGGACGTCTCCGAGGGTGTTGCAAATCGCAATGATGGCGACCAGTAGCCATTTCATATCAGGTGCTCCGGCGGACCTTTGGTGGTCCGGGTGGGTGTTTCTTCAGCGAGAACGACGCCCCCGGTGATCAGCACAATCCCCAGCCATCTCAACCATGAGATGTGCTCGTGGAGTAGGATTTTTCCGAAGAGGGCCACCAGAACATACGCGCTGGCGGTCACCGGCAGAACAAAGCTCAGATCAGCACGACTGAGCAGAGCCAAGTCGCAAAGCATCCAGATTGCGAGAATGCAGATACCCGCAGCCGTCCAGGGATTGGTAAATGCCTTGAGGTAGTCGAAGGGCGAAGCGGAAACGATTCGCCCGACCTGCTGCATGCCGTGGCTGAGGGACACGTTGCCTAGCACGTTGCTAACGACAACGAGGAGCACAAGCAACTGGGTTTTGCGATTGCCGTTGGCGTTCATCCCTGGGGCGGCGACGAGCCGCCTAGACACACTAACAGCTGGTGAAGGATTGGTTCATGAGTCACCGACGCTTTCCCCAACGCAATTCGAGTTTTGATGAGCGCAATCGTTCTTCCCTGAGTCAGCAATTCTAGGCTGCCATGGCGCTTGAGCACTGCGGGTGAGGACACGCGCAGCGGTCGTTGCGTCCGCTGCCGACAGCGGCATCGGAGCAGGCTTGGCTGCAATATTTTTCTCCGGCAGACACCAGGCAGCTACAGTTTTCGTGGGCACAGCGTTGCTCGTTGGCATTCGGCATGACGGGACTCCCTAAGTCGGACTTGGTTCCAAACCTTCGATGCCAATCATCCAGGACGCGCCGTTCGCAGAAGCTGACTCAAGTGGTCCTTTCAGGGACCGCTTCGCCGATGCCAGGTCCTCTGGAGGAAGAAAGAGATCTAGCGTCTGCTATTCCGGAAGTAACCACTCTGTGTCCCTTCGACGTTGACCCTGAAAACTGAGGGGAGTACGATCATAAAATCCGCAGGGCGAAATTGGCGGTAAGTTATAGACGGAAATGAAGATCAACAGGCTCTCGCTGGTCGCAATTTCGCTCGCAGTGCTGGCAGCTTCAGCCTGTTCCGGTAAGAAGCCAGCGGCTTCTTTACCGGCCGCTCAGAAGACTCCGCCCCCTCCGATCCAGGCTGCAAGCAAGCCTGCGGCTCATTCGAGCGTGGCCGTTGCCAAGGATCCGGCGCCTGAGGCAAAGCTCGAAGCTCCTCACCCAGCCCAAACGCAGGCCAAGCCTGCTCAGCCTGCTGATCCAGTCGCAGATGTGATCGCCCAGGTGGAAAAGCTATATCAGGCTGGGCAGCAGGAATATGCGAACGCGCACAACGAACGGGCCAAGCAACACTTTACCGAAGCGTTCAACCTGTTGCAGGGGAGTCCCGCGAACGTTCGTGCGGACCAGCGCTTTCAACGCGAGATGGATCGGGTGCTCGAGGGTATGAACAACCTCGAATTAGCCGCCCAGGCCGAGGCTCCTGCTGCGGAGCAGAAATCCGAGCCGGCACCCATCGATGAGGCAAACGAGGTCTCCAATTATCCGGTTGACCCCAACGTAAAGGCCAAGGCTGCGGCTGAGATCAAAGCCACCCATTCCGATCTGCCGCTAATGCTCACCGACCAGGTTGCCAGTTATATCAACTACTTTTCAAACCGCGGGCGCGGGACGCTGGAGCATGCTCTCCAGCGCAGCGGACGCTACCGCGAGATGATCGAGCGCACCCTGAAGGAAGAGGGCGTTCCGCAAGACCTCATCTACCTCGCGCAAGCCGAGTCCGGGTTTCATCCTTACGCCGTCTCGCGAGCGGGCGCGCGCGGGATCTGGCAATTTATGGGAAGCCGCGCTCGCGCGTACGACCTGCACCACGACCCCTGGGTTGACGAGCGCCAGGATCCGGAGAAATCTACCCGCGCCGCGGCTCGTCATCTGAAGGACCTGTACAACCAGTTCGGTGACTGGTACTTGGCGATGGCGGCTTATAACTCGGGCCCCGGCACGGTACAGAATGCGGTCAAACGCACCGGTTACGCGGATTTCTGGGAATTGTACAAGCGCAATGTGCTGCCGAAGGAGACTCGCAACTACGTTCCCATCATCGTGGCCGTCACCATCATGGCCAAGAACCCGGAACAGTACGAGCTTGAGTCCATCGTGCGAGATCAGGAGATTGTTTACGACACCGTGAAGATCAACTATCCCGTAGATCTGCGTCTTGTGGCGGAAGCGGTAGACACTAGCGTCGATGAACTCCAGGACCTGAATCCCAGCCTATTGCGCATGCTGACTCCCAAGGGGCGTTATGAGCTGCACTTGCCAGTGGGAACTTCGGAGAAGTTTCAGACTGCAATGGCATCCATCCCACCAGACATGCGGGCGTGGTGGCGTCTGCACCAGGTTGGAAGCGGCGACACGCTCATGTCGGTCGCCAGGCACTACCACACGACACCCCGCGCCATTGCAGAAGCCAATCAGATTGACCTCGGGTCAGATCTCGTGGCTGGCGCCAAACTGGTCGTGCCCATTGCTCCCGGACGACATGGGGCCGGGGAAGGACAGACCTATGCAAAGCGCCTGACTGTCTATCGGGTGCGCAAAGGCGATACCCTCGAGAGGGTTGCCGATAACTTGGGCATTCCACCGACAGTGATCCGCCGCTGGAACCGGTTAAAGGGCGACAGCCTTGCCGGGCACAAGGTGCTCTATATTCACCTGCCGATCAGCCCTGGTGCTGCCTCGTCCGGATCGCTCGCCAGCAAATCGAAACAGAGCAGCCATTTAGCGAAGGAGAGCACCTCAATCCCGAATACCCCTGTCTCGGGCGAGGAAAAACCAGCCGCCGCGAAGACCTCGAGCCGTCGCCATACCGTCCGTCGCGGTGAGACTCTGTATTCCATCGCGAACAGCTACAACACCACCGTAAAGGCCATCCAGCAAACGAATGCCAATGTCGCGACCCTGCGTCCTGGGATGGTTTTGATAATCCCGCCCCAGTAACGGCCAAATTGCAGCAGAACTTTCCTTCCTTGGGCTAACCCCGCTCAGGACATCCGCTTACTCTTGTTCTTCCCTGCCGGTGAATGGAGCGGTTCAAAGAAGCTGTGCGGCTTGCATATTTCCCAGCAAGCCATCCCGCGGCAAAGGCTCTCAAACACTGCTTGCACAAATCAAAACAAGTTGCCACTCCGCTCTTTACCCGTTATAATCCGGCGCCGTCGCAGTTTTGTCTTTTTAACTCTCTCGCGACCTGGGCCGCCCGTGACGGCTTCTCATGTCGCAAAAAGCGGCGCCAAGGCGCCCAGATTTCGAGGAGGACAGAATGATGTTCGAGGAAACCCTCTACCTGCGTGACGATGAAGCCGACGAGTTCGGTGACTCCGGCGCTTACGGCGACACGCTCGAGGAAGATTACGAGGAAGAAGAAGAGGAAGAAGAAAGCGAACTTCCATCTGTAATGGAAGAAGAGCCAGAGCCAGCATCGGAACCCGAACCCGCCGCTCCCGCTCCTGCGGGTGGTGGCGGAGGTGGAGGCGCTCCAGCCCGCAAACCGCCCAAGAAAAAAGCGGCCAAGAAGCCGGCGAAAAAAGCACCCAAGAAGGCAGTCAAGAAGAAGGCCAAGAAGCCTGCCAAGAAAGCGAAAAAAGCACCCAAAAAGGCAGCCAAGAAGAAGGCCAAGAAGCCTGCCAAGAAAGCCGCCAGAAAGTCCGCCAAAAAGAAGGGTGGCCGCCGTCGTTAGTGAAGCTTTTTAGAGGGGAAGCCGCAGCCGTGAAGCTGCGGCTTTTTCCTTTCAGGCATCAAGGATCGGTCCCCTGGAACGTGCACTCGCGAATGGGGACAGGCAACCGGCGGACGCCTCAAGCCGCTTCTGCTACCATTCCCCAACCTGGCTCATCTGATCCTGCAATGCATGTCTTCGCAATCATTGTCGGCGCGTTGATTATGTTCGGCGTCCTGCTCGACGCATTTGAAACCATCGTACTTCCCCGCCGTGTGCGCCGCGCACATTTCCGAATCACCTCCTGGTTCTACCGTTTCACCTGGGTTCCGGTCGCGCGATTGGCCAGTCACATTCAGTCCCAGACTCGCCGCGAAACTCTGCTCGGCTACTTTGGCCCGCTCTCGATGATTGCTCTCCTGGGACTATGGGCATGCGGCCTGATCCTGGGTTTCGCCTTGGTCCAGTTTGGTGCCGGCGAGCACGTCTCAGGATCCACCGTGCCTATCAACTTTTCCACCATCCTCTACCAGAGCGGCCAAACCTTTTTTACGCTCGGTTACGGCGACATAACTCCCGCCAACGCATTTTCACGTTTCGTGGCCATCGGAGAAGCCGGGATGGGCTTTGCATTTCTCGGGGTGGTCATCGGATACCTGCCCACGATCTATTCCGCGTTCTCGCGCCGTGAAATTGAAATCTCCTTGCTCGATGCGCGGGCTGGATCCCCGCCCAGTGCCGCCGAATTGCTCACTCGGGCAGTGAACAGCTCCGACCAGGGGACGCTCGATCGGCTTTTCCAATCTTGGGAGCGCTGGGCTGCCGAGGTTCTAGAAAGCCATCTCTCCTATCCGGTGTTGAGTTATTTTCGTTCGCAGCACAGCAATCAATCCTGGCTGGGTGCGCTCACCGTGATTCTCGATGCCACATCGCTCATCATCACCGGGATCGAGGGCATGAGAAATGAGCAGGCACTGCGCACCTTCAAGATGGCGCGGCATGCAGTGGTCGATCTCGCCCAGGTTGTGAATGCGGACTATGATCCCAGTTTGCCGGACCGGCTTGCAGCTTCCGAACTCGCCGAAATCCGCAAACAGCTGGCAAGCAAAGGTCTCAAGCTTCATGAAGGCCCGGAGGTTGATCAAAAGCTCGTGCAGCTTCGCATGCTTTACGAGCCCTACGCGCAGGCCATCGCCCGCAATCTCTTCATTGGGCTTCCCCCCTGGATCCGGCACGATCAGATCAAAGACAACTGGCGCAGCGGTCCCTGGGACCGCATCATACAGGCGCAGGCTCTAGGCCGACTTTCTCAGCCCCACGGCGGCGTGGATGAACACTTCTGAAGCGTGGAACATGAACCATCAGAAGCTAAAGAGCCCTAGGCCCGTTCTTGCGCTTCCATGAAGGGACAGCGATCTTTGGTCCGAGTCTGATACTGCTCGAGCACGAGGCTGATCACGATCGCGGCCAGCCCCATCGCCACCAGGACATGCCAAATCCAGCTCGCGAGGATCAAGAGCATGCCACCCATAAACCAGAGTATTGAAAATCCGCGCCATCTCTCCGTCTTTGAAGCTTTGTCCGGATGCGATCGTTGAATTGCTGGCAAAGCCAAGGGTCTCCTCTGAAAAACGCTCTCCGCACCCCATTGTCATAATTTTCATTGCGACCGGGAATAGGCAAGCTTGGTGCAACAAGCGGTTGCGTTGTGAATCCGGAGGATTGCCCACGATTTTCACGGTTCACAGAGATCGGGTTGGGCAACCATACCGAGTACTGTGTCGAATCGAGACAAATCCATCCCGGGGGGCCTCAAGTTCTGATAACATTCCTCGCATTGGGGCTTCGTGGAGGACTCTATGTCCCAGTTCACCCGCCGTGAATTCTTGAAGACCGGGCTTGCCGCCGGAACTCTTGCCGTCAGCGGAAGTCTTCCGCTCATTGCTCAGCACCAGACCGCCAGCGATTACGTAACCCTGGGACGATCCGGGATCAAGGTGACGCGCCTGGCGTTCGGTACTGGCAGCTTCAGCGGCGCGGTACAGCGCTCGCTTGGGCAGGAGGGATTCACGCGGCTGGTGCGCTATGCCTACGATCACGGCATCCGCTTTTTCGAGACGGCCGAGTCTTATGGCGAGATGCACAAGATGCTGGGAGTCGCGCTCAAAGGCATTCCTCGCGACAGCTACCAACTGATGTCCAAGGTGACCACCTTTCATGAGGGCGTGAACCCGCAAGAGAAGTTCGATGAATTGCGTAAACTTGCGAACACCGAATACTTCGACATCATGCTGCTGCACTGGCAACACACCGGCACCTGGCCGAGCGACACCGCCCGTTGGCAGGACGCGATCGAGGACGCGGAATCGAAGAAGATCATCGTGAGCCGGGGCGCATCGGTGCACGGCTTGCCTGCTCTGCGCAGAGTCCCGGGAAATAAGTGGCTCGACATCGCCATGATCCGCGTCAACCACAAGGGCAAAAGTATGGACGCGGAAGACTACGCAACCCAGGGGCTAGGGAATGTTCCCGAGGTTGTCGATCACGTGAAGGCAGTGCGGAAAGAAGGCATGGGCGTCATCTCCATGAAGCTCATCGGCGAAGGCACGTTCGAACGTGAGGACCGCCAGAAAGCGATGCGGTTTGCATTCCGCAATGCTGGTGTTGATTGCGTTACGGTTGGCTATAAAAGCACGGGCGAGATCGACGAGGCCATTGAGAACGTCAATTTAGCCTTGGCGTAGAACTCCACAGTAGAACTCCACAAACGACGGCCTGCGCTCCTGGCGCAAGAAACAAAAGCCTCACACGCCACCTTGAACGAGGAAGACCTCGGCGGGCGAGCCCCTGGCTAAAACCATTCCAGCTTCGAGCCTTGCCCGCGCTCGCCGAAGAACGAGCTCACGGCTACCAGTTCACCTTCATGCCGAATTGGAATTGACGCGGATCGTAGGCCGCCGTCGGCTGCCCGGCATTGGTGAACAGAGGGCTGACGGCGGCAACGTTGTACTTGTTCGCCAAGTTAAACATGTCCACGATCAACTCCAGATTAGCCCGCTCGCGGATTGCTATGCGCTTGGAAACGCGCAGGTCGTTGAACACCGTCCAGGGCGTCAGGCCCGTATTGCGGCCGAGATTGCCATCGAGCTCGAGCAGGGTTGGAGTCGCACCGGTCGCGAAAAATGCCGGCACGAATTGTGCAATACAGGGCTCCTGCAGTACGCCCGTGGGGGAAAACCTGGAGTGAACGATCTGTCCACAAGCCGGGTTGGTCGTGGTGTTTGGCCGGCCCGTGAGCGATGACAGCTGCAGATTATCTCCGTTGCCGGTGATGATGTTGAACGGACGTCCGGAGCCGAATTCGATCAATGGGGCGAAGGTCCAGTCGCTGAAGAATGCGCGAGTGAACCCGCTGTTGCCAACCCGCCCAGTCTGATAGACACCGCTAAAGACGAACCGGTGACGCTGATCAAAGAGCGAAGTCGAGCGGTCTAGATGCGGGAAATAGCTATCCTGAGGCGTCAGCGTCGATTGCAGGTCGGTGGAGTCGTCAATTGCATGCGACCAAGTGTAAGAGGCCAGGAACTCGTAATGGTTGCTGAAGCGCTTGCGCAGATTGGCGGTGAGTCCGTGATAGACCGAGCTGCCGTTTGAGAAGTTACCGTCCATGTCGCCGAACGGGATGCAGTTATTAAATGAGCCGCTCAAAGGATCGCAGGCCGTATTGAAGCCCTGACTCTTAAGAGCCACCAGGGCCTGCTCGGCCTGGGCGACGCAGGCTACATCGCCTATCGCCAGCAGCCCTCCGGCAATCGAAGGATTCAGGCCGCTCGGGCGGAAAAAGTTCATGAGCGACGAACTTACCCACGGCCCAGCGGGCCCGCTGCCGCAGTGAGTGGTTCCGCTTCCCACCGTGAATGGGCTGGAAACGTTCTGTCCGGCCGCGAGAGCTGCAAAAAAGTTGCTGACCATGAGATCGCCGCGAATGGTGTTGGCGTTGATCGGGCGGTTTAGATGTCGTCCGCCATTGAAGTTGTAGGCAAGGCTGAGCGCATATCCACTGCCCAGGTCACGCTCGACAGAAAGATTCACTTGCTGGGAATAGGAGTAGACGAAGTTCTTGCCCTGGGGATACCCGAATGGTTGGAAGCCGAGTGGCAGAAAAGTGGAAGGGTCCAGGTAATTCTGGTGGAGAAAGACCGAACTGGAACTCACGCCACAGCCGGTTCCGGCTGTAGCGCAGGAAAACCTCTGCTGGTTGGGCGAATATTCTAACCCGGCGAGCGTGTTCGGATTGGTTGAGGGGGCACAGCCGAAGCCCGGCGTGTTTAGGGGCAACCCTTGAAAAATCGGGATGGCATTGAGATTCCCGGGCTGTCCGTCGCCGCCGCAGGGACCCGTGCCACCGAAGGCCAGCTGTCCGCTGGTCGAGCCGTCGGAAGCGTCGCCCAGGAAGTACAGCCCGAGCAGCGGGTGATCGTAAAAAATCCCGTACGAGCTGCGAATGACCGTCTTTCCGTTTCCGTACGGGTCCCAAGCCAGGCCGACTCGCGGCTGGATATTGTTTTTGTCGGTCTGAATTCCCTTCTGAAGGCCGAGATAGTTGTACCCGGTTGAGGCGAGTCCCGTGGGCGCTTTAAAGCTTGGCGGAATCTCTAGATCATAGCGAAGGCCGTAGTTCAACGTGACTCGTCGATTGGGACGCCAGGAATCCTGCCAATAGAAACCGATGGGAATGTTTGTAAATGAGTCGCTGGGCGTGCCCAGACCCTGTACATACGAGCCTGGAATTCCGGCTCCGTACGCCTGAACCGGCGATAGGTCCTGGAAACAGTTGTTGTTCGGATTGGGACAGAGGGAAGGATCGAATCCCAGGTTCGCAGCCTTGACCGACCCGAAGTCGTATACGCCGCCGTAGTTCACGGTGAACAAGGCCTTGAGCGGAATGTAGTTGAAATCGGTTCCAAACTTGGTGTTGTGAGAGCCGACATTCCAAGAAAAGTTATCGCTGAATTGAAAGCGCCGCTCAGTACGCTGGATGTACGAGTAAGGTTCGCGTCCGAAGTAGGCAAATCCAGTGATATTGACCGCCGGAGTCGAGCCCGCGGGAATGGCGGTGTTGTAAAAGTACGAGAGACCGCGCCTGGCGTACTGAAAACGGAAATCGTTCACCTTGTTGTTGCCGATAATTGCGGTTTCCTGGGCAACGATGGCAAAGTCACGGTATGTCTGTTCCGAGGTGCGCGAGTAGGCATTTTGTCCGAACGGCTGGACCTCTCCACTGACTTCAATTCCGTTAATCGTACTGGGGCTGACGTTACCGCGTAACATCAGCCGGTTGCTGTTATTGAGGGTGTGGTCAAGTCGCAGAGAGTAGAGACTCGTGCCTTCGAAAACTGGGAAGTTGCCGATCTGAGAGGATAACGTTTGATAGGACGTCGGCACCGGAGCGCAGGGCCCAGGAGGCGTGCAAGAGGTCGGGAACCCGTTCCAGGAGGAGAGAGCACCACCACTGATTCCCTGAACCAGGGCGGTTGGCCAAGTTCCGTCGATCGCCTGTCCCGAGGAGGCTCCGGCCAAAACCGCGTAGTTGAAGAACGATGCTGTGAATGGACACACTGTCGCAAGAGGAATCGGGCAACTCTGAACCTTGCCAAGATTCTGTGAATCCGTAAAGAATCCGATCTGCTGTTGGGTAAGCCGCAGAACCCCAAATGGCATGCCAATTTGGCCGGTGTCAAACGGAGTCAGATCGAAGCCGTTTGCGCCGATGCTCGAAAAGCCGGTCTCGTGCCGGCGCGTCACCTCATAGGAGAAATAGTAAAAGGTCTTGTCTTTCTTTATGGCCCCGCCGAAGGCCGCACCCGCCTGGACGCGTGTGTAAGCGGGGTCCTGTTCCGTGCTGAACGGGTTCACGGCCTGGAAAGCGCGATTGCGGAGAAATCCGAAGACGTCGCCGTGAAAGCCGTTTCCGCCGGAGCGAGTCACGATGTTCACCACACCACCGGCAGCGCGGCCATATTCGGGCGAGTAACTGTTGGTGATGATCTGGAACTCCTGCACGGCTTCCTGCGACACCGTAGAGCGCACACCGTTGATGGAGTTGTCGGTGGCGTCGGCCCCGTCCACGTTTACCAGGTTCGAACGCGCACGCTGGCCGCTCATATTCAGACCGGAAGTGGGGGCGGCACCCGTATTGGGCGCGGCATCGCGCAGCACCTGCGAATCCGTCAAAGTGAAGTTGATGTAGTTGCGTCCATTGATGGGAAGATTGTCGATGCGCTTTTCATCCACCAGATCGGTGGTGGAACTGCGAGTCGTCTCGATCAACGCCGCTGCCGAACTCACGGTAACGGTTTCCTTGGTTCCCTGAATGGCGAGAGTGATGGGCAGATTGGCCGAGCCCCCGACGGTGACGACAACATCCTGCAACGCGGCTGTGGCAAAACCTGCGGCGTTGACGACGATGCTGTAAGAGGAGGGCGGCAATGCGACGAGATCATACTCGCCACTGGCACCCGGGGAAGCAGCACGCTCGACTCCCTTTGCCTGATCCCGCGCCACAACCGTGGCATTCGCGACAGCCTGCCCCTGGGGGTCGGTGACTTTCACGTGCAGATCGCCGGTGGCGACACCCTGGGCTATGACCAGCGAAGGAAGCAGGAGAGCGATGATCATAACCAGGCTGAGTCTCTGAATTTGCATATAGCTTCTCCGTGCAAGGAGATATCCGAGCAAGAAAATAGGTTCATGCTCGGAGTTGGTGAAGCGTATTTTCAGGAAGCGAAGGATTCCGCAGGGTTTTACATCACTTTATAGTGGGAAAGCAAGCAAGAACGTTACGGCACTGTTTAGCTCCATGACACCGCGGTTGTCAGGAACGCACCACCCCGGAGTCAACCCCCTGGCGTGTCTTACGTGCCCAGGCCATGCGGGGCGTGTTGTGCGCGATTCCAAACTGGCCGCGGGCATCGAGCAAAATGATGCCGCCATGTCCGTTGAGACGCTCTTTGAGGTAGGTCATGGCCTCAGCGGCAACCCACTGCGGAAGGTTGCCCGAGGCGACGCGATCCGCCGCCCATTTTGCGAGCACCAGCTTCATAATTGGCTCTCCCCATCCGGTAGTGGAGGCAGCCGCGCTGGCGTTGTCGGCATAGCAGCCGCAACCGATCAGGGAGGAGTCTCCAAGTCGGCCGGGAGCTTTGTTGAGGGTACCTCCAGTGGAAGTTGCAGCAGCGATGTTGCCCTGGACGTCGAGAGCGACGGCACCCACGGTATCGTGGGAGATTGTGTGCGAGGAAAACAGATCCTGTTTGTGCGCGTCGGCGTTCGCCTGATATGCGCGCAGCCGCTCAACCTCGCGCGGAATGATGAGCTCTTCGTTTCTGCAAAGCGGGATACCGTGCTCCTGGGCAAAGCGCTCGGCTCCTTCGGCCACAAAGTAAACATGGGGGCTCTCGCTGAGCACTTTGCGGGCTGCGCGGATGGGATTGGCAATATGTTCGACGCACCCCACGCCGCCGGCCCGGAGACTAGCGCCATCCATGATCAGGGCGTCGAGTTGAACCCTGCCTTCACGATTGAGGAAACTGCCGCGACCGGCATCGAATGCCTCGTCGTCTTCCATGACCGACACGGCTTCTTCGACGGCGTCGACAGCTGAGCCTCCTTTCTCGAGCACACCCCATCCTGCGTTGACGGCGCTGTTCACGCCCTCCAAGTGCGCTTCGACGAGTTCGTCAGGAATGGCCCAGGCACCGCCGTGAATGAGGAGGACAGGATTGATCACGAACGCTCCGCGGAGACTCGTCAGTTTAGCACCGGGCGTTCCGGCGTCCTCGCTCCTCCTGGGCAGGAAAACTGATCTGCCCCCGGCGCTAAGCCCCGGTGACAGCTTTCTGCGGAGATGGCGAGGAGGGAGGTTGCAACCGGCTCATCATGGATGGGATGGTCACAAATTCGTAACCTTCGGCCTTGTAGAGCTGAAGCAGCGCCTCAACGGCTCTGACCGTGCAAGAACGGTCGGTGCCAAAAGCCCTATGGCCGCCGTCGTGGAGCAGAATCACGTCGCCTCCGCGAACCTGCCGGGTAACTTTCTTCTCAATGTATTCCGCGGAGGGAGCTTTCCAGTCAAATCCGGTCACGCTCCACATGATGGGCTCAAGACCCAGGCGCCGGGCGGTGCGCAAGACTCCGGGCCGGCGCGCCCCCCAGGGCGGGCGGAACAAATTTGAGTGTTCCCCGACTGCACAAGTGAGGGCATCGCGGCATTGCTCAAGTTCGGTGGCGACCTTCCCGAGTGGCTCCAAGCTCAAGTAAGGATGAGTGAAGGTATGATTGGCGACCACGTGTCCCCGATCCTTGACCTGCAGTGCGATGTCGGGACGTTGCCGCACGTAGCGGCCGATCATGAAAAAGGTTGCAGGAACGTTGTGCTTCGAAAGGACATCGAGCAGCCTGCAGGTGTCTGGGTCGTTTGGACCATCGTCGAAGGTGAGACCGATCTGCTTCGTTCCCTTCGGAAGAGAGCAGAATGCGCGTCCGAACCATTGACTTCTGGGGGCCATCGAATGGTACCCAGCAGCAACCGCGGCGGCAGCAACCGTCAGTGCGGAAAAGAACATGGTCAGATTCTAGAAGAAGCGGCCCGCGGGTGGCAGTCGAACCTCTAGCCGTTGCCTGTTAACTTCTTCCTCAATTGCGCGGGCTTGCCACTCGGGATATTCTCGAGAGTGATCTTCCTTCGCACTCACATTCATGGCTAAGCTTTTTGATCTTCCCCGCTACATCGCAGTCGAAGGTCCTATTCGAGTCGGCAAGAGCACGCTGGCGACCATTCTCGCTGACCGGCTGAATGCCCAACGGGTTACCGATCCCGAACAATTATCACTGCTGCGCGCGTTCTACGATGGCGAGCGCGGTGCCGCATTTCAGGCACAGTTTGCATTCATGATCCGGCGATTCGAACAGCTGCAAGCCCTTGATCTCGGCCCTCGTTCGCAGAAGGTGGTCATTTCCGATTTCATCTTCGAAAAGGACAAACTCTTCGCTTGCTTGAACCTCAGCGATCAGGAGCTCGAGACCTACAATCGCTACTACAACTACTTCCGCGAGCAGCTGCCTACACCTGACTTGGTGATTTACCTGCAAGCTACGCCCGAGGTGTTGAAGAAGCGGTTAAAAAAGAAGAATGCGCCGGGAGAAAAGGCGATCAGCGAGGACTACCTCGAAGAAGTGGTCAAAGCCTACGAGCATTTCTTCTTTCACTACACTTCGTCCGACCTGCTTATCGTGAACACCTCGGAGATCGACTTCGTAGAGCGCAACGAGGATCTGCAGGAATTGCTTCGCAAAGTCTCCGCGCCCATCAAGGGAACGCAATACTTCCTACCCCTCGGGAGCCAGGAAGCGGCAAGCGCGTAAAGCTTTTCAGCTCTCACGTCGCATCTCTTCCGAGGATCGATTTGCCGCCTTCCCCGGGGTGGTGGCGTGACATCGGGCGGGTTGCGGGGTGTCTCCCCATCTTCGAATTTCCGAGGAATCTCCATTCCTGGCGATCGCAAGAATCCCCTCGACTGGGATCAGGTCGAAGGCTAGAATGACCTGAGCGGGCACCAAACCGCTGCACAGGCTCTATCCGCCAGGTTGCGGAGGGGCACTGGAGGAAGTCGTGAGTCTCACTCCGATTGGCGCTCCGCGCCAGAAAATCACCGTTACATCTCTTCGCGACCGGAAGTTCCAGCACGAACCCATCACCTGCTTAACCGCCTACGATTACTCAAGCGCCCGCCTGGTCGATCAAGCCGGAATCGATATCGTGCTGGTGGGCGATTCCTTGGCCATGACCATGCTCGGGCACGAACATACGCTTTCGGTCACGGTGGACGAGATGCTGCACCACTTGAAGGCTGTGCGCCGCGGTGTTCAGAACGCCCTGCTCATGGCGGACATGCCCTATGGCTCCTACCACCTCAGTGCCAAGGAGGCGCGCCGCAACGCGACTCGCTTTGTGAAAGAAGGCGGAGCGGAGATCGTGAAGATCGAAGGTGGCGAAAAGCGTGTGCCGCTCATCCGCAAGATCATCGACGCCGAGATCCCGGTCGCAGGGCACATCGGACTCACGCCGCAGTCCCTGAACCGCATGGGCGGGTTCAAGGTGCAGGGGAAATCTCTTTCGGAGATCGAGCATCTCATGCGCGATGCCGTCGCTCTTGATGAGGCGGGGGTTTCTTGCTTGATTCTCGAAGGCATTCCGCGCGAAGTTGCAGATATGATCACCAACGAGGTAAGCACTCCAACCATTGGCATCGGCGCTGGCCCCCATTGCGATGGACAGGTTTTGGTGTTTCACGACATTCTCAACCTGACCTTTGGGCCGTCGCCAAAATTTGTTCGGCGCTACGGCGACGCGGCTGCCGAAATTACGCACGCCGTCCAGGGATTTCGGGCCGATGTGATTTCGCGGCGGTATCCGAACGACCAGGAGTCCTATCACCTGTCGACGGATACCAAACAAGCTCTGGATATGTTGCTGGAGCGCAAGCGCGCGATGCGGACGCGGCAGATCAAAGCAATTGACTAGCCTGAATTTCAGGTCAGCTTTTCTTTCGACCTTTTTGCATCGGGACTTCGGTGCTCGGGCGGGCGAAGACGCAGGATGACAAACCGAGCTTCCTACTTCAGGCCAAGCGCTTGCAGCGTCACCCCATCCGGAGTATTTGGCCCCTGGCTGGGGCCGTTCACCACCCCGAACCCTTCACCATTGCCGCGAGCTCCGTAATCCCACATGTTCCATCCGATGCCATAGTGTTCGAGTGTGGTGCGAACGTCATGCAGCCAGCGAGCCCGATCTTGTGGATCGGAGTAGCGACGAAAGACCCCAAACTCGTTACAAGTGAGCGGAACGTTCCAGCGCCTCGCCCATTCGGCTGCCTGGCCGATCTCGACCGCGATGCGGTTCGCGTTCCACTGGTCCAGACCGTAGCGCAGTACGGTTAGGCGGTTCAAGGGATCGGGTTGCTCACCAGCCACCTTCCCTACGTTGCTCATTTCCGCCGGGTAGGCCAACTTGGTTTCGAAGTGCCAGTAGTTCTCTCCCCAAGTGGCTCCCTGATGCGTGAAGGTATGGGGATCGTAGTAGTGGAAGTTGTAAATCACATTGGGGTCGGAAAGCGGCGTCATCGCCAACAAATTGTCGACGTTTGACCAGTTGGCTCCTCCGGCGATGATGGTGTGGTGTGGCGCGCCGTCACGAATGGCGGCAGCGAGTTTGGCCTGCACCCCGGCCCAGCGATAACGATCGCGGAATTCGGGTTCATTTAAGACCTCGAAATACACCATCTCGGGATCATAGCTTGAGTAGTGACGCGCCAGCGCACGCCAGAAATCGGAGAACTGCTCTACTTGGTCGTCGCGCTGGACGAGTTTTGCTTTGAAATCGCTGTCCGGATGCATGTCGAGAATCACGGCCAGCCGGTGATCCAGAATCATCTTCACGGCCAAATCAAGATAGCCGAGATATTCGCGAGGAATCTGGTCGGCCATGTTGTGGTGCATCATGGGCTCGGGATTAATGCTTAGGCGCACGTGATCGAAGCCCATGGATTGGATCAGGGCGATGTCTTCGGCGGTGATCCAGCCGACCAGGTGTTCCTTCGTGTAGCCTTTCGGATCGTACACTTGTGCAAACCATTCGCTGAGATTGATCCCGCGCCGCAGATGTTTTGCGCGCTGGGTCGCGAGAGACGAATTGGATTGGCCAGCAGCTGGGATGGAAACCAGGAGAACGAACAGAATAAAATTTCGCATGTAGGCCTCGAGAACCGAAGATGGACCAAGTATGGTACCGCGTCAGCGTTTTCAGTTTGGGGAAAACTTGGAGTTCACCGAATGACGTGCCCATTCTACTTTTCGAGCAGATTTCCCAGCGGGCCTAGATCCAGATTCAAATCGGCTGGGGTCAAGCCAAAGTGGTCCGCAAGTTCGTGGATCTTGCTCTCAAGCTTCATGAGAGCCTCTCCCATCTCCTCGACCTGCTGGTCGGTCAGCGAGCCGCCTTGCATTCGCCGAATTGCCTGGCGTTCGAGCAATTGCCGCAAGAGCTCAATCAAACCCAGCACCAGTTTGGCTAGTCCCTGTTCAATGTTCTCTGGCGAGCAATCAATGCGGGATCCAGTGCCGGGTGTGGCATCCTGGACATTCACGCCATTCGCGAGCTGGGGATCGGATTCTGGCATCGAATTCAGTCGTGTTGCCTAAGTTCGAGAAATGCGGTTACTGGCCAGGGGCCGCTGATGCGAATACTCAGACCTGCCGGGACCGCGAACCGCTGAAGATTCCTATTGAACGCCTCGACCGAATCCCGATCAAGCAGGGCAAAAATCTTGAGCCCGTGCTGGGCCGGTCTGGTTCGCCAATCTCTGGGTACGGAATCGGCATAAGTGTAAAGCTGGTTTGCGATCCGATCGAGTTCTTCCGATCGTTTCCGGCGGTCGCGCAAGTATTCCGCTCCGGAAGCTTGGCCGCTCGCCCGAGCAGAATCCGAATAGGCGATCGAGATATCCATCTGCACCGAGCTGCGGAACTTCTGCAGCTGAGCCATATATTCAGGGACGTTGGCGCGCATATGCGTAGCAAGTTCCTGCGCCTCCTGCATCAGGGTCGGGAAGCGAAACGGGATAATCGCCCGCGATTCGAAGACGCGATGCAAGACCTGATGAAACTGGCGAGCGGACTGCTTGAGTGGCGCACCTGTCCAACCTTCTGCCCATGCGTCGGGAGAGAAAAGCACGGCAAGCTCCCCGTGTTCAACCGACAGGACGGGAAGATCAGCAACTCCAGAGCCAAGGTTTGGCAGCTCAGTTCTTTCCGTAACGCAGTACAGGAGGATCGACATGGTCAGGGGGTTTTTTCGGGAACACCGGAACTGGCGTGGATGTACCGCATCGCGGTTTCAATAGAAGTGAGAATGACGTCGAGACCCACATACACAAGGTCGACCCCGGCCAGCGAAATCACTAAATTCCCCCGCAGGATGACGCCCTGATTCAAGACGTGATCGAGAATGTCAAGCAGTGCGAGGTGTTCGCCTTCGTTCGTGTCGGCGAAGACCATTGTTCCGGGTGCGCTCATAGGGAATCGGGGTCCTGGGAGACAAATGAATAGGGCGGCCAAGGCCCGCTCTTTTCGATGCGCCGGGAGCTTGCCCATTTGCGTGAGAACTTTCTTAAAACCGATTCTAGACGAGAAAGATTGTTTCGTTTTACCAGCAATGACGTCTGGAACAGCAAACCGCGCTGGCCTCCGCTGATGCGGCCTGGGGGAGCGCTCGCCTCGGCAATGCCCTGGATCGCGGATTGAAATTCTGTCAATTCGGGTTCCGGTATTCCCGCTGGTTTTTTCCGCGGCAGCTGCGCCGCCTTGGCCTGGAGATACTCCCTGCCGGTGCGGGCCTTGGGACCGGAGGCCGCCACCGGGGCGATCGCGAAAATCTTAATTCCCCACTCCTCAGCGTCCTTGACGCGCAGGAAGTTCCTTTCCATTCCGCGGAGGTGGTGTCGAATGTGAGCGCGCAGAGAGTTTTCATCGCGAAATACCGTGCCGAACCTCGCCGGAAGGATGTCCGCGTGTTGCGCGATGCCGCCGACGGCTCTCTGATGAGCAACGCTGGCCGAGGCAAGCCAATCCAGATTTTCCATGTTCTTCGTGAGTGAGTCTTCAAACTCATCCGCAGATACTCGGCTCAGCCAGCAGATAACGGCCTCGCACTCGATTGCTTCAACCGGGCTCTCAAGGTCGACGCCCATCAGCCGCACCGATTTTGCGGGCTGGGATCGGGTTACGCCATAAAGGTAGAGAACCCGTCGATCGGTCGGCTTCAGCTGAGTTGCCATAAGTTTCGGGTGACGTGAAGCAGGCCGCGCCTTCCTGCAGGCCCGTGGCCAAAATCCGAAATCACATAAACAGAGTCGGCCCCCAGCTTCTTCTTGAGCCTGGAGAGCACTTGCCACTGCCACCTGGCGGCATTCTGGCAGCGCGGGCATGCCTCCCCTTCCTTCCCCCTCTTTCGAGAGGCGGGGAGAGCTGCCATCTGGCCAGGCGAACCCCGCGCTTGTCGGGAACATTCGAGCGGGGCCTCCAACGAGAATACCCGGTTCACGAATATAGCTGCGGGCTTGATCCCAAGCTCGCGAAGTTCCCCCAGCAACCGCTCCGTTTCACGATCCGGAAGAGGTTCAGGCAACATTACGATGTATGAGCCGGCGTTCGCACTCTTAAGGGCACGCGAAAGTTCGCGCGCGTTCACTTCCAGCTCCGCGATTTTGACGGCAGCCTCGCGGGCCAGCGCTAGTTTACGGTGCGATGCCAGGCTTTTCAACAACAGGCGCGACCAAACCAGGATCCGCTCTGGGGTTCGCAGCAATTCGAGTGCATGACCGGTCGGCGCCATGTCGATGATCACCCTCCGCGTATCCTGCTGCAGCTCGATGATGCGAAAGATGGCCAGGACTTCGTCCAGGCCGGGCGGAACAATCTCTAACAGTTCGGAAAACAGCCGCCTGTCATAGGAGAGATCGACTTGAATGCCAGAACGGGGGAGCGATGTTGCCGACTCGATCTCATCCCGCAACTCTTCCACCCAGGACTTGTAGAGCGCCAGGGAATTGAGCTGCGAGGCGCGCAGACCTGAATCGCCCAAAACTGGTCGGGGGATAGCAGTTACCTCCGCCTGGAAGACATCGGTGAGCGATGGAGCAGGATCAACCGAACATACTTCAACGTCCCCGCCTGAAGCTTCCCGCGAGTGAAGCGCCAAGGCCGCTGAGACCGTGGTCTTGCCCACGCCACCTTTCCCGAGAATAAACGTAAGGGGAGCCGAAAGGCTGGGCCATGCCACTCGACGAAGACGTGGCCCTTGACCTCGGGGGGGAATCTTGGGGCTTCGCCACTGAACCTGCTTTTTTCCAAAAACCGTGTCGGCCAATTGCTTCAGTAGCTGCACCCCGACAATTGGGAAGCCGGGATCGGCGGCAAAGAAAAGTTCCGCCTCCCGATATCGCTGGCGAAGGCGACGCTGGGTGCTCTTTGTGGCTTTCACATTCTCCAAGCAGCGTGCACAGCAGCCTGGGTTTTGAATGATGCGGTTCAGAACAATAGCGCTTAGCCGCATCGGGGGATCGGCAAGCTCCAGTTGACGCACGCAGCGCAAAGACTCATTCAGGGCAAACCCTTCGGCGGTCGTCACCAGAAACAGCCGCGCAGCTTCAAAAGCGTTTCTGATCTCCTGCAGCTTCTCCCGCCATCTGCGAACGAAAGTGTCTTTCTGCGCTGCTAGTGCCCCGCCAAAATGTTGCGCCAGCACTTGATCCCGCTCCGCTGCGGTTTGGAGAACATTCAGCAGTTTTTCAAATTGCTCTGGAAGACCAAACAAGCGAAGGGTATGCCCGAACGGTGCCGTATCAACAACGATGATCTGGTATTTCGCAGAGTGGATCGCGCCATGTATTGCCAGCAGCGCGCCCATTTCTGACATGCCCGGCAAAGCCGATTCGAGCAAGGATGAAATCTCATCCGCGCTAAACATAGAGCCGCGCTCGACGGTCTCGACCAATTGGTGTTTGTTCGCATCAACAAAGCTGCGGAACAGGCGCTCGGAATCAATTTCCCACGCGAAAAGATTCTGCCGGGCCCGAACCCTGATCGGTTTCGGAGTACTGCCAATCGGGCGTTCGAGTACATCGGAGAGGGAGTGCGCGGGATCGGTAGAAACCAGGAGGACTTTTCCGTTGGGAAGACGGGCAGCAGCACGCACGGCGTAGGCGGCAGACAGCGTCGTCTTGCCCACCCCACCCTTTCCAACAAAGAAGACCAGTTCCGGCACACCAGAATTGTAAGCCGCGGGGGAGCGCTAGACTCGGGAGACGGAACGGTTCTTAAGCAACTCGTCCAGGCGTGCGATGAGATACTGTGGGTCTTCTTCGCCTTTGCGGATCCAGAGATCCGCGATGCCAAGACTCTCGTCGAGCAGTTCTCCGTATGCGGACAGGATAATGATGGGAATGGACGGGTTCAGCTTGCGGATCTCCCTGGCGACCTGCATGCCATTCATGTCGGCCATCCAGTAATCGAGAACGACGGCATGCACAGGTTCTGATTTGAACGACTGAATCCCGAGAGCCCCGGATTTCGCGGTGAGCACGCGATAGCCTGCTGATTCCAATACGGTCTGCCGCAGCTGCAACGCAGTCTGCTCGTCATCGATACAAAGGACGGTGGCGGCTTTTCTTTCCATTGCGGCGGCGAGCACGGGCGTCTCCACACGACGCTAAACCCACTTCTAACCAGAATGTTACAGAAGATCAGCTCGATTCAATACAGTGATTGCTGTATCTGCGCTTGCTGGTCAATGTGTTCCTGAGGACGCGCGAGCTGTGGATTCCCGTACGATAATCTCCGGCTGAACTGCGACTTCACGCTGGGGCGCGCCCTTGTCTTCGATCCTTGAAATCAGTACTTCGACCGCAAGCTCTCCCATGCGGTGCAGAGGCTGCCGCACTGTAGTCAAGCTGGGATGGTTGAACGCGGCTGCGGGCACATCGTCGAATCCAATAACAGAAACATCGCCCGGGACTTTAAGGCCGGCTTCCTCGAATGCTCGGATGGCGCCAATAGCGGAGATATCGTTGTAAGCGAGCAGGGCGGTGAAAGGCTTCTTGCGATCGAGCAACTGCTTGGCATAAGGATAGCCAAGATTCGGAGTGGCGTCCCTGGAATCAAGGCGCACCACCAGTTCCGGCTCGATGGGAATCCCCAGTTCTCGGGCAACTTCACTGATCGCATTCCATCGGTAGGCTGCGTCCGCGCTCTGCTCATATCCGCGGAAGACCGCAATTTTGGTGTGCCCCAGCCCCTGCAGATGCTTCAGAGCCAGTTCCGCGGCGTGGCGGTGATCGAGCACGACGTTGGTGACGCCCTCGTTCTCGGTGTGTCCGGGAATGGCAACGACCGGCACCGGCATGGATTGCGGCATGT
>Ga0068871_100000146_pt1 | contig 46263 bp, 64 predicted proteins | sample KBSMisM72_FD_72750 | JGI IMG/M metagenome (GOLD analysis project Ga0068871, IMG submission 72750) | Miscanthus rhizosphere microbial communities from Kellogg Biological Station, Michigan, USA - KBS Miscanthus M7-2 | ecosystem: Host-associated > Plants > Roots > Rhizosphere > Soil ...
CGCGACGTCGCGCACGAGATTGGCTTGACCAGACAACGCGGCGCCGACCGAACCAAGAATGATGTTAGCGATGCCGAGAACCGCCACGATCTTGATCGTAAGATCCTGACCGAACAACGTCTGCAGCAACGCCGCGCCCGTGATCAACCCGCCGATGACGCTGCTGCAAATCTGGAACCATTGTTTCGACGTGACGTTCATTTCTGTTCCCCTTTGGCTGCGGTTTCGAGTTCCTTGATTCGCGCGTTGGCCTTGGCCAGCAACGCATTGAGCACGGCGGCGTCGTTGAGCGCCTGGTTGCGCTGCGCCTGCAACGACTGCGCAACATCACGCAGCAGCGCCGGGTCGTCCGTGGTGGCCTGCTGGGCGAGTGCCGCGGTGCCCAGCAGGCTGAAGATCAGGACAAGAAATTTCATGGCGCGCTCGTCCTATAGGTCACCGACCCGCCGACGATCGCGTTGGTATGCACGTTCCCGATCGGCATGTTGCTGATGATCACGTCGTCTCCAAACTCCTGGAACGTGACGCCCGTCGTGTCCTTGATCTGCACGCTGAACTGATTGTAGCCCGTCGTGTGCGATACATACGACATCGGGCCCGGAGTTCCAACATATCCTTGCGCCGGCGCTGTGATCGGCAGGAAAGGAAGACCTGCAACTACCGCCGTACCGGCCGCCACAACATCAGGCGCCGTGATCTGCACCCGGAACCACACCGTCACAAGATCACCGACTCGCGACCACTGCCCGATCTGGGATGAGTAGGTCGGCGAGCCCGCCGTGGTTGAGCCGGTCAAGACCGGTGTCCACGACCCGTTCGTGACGATCGCTCCGCCGCTGCCACATGTCGGGCAGTTTACCACGCCGGTGAAATGCGGGTTGTGGATTGTCGGCGCCTCCTGCAGCACGGCTGGGCTGTCCTTCATGCCCGTGATGCCGTAACACGGCAGCGCGTCGGTCAGGATCTGGCTCTTGCCACCATACTGCGCCCCCGGCCAACCGCCGATGACGTCGCAACCAGGAGTGGCCAATGCTGCGCCGAAAGAGGCAGCCAGCAGGACCGCGGATAGAATCGCTTTTACGAAAAAGTTCATGGCTTCATTCCACCCTGTAGGATTGCCAGATTTCACAGGCGCCGTACCCGCCGCGTGAGCCTGGTGTCCCGCTGGTCACCGTGCCGGAGCCCGTGCTGGTTGCGTTGATCGTGGTCCCGTAGGGCGTGTTCAGGAGATTGTATGTGTTGCCAGCATCGTCGATCGGGTAAGCGAAGTAGGTGCCCGCAGGGACTCCGGCGGGAAGCGCGCCGCCGCTGAGCGTGATCGCGCTGTTCGACGGGAAGTTAGTACCCGTTGCAGTCATGACCGTGGGGCTCGCGTTGGTGAACGTAACAGACTGCGAAGCCGCTGGACCGCCAGCGCCGGGAGCCCCGCACAACATCGGGTAGACTGCGCCCGGCTCCGGCTTCAGGATGATGTGGCAGGACCCACCGCCACCACCCGCGCCGCCGCCGCTCGCCGTCGCAGTAGGGAACGCGCCGCTGCCACCGCCGCCCGTGAGGTCGTTCCCGAACGAGGCATTCTGGCCGCCGCCACCATAGTAACCGTTGCCACCAATCCCCGGAGCGACATTGACCCCATAGAAATTGCCGCCGACACCGCCGACGTGCCCCACGCTCTGCAGGTATCCGGCAGGGCCTGAACTGTCACACCCCATGTAGGTCCCCGGCAGTCCGCCATCTCCCACACCGCCGCCGCCACTGCCTGAAGTGGCCACGTACATGTACATGTTCATGATGTGCGTGCCGCTACCGTCCGACGTGGTCGTAACCGGCGTTTGACAGTTTGGCGCGTAGATCAGACAAGTGATCGGCGTATTGAAGCTGCGCGTCGCGATCCCAAACGTCGTCGCTGTCGGCGCGTGCAGATTTGGAACGTTGATGTAATCATCGCCACAGTAGATGAAGTAGACGTGATTGAACACCAGCGGCACCGGCAGTGTGTCGCCGTTGTCGGTGAAGTAGAACGGACGGTTGCATTCCCACGCCACGCCATGCGAAGGCGTCGCGACAATGGCGGGACCCGCATGGGATACGCTCACCGTCAGCGGCGTAGCCCCGAACGCTGAAGGCGTGCCAATGTCCCCGTACTGATAGTAGGGGATGGCGTTGTTAGCGCCGTTGCCTGTGCCTCCACCTCCTGGACCGACGATCACGATGTCGAGCATCGTTGCCGCGGGGTCCGGTGTGAAGCTGAAAACCGAATTGATATTGACGTACCGCAGGAACTTCGGCGCCTGAGCCGCTGAAGCCGGGAGTAGGATCGAAATCAATATCGCCGCAATAACGGCGCCCCTTTTTAGAAACCACATTTTAGAATTTACCTCCTCAATACGCTGTGCAATGAACATTGATAACTTCAGAAGCAGTCCAATTAGAAGCAAGTCCTGTTGTTCTAGCGTAGTTGGTAACACTTACGCTTGTTGTTGTGCTGGCTGTTTGAGATGGGGTATTGCTGGCAGGAGTGGTTAGATTATTGAAAGAACAAGTCCAGCCAACGCTCGCCGTCGGCATCGTCAGGACGCCTGTGGACGCTGCGCACCCAGTACCGATGGTGATCGTGAATGCGGCGGTGCCATTGTTGTTGCTGATCGACGGCGACGTACAGAACCCAGAGCTGATCGTCGGCGCCGTGGCGCTCCACGCTATCTTTGTCGCCAACCTATAGCTCGTCGTGGCGTTCACTGACGTATTGGCGCGGATCGACCCTATTCCGTCACTAGTTGTTGTGCCGACCGACGCACCGCCGCTGTTGTCGAGGAATAGGGCGACCGCGTTGGTTATGCCCCCATTCGCCGCTACGTTGAACTGGAGCGACGTTCCTTGCGCCCCATCCGTCCAGTTCTCCGCAGCCTTCCCGACAATCTGCACCCGGTTCGCAGTGGAGTAGGCCGTTGCGCCATAGCCGATTGCGCCAAAATCCAGGAGAACTTCACCCGATTGCACCGCGGATTTTGCGGCAGCACTCGTATCTGCGCGGCGGAACACCACAGTTGGATTGCCGGCAAACGCATCTACAAGCGCTACCGCTGAGGTGCTGTTTGCTCCTCCAACGTGCAGAATCGTACCCGTCGGAGGATTAGGCAATGTCGTGGCGTTCGCTGTGAAAACACCCACCGCGGGCGAGGGCAACGTGGTTGACGACCCCACGATCAGCGTCGTGGCGCTCGGCGCCGCCAGCACCGGGTTGCCCGTCATGATCGGGCTGGGAAAGGTCTGTGTGCTCAGCCACGTATTGGCATGCGACAGCGCAAGCGACGCGACCACCGCGCCTGTTGTCGGCGAGATCGTCAACGTACCATCTGAGTTGGATACCGAGGCCACGTTCGACCCGGTGACGTTACATGTCGGGCAACTGATCGCGCCGGTGGTCGCATTGACGACGATCGGCGATGTGCCTGTTGTCGTCAGCGTGCCACTGGTCGTCGGCCACACAATTGCGGGCGTGCCAGCGGCGGCCTGCGCGGTGACCGTCACGGTGCCGCTGGTCGATCCCTTCGCTATGATGGTCCCGGTGGTGCCGCCGTTCGCCCCGGTCGTCATCGCACCCGCTGACGTCACCGTGGGCGCCGTGACGTTCCCGCCGCTATCGACAATCAGAACGCTGTTCGAGTAGAGCGCCGCGAGATTGAGTGTCCCCGCACCCTGGCTGGCGAGCCCCGCGGTCGCCAGGCCACCGTTGCCAAAAACATGGAACTTCTCGGAAAGCGACGTCGTACCGGGCGCAGTCGTGAAAATCCCAACGCCAACACCGTGATCGGTCAGTGTCCATGTCGCGCCCGACGGCTCCGCAGTCGCGCGCACCCGCGCATTCTTTCCGTAGGCCGTCCCGTCCCAACCCTGGAAATTGATCTGCCCCATGGTCGCGCCGGTCGCGGTCGCGGTGGGAGACGCCTTGGTCCCGCCCTGCTGGCGGAAGTCAAGCGCCGCGGTAGCACCGTGGCTGTCCATGAAGATCGTCGTGGCGAAGCCGTCGGCACCGTCCATCTGGAACTGAGTGTCGGTTTCGGCCGGGGCCATCGCCGTGCCGCTGAAATTGAGGTTGAACTTCTTCAGCGTGTTGTCCCACGAGATCGCGGGGTCCTGACTGAGCGCTCCGGTCGCGCCCGCGAAGATCACCGAGCCCGCGGTGAACGGTACTGTCCATGATGGGTTGGCGCCAACACCCCCGGTCGACAGCAGCTGCCCCGCCGTTCCCGGCGCCAGGCACTTCCACGACAGCGATGGCGTGTCGTAATAGACGATCGCGCCCACCGTGGTGCAGATCGTGGTCAGCGTGGCCTGCCCGCTGTTGGTCCAGAACGGCGGGTTTGCCGTGCCGCCGCTGGTCAGGGTCGTGCCGGCGACGCCCGGCGCCAAGGTCTGCCAAGCGTTGTTCGGTGCGACCGCGGACTTGTAAATGATCGCTCCGGGCGATGGCGGGCGCGAGATATCGTAACCGATGGTGTCAAGGATGTTCGACACCGTGTTCGGCGTCGGCGACGCCGTGGTGCCGCTCGAGTTGCCGAGGAAGGTGTTGGTGGTCTGCGTCGGCAGGCGGAACGCGGAGGCCGCCTGATTCGACCATGTCGGCGCGGCGCTCGGGCCGTTGCTCTGCAGGAACGGACCCGCCGTGTTACTGTAGGGCACGCACTGGTAGCCCGTCGACCCGCGATAGATCATGTCGCCGTTGTTACAGACCGGCAGCTGCGCCAGCGCGGGCGACGCCAGCAACGCGAGGATCAGGCCGAGGAGAAAACGTTTCATTGGTAGCTCACCGAGACGACTTGCGAAGCTCCCGGTACGACCAGGAGCCCAATGAAGAAGGGAAACTGCATTGTGTATGTGCCAACAGTCGCCGGGATGACAGCGATCAGGTTCGCCGCTGTGCCGGAAGTCGCGCTGTCATAAATAGCGCCTGCACTCCCGGCCGTCGTGACATTGAAGGTCACCAGGACACCATTCGTGGTCTTGAGGACCGATGAAGACGTGATGTTCAGCTTGCTGGTCAGCGGCCGGCTGCCGTATCCGTACTGCGCCGATGCCGCCGCAGGCGCCAGACAAAGCAACACCAGGAGCAGGCGCACAACAAAATTTCTCATTTCGCCCTCGCGTACCGTTTGAGATCCCACGCATTGGGATTGGTCTTCAGTGCCTGTTTGATCTCGACCTTAGCATCCAAACCCAGAAACATGAAGTAGTAGACTACCCCCAGCCTAAATCCGTGGTTGAGCGGGAACAAGTCCGCCGCGCGCTGCAGATGGTGCCTCGCGCTGGCGAAGTCCGGGCTGTCCCGCCCCATTGCGTACTCGACGTTCCCCCACATGCTCAGCACGAAATACACGAGCCCAGCTGCCATAAAGATGGCCCGTAACAAGGATGCCCAAGGCAGCGGTGACCGGCAGATACAACGGAAAAGCAAAGCATCCCTCCACCGTGAACGCGACCAGCACCACGCGCACCGGCTGGACCTGCAGCATGGCGACCAACCATAGGGCAAGCAACGGCAGTACGCCAATACCGAGTTCATAGGCAAGCTCGAGCAGATCGTTGTGCGCGTGCTCGAACCGCCGCGCGAAGCCGTCCTCCTGGAAGCCGGGGAAGTCGATATAGAACGACCCCAGCCCATGGCCGAGCCACGTCAGGTGATTCGCGGTGTGGGTCCAGATCACGTAGCGTTCGCCGAGACTGGCGCCGTTCGGCCACACCGCCACGACCGCAACGAAGGTCGTGACGAGCACCGCGGTCAGCCAGCGCGATCGCCACTGCAGAGCCGAGGCGACGACGAGCGCCAGCAGCGCCCCGCGCGACACTGGCAACAACATCGCCGGCAGCAGCGCGGCGGCGAGCGCGTAGCGCCGGTAACTCACGAGCCCGATGAACACCAGCACCGCAGCCTCGGCCAGGAAGTTCTTGTTCAGGAACAGACCGGTAGGCACGTCCTGCGCGAGCGACAGGACGCTCGACACCGCGAGCCCCCAGCCTGCGCCGACGAAGATCGGCTCCATGCTCTCAAGCTCAACACCGATAGCGAACAACGCCCCGAGCAGAATGAACTGCCAAAGCGGCTGCAGGCCCTCGACAACGACGGGGGTCCAGAGCAACGACAGCGCGGCGAGCACAATGAACACCATGCCCGGAGTATGCAGGCGCGACCACGCCAGCGGGCGCCACGCCAGCGGCACCATCAGGGACAGCAGCGCCCACCGCGGCGCGTTGGCGGCATCGGCGAACCAGGGCATGTAAGCCACGGTGACCGCGAAGGCGGCGATGCTATAGGCGTGGGGCATAATGAAAGTCCCCGAATTGAACCTTGGCTGCAGCTTGGTAGGCCGCAGCCGCTTCGGCTTTTGTTTTGAAGTATCCTAAAAAGCGTTGCTTCTTGGCTTTGTAGATCACTGCTCTGAACTTACCTTTGAACGCCGAAACACCTCGTTCTCCAGCACGGTTGTTGCGTTGCAAATTCTTGTTGGCGTTCTGCTGCACGCCATCAGCATCCCGCAAATTAACCCAGTGGTTAGCTGACCGCGTTCGGTCTTTGTGGTCGACCTGCTGCGCAGGCCACTTCCCAGTCATGTAGAAAACAGCCAGCCGGTGAGCCCTATACTTTCTACCGTCGATCCGAATCCGGATGTAGCCGTTGTCCAATGTGCCCGCTTGCGTTCCCGCACGCGCCCGGTTTTGATCTACGCGCCAAATGAAGTCCCCTGACTCCGGGTGATAATAAAGTAGCTCTTTCAGCTGTTTACGTGTGATCATAGGCGTGGCATCACTGCTGGATCTTTGAGTTGGTCATGATGGATTGAACCGGGAGGACCTTGTCCCCCGGTCGCTTGCGCGGGCTGCGCGCCCATGCGCGGGGTGCCGGCGACACCCGGCTGTGGCTCGCCGCCGACCACACCACCGGGTATGCCCGGCGCACCCTGCGGCGCCATGGCGGCCTGCTGCTTCTGCTGCATCTGTTGCATGTGTGCCCAGATGTGAGCCTGCGTCTTCCGCGCGTTCGGCGCGTTCTTCCCCTCGGCGTCCTTGAGGATCGAAGCGTGTGCCTGAATGTGCGCGGCGTCGTCGTCCATCTCGTGGGTCGGTACCTCGAACCCGGAGATCAGCAGGGCGTTCTCCTGCTCGACCGGCACCGGCATCTGCTGCTCGGGCGACAGGAAGATCAGCGGCGCCAGCCGCGGGCCGAAGGTGTTCTCCACCAGCTGGGTCACCACCGGCACGAGGTTGACCTTGTAGCCGTTGAGCTGCTGCGGCGGGATGCCGCGAATCACGTTCATGCCCGCGATCTGCTGCTGGATCTGCTGGGCGCTGCGGGCCTGCTCGACGCCGAACCAGCGGTACTGGAACCGGGTGTCGAACTGGATCGGCGGGACCTCTTCCATCTTGGCCTCGACGCCCATCTTGCCAAACTGCTTCACCAGCATCGGGTCGTCGCGGTACTGGTGATCCATCTCGACGAACAGCTCGAGCAGCGGGGTGAGGATACCCTCCTCCACGACCGTCACCGCGTCGGCCGTGGTCAGGATGTCGATCTGCTGTTCCTGCGCCACCTCGGCCTGGGACGGCTTGGACGTCTTCCCGCCGCCCTGCGTGATCGCCGCCGGCGATACGCTCAGGGTCTGCGCCACCTCGGCCTTGGCGGCGGCCACCATCTCGAACCCCTTCTCCCAGAGCTGCGGGAACTGGGCGAACTGGGTGTCCTGCGGGCTGGTCTCCCACACCGCGGCCAGCGACAGGACCATCGACCCTATCCGCGGGTTCTTGGCCGGGTCGGTCATCACGATCGGGAGCAGCGCATAGGCCGCGCTGTCGGCCGCCTCGTTGATGCTGTCGTTAGCGAAATACTGGATGTCCGCCACCGGCTTGATCTTGCTGACGCCCTTGAACGCGCCCGCGATCTTCTCCAGCGGCACCGACAGCACAGGGACCTTGTCGGACCACATCGGGTTGCGACGGCAGCCAAGATATTGGTTCTCGCCGCCGAAGAAGGCCTCGCACAGCACCCGCTCGCCCCGCACTTTGAGGATCGACCAGGTCTGGTAGACCAGCGCGAACGCCAGCCCGCCGTCGCGCTTGATCCCGGCGGCCTCGAGGTGGACGTTGTTCTTGGTCCCCGCCGGCTTCTCCTCGGACATCTGGCCGATCAGCGCCTCGCCGACATCGTCGCGCACGACGCCCTCGCGCAGCATCTGGCGGACCTTGGCCTTGGTCCAGCGACGGATGATGGTCACCGAGCCGCCTGCCTCGATCGCCTCCGGGATGCTGTCGGCGGTCGCCGGCAGCACCAGCACGTCGGCGTCCTTGATCACCTCGACCTGCGGGAACTGGTCGGTGATCTTCTCGTGCTTGATGGTCTCGATCTCGCCCGCCGCCGGGTTTACCGTACCATCGTCCATCGGCGGCGCTTCCCACGTGCGCCACGTCACGTTGCGGGTGCGCTTCTCCCAGCTGACGTAGAGCGTGTACTGGCCCTCGACGTCGCCGTTGACCATCAGCGCGGGCATCACCTTGGTGCGCAGCTGGGCCTTGCCGATGTAATGCTCGAGCAGGGACATCTCGGCATAAGGTAGGTCCCCGTCCTGGCTGATCACCTCGACGTTCCGCCCGTTGGTCGGGAACATCTGGTTGACGAAGCGGGTCTTTCTGGCGTTCACGGCATTGTGAACGATCGGGACATAAATCTTCGAGTTGCCGTCGTAGAACTGCCGCCCGTTCAACTTGGTGTTGTAGATGTCCCAGTAGTCCTCCAGATCGTCGGCGCGCTCGGCCTGATCGGAGAACCCCTGCTCGACCTCGGCGAACAGCTCCACCAGCTGCTTGCGCACGCCAGCGCGGCGGGAAATGTCCTTGGCGCGCTCGTCGACCTGGGTATCCTCGGTTTCGTCGAGGTCGTCAATCTGGTCTTCGGCCATTATCGCCACACCACTATAACGCTGGCAAAAAATCCAGAAGCACGGTAGGGGCCACCAGTCAGGAAACGAACCCGCCCGCGAATGTACCGAACCTCCGCACGCCCTACGATGTCGTCGTGCCACCAAGCGAGGTCAGTCGAAGCCGGCAGCAACCCGACCACCAAAGCGCCAGCGGCTCGCTCGAGGCGAGCCTTCCGCGTCCATGGGTAGACCTCGCTCCCATAGGGCGGGTTCATGAAGACACGATGTCCGGCCCAGCTCTGGATAAGCCCATTCTCGCGCTCGGTGAAGAATGTCGAACACTTCGCCGTCTCGATCGAGCAGCACGGGTCCAGCGTGAAATCAAATTCAGCGTGCAGCGGATCGAATACCTCTGGAGGCGTTTCCCAATGGCGACCGTTGCCGTTATAGCGGCCGTTGTTCTTCGACTTCACACCACCCAAAACGGCGGCGTTGTCGCTGGCTGCTATCGTGCGTCTACCTTTGAGCCGCAACTCTTGAGCTGATGTATCGTCGGCCATCGGCGGTGGTTGCCCAGTTTATGGGTTGATCCTCGCCAATATGGCCCATCTTCAGGAGAGAAGCAAAGCTTTCCAGCCCCTCGAAAAGGGTTTTGTACGGTCCTTCGGTGGCAAATTCCGACAACTGCCCGTTCTTGAGGACCTCTTTGCAATAACCGCCCGCGAAGCCGTTCAGCGTCCAGCGGGCACGCTGGCTCACCCGGAGGGCAGGGCCCTGTCTAATCTGCCTGCGAAGGAGCGCCCGGATCTCGTCACGTCCATCAAGACCCAGCCCTCCCTGGGAAAGGTTGACAGGGATTTTTCGTGCCGCTCCACGAAGGCCAATAGTGTCGTAGTTCCCAAAATGTTCAGGTGGACCGTAGAGACGGGGTTTCTGCCCGGCCTCCAGCCCAGCATCGGCCAGAATGCTGGAGAGCACTGCACCCGGATCGCCCTCGCGCACTGCATCCCAAATGACATTGAACACCCCATCATTGTGCTGGACCAGGACCGCCGTGGTGTACATCTGGGTGGCGTTGACGGCAAGGTACATCGGCTGCCGCGACAACTTGAAGATCTCCTCCACCACGTTGAGGTAGGAGAAGTTCTCGTAGATCGGCTGGCCCGGCCGCAGCACCATGGCGTAGGCGAGCGCGTTCGGGATGTCGATCAGGCCGGTGGGGAAGCCCAGCAACTGGGCGCGCAGCTCCGGCAGGTCCTTGGCGAAGCTCACTTCCCCCGCCTTGAAGAACGGCTGCAGCGAGCGGATGAAGTCAAGCTTGCCCTTCGGGGCCTTCATCGGGCGGATCGGGATGGCGTAGCCACGGCGGACCTGCTCCTGCCGCAGCGGTTGCAAAATAAACTCTTCCAACCCGTCCCGCTCGACGCCAATAGTAACGGGTGCGTAGAGCTCGTCGGCCCGAAACATGTCGGCTATGATCTCGTCGGGCTTCCATTTCGGCCCGTAGGCATCCCAGATAATCAAACGATTGTTGATCCATGAGAAGTGCACCACTCCGGTTGTCGCACTGGTGGCCTTGATGGTGCGCGCGGGGTCATACATCGAATAGGTGGCGTGCCACGTCCGCACCGTCGGCTCGACCTTGAGCATGTCTGATGTGAAGGCCTTCACCGCCGGGTCCTCGGCCTCGCACATGTACTCCTGCTTGAAGTTGGTGGTGAGCCCCAGCCGCTGGTAGCTGGCCTCGGTCTCGGCGATCGTCTCCAGCGGGAACCGCGCCGGCCAAGTCGCCCGCATCTCGCCATCAGCATCGACATAGCGGATCGGGTAGCGCCGGTGCACCCAGCCGGGGTCCCGGCTGATCTGCACGATCATGCTTTCGGGATCCAGCGGAGTGCCATTGATCCGAACCTTGTACTCCGGGTCCAGCGCGGGGAAGACCACCGACATCAGCCAGCGCATGGTCTTGGCGCGCGCCTCCGGCGTCAGGACCGACTCTTCGTTCTCGATGTCGTCGCCGAACGCCATGTCGGGACGGGCGTCGAGGTGTTTAACTCCCCGAAGGCTTTGACCACGACCGACGGCCTGGATACAGACGCCGTTGCGGAGGACGATCTTGCTTTCGGTCCAGGTATCGCCAACGAGATCGCCGAAGAGTTCAGCAATGAACGGGTTCTCCTCGAACTCGTGCTTGATCGACTTGAGGCGCTCAACGGATCGGTCAAAGGTCTCCCCCAGGATCAGGCCGTTGCGGAACCGGCGCAGGCACGACGCGATGGTGATCGCCTCCTCGGCCAGCGTCGACTTGGCGGCGCCGCGGAAGGCTTCCACGACCACGCGCGGGTCCGGGCCATGCCAGAGATCGATCAGCTCGTAGTGGAACGCCGGCGTGGTGTGAGGGTGGCGGTGCTTGAAGAACGTGGCGTGCGCGAGGCGCGGGTTGCGCGCCAGCCGCTCGATCAGGATGTCTCGCGGGTCTTCATTCGACATTCTGGTTGATGTTGATGCGGTGTTCCAACCTGGCGATCGCGCCCAGCAACGCGGGAAAATTATCCGTCTCGGACCAAGCGCCGTTAATGGACCCGTCAGTGTTCAGCGCTGCGACGGCCACCCCGGCAATATCGCCCGCGCGCGCCTTTTCCAGTATCTCCTCGAGCACTGAAACAGCGCTGTCGACCACCCGCTTCGGTCGAGACCTGAGCTCTACGATAGACATCACCCCTCCGCGAAGACGCCCTTGATCGACGAATTGAAATACTGGCCGGGGCTGGAGGCACTCCCCAGTCCGTCGGCGACATCCTCCGGGACGTCCTTGTACCGATAGGTCCGCCCAGAGACGAACTGGATGGTCAGCACGCGGGCCGCCGCGTCGTACTCGTAGGATCGCAGGTTGGAGCTGTCCAGTGAGGGCATCAGAATACCGGGTTCGCCGGATCGGGGCGGTCGATTGGAGCGGTGCGCAGCGGGGGAGGGTGGTCGTGGCTGGCGAACTGATCACCGACGACGTTGGGGCGCGGCTTGCCGAGCGCTGCCTGCAGACGCTCCTGCCGTTCGTCCTCCAGCCGCTTGATCCGGTCCTCGGGCTTCTCGGCGGCGAGCTTGGCGCGCTCGTCCTGCGCCTTCCTGGCGGCCTCGGCGGCGTTCGCCATGGCCTCATCACGCAGCTTCGCGGCGGCGTCCATGTTGGCCCGCTGCTCGTCGGTGAGCGGCGCAACCGTCTGGCCCGCTCCCGGCGGCAGGTAGGCACTGTCCACGGTCAGCGGGGCGATGTGGGTGTACGGGTTGTCGGCGCGGATGTCGCGGCCATCCACGATGTAGTCGGAGGGGAACGCGGTCGACGTCCTGACATCATCGGCCAGTACGACACCCTGTTCGACCACCTGGCCACGGGTGTTGAACACCAGCGAGTGCACGTCGCCGTTCGGCAGCGTCACGTCCATGATACAGCGGGCGGCGTTGGCGCCATCGACGTGGAACGTGATCGCCAGCGGAGGCGCATCTTTGAAGTTCTCTCGGGAGCTGGCCAGGGTAACGGTCTGCGGAGAGGCGATGGTGAACATGGTTTGATCCCCGGAGGTGTCAGGAATGGGTTGAGCGCCCGTCTGCTGGACTATTGCACGCCAACCACGGCCATGCAAGTTTGTTCCCCGCGGGTGTCCAGCCCGCCGTCGCCGGGGTTAACCCCTTTCACCGGCGCGGGCGCCATCCGAGGGCTTTGGTCTTCCGGGTGGCGCCTAGCGGGAAGACCCCCCAAACGCTCGACCATGACTGCCACCTCGGTTGCCAGGATGTAGGGGCGGTTGGCCGCGTCGAAGTAGTAGATCGGCGCCAGCCGATCGGACCCGTCGAGCGGGCCACCGAAGACTTTCGGGCTTGGATTTCGTGCCATGTGTTTTCCCCTTTCGTGAGAAGTGCTAGACTTGCACGAGTTGGGAAAGGTGTAAAGCGATTAGTATTAGGGGTTGAGTATTTTGAAATTTGCGCGCAGTGGGGAAGGCGGGTCATAAAAATCTCCGCGCAACCCGTCCCCCGCCCAAAACCCCGAGTTAAGCAATAATATTACCACGGCAATAAAGTTGCGCGAAACATTATGACCCTCGCTCGGGCTATGCACTGCTTTACATTTGCAGCTCGGCGCCAGGTGTAGAGCGGTCGGACCTTAACATCGGCGCGCCGGCGCAATCCCGCCACATTGGTGCGGCGCAGCGCGAGCTTAGCGGTATCCAGGGGTTGTATTTTCCTTGACATTCTGACCTTTACACTAGCATTCAGCCCAATATCCATGGGCATAAGTACCCAAAAGCATAGTAGTAGTAGTAGTATTTTGAAAAAGGATACCCTATGGGAAAAGGCATGTATATCAAGCCTATGCTATACACACCATTTTCAAATTAGGCCTATTGTTTTGAATTTACTACTACTATTATACATTCCACCTTTTCCTCAATGATTTCCATGACTTAATGCTAGCGCGGCCACGGCATATTTGCATGGCTAGCATTGCCTGCCATGCGCAAAATGCATGGAAAAAGGCCTTGACCCTATGCATTACCCATATACATTGCATAGCGAAAGCATAGCAAAAACCTACACATTTGGTATGCATTTTCACCTAATCTATACACGGAGCACCCATACATGACACCCGAACGTTTCCACGAAATACGCAAAAGCAAAGGCTATACGCAGCAGCAGATGGCCGACGCGCTTAACGTAACGCGCCTCACGGTGTACAATTGGGAAAAGGGCAAATACCAAATCCCGCAAGAGACCGAAGCGCAAACGATCGCTTTGGCCGAGGCCAGCAAACAGGAAGACGCCGGCGCGCTCCTCACAACCAAGAATCACCCGGAATGCTTCCTGCCCGATGGCAAGCATATCTGGCGCACCTTGGCGCACCCGCGCTGGTACAGCTCCGGTGACTGCCCGCTGCGACATAAAGTTCCGGACGACCAGAAGCTGGTCGCCGCGACGGTTGGCGATCTGGCGGTGCATGTCGCGCCGTCCATGGAACAGGTCGTTGAGCTCTTTCTGCAAAACTGGCCGACCGCGCAGCAGATAGCGCGCCATCGCAGCAATGGATGGATGTACGAGAGCAGCTGCAAGGAATATCTCAAGCGCCGCGGTCGCGCAGATTTGTGCGCTCTGATCCCGCACGACGCGACCCACGACGCGGAGCGCCCGCCGGCACCGCCGACCCGCACCTGGTCACCCGACGAAATCCCCTCGATCGGCGAGCTCGACAGCTTCACTTTCCCGAAGGAGACCTGAACAATGGCAATGAACAAAACGCAGCTGACTTCGTGGCCGTGGAACAATCGGCCATCGAAACGTCACGTATTCAAAGTGACGTTTCAGCACGGCTCCGAGATCGGCGAGACATGCCAGCGGTGTGGAAGTCACTATAACACGCGGGTCGGCGGTACGGCCGCGGTCTACTGCTACGCCACAAAGGCGTGGATGGCTGCGCACCCGGAAGATGATGGCAAGGAAGGCTGACCACTTCCACACCTTCCTTACGCCCGGCGCTCGAAAGAGCCACCGGGCTCGAGGGCGTAGAGGCATCCAGCTTCGAAAGGGGAACTCCAATGGTCAAAATTCTGCGTCGAGCTGGCTCGACGCTTTTCGAGGACGATTCACCCGACATCAAAATCACCCTGCGGAATGCAGTGAAGCAATCCGCGAACCTCGGTGGCGCGAACCTCCGTGACGCGAACCTTGGTTACGCGAACCTCCGTGACGCGAACCTCGGTGGCGCGAACCTCCGTGACGCGAACCTCGGTGGCGCGAACCTCGGTGGCGCGAACCTCCGTGACGCGAACCTCGGTGGCGCGAACCTCGGTGGCGCGAACCTCCGTGACGCGAACCTCCGTGACGCGAACCTCCGTGACGCGAACCTCCGTGACGCGAACCTCGGTGACGCGAACCTCCGTGACGCGAACCTCCGTGACGCGAACCTCGGTGGCGCGAACCTCCGTGACGCGAACCTCCGTGACGCGAACCTCGGTGCCCAATGGATCATCCAGGGCCAGACGCGATCCGACGGGTACGCCTTCTTCCTGCAGCGACTCACCGGTGACGCTGAGCCGATGGTCAAGGCCGGTTGCCGGCACTTCACGCTCGCCGAGGCGCAAGCGCATTGGGCGGCAACGCGCGGCGGCACACCGCTTGGCAATGAGACCCGCGCGATCATCCGCGCCATGGTCGACGTCATGCACATCAGGGGGCTGAAATGACCACACTCACACCCGAAGGCGTCCTGACGGGCATCCAGGAGCTCCTGGACGGTACGGAGTGGACGGTCGACATGCTCAGCGACATCGCTATTCTTCTTCGCGCGGCGGGGTACCGCGTCAGGGACGTGCTGGACACCGAGGAGGACGCGGCATGATGCGCCCGTACCTCCTTGATCGAACCGAGACCTGTTTTCTCCTCCTCACCTTCGCGGCCATTGGCTTCATGGTCGCAACAGCGCTCTAGAAAGGGAACACCATGGCAATCACGGTTGGAACAAGTTGGTTTCCAAGCATATATTGCGCGCGACGCTATTACGGTTACGAACACGGCACCGACCTGGCGCCTCGCGAGGCCGTGATTCGCAAGCAGGAAGAGGGCCTGATCCACTTCGGCGAACCGCCGTTCGATCCACAGAAGCAGAAGCTGGTCGCGTTGGACGGTGGCATGCGTTGGGGCCTCAAGGATATCTGCTGGGGCTGAACAACGAAACAAAATGTCCCAAATAACACTTGCGATATTTGGGACACCATGAGACGGTTCACAGGCAAGACGACCGCGTACAACAAGGGAGATGACCGTGGAAACAGCCGGGGGAAAGCCCCGGCATCCATGGTTGAGAGGGAACACCATGCGCGCCTATTCGGAGATGCCTCTTGAAGACTTCGCAGCCCAGCTGCACGATATCGTGGCGGCCCAGCCGTTCAGCCCGCGCCGGCCGTTGCTGCTGGACTTGATCGAATCGATCACGGAGGGGCCGACGGAGGACGAAATAAGCAAGCGTATCAGCGAGGCCGAAGACAAAGCGGAAAAAGCAGGTGCGAAGATCGGCCGCGAAGAAATGCGCGACGACATCCTTGCCGCGTTCGAGCGCGATGGCCTCGATCCGTACATTGGCCTCACCGAGACGCAGCACGAACAGATACTCGAACTCCTCGGACGGGTGAAACCATGATTCGCGCGATCAACGGCCTGTTGTGGCAGGTACACTCGCCCTCGGCCCTGGAGTTGCTCTCCACGCGCGACGACGCCAACGACCCCGGAGCGCGGGTGTTCGTGCGCTACGATGGGCGCGAGTGGCTGCTGCAGTACTGGTCCCCGCGGGGCATCAATGTCTCCGTCCCGTTCGCCTCGAAGGGCGAGGCCATTGGCCAGGTGGCGGGAATGGCCTCGTGATCCCCTTCACCGACCCCGAACGCCCGGCATGCCGAGCCGAAACGAAGTGGAGGCTGGACCAGCACTGGCGCAAGCGCGAGATTCTGGACAACACCTATCTGCGCTCGCTGTTCATCCTCGGGTACCTGCCCGACGAAGCGAACACCGAGCTGAACCTGTTGAAGATGGAGCGCCAGTGAACATCCTCACCTTGGACTTCGAGACGTTCTTCAGCGACGACTACACGCTGAAGAAGATGACCACGGAGGCGTATGTCCGCGATCCGCGCTTCGAAGCGCTGCTGTGCGGCTTTCGGTGGATGTTCAGTACTGGTGAGCCTGCCTACCAATGGATCGCTGGCCCTGATCTGGAGGATTATTTTGCTACTATTGATTGGGCAGACACCGCCGTCATCGCCCACCACGCCCACTTCGACGGCCTGATCCTCTCGCACCATTTCGGCATCAAGCCGAAGATGTGGCTGGACACCCTCTCGATGGCGAGGCTGCAGTTGGGGAACCACGTAAGTGCTTCGCTCAAGTCTGTCTCGGGCGCCTTTGAGCTCGGCGGCAAGAGTCTCGATTATGACGAGTTCAAAGGCAAGCGGTGGGCGGAACTGAGCACCGTCGAGCGCAACAATCTCGGCGCTGGGTGCCTGCGCGACGTGGCGCTGACCTGGGACATCTTCAATCGGCTCGCCGTGGGCTTCCCCGCTGAAGAGTATCAGGTCATCGACATGACCGTTCGCATGTTCACCGAGCCGCAATTGATTGGCGATCCCGAGATGTTCGGCAAGGTGTGGGTGTTCGAGAACGAGCGGAAGAAGGCGCTGCTGGCCGCGCTGGCCGCAGGGCTGGGCGTTGAGTCCCACACCCTGCCCAAACTGCTCGGCTCGAACGAGGCCTTCACGAAGCTCCTGGAAGCCGAAGGCGTCGAGATCGAATACAAGTCCGGCAAGAACAACCCGATCCCCGCCTTCGCCAAGACCGACGATTTCATGGTCAACCTGCTGGAGCACGACGATGAACGCATCCGAACCCTCGCCGAAGCCCGACTCGACCTCAAATCTACGCTTGATCAGACACGCGCTGAACGGCTTGGGTTTATGGCTTCCCGTGGGCCAATGCCTGTCTATCTCAGCTACTGCGCTGCACACACGACCCGATGGGGAGGTGGAGATAAAGTTAACTGGCAGAATCTCAAGCGAGGATCGGATCTCCGCAAGGGAGCTAGAGCTCCCGCCGGTCACAAGATCATAAAGGCCGACAAGTCGCAGATCGAGTGTCGTATCCTGGAGATGGTCGCCGGCGAGGTTGAAGGTATCGAGGAGTTCCGTCGCGGCGGTGACCCCTACATCGGCCTGGCCAGTCGGTTTTACCACTTCGCCGTGACCAAGGAGAACAAGGAGGAGCGGCAATTTGGCAAGGTGATGAGGCTGCAGTGCGGCTTCGGCGCCGGCGGAGACTCCATCGTGCGGGCCGCGGCGCGGGCAACCGTCCCGGTCCGTATTACACCCGCCCAGGGGCTTGAGGCGCGCGATCTCTACCGATCGGAGAAGCCTGGCGTCGTCGCTTACTGGAAGACCGCCAGCCGAATGATCGCCGCGCTCGCGGAGACCAACCACCCGATCGCGTGGGGCCCGCTGGTCGTGGAGACCAACAGGATCAGCCTGCAGGGCATCCCGATTTGGTACCCCGAGCTGCACTACCATCGCGACGAAGAGAGCGGCGACCAGTACTGGCGCTACAAGACACGTCGCGGCTGGACCAAGCTCTATGGTGGCAAGCTCACTGAGAACGTCGTACAGTTCATGTCGCGGGTGGACATGTCGCAGAGCCTGCTGCGCATCCTCGCGCGCACTAACCTCCGACCGTGCCAGCTTGAACACGACGCCGCTTGCTGGGTCGTCCCCGACGCACTGGTCGAACCGTTCGTCCAGGTGGTTGAGGCCGAGATGACGCGGGCGCCGGTGTGGCTGCCGGGCATCCCGCTGGCCTGCGAGATCAGTGTGGGAGAGACGTTGTGAGCATTACTCAGCAGTTAAAGGAAGGCGAATGACCGAGGTCCAGAAACTCAAGGCAGAAATCGCGGTGCTGCGCGACCTACTCGAAACAGCCTATCGTGAAGTCGACAAGGCACGCGCCGAGAGCGAGAAAGCTGACGACGAAGCTGTCGAACTAAAGCACGAGATGCTACGTTTGCGCGCCGTAGGTACGCAGGACGGAGTTGATCTGGTCTGGCATTGGAAGCGAAAATATGAGGCCCTAGCAGCTTCACGTTAACATCACACAAGGAAAATCTGATGCCCTGGACACCCAAGGACGGCCCCGCCCGCCACTCGAAGAAGGCCAACACGCCGGCCAAAAAGAAGGCGTGGTCGTCGACCGCCAACGCGGTGCTGAAGAAGACCGGCGATGAGGGCCAGGCGGTCCGCATCGCCAACTCCGTCGTGAAAAAGAAAGGGAAGAAATGACCATCCAGGACACACTCAACGACCGCGAGACGCGCTATGGTGACTTCGGCAAGCTGGCCGCTGCCATCCAGGCCTTCAAGAACGTCTACCGCTCGGCGCCCGGCTGGGCGAAGATGACGGCCGTTCAGCGCGAGGCGCTGGATATGGACCTCGTCAAGACCTGCCGGATCCTCTACGGCGACCCCGCGCACGTCAACTCGTGGGCCGACAAATGCGGCTACGCCATGCTGGCGCACGAGGAGCTGATCCGGCCGGCGTCCGTGGGCGCACCGGCAGCCCCAACGCTCGGGGAGCCGCTGGAGGGCCCGATGCCGCAGTTTCTGATGGAGCCTAGAACATGAATTACGATTTGTTTGAAAAGGACCCACACATCCTGCTGCATTGGCTGGACGCCCTGCAGCACCAGATACATCGTGAGAACAAAAAGTGGTGGGAAGATCTGGAAGGCCAGCCGATCGAACGCAATAAGGGCGAGATGATTGCCCTGATGCACTCGGAGCTGTCGGAGTGCCTGGAAGGCGTGCGTAAATCGTTGCCGGACACTCACCTTCCGCAGTACTCCATGGAGCTGGTCGAACTGGCCGACACCATAATTCGTATTTTCGACTACGCCGAAGGCCACAAGCTGGGCTCGCTCGGCCCGGTGGTCTTGAACAAGATAATCTATAACCGGCAGCGCGCTGATCACCAACGCGAAGCGCGTGCCCTGGCGACTGGAAAGAAATTCTAATGAAGCTCCCCGTCCTCTCTCACAGCTTCCTGAACGACTGGGACAACTGCCCCCGCAAGGCGTTCAGGAAGTACATCAAGAAGGATCTGCCGAAGTTCGTGCAGACCAGGGAGATGGCTTGGGGCAACACCGTCCACACCGCGTTCGAGGTGCGGATCAAACACGGCACCGCGTTCCCCAAGGGCATGGAGAAGTTCGAGGCACTGGCGGCGCCGCTCGACGCGGCGGGTGCGATCGGGGAGCAGATGCTGGGCATGCGCGCCGACGGCTCGGTGTGCGATTTCTTCGCCCAGGACGTCTGGCTGCGCGGCAAGATCGACGCCAGGGTCAGCAAGGGCGCCGCCGCCGCGATCTTCGACTGGAAGTCGGGCAAGCGCCGCGAGGATCGCGCCGAGCTGGAGACCCACGCGGTGCTGCTGCGCGCCTACGACTCGCGCCTGGTCAAGATCACCGCCCATTACGTCTGGCTGCAGGACAACGAGGTCGGCAGAGCGCACGACGTCTCCGACACCGGGAAGAAGCTGGACGAGATCAGGAAGACCATGGCGACGGTCGAGCGCTGCCTGTCGGACAACGACTTCCAACCGCAGCCGAACCCGCTGTGCGGCTGGTGTGATGTAATGGACTGTGAACACAATCGAAAGGGGAGAACATGAAGGTGGTTCTTGTTTTGGGCACAAAAGAAAGTCCAGGGCCGAAAATAGAAATCGAGGCCAACATACGTCTGACGACCGTGGAGGGTATGGAACGCTGGATCGCGGCCCAGCAAGTCGCGCTGGTGTGGCTGAAAAAGGAGCTGGGAAAAAAATGAAAGTCGTCTTCCTCCTCCCCGCCGGCACGATCGAGTGGCCCGTTCCCGAGAACTTCCAGGAGGGCTTCAACTTCCCCTTCTTCTGCGGGAACATCAGGATGACGGGCTTCTTCCAGCAGGACAACATCCACATCGTCTACGACAAGATGGTCGGCATGCTGTTTGACAATGAGGCCACGCCAGTGCCGGAGCTGAAGACTGGCCGCCAGACGGGGACCCTGCAATGAGTCGGCGGGAAGGCCCCGAAACCAAGCTCAAGAAGGAGTTCAGGGCCTTCATGGAGTCGATCGGCGCTTACCGGGTGACGATCATTCCGATGGGTTTCGGGAAGTCGTATGTGGACGACTTCTTTTGCCTCAACGGCCGATTTATCGCGGCCGAGGGGAAAGCGCCAAAGAAGTACAAGACGCCATGGGATGGCTGCACACCCAACCAGAAAACGTGCCTGCAGGATGTGTCTGCCGCAGGCGGCTTTGCGTTCGCCTACGACGATCTGAAAATGGCCAAGAGGATCGTCCACCACTTCAAGAGGACACACGGGCTATGAGCAAAGTTAAGGTTTGCGAGTGCTGCGGCCACCCCCTTCCGACGATTGATGTCATGCGTGACTTGACCAAAATGCAGGGGAAAATACTGATCGAACTGAACAACGCCGGGCAAGCAGGTCTGCCCTTGGACGTATTGGTGCGCCGCGTGTATGCCGATGACCCCACCGGTGGCCCCGTAACGGCGCCCATGAGCACCAGGGTGCAACTACACAAAATGCAGTTTCTACTAGCGCCGTATGGTCTCCGCATCGCGAGCCAACGAGGTGGCGTTCGAAGGTTGCAGGCTATTGATGTGGTTTGACGCGCAGCGCAACGTGGTGATCTACGACACGCCGGGAGACGAGCGGATCATCTCCTCGGTGCCGGGTGCGGTGAAGCTGCACAACGGCTACGTCGCCGCGCCTGCGTCGCTCTACAATCTCCAGCTTCTTCGCCATCTCGGCTTCCCCACGATCCAACCGATGGATGTCAACTATGACTGGCCCGGTCGTTACGTACCTTTCAACGCCCAGCGCGTCACTGCTAATTTTCTTGTCGTTCATCCTCGGGCTTTTGTTCTCAATGATATGGGAACGGGCAAGACGCTGGCCGCCCTCTGGGCGGCTGATTTTGTCATGCGCAGCAATCCTGGTGTTCGTTGTCTCGTGGTTGCACCTCTCTCCACGCTAGAAAGGGTCTGGGCCGATGCCATCTACCAGAATCTCCTCCCACGTCGTCGCTGCGTTGTCCTCCACGGCTCTGCGGCAAGGCGCAGAGAGCTGTTGGCGACACCAGCAGACTTTTATATCGTTAATTACGACGGAGTCGAAGTGCTCGCCAAGGATCTCAGTGCGCGTACCGACATCCGCATGGCGATCATCGACGAAGCCAGCGCTTACCGGAACCGAACCACTGAACGTCACCGTCTCGCTCGCCGAATACTCCAACCGATGGACTATCTCTGGCTGATGACTGGCACGCCGACGCCGAACGGGCCGACCGACGCCTACGGCATGGCGAAGTTGGTCAACAACTGCTTCGGCGAGGGCTGGCAGTCCTACCACGATCGCGTCATGCAGAAGGTGTCCATGTACAAGTGGATGCCCAAGGCCGGCTCGCACGCCGCCGCGCACGCCCTGATGCAGCCCGCCGTGCGCTTCGCCATCTCCGACTGCGTCGACCTGCCGCCGTGCACCGTGCAGGCGCGTGACGTCGAGCTGTCACCGGCGCAGGCCATCGCCTACAAGACCATGAAGAAGGACCTGGTGCTGATGGCGGCGAAAGGGCCGATCACCGCGCAGAACGAGGCTGTCCTGCGTCTCAAGCTGCTGCAGATCTCCTGCGGCGCCATCTACGGTCCCGAGCGCGCCATCCACCATGTCGACGCCGCCCCGCGCCTGAAGGCGCTCCGCGAGATCATGGAGCAATGTCGCGAGAAAATAATTGTGTTCGCCCCCTTCACTTCCGTGGTCGAGATGCTTTACAGGGAATTGAAGAAAGACTATAGTGTGAGAATTGTGAATGGTGCGATAAGTGCGAAAGATAGGAATGACACGTTCAGCGCGTTCCAAAATGCTGAACATCCAAGGGTGATCATCGCCGATCCGGGGACCATGAGCCACGGCCTGACCTTGACCGCAGCATCGATGATCATCTGGTACGCTCCCATCGATCGCACAGAGATCTACCTACAAGCGAACAAACGCATTGATCGGCCAGGGCAGGTGAAGACGACAACCATAGTGCAGCTTGCTGCGACCCCGGTTGAACGCGAAGTCTACCGCCGCCTCGAAGCCAACGAAAATCTCCAGGGTCTGATCCTGGATCTCGCGAAAGGGAAGTTATGAGCCTAAACGCCGCCGACCTCATCGCCCAATACATCAAGCTTCGCGACTACGTCGCCAGGCGCTCGGACGAACATGCCGAGGAGCTGCGTCCGTACAAGGAAGCGATGACCGCGATCGAGAACGCCGGCGGCGCCATGCTGATCGCGCAGGGTGGGGAAGAAGGAAAGGCAAATATCGCCACGCCCGCCGGCACTATGTTCCGCAAGCGCTGGACCTCGATCAAGATCGCCGATCGGGCAACCTTCATGTCCTTCATCGGCGCCGACTTCAACAATCGTCAGAAGTTCCTCACCGCGGCGGTGACCAAGAGTGAAGTGGAGGAATATATCGAAATCGAGAAGGCCGTGCCGCCGGGCCTTGACATCCAGCGCGGCTACTCGACCAACTTCAACAAACCGAAAGAGAAGTGATGGACCAGATACCTACGATCAGATTCGAAATCGAAGGGATGCGCCACGCAATTCTAACCCACATCAATACCTACCACAAAGACGTGGAGAACTATCTCGACAAAGAGACCAAGAAATTTGTTGAGGGCTACGATTTTCAAGCGGCGGTCGCCAAGTGCCTCGGCCCTGTCTTCGACGATGCCATTCGCAAGGCGCTGGAATCCCACTTCACGTATGGTCCCGGCCGGGATGCGATCGAGAAGGCCGTGGCTGAAATGATGCCATCCAAGAAGGAGAAATGACTTGACCGACCAGCTTCCCGCCCATCTTCCCGCCCATCTTGCCAACCGTCAACGCCGCGCCATGCTTCAGGAGGCCGTCGGCGGCATCAACCGCTCGCGCGGTCCTCACGTCTCGATCGCTGACAACCGCTTCGTCCTGGTGGACGGCAGCGGCAACGAGAAGCCCATCCAGACGCTCTACGTGGATCTCGTCATCGTCGACGTCAACCCGCACGTCTCGCGGCAGTACTACGACCCGTCCAAGCCGTTCAGCAAGGACGGCGGCGAGGCGCCGATATGCTTCTCCGACAATGGCGTGGGGGCCTCGGCGCAGGCCGCGCAGCCGCAGAATGTCTCCTGCCAGCTCTGCCCGAAGTCCGCATGGAACTCGGCGGTGTCCAAGATGACCGGCAAGGGCATCCCGGCCTGCGCCCAGCGCAAGAAGCTGGCGGCGATCGCCGGCGGCATGGGCGAGATGGTGTTCGACCTGACCGTCCCGCCGGCGAGCCTGAAGAACTGGCTGGCCTACTGCAACATCCTGGCGCAGCGCGGGCTCGAGCCCTACGACGTCTACACCCGTGTCGAGTTCGAGAGCCAGGGCGTGTTGAAGTTCTCGCCCGCGCCGATCGGCGACAAGGGGCTGTGCTACGTCCACGAGGGCGTCGTGGCGCTCACCGAGAAGCTGTGGGCGGCCAAGGCGACCGATGAAGCCACCAACAAGAACGACGTGCCGTGGGGCGGCCAGGGAGAGGCGCAGAAGATCGCCTATGCCAACCAGCAGACTCAGCAGATCGCCCCGCAGATGGGGCGGCAGGAGATCCAGGCCCCTCCGCAGCCATTCGGGGGTGGACAGCCGGCGGCCGACCCTTTCGGTGGTCCAGCGACGCAGTCGTTCGGTGCGACATCTGCGGAACCGAGTTCAGCCTTTGCGGGCCAACCCAATGTCCAAACTGCGAACAACGCCTCTGAAGCTCCGAGAACCCGCAAACCCCGCACACCCAAGGAGACCGCGCCGGCTGACGACGGTATCCCACCCTTCCTGCGTCGCACAGCGGAGAGCGCGCCGGCTGCCGCACCTGCGCCCAACCCGACCCAGTTCGGGATGCAGGCCGCGCCGCCCGCGCCCGACGCCGGTATCCAGGCAGCGCTCGACGCCGCGTTCCGGCTGCCGACATGAAGACCTTCTCCGAACGACTGGCCATCTGCCTGCGCAAGGGGCAGATGGCGCAAGGTGACTTGCGCTGGTGGTTCGGACGGTCCTACTCTACGACCGCGTCGTGGCTCAAGGACGATCGCGAGCCGCGGGGACCGGCGGGGGATGAGGCGCGGCGGCGCCTGGTCCTCCTCGAAAGGGGGATCGCAGAGCGCCGCGGCTTCCCCGTCCCCGTGACCCTCTCCTCGACCGAGCGCCCCGTCTACATCGAGAAAACCTTCAATGACAACAGCGCTGGAGTTTCTCGAAAGAATCCTGCCAGCCGAAGGTTACAAATGCGCGACGGTGTTCAATGAAGGACGAGTCTGGAACAAGTTCTTCGCGAGCACCGTCGAGCTGGAGAGGTTCATCACGCAGCAGGATGGACTCGGCCGCACCGTCTACCACGCCTGCGCGTCCTTCGGATCGCCCGACTCGCGCAAAGCTGCCAACGCTATTGGCGCAAGAGCTTTTTGGCTCGACGTCGATGCAGGCTGGGACGAGAAAAAACAGGAGTGGAAAAAGTACCTCGATGCTTCCGAAGCTGCGGAAGCAATCAGTACTTTTGTCGGACGGCTTGTACTCCCACCACCAATTTACGTTGGCTCGGGTAACGGTGTCCATTGCTATTGGCCGCTGGAAAAAGTTCTGGATGTTCGGGAGTGGCGTCGATATGCCGCCGGGCTACAACGTGCTGCACATCTCCACGGCTTGGAAGTGGACTCGACTAGAACTCAGGATCTGGCGAGCGTACTTCGAACTCCCGGCACTCACCACCGAAAAGGTCCACCCAAGCTCGTCCAGGTCGGAGACCTGACCGGACCCTACGTGCTCGAGCAATTCAACATTTTTTTGGAAGGGGAGATGACCGATGTACCAAGACATTCTTTGCGGACACTGCGGAGCGAACCCGCGTCTCGAACAGTTCCATCGCGCGGGGTGCCCTCTATCATTTCAGCCGCCGCCAACATATACGCCGACGAGCCCCACTACACCGAGCCAGTGGCAAGAGGCTGCCGGCAGCTTGCTCGTCTTGCTCTCACTCGCGGAAACCTTGACGAGCCGTCTTGGTACGCTTGTCTCGGAGTTCTCGCGAGCTGCAGCGACGGCGCCCGATATGCCCACCACTGGTCGAGCGGGTACGAAGGCTACAGCGTCGGTGAAACCCAATCCCGCCTCGACCGCGCTGCGGAATTTGGACCTACCACTTGCGCCCATTTCGCCAGCCTCAACCCCGATGGGTGCCGAGGCTGCCCTCAACGAGGACATATCACAAGCCCTATCCAGCTCGGACGAAGGGCTGGACGACTGGATCAAGGAGATGCGCCGGAAAAGATCAGTAGCAGCGAAGAAAGCATGGGCGAAGCGCCGGAAGGCCTCCCGAACCTCCCCGATGGCTTCCAGTGGAAAGACCGCCAGCTCGTCTTCGAAGGCGAAAAAGGCCAAGGCGTCCCGACGTTCAAAACGATAAGCGCCTACCCGATCTACCTCGACACGGTGCAGATCGGGGAGGCCAACAACGGCTACTCGCTGTCGATGAAGCTGGAGTTGCCGAACGAGCCGGTGCAGTCGATCGTGATGTCGTCGAAGGTGTTCTTCTCGGCGTCGGGGGTGAGTGAGATCGCCGGTCAGGGCGTGATGGTGCACAACGCCGACCTGTTCAAGACCTTCGTGCGCAAGTCGGTCGACAAGTGGAATGGAGACAACAAATTGGAGCGACGCTATGACCAGTTCGGGTGGAAGGACGACGAGCAAGCCTTCCTGTTCGGAACTCAGCTCTATACTGCAACTGCTGTCCGCTCCGTCATTGGATCCGACGAGGTTCAAGCAAGAAGTCAGTACCTTGGACCACGGCGAAATGGTTCAATTGGAGCATGGTCTGCGGCAGCTAACCAGTTGTTTGCCTTGGGACACGAAGTCCAGGCTTTTGCACTTCTTAGTAGCTTCGCTGCGCCGCTCATGCGGTTCCACTCAAGTGGCGAGGGCGGTGCTATTGTCTCTCTTGTCAGTGACAAATCAGGCACTGGAAAAACTACCGCCCTTGAAGCCGCCGCCTCCGTCTGGGGTCGACTGAAGGGCACCCAGATCATCGACGATGACACCAGCGTCGCCAAGGGATTGAAGCTCGCGGTGTTCGGTAACATCGCCTGCACCTACGACGAACTCTACAACCGCGACCCGGAGGTGATTCGCCGGTTCGTGCTGATGTTCACCAACGGAAGGGACAAGGATCGTGGAACAGCTGATGGCACTCTGCGTCATGTACGGGCTGAGTGGCAAACCATCCTACTGCTTGCCTCCAACAACTCGATCGTCGACATCCTCTCGTCGATGGACGGGACCGATGCCCCGGCTTACCGAGTGCTGGAATTTATCATGGACACTCCCGCCACAATGGACAAAAGACGTGGGGATGCCCTCAAGCAACAACTGGACGCGAACTCCGGTTTTGCCGCGGACGTGTATCTACGCACACTACTCCACCCTAGCACCTTAACCTACATCAAGAACGGCCTGCCAAAATGGACCGACGAAATCTGGAACCGGACCGGGCTCGACAAGGAGCATCGCTTTTGGGTACGCACCATCGCCAGTGTTATTGCGGCTGGGGCTTTAGTCAGGCAAGCGGGCCTGTTAGACTTCTCTGTCGATCGCATCGTCAACTGGGCGATCGAGCAGGTGCAGGACAAGAAGCGATCGCACGGCGAGCTCTCTGGCCATCGGTCGCCGATCTCGATGCTGGTGAGCTTCCTGGACCAGCACTTGCTGGACACGATCGTGGTGCCGAAGGCCTTCAAGCCGGGCCCCAACCAGGTCGCCCACGTCCTGCTCGAGCCACGCCGCGCGCTCCTGATTCGCCACGAGCTGACGGAACACCGGATCTATGTGGAGGAGCAGACACTCAAGAGGTGGCTGGTGAAGGTGGGGGTCAATACTGAAGGCTTCTACCGCGAGCTCAAGGAGAAGGGCATTCTCGGCAACGTCAGGCGGATCACGCTCGGCGCCGGCACGCCCCATGCCACCGGACAGGTCACCGCGCTGGAGTTCATCGTCGACCACCCCATGATGTCCGGTCACCTGAAGACAGTCGAGGACGCCGTAACCCCCGCGATCAGGCGGGCGTAGGAGGGCCACATGGCCAAGAAGTCGAAGCCAAGCGTGAAAGCCGCGATGAAGAAGTTCGAGGGCTCCAAGGCCGACGAGAAGATGGACAAGGCCGGCGCCAAGAAACTGGCGGCGAAGAAGGCTAAGCGCTGATCGTCAACCGCGCATCTTCTTCATCCATGCGCCGCAGCAGCTCCGCGAGCGTGTCGGTCGTCCGCTTCTTCAGGCGGCTGTCATCCACGCGGAGCTGGGTGGTGAGGATGGTGCGCGCGGCGTCGCTCTGCGCCGACAGCATCTTGGGATCGTCGGTCGCCGCGCCCTCGCTCAGCAGGTCGTCGTAGAACTTCAGTGCCTTGCCGGTGAGCTCGTCCAGCTTAGCCGAGGAGTCCAGGACCGCGTCGCGCACGATCGGCGCTTCCAGAATCTCCACCTGCGCGTAGGTGATCGGCGCTCCGGGCAACACGATGCTGTCCAGGCTCCCGATCGAAGGGATGTCCTTGGCGTGGCGCTTGCGGATGTGGGCGGGGACGTCGTCGCCGAACATCAGGGTCCTCCGTACTGGCGGGTCTGTCGCTTATCGTAGCGCTCTTTCTTCTGCCAGTCACGCGAGCGCACGCCCTTCATCATGCCCTCGTAGCCCTTCGGGTCCTGCAGCCACGACGGCACCGGATGCACGCCAAGCAAGGTCTCCGCTGTGCCAATGTTCGACCCGGTCTTCTGGCCCTTCAGCAGCTGCTTGACGCTGATCGGCCCCAGCGACTGGTAGACATACTGGAAGTACTGCCGCACCTGGTCCATGGTCGGCGCGTTCTTGTCGCGGATCGGCTGGTCCTTCCAGTCCTTGTTGGTCAGGCTCTCGTAAGCCATGCGCGGCGCGGTCGCCACCTTGTTCTTCAGCTCCTGCATCGGGTCGTGGTACCAGCCGAACACGTCCTTCATGTAGCCCGGCATCATCGCGCGCTCGGGCACCGTGCCACGCCCGCCGACGCCCGGCGCCGTGCCGCCGGTCATCCCACCGCGCATCACGTCGGCGACGCCCTCCGGGTCTTTCCCCGACTTCAGCTTCTGGTAGACCGCGTTGATCGTAGCGTAGACGATCGGCAGCGCGATGACGTAGGCGGCCTTCGGCGAGTAGTGCTGCGACTTCGGCGACAACGAGGATGGGTGGCGAATCAGGTCCTTCGCCCCGCCGCCGATCTCCTGGATGGTGCCGAAGGTCCACGAGTAGGAGCGCATCGCCACCTGCAGCGATTGCTTCAGCGTCTTATTCCAGAAGATGTTGTCCTGCACCACCTCGCCGAAGCGGTTGTCGATCGAGTTCCAGATTTTTCGCGCCGCCTTGACCTGCGCCGCGTGGTCGGCGGTCGGGTTGGCCTCCATCCATGACGCCATGTTGTCGTAGAACGCGCCGTTCTTCAGCTTCGGGATGGCGTACTCGAACAGCGGTTTTGCAACCGTCTGCATGACGCGACCGACCTGCTGGCCCAGCAGCTTGATCGGCGCCGCGATCGGCCGCGCGCGGATGTCGGCACCCGCCTGCTTGATCTCGGCGAGCACCGAGCCACGCTTGAAGCTGTCCCAGTAAGAGCCCGCCTGACTGTACTGATAGTCCGGCGCGTGCCGCGCGCCCTTCGCCCGGCCGCCGGCCTCGGTGAGCAGGTTGGTGATCTCCTGCATCAACGGGGTACCTTTGGCCTTATTCAGGTACGTTGCCTCGAGCTGGCGCCCCTTCAGGAGGTTCGTTACGGGGCTCACTGGTGCGTTTAAAAAGGACTTGGCAGCAGAGATGGGTCTCCCACTGGCAAGCTCTCCTATGCCTTTCGCTACGGCGTTGACCATCGCCTCCTGCGCCATCGTCGCGGCGTGGAAGCCCGACAGGCCCAGTTCCAGCGACGTCACGGCGTTCGAGGTGTTCCGCGCGGCGTCGTAGACCTTCCCCCAGTCGGCGTTGCGGTGGATCCCCGCGTCGATGAAGTTGTTGTAGACTCGCGCCCAGTCCGCCGGTGCATAGGCGTGTGCTCCGTCGCCGCGTACCGCCCCGCGGCCGTTGACCGGCACGTAGCCCGGAGGCACCTGGAAACTGTCAGGGTTGCCCGAGGCGCCCATGACCTTTGGCTTGACGTACTTGATCGTGCCGTCGGCGAGCGCCTTGTCCAGTACCTCCTGCGTGGCGATGAACCGATCCATCGACTGCACGTAGCGCATCGACACTTCCAGCGGGTCGACCGAGATTGGCTTGAGTCCCGCTTCGAGGCCGTCGGCAACCGTCGGCACGGTGCGCGCCTTGAGCGAGGCGCCGGAGCCCTGGCGCACCGTACCACTGGAGAACTCGCGCGCGAACTCGACGGCCTTCGCCGGGTCCTGCCACATGTGCGGGAAGTAGTCCTCGATGAAGGCCTCTTTCTTAATCGAGGGCAGCGCCTGAAGCTTTTCCACACGACGTTGCATAGCCGTTCTTATAGCATCAGCTACTGGCCTAAGTTCAGGTGGGATGCTGGCGATTTGGGGACGCTTTTCAAATGGAGTTGCTACTTGTTCCGCAGTTGGCTTTACGCCAAAATCGCGCAGATCTTCGCCACTTTCCGCTAAACCCCTGCGCGCCATCTCTCCACGGTTGACAACTTCTCCGTCCTTCAGCACGAACAAATCCAGATTATCCCCCCGCTTGTAGTCGAAATCGTTCAAATCTATTTTGTGCTGCTCCACTAAGTCCGAATGAAGTTCGCCTGGTTTTCCTTTCAGCAGCTTGCCTTTGTAAAAAGCAGCAACTACTCCCTGTGGTTCAGGAGGAAACTTGGAGCGGTTCTCGATGTAGTCGATCAGCCCCAGCTTCTCCTGGTCCGACAGGCGCGAGACGACGCGGCTCTGATCGTCGAACGCGGCGCGGGTTGCCTCGGTGTCGCGCGCGGCCTTGCCACCGGCGGCGCGGATGTCGGCCGCGGCCGACTCGGCGATCGGGCTGACTTCGTCGGGCAGCAGGATGTTCTTGATCACGCGGGCGGCCTGCTGCGCGGCGTTCATCTGCTTGGGCGTCGGAGGTGGCTTGGGCGGCCCGGCGGGAGCGCCCGGAGGCGTCGGAGGAGGTGGCTTGCCCGCGCCGCCCCCACCCGAGAGTGCCTGTTCGATCCTGTCCAACTTCGCCTTGGCCTCCGCGTGGAATCGCTCGTGGCCGGCGTTGTTCTCGGGCTGCTGCGTGCGCCACTCGGCCTCGCGCGCAACCTGCTGCGCCTCCAGGAGATCGCCCTGCGTGTATTTTGACGGAGGGATCTCGAACGTGTCTCCCGTCTTCCGAACGTCGTAACCCTGTTTGCCCAGCCGCTCATAGACGGCGTCGCTCAGCGCGTTGGTCGAGCCGGAGCTGTAGACCGTCTTGCCCTGCGCATGCGCCCAGTCGATCACTTGCTTGTACGCATCGGTGCCCAGCCCCTTGCCGCGCGCGCCAGCGTCCTCGATGCCAGCAGCGCGGATCGTGATCGCGTTCGCCTCCGGGTCATGCGTGGTGCCGTTGATGTATTCGATGCGCCCGACCTTCTTCCCCGCGTCTTCGATCGGATACTCGAAGGTGTCCTTGACCACGTTGCCAAACTGGTTGGTGTACGGGGTGGCACCCGGCAGCTTGACCGCCACCTCCGGTCCTTCCTTGACAGTCTCGCCGCCATGCCGCGCGCCGCTGATTCGCTCGCCACTCAACTCGGTGACCTCGGGGTGAAGCGCGCGGTACTGCTTCAACAGATCCCGCACCCCTACCGTCCCCAGCGCGTCGACGCCATGCTCCATCTCGATGTTGTCGATCTTCGCCTTGCCATCCTTGATCGTGGTGTAGACGCCGCCGCGAATACGCCCTTCGTGGTCGACGATATTGTAGAAACTCTGCCCCGGTTCGGCTGCCTGCGTGGGCTCAAGCGTGAAAGCCGACGTCTCGTGCACGGGCTTCCAGCCGTCGGCGGCCTTGGGAGTACCCAGTGTGCCTTCAGGAAAATGCTCTGCTGATAGTTCCGAAGGACCCTCATAACCCACTAATTTTGCGGCTTCATTCCGTGTCACATAGCGTCCGGTGCTCGTTACAAAGCCAGCATCATTTGGCTTTGTCTTGCCAATGACAGCACCAAATTCTTTCCCCGTTGCGTCTGCCGCTGACTGGTACGCATCGGAATGAAGTTGACCTTCATAGACCTTACCATCATGCCAAATAGCCGCACTTCGGATAGTTTCTGGTGCCGCGACCGGCTTAGGCGCTTCCTCCGCGCCAGCCGCGCTGGGTCGCGCGCCGCCGACGGTCTTCGCCATCCTGACACCGCCGAGCATGGCGAGGTTCGCTGCCGGCTCGACCATCTGCTCCGTGGTGATCGGCTCGGTGGACTGCAGCACCCGGCCAGGAGCTGCGGCGGTGTCCAGCATCCCCTGCGCCATGTGCCCAGGCTCGCGCAGGACAGCGCTGAGCACCTTCTGCGGGTTGCCCTCCGTCGCGCGCTGCAGCGACTCCTTGACCGAGCGGGGGTCGAACAGTGGAAGGCCCGCTGCCGCGATCGGCGTCTGGCTCACCGGCGTCCACGCATCGGCGGGCGCTTCGTGCGCAACGGCCCAGGGATCTGCGGCGGGAGCTTCGTTGGCGACAACCCAGGGGTCAGCCATCACTGCACCTGTTTGGGCTGCCCGTCAGGTCCGATCGTCCACTTCTGGCCATTCTGGAACGTCGTGATGGTGTTGGGCTTGAGCATCGCGAGGGGAGGCGCGCTGGCCGCGGCTGCCGGCGAGGTGACCAGCGGAGCGTTCTGTGGTACCTGCCCTTCGACCTTCGGGGCTGCCGGTGCGCCGGCGGGCGCCGTGCCGCCCTGCGGCGTCGTGCTACCCGCCATGCCCCGCATCGCCGTGATCTGCCCCTCATAGGCCTGCCGCTGCTCGTCCAGCAGCGCCTTCTTGTCGGCATCGGACAGGCTGGACGCGATCGAATTCGACTGGATGATCTCGGTGGCGCGTTTGTGCAGCGCATCGGTGGTTGCACGCCACTGCGCCAGCGCCGCGCCACGGTCGCCGGCCTGGATCTTCCGCTCGAGATCCTGCTGCTGCATCTGTAACCGCTGGGTCATGGCGTCGTTCCGAACCGCCGAGTTGGCGGCCAACCGCGCCTCGCGAGTGTCGCCCTGATCGAGCCGGCGGTCAGCGCGGTTGCCCTGCGCGCCGCGCCAGCTATCCAGGCTCTCCTGCCGGGCGCGCGCGAGCTCGCCGGCCTGCTGCAGCCGCTGGGTGGCAAGCGTCTTGCGCATCTCGGCCAGGTCTTCCTTGCCCTGGCGATCGAGGATCGGCGCAGCGCGCTCCAACGCCGCCAGCATGATCTCCGGGTGGTTCACCACCTGCGGCGATGTCTGCATGATCCGCTGCTGCAGCGCCTGCAAGCTGATCTCCGGCATGCCGGAGCCGCCCGCGGAAGGAGGCGCACCGGCCGCACCCTGGGCCTGTGGAGGCTGTTGTGCGGCCGGTGCCCCCTGCGCCATCGGAGCTGGGGGCTGAGGATTTGGCGCAGGAGCTGGTTGGTTGGGGACAGAGGACTGACCGGGCGCTGGCGGCTGCGGGCCTTGTTGGCCGCCGGTGAGTGCGCGGCCGAGCACATGCGCGCCAAGCAGCTTGAGCGCAGCCTCCTTGGCCGCCGCCTGATTCTGCTCGGTGGTCGCGGTCTGGTTCTCCTGCGCCATGTAGCCGGGATAGACGGCAGAAAACCCGCTGAGGTTCATATCCCCACCCCGCTCGATGGGATCGACCAGCCGCTCATGGTGCCGCCGGCCTTGCCGAAGTACTGGCCGAGGCCGGACAGCCCCGAGCCGAGATTCTTGCCCAGCGTTTGCTGCTGGTTGAACTGCTGATTGTCCGCCGTGGTCTGGTTCGCGTAGGACTGGTTGGCCACGCCACCAGCCTGATTACCGATCCCGAGATACTGCAGATAGTCCTGAATCGAAGTTTGCGGAATGGCGGACGCCGCCTGACCATACTGGCCATACTGGTTGAGCGCGCCAAATTGGTTGGTGCCGATGGTGTTGGCCGTGGAGTAGGGCAGCGCCGCGGCCTGCCCGAGCGTGTTGAGCCCCAGCGTCGAGACGTTCTGGCCGAGGTTGATGGCGTTGCCGGCCGAGTTGAGGCCGTAGCCGGCGCCCTGCAGCGCTGTGTTCTGTCGGCCGAGCTGCGCGTTCTGCCACGCAAGATTGAAATTGGTGTTGCCCTCGTTCTCGATGCCCGCGCCGTAGGGCGACGTGGCGATGCCACGCGCAGCCTGGCCGGCGCGCTGCTGATCGGTGTTCTGCTGGAACAGCTGGTTGTAGAGCGCCGACTGCGGGTCGAACCCGGTCTGCAGGATCGACTGCGCATAGGGCAGCATCTGGTTGCCCGCGCCCATCAGGTTCATGCCCGCGCCGGTCTGCGCGCCGCCAACTCCCCAGCCCGCCTGCGCGGTGGCGTTGGCGCCCTGCTGGTACTGGTTGGCGTAGGGGTTGTTGACGAGATTCTGGGTGATCGCGCCAGCCTGCGGCATGTTCTGGCCATAGGTGTTGTATTGCCCGAGCCCTTGGATGCCGCCGAACGCTCCCTGATCGGCGCCCGCCATGTTCGTGGGCTGATAGATGTTCGGAGCCTGCGGCTTGTCGTTACCGCCGAACATCCCCATCAAGGAACCTCCAATCGAGAGCGCCGGGCCGATCGCTTCCATCAGACTTTCCTCGAGTAGTTGACCTCGATTGGCGTAAACCCAAGTCGTAGCAGCAACTTGCCCACCCGTCCATCGGCAAAGCCGGTGCGGACATGGATGTTGGCGACCACGACGCCCCACTCCTTGCTGGCGCGCAGGAACTCCTTGAACAGCTTGAACCCCGTCCATCCCTGGCGGTAGAGCGGGTCCAGCCAGAACATATCGACGCCCGAGTGCAGCGTGCGTGCGGAGTGGAGGTGCGGGCCGAACAGCCCAAACAGGTACCCGACCAGCACGCCGTCCACGCGCACCGTCAGGATGCGCAGCGTGCCCGCGATGTCGAGCGCGTAGTATTTGTCCCAGTCGGGATCGAGAGGGACGTCCGGGTACAGCCAAAGCTCCCGCCGGTGCTCAGTGAACAGCGGCGGGAGTTCGTGAGCGATACTGCTGAACCGCTCCCAGCGAAGCTCAGGCGCAGCGGGGCCCGAGGGTCGGCTGTGTTGGGGCGGTGCCAGTTCGGGTGGCGTCCTGGTTAACACTGGGGCCCGTCGGTAGTTTGGTGGAAGCGTCGGAGGCTGACGGGCTCTGGTTCTTCAGCCCGTCGTGCAAGCTCAACTTTGCCATGGTGGCTCCTTACTTGATCTGCTCGACGAGCATGCCGTTGGCCGTGATGTCGCTGGCCGAAGACGTGCCGTCGGTGCCGGTGCACTTGATGACGACCGCCGCCGCGAGGTTGTCGGTGCCCTGGTTGATGTATGACAGCGGAGTCACGCCCGAGGTACCCGCGAGACCCGTGCCGCTGACCGACTGGGTCGCGGCGCCGGTCCGCATGACCACCAGCTCGAGCACCCAGTTCTGGGCGTTGGGAGCTTCGGTCGCGGTCGTAATCACCGAGGCTCCAAAATAAAGTTTCCGGGTCTTGTTGTTGCCGTTGGCGGCCGTGGTACCCCAGCACCTGACGCGCACCGCTTGCCCGGCCGAGGCCAGCTGATTCGCCGGCAGGGTGTAGGTCTGCAGGGTCTGTTCGGCGGTGCCGGTGCCGGTCGCAACCGCGGCGGTCTGGGCGTTCAGCAGGCCGCCGACACCGGCGTTGATGTTGCGAATCAGGGTGTTGATGGTCGCCAGGATCTGGCTGGGCTCCGAGTACTGCGGCCCCGAAAGCAGCGACAGGTTGGCGCCAAAGGCGGCGGTGGAGAGCAGGAGGCCCGCGAGGGCGACGGCAGCGAGACGACGGATGCGCATAATAATCTCCCTCTGGGTGGATGCAGCTTAGAATTTAATTGCTTTGGTGACAAGGCTGATCGGCTGGATGGATGAAACAGGGACGCTGGTACCTCCCTGCGCCGTACCGGTAAATCCAGTGCTGGCCGGATAGGTTTGTTGAATCGAATTTGCGTTATTGCCTTGCGATAATGTGCTCGGTTGTGAGTTCGCTCCACCGACCGCATTCAACGCATAAACGGACCACGTCGAGACGGAAACAGATCCAGCAGGCGTGTATGGCGGCAGATTCGAGGTCACCAACGTCTTGGTCTCCGTGCCGCAGACCGTACCCAGCGTGTTCGGATTGGTGCAGGTGGTCGACGTCAGCACCGTGCCGCCCCCGCTGTCGACCATGACGCTGGCGCGACCGCGCGCATCGGGGAGCGTGAACGTCGTGCTGCAGTCGCCCTGCGGATAGGGGCCAATCGTCAGCGTCGTTGCCCCCGTCGCGCCGGCATTTGCGCTGATGGTCAGGGTCACGCCACCGCCGGGGATGGCGGTAATCGTCGAGTTGCAGGTGACGTTGGCACCGCCGACGTACCAGCCGACCTGATACAACGCGCTGTTGGCCACGGTGACAGTCGGACTGCCGTTGACCGTCGAGGCCGCCTGTCCGCTCCTGGTAATGCAGGCAAACAAGTTGGCGTAAGTCGTGCGCGACACCGCCGCGCCATTCTCGGAGAGATACCCGGAAGGGATCTGCACCCCGCGGTAATCGATCTCGGTGCACGCGCTGACCAGTCCCTGCGGCGACGCGTCGAGCAACTGATACTGCGTGCCGTCGTAATACGCGATGGTCGCCTGCGTCGCTACCACCTCGCCACCAGCCAGCGGGATGAGGCCGGACTGGCTGTGCTGCACGACCGCAATCGCTCCAGTTGAATTGACGTTCAAGGTCATCGGACCGCTGTTGGTGAACCCCGCGGTGAAGATCACGATCCGGCCTGCGGCCAACACGTAGCCAGACGGTGTCGGCGTCAATACCGTCTGTGCATTGGCCGAGCCGCCGGAGGTGCCGGCGGTGTAGAGCGCCGAGCCACCGGAGGCGGGCGCCAGCGGCGTGGTCAATCCGAGCAGCGCAGTGATGTTGGTGTTCGCGCCCGCGTTCGCCGCGTTGGTATTGGTCGAGCTGACGATCTGGTTGAAGTTCGCCATGACCTGGTTGGCGTCGGCGATCGTGCCATTGGTCAGGTTGTACGGCAGCGACGGGATGACCTGCGCCACGGCGAAGCCGGGCAACGCCAGAAGGACGAGTAGGAGAAGTGTTTTGATTCGGTTCATGCCGCGCTCACCTGTTGCAGATACCCGAGTTGTTCAGTCCGCATGAAGAGGTCACCGATCTTGAAGCCCGCGTAGGAGAACCCGGAGATCCCCAGTGCGCCCTTGCGAAAGACGATCGGGTTGTGCCAGTTGACCGGCACTGGTGACAGCCCCGTGGTCGATACGCTCCACACCGCCCCGCCCCATGTGAACGAGCCCCAGCGCGTGCTGCCCGCGGCGATCGCCAGCGTGACCGTATCGAGCACGCCGCCATCGGACGTGACGAACTGCACCTGATAGGTGACGTTGTCGGTCGAGCCCGCGATGTTGAGGGTGGTCTCCAGCATGTTCAACTCGGCCATGCTCTGCACGTCGGGCAGGTTCGCAGTGCGCCAGTTGAACGACAACTGGAAGCCGTTCTCGATGAACACGCTGGCCAATGACTGGATCGCGTCGGACTGGAACAGCTTCCCCAGCACGTCGATCGGTGTCATAACGAAGGTGTTGCTGTAGGCCTGGATCATCGACGCGGGGAAGGTGTGCGGGCCGCTCCAGCAGCCCCGCCCGATATTGTACCAGTACTCCTGATTGGCGACCCCGGTCGCCAATGTGGTGTTAAGCGAGATGCGGAACGTGTTGGCGTTGCAGGCCGAGACCGCGCGCGAGGGTGTCGCCACGTTGATGAACGGCACCGTGACTCCCATTCCCGCTTCGCCGATCGGGTCGCTCACCGTGCCCTGAAAACTGATGACGCGCACGCCGTCGACCGCGAGGAACGCCAGCCCCTTTGGCGTGGTCGTCACCGTGTTTGGCGCCACCGTGCCGACCGCCACGTTCATGCCGTTGACAGCCAGCGGGTTGGTCGTGGACGCCGCGTCTCCAGTCACCTGGAACATCGCCGCTTCCTTGAAGACGATCAGCGACTGTATGACGCCGCCAGTCAGCTGGGTGTTCAGCGGCAGCGCGCCGAGCGCGGTCAGGGGGACGTTGTCGCCATAGGTCAGGACATGGGTAGCGTCGGTGATAGTGAGAGGATCGAGTACATCGCTGAACGGCGTCCCCGGAACGGCTGGATCATTGACGATGTAGTAGGCGCGCTGGCCGAACTGCTTGACCGCCGAAGGCACCGCGATAAGCGGGTTAGTCGCCGTGTTGCCCGCGTTCCATGTCGGCGCCGCGAAGGTCGTGATGTCGAACCAGCCGAAGAAGTTCCCCGCGGCGCCGGTGTAGCCGGGGTGAGTAACGATGATCTTGGAACCGATGATGTCCATCGTCGGCGGCATCCATGCGACCGTGGACACCGGGGAAGGGCTGACCGGAGTGTTCGCCGCCGTGACACCGGTTAACGCCACGAAAGCATTAGTGCCGAGGTCATAGACAAAGGGCTCGTCATGGCCCGCGTTGGTCGATGTCGACACGAGGCCATAGAGCCGCGTGCCAATCACCTTGTAGACCGAAACGAAGCCCGCGTCCGGCAGCGCGCCAGGGAAGGTCGGACGCGCCACGGCCGCCGGGCGACAGGTCCAGACGTTCTTGGTGGTGGGGTCGGGGATCAGGTTCTGCAGGAGCTGCATCGCGCCGGGAAACACGTTCGACCCGTCCAGCGCATCGGAGAGCCCGGCCGGCGAGAATTTGATCGGCTGGGTGTTGCGCAGCCCCACTATTGTCGCTCCATCCACGCGACAATCTTACGCAAGTCTTCGAGAGACCCATGCGCCTTCAATCTGTTTGCTCGGTAGGAAATGATCTGCACGTTGCCCTTCACGTAGCCTTTCGCCGGAATCATTCGGTCGATGGACGGACTGTTGTCGTGGAAACTGCCTGAACGCATCACCATTGGTATGCCAAGTATCGGGCACACTTCTGAAAAAACAAGGTCTTCCAAAGTCAAGTCGAATGGAACTCCTTTTTTCTTTGCTCGGTGCTTGCAGTTACTGAGCCAAAGTGTCCTATAACCTTCTCCAGTTCCAGCCCGCACCCTAGCGTATTCTCGGCCTCGGTCTCGAACTACTTGCCGGTTATTGTCTTTCCATCCCTTGTTAATTTTGTTTACTTTTTTCTTGTTGTCTTTTTTCCACCGTCGCATGTACGCATTGCGCTTAAGACGCTGTTCTTCTGTCATAATGCTCTCCTTCAGGAGAGCAGACTATGCCACCAATCACCAGCCGATAGCAATCCAAATAGGATGGTCCACCCGATGGTCTTGGTGTTGGGCAGGCGTCCCCACTGGTTGCCGCCGAAGAACCGGCGATCGAGCGCCACGCGCTTCGTCCCCGAGGTCTCCGGGTCGTCCTTCATCTTCAGGTACCGCTTCAGCTGGCCCTGCCAGCTGTTCGGCGCCTGATCGGCATCGCCCATGAATGCAGGTTGGCGGTCGTCGTTGGTGATCGCCATCAGCGAGCCCGCCACGTAGGCGATCAGGATGTCCGTGTTCGGGAACCACGGAACCGTCGTACTGGTTTCGGGTGTCGTGATGTCGGCCATCTGCGGGTTGTAGCGCACCGTCGCCGAGTACGCGCCCGCCGCCGGCACCCAGACATAGAGCTCCATCGGCGTCTTCGAGACGTCCACGTAGAAGGCGTAGGGGTAAGCGGCGTTGCCGGCCTGCTGCACGAACCGATCGAACTCGGCCTGCTCGTACCCGATCATGGTGTAGGGCACGCCGTTGATCTTGTAGAAGGCCCCGAGCTTGTGCGCGCGAAGGAAGTCGGTCGGCATCAGGTTGGGGCCGCAGCCGGCCACGTACCCGTTGCCCGTCGAGCTGGTATCAAAGGTGAAATTGAAGGTCTTGCGGATGACGTCGAAGTCGTAGTCCTGCGCTAGGGTCTGCAGACAGTTGTTGAGGAATTGCCCCGCCTGCGCGGTGTAGCCGGGGCACTTCGCGATCTGGCAGGCGAGGCTAACGATTTGCTGAGCTTGCAGCCCCATCCCGATTACCCGCCTTCTTGATCAGGTCTGCCAGATGATCCGCGCAGACCTTCACCCGCTTCTTCGACTCCTCGACGCTGTCCAGCGCCTGTTTCTTCTGCATCTCGTCCTGCGCCGAAAGCTTCGGATTGCGCCGGTTGTCGGCCGCTGCCTTGAGCTGGATGTTGCCTTCCACCTCGCTGAGCCGGCGCACGATGTTGGTCAGCGCATTCTGCTCGACTTCCAACTGCCGCCGCGCCTGCTCCTGCGCGTAGTAGGCCTCGGCACGATCAGCCGCTTCGTTCATCGTATCGAGCAACTTATTTAGGTCGTCGATCGAGACATCCTGCGGGACGTGCGTCTGGAAGACCACCTGTCGACCAGCCGCGAACTGCGCATTCATAGACACCCCCAACGCGGGAGCAGTATCGACCCCTTTCAGATCAGACATCAAGCCCTCAGAATATTCGAGACCCCCGCTTGGCCGTTGCCGAGGGGGATGACCCTTTGGCCACGGGACCTACGGTAGAAGTCCTCCGGCTTGCCGTCAACGATCGACTGGTGCCGCCATGTGGCCTGCATCATCTCGCGAATCACCGCGGCCTCACTGGCGCGAACGATCTTGGTCTGGCCCTGAAACAGGATCTTGCCATCGAGCATGAGGCGGTCAGCATAGGGCGCGAGGTCGATAAAGATCTCCTCCATCGCCTCCGTGAGCCCTTTGGCCTGGCGTTCGGTGGCCTCGAACTCCTCGAGCAACTGGGCCTTGGCGGCAGCGATGCGCTCCTTCTCGACCTTCGCTTTGGCCTGAACGCGAACCTCCTCGATGGTCTTCGCATCGAGGATGGAGGTATCGACGTGCACCCTTGGCTTCTTCTTGTCGTCGGTAGCCATGATCTTCCCTTTCAGCTGTGGACCCAGCTTGAACCGCTGGCGATTGATTCCTTCGACACCACGACCGGCCAGCCGAAGTTGTCGTAGGCGACCCAATCCCCCGGCACCAGAAGGATGATCCCGCGGTTGCCGGGCAGGTACAAACGCCCCTGCTCGAAGCCCCCCGGCACGATCGGGTGCGCCGGGTTGGACTGGTTCTTGATGTTGGCCTCGATCGCAGCCATGTCGGCGATTGCTGACATCTGGTTCCATGCCATCGCCGCGAGCGACGTCGTTGCGGCGGTGCCGAAGGTTTTGAGCGCCATCAGATCACCTCAACCGAACGAGGAGCTGAAGGCGGACAGCGATTCGATCCGCATGAAGAACTGCTGGTTTTCGATCAGCGTGCCGTAAAATACCTTCCAGCCAATCACACGCAGCTGATTGAGCGGATCGCTCTTGTCCGCCTCCTTCAGGTAGGTGAACTTGGCGTCGTCCAGCATGACCTGGCCGTAGGCGCCACGGCCGATGATGTAAGTCGGGTAGACGGTGAAGCCCGTGCCGGGCGCGGCCGGCGGGACCTGCGCAGTGCCGATGCCGGTGATCGTCACGGTCTGAGTGCCGGCGAGCTGCACCGCCTGCCCCTGCTGCGGACCCGAGGAGGGCCCCGAGTTGGAGAGGCCAAGCGCACTCACCGCCGAGCCACCGGCAGTGCTGATGTAGACGTTGAAGGTGTAGCCGGCCAGGGTCGGCAGGATAACGTCGATCGAGCCATTTGGACCAGTCACGGCGACGCCGGTCGAGACCTGATAGATCTGGCTCTCGAACTGGTTCTGCGTGTCGGAGGCGGTCACTTGGATCAGATAAGTGCCGGTCGCCAGCGCGCCCGCCGACGTCGCGGTGCCCTGGATAGCAGCGACGCCGGTCCAGGTCGGCACCATGTTGGACAGGCAGAACCGGATGCCACCCCACTCGCCGACTTCGTAGTTGTAAAGCCGGTTGAGGTCCGAGTACGACCACGCGGTGACCACGGTGGAGTTCTCGCGCATGTCCTGCGCGACCAGCGGGTGCATGATCGAGACGTAGTGCGGCATGCGCCGTGGGCTCTCGGAGGCCCGTTCGCCGCCCGCGTTGGCCGACAACTTGGTGTCGGTCATCTCATCGCCCATGTAGCGGGGAGCGCCGAGGGTGAACAGCGCGCCGTAGGCGCGATTGATCTCGTGGGGGCTGATGACGTCGCCAGTGGTGAGCGATGCGCGCGAGCCACGCGTGTTGACGTAGTTGACCTGCGTGCCGGAATTCAGGGTGTTGAAAGTGTTCCGTTCCAGCGTCTCCGCGATCTGCAGCGCGGTGAGCTCGGTGGCCTTGACGAACAGCGGGTGCTTGATCGTCATCTCGGCCACGTCGGTGATGGTGATCTTGTCGCCCCATTGCTGGGCGGTCGCCGAGACCTGCTGGATCGACATGGTCTCGCCGATCGGCGGGACGCCTTCGGAGAGCGGCGCGTAGGGCAGAGGAACGCGCAGGTAACGGGTGGCGGTGTAGGTCGTTCCGAACCCCTTGGGGAGACGGAGCGGGTCACCGAACTGATATGCGACCAGCTGCTTGCGGGCGAGGGGTAGGGTCTTCTCCGCGATATAGTTGCTGATATCGGCGGAAAACGAGGCAGCCTGGTTCACGGCCATGTGACAGTCTCTCCTGAATAGGTAAGGCTATCAAGGCCTTACCGTTAAATTGGTACGTTCTCCAAGCGCTTCTCGGCGCTGTCGCCCTGCCGCCCGCGCTGGGTGGCAGTATCTCCTCGGGCCGCCGCCGGCCTGGACTGAGCCTGCGCCACCCGGCGCTGACCGTCCTTCTGAGCCTTCGGCGCCGCCTTCGTGGCCGCTGCCCGCGCCGCACGCCCGATCGCCAGATCGAGCAGTACTTCCCGCGGAACGAACATGCCCTTCGCCTGCTGCTCCATCCGGATCTTCTCGACCTCGGCGTCGTACTTCTTCAGGTGCGGCGCGTCGCGAAGGATGCCGTTGTAGAGCAGCTTGTCCTGGGTCTCCTGGGTCTGGAGCGCCTGCTGGTGAAGGAGATGCTGTGTGCGCTGCTCCGACTCCCGCAAGTCCTCCCGCATCACTTCCATCGGATCCATCAGGGCCCGGCGCGCGGCGCGCGTCTCGGGACTTTCCTGCTGATCTCGCTGCTGGCGGGCGCGCTGTTCGGCGCGCATCTCCTGCAGCTCCCGCTCGATTCGCTGCCGTTCAGCCTTCTCCTGCTGGACGGTCTGGGTGAGGGACTGGATACGCGACTGCGCCCGGCTCGGCCGGCGCTGCGCTTCTACCTGCCCCGCGTCGTCTTCCGATGCGCCTTGTGTGGCTTCATCTTCCCCTTCGTCAGATTCGGAAACGTCCCCTTCGCCTTCGCCAGCGTCATCGGATGCTTCGTCTTCTTGAAGGCCTGCGTCTTCTTGTCCATCGTCTCCCTCTGAGGTGGGCGGATCGGGCGGCGCGAAAGCCGCGACCGAGGTCAAAAGGTATTTCTTGAACAAGTCCATCATCTTCTCCTGCGGTGGGCTTACGGCCACTAGTCGGGCGAGTTGCTTACGGCAACGAATCGGCAGCTGCTTACGGCAGCAACTCGGAAACTATATTGCGCGAAGATTATGCTAGGGAAAACAATGTGTCAACCTGGTGGCTCGACGCCGATCGCGCCGGTCCAGCAACCAACCGCCGAATACCCACGCGGCGTAGACCGGCGACAGCGCGACCGCGGTCAGGATCATGAGCCAACGAGCGACGTGGATCATACTTAGCCTCCGAATCTGGATTTCCAGATGCTGCCAACAGAGATCCGGAAGCCGTGACCGTGGCTTGGCGGTGCGCGCTCACGCATTGAAACCACACTAACGGCCAAGATCGACATGCCGCCGGCAACGATCCCTGTTACGACCAGCCCTGTTGCGATCACCGATGGGTTGCGAAGCCAGTAATTCTGAAAGAATATCGTGAGCAGGACGTAGGTTGCATCAGCGAAGAAGGTGACCTTGCGCCAGTGCATCACGCGGGGCCGATCCGTTCGATTGAGGTGAAGATCATTCTGCGCCTGTCGGATGACGTACATCAGCAACAGCACGCCTCCGAATGCGACGAGATCGTAGAACGCGATGACGAGTTCACTCATTTTTTGTTTTCCCGAGTACGTCTATTTTGTTGAAAAGCGCCTCCAATGCCTGGCACTGGTGTTTCCCGGTCATTCCGACGCCAAAGGCCACGAAGCCAATGGGAAACACCACCAGCATTTTCAACAACTGCGGCGCGATAAAGTTCGCCGCAAACGCCCCCATGACGATGTATTTCACGACATCCCATGCCGTGGCCTTCTCGATCCGCCATGCATGCACAAGGCCGCCCATAGCACCAGCAGCGAGGCATTGCACGTTGATGAAAGCGAGCACGCTGTCATCCATCTATCCCACCGCTGGCCACCGTCATGCTGATCAACAACCGCAGATCCCGCGGCGTAAACTTACTCGCCTGAAACGCCATCTTCTGCGGGTACTTCCCGCACTCGACGAAGGCCTGCGCGATCAGCTCGCTACAATCCCAGGCGTCGAAACTCTGCCAATCGCGCCATGGCCAGAAGAACGACAGCACCGCCCCGTAGTCGTATGGCTTCCCAAGCTGACTTTCGAGAAAGGCTTCGAAAATGTCCTCTTCGTCTGGCGTCGCGATCAGATCAACGAACTCTTCCTTCGTGAATTTCCCCGCGTCATACCCGACCGGGCGTTTCTTCACGCCGTCACCCATCGCGCTAAGCAACGATCCATCGCGTAGGAACACATCAACGTGCGTTGCCCAATCACGCTGCGCGAACTGGCAGAGCCAGTTGAAGATGCCAGGATGCGAAACGAACCGGAGGATCATGAACGTTGCTCGCTACGCCCCTGTTGGAGCCCCGCCGCTGTTCCCTTGGCCAAGGCTGCTTCTCCGGTTGCTTTCACCAAGGCGTCCTTCATCGAGTTCGTCGCCTTCTCTATTATCGCAACATTATCCTTGATCTCGGCCTGTGCGAGCCCGTTCCTCCGACTTTGCATATACGCCAGCAGCCCAACCGCTGCGTTGAGCAGAAAGCCGAGAGCAGTCAGAATTGGAGCGATGTCCGTGATGTGCATGCTAAGCTCCGTTCAGGACATAGACGCACCAGCCGAGAACGCTCCACGGAAAGACAAACCCGCCAAGCCAGATGCAGACTTGCTCAAATGGCGAGGCGTCCCAGCGGATTTTCACGACTTGCCCTCAAGGATAGAGTTCAGCACCGCCTCGCTGATCAGCCCGGCTTTTCCTATCCGCTCAACGGCGACACGCGCCAGCACCTCGTACCGGCCCCACTGGACATCGGCGCCCGCGTGGCCTTGGTCGATATCGCTGTCGCGCATGTCTTGGGCGATCTGCTGCAGCGTCCTCACGCGCAACCCTCCCCGTGCACCGGGCAACGGTCAACGTCCATGCTGAATGGCGAGTTGCGGCAAGTGCAGACGGGCTTGGCCTCGGGCTGGCCCCGGATCATCTCGACGAGGCGGGAGTACTCCTCGTCATAGATCACGATGCTGCTGTGGTGCCACTGATCATCCAACAGTGCTTTCGGGCTCAGCCGGCATTGGGTGGAGCGCTCGAAGCGCTTCACCATCGCGTCGCGTTCGGCTTGGGTAATCGGACTTCCGCTCATGATTCACACGTCGTCTTCCTGCTCAGGCGGGATCGGCGCCTGAATGCGCGCCGACAGCGACGTCAACTGTGCGTTGAGCGCGTCGAGATCAGCCTGCGTGATCACCTTCTTGTTCACGAGGTGGTCCCAGATCCCCTGCGCCAAGGGGGCGATGACCTGCTCCAGCTTGATAACGGTAGGGGCGAGCTCGACAGCCGCGCCGAGAACGGCCTCGATGGCGGCGATGATCTGCGCGGCGTTCATGGCTGGGTCCCCTGCTGGATCTGATAGAAGGCGGCCACGGCTGACTGCGCGGCGTAGATGACCGACGTCGCGTCAAGGGTCGGGTTGTCCCGAATGAACGCATCGACGCGGCCCAGCGCGATCTGCGCCTTGCTGTCGGCATTTCGCATCTTGACCACGATCGATCGACGGGAGCAGATGTTGGTGACGCTCTCCGGCTTCGTCTTGGTGCAGCGCTTGCCGTCGCGGTAGCGCTGAATGTAGACGTCGGCGCCGGCCTGCGCGATCACGTAGCTGGCCTTGATATCGTACAGGCTGGTCGCCGTGACCGGGTTCTTGACGACCGGAAAGAGCGTCACCGACCCGTCGGAGTTGGTGACGCAGCCGGCGAGGCCGAGCGACAGGGTTAACGCGAAGATGATCTTGCGCATGTCAAACTCCCTTTGCAACAGCTTGCAACGTGGCCCGAACATCCGGGGTTGTTGCCCCTACCTTCGGCTGCATCGGATCAACAGCGACCTGGGCCAATGCCGGGCTCGCATCCGCGTTCACCGCTACCCGCGTCACGCCCGGCATCGCCGCGACGTCGCGCACGAGATTGGCTTGACCAGACAACGCGGCGCCGACCGAACCAAGAATGATGTTAGCGATGCCGAGAACCGCCACGATCTTGATCGTAAGATCCTGACCGAACAACGT
>Ga0068871_100000147_pt1 | contig 46228 bp, 68 predicted proteins | sample KBSMisM72_FD_72750 | JGI IMG/M metagenome (GOLD analysis project Ga0068871, IMG submission 72750) | Miscanthus rhizosphere microbial communities from Kellogg Biological Station, Michigan, USA - KBS Miscanthus M7-2 | ecosystem: Host-associated > Plants > Roots > Rhizosphere > Soil ...
GCCGACAATCCATGAGAATCAATTGAAGGGTTGACCATCTTTCCCTTACCCTCGCAAGTATTGCATAGCTCAAATTTGGCCGGGATATCGATTTCCATTTCGCCGTCCAAGCAAACCGTGAAAATCATTCTCTCTTCGCTGAATGATTCAAACCACCGATGATTAATTTCTCTGCTGTCCATGATTAGTTCTCCTATCTTAGAGTGTTAAGTTACCGTGCTGCCTTCGCCAAGAATGGCAGGTCAAGTATTTCCCGGTCAAGATAGGGTGAGTAATCAATTCGCCCATCCCATCCGTAACCTTTAGCCTGTTTTTCGGCCTCTTGAGCATCCGCAATATTTGAGTAGCGAATGATTTCGACCTCGACGCCGGTAATGGCATCGTTATTTTTACGCCAAATGACTAACAGAAATCTTTCTTTCACAAGCATTACTCCCCCTTAATTAACTCGGCAATTAATTATTGCCTCTTTACTGTATTTCGAGTCTCGAATTGTCTTACTATCGTCTTTGTATCATCTTATTCTAGGGCTATTATTGTCGTATTGCTGTCTTAATATAGCCCTATTCCCCCCGTAGTCCCGTCGTAGTTTAGGAACCGTGCCAAGGGGGAGAACACGCCAAACCCCCAGTGAAATCGCACGATCAACCCCTCGACCGATAGACACCCTCCCCCTACGGGAGTCTATCATAATTGGAGGGTGTCTGTATACCTGTCTCAAAAAGTGGACAGTGGGGTGTTGGGTGTGTAATCTTTATATATGTAATATTTACTATATAAATAATTCAAGAACACCCCCCTAAATCCAAATATTTGGATTCATTATTCTGGATGTATATACCCCCCTATGATTGACTAGGGTAGGGGGGAGGGTATCTCAAAAAACACGTAAAATCCTAGGGTTTTTGAGGTTTCCGGCCATACAGACTAGGGCTAGGCTAGTGGGTTATACGCTTATTATAGGCGGATAATAGGCGGATAAAAGAATGATTGTAGGACTAAAAAGGTTCGCAAAAACACAAAAAGCCCGATAACTAATTCCAGAGGGAACTAATTACCGGGCTATCGTGTCTGTGGGTTGTCTAAGGGTTACTAGCCCTTGCGATTTTCGACCATGATTTCAACCATCCGGTCGAAATTCACGCCGAGCATTGCCGCTGTCTTTTCAACACCCTCAACCTTGGCGGCGAAATTCTTGTCGTCCGCGAAATTGAGAGCAATCAAAACATTGCCCTTGGTCTTGAGCATATGGTCACGACGAGCGTCTGCCGAGCGATTCGCGTAATTCAAGCCATCGGCCATCATTACGCAAGGGTCGAAACCCAAGCCAGAAACGAACTTTGTCATTTCGGCGACATCAAACCCCGCGAAAATCGAGGTATTGATTGACTCGGCAATCTTTTCCCCCTTTTGGTCTTTGGGGTAGACGGGCTCGCCGAGCACCTGAACCTCTGAAGAGGAACCATTACCCCCTCTGCCCCTTTTCGGGACGAGAATCGTGCGGAGTTCAAGCTTGACCGGAGTAGCAGCTACTGTCTTATTTGCCATTGTGGCACCTATCGAAAAACTAATAGGAAAATCCTATTAGAGAATCACGGTTTGTGAGTTCTATTAGCCCGTCAAAAAGGGTTAACGGTTTAGTAGCGGTTTACTCGGTCCATACGGTCGTTATAGTTTTTGGCCCAATCGCCATTGACCACAGTAACGATACCGACAAGGGTAAAGAATCCGATTGATACGATACCCACCAGCGAGAAAAAGAATGGAAAGAAACCCATTACGAAATCTCGGGGAAGGAAGGGCAGAAGTAATCGAACAATTCCCCCAGGTTCATTACCTCTCTGAAGTAATGGCGGGCCATAATTCGACTATAGATTACAGCATCAGTCTGGTAGCCTTTCGCAAGGCAATACCGGACCACGGCTGCAAGTTCAGCAAGGGCAGTCTTATCTTCGATTGTCATGATTGTTCTCATTTCATGACGGGCTAAGACAACCCACAAACCAAGGCGCTATTCAGTTTTCAAAGACCGGACGTAACTTGCACCTGGATAGAATGCAGACAGCGTGCCAAGTAATTTCCTAGCAATTCTTAACAATCCAAAGATAGCCTAATAGGAAGTCTAGTCGCAGGCAGATAAATAGTCTTGTTATTACCATACCGGGCTAGCTAGACTTTACAATGCAAAGCACTTTACGCTGTAGTATCCCTCGTTTTTCCTAGGGAATTTACACTATCCAATTAATTGAATGGGTCACTGTAGGCTATAGGATGCCCTAGGGGGAGGGCTACCGGGTTCAGGCTGGCTATACCCTCGAAAGGGGAGAAGTCTAGCCATAGCCGAATTTTCGCTATACTTTCGCTAGCCACTAATTGGGCTACCTTTCGCTATCCCTTCGCTCTATCCATTCGATACCCCCTCAACCCGGCCAAGTGTAGGCTAGGGCAATTGACCTAGTGTGGTGCTAGGGTATATGACCTAGTAATGTCCGACCTAATTGGTCGGGTATTGGCTGGAATGATTTAGGTTTTTATTATTGAGAGGTTAATGATTAAGGGTAGGTGAAGCCAACCCAACCCCCACCAATCCACTACCCCATACCCCAAACTATCTATTGTTCCACCGCCCCGTCCACCGGGAAACGTAGCACCTCAATCATACTCTAATGAAACTAAACTAATAAAACAAAATTTTTATTTTCTAATTTTTTGGCTAAATAAAATTTAGTACTGTCCCAAAGTTAGGACACTCTTTATGTAAATTCCCTAGGGTTTTCGGGCTTGACTGGTGGAGGAAGGTATGCTACCCTCTAGCTGCATAACTCTATAATTATCATGTATCTAAATGAGTCAGAATTAGAAGCTCGTTTAACTGGTCAAGTCCAGATTAAACAAAAGGGCAATACTACTCGCGGTAAAGCTTTGCCTGATGAATACAAGGCTCTGGCTGGAATGCTCTCTAATTCAGGCGAGAAGCAGAAGGACATTGCAGAAGCTCTAGGAATTAGTCAGTCTCGTGTCTCTGACTACTCTAAAGGCTTAGTAGATAATCGCTTCAGCCAAGACCTGCACGATAAAGTAACTAAGCCAGTAGAAGATAGAAACAAAACAATTCGCAGTAGGGCAATGGATGCCTTAGCTAATATGGTTGAGCAGGTAGCCAATAATGCCGGCGGCTTAGCTCCCGATAAGGCAAGTCGTATTGCAGTAGACATGGCACGTATCTCATCTACTCTAAGTGGTGGGATTGATTCAATGGGATTTAATAAGGCTCTCATCATTGTAGCACCTGCTAGGAATAATGAAGAGTCTTATAAAACAGTTTACGACGTTAAGGGAGAAGTTGAATGAATTCAAGAGTTGCTCTAATTACCTTCTTGGATGGTAATGGTAGTTTCCCAGACAATACATTACCTAGTCAGCCAGCATATCCAAGCAACGCACTACCCGGCGGCGGAGATATTAATAACTCTCTACCTAAGCCGCCCGGTTCAATTGCTACCCTTCCAGTATTTCCTTTCGACCCTTCTGCTCCAAGACCAGATAACTCTTTACCGGGTCAAGGACAAGGGTCTACACTTCCAGTATTACATCCAGGCATGAAGCTTGTAGTTAAGTTCATTGCCTGCTATGGATTCGTTGGAGTTATTGATAACGAACTACCAGACACACCAGAACCTAAATAAGTTGGGCGGGGAAGGGCCGTTAGTCAATTATGATTAGCGGCTCTTCTCGCATTAAAGGTGGTTATGAAGTTTGCTTGGTTACTTGGTTTAATTCTATTAACGGGCTGCGACAGAACTTACATTACAGTTCCAAGTCCAACGGCGCCGAGCGCACCCGAGGCACCAGTAATTACTTCTTATAGTATTGAATTAAGAATCACTGGTAATGCTAATTCTGTTAGAGTTAAATACATTAACCCGGTAGATGGACTAACTCAGCTAACTACTACACTTCCATACTTTGCATCATTCAGAACTAATCAAGATACAATCTTCTTATCGTTAGAGGCTACACCAATAAGTTATCCAGCTACAGTTGATTTCCCTTTCTTATCAGTTCAGATATTCGTTAATGGCTCATTGTTTAGAGAGGCATCGTCAGCGTCCTTATTCCTCTCAACTATCTCAGTAAGTGGGACATATAGACGATGAAGATTGGTGAATGGGAATTCATGGAGACTAGGCGGGATGTAATTCAAGACCCACCAAGAGTCATCGAAATGATTTTCTACGATTGCACTCATACTTCTGGACTTAAGATTGCTAGAAGTTTTACAGCAATCAGGCCGATTGATGATGCTAAGTATGAGGAGTTCTTAAAATTTATTGCTGATGAAATGAGCCAGCAGGAATTTGTTAGGCGTAGGATACAACAATGATTACGAAGCTGATTGGTGAGACTACTCCTATTACTTACAGAGCAGTTAATACTGACTTTGCTGAATCTCCTCCAGGTAATTTAGTAATCATTGAACAGAAGCCGGAAGAGTCAGGCGATAGGATTTGGGTATTGGATGCTATTCAATATTCATACAAAAAAATCGGCGGAGCAGAAACATTAGCTGCTCCAATTACAGGTGGCATTACAATTAAGCTTGATGATAAAGTTAAGTGGGATGCTGACATTTCAGATTACACTGGAGTGTTAAATCTTTACATCCCAAGTCAAACTGATAAGACACTCTCTGTTACCTTAAAGTCTGGTGGTAATGGAGTAGTTGGTAAGCTTAACTGTCAGTGGCATCTTGAACCTGCACAGTAGGAGATTGAACAATGGAAACGAAAGAAGCCCCGAAGGACCACAAGACTAAGGAAGTAGTTGCAGTAACTCCTTTAGTTAGTAATCCTTTGAATAAGGATATCCCTCTACCTAAGCCTCTAGTTCAGGGAATTCCTGATGGAGCTATTGACCCTAACTTTCTTCGTCCAGGTTATGGTCCATTAGAAGGTTCTCCTAAAGAGAATGACCCGACACAGTTAGCTAATCCTAACAATCCTAACAGCCCTATCACTAAGCCAGTTAATCCTTCCAACCCTGCTAATATGCCAGCGACTCAATCAGAGAAGCCTGCATCAGAAGTCAGGATGTTTAATGCTCTGATTAGCAAGGATAGCTTAGAGCCATTAAAGAAAACTCCTGAGCAGGAAGCCAGAGAAAAGTCTAAAGCAGAATCACTGAAAAAGATTGGTGAGATTCTAGCTAAGTTCAATAACAATGAGTCAGAGATTCCAGCTAACTCTGAATACTGGACGTTAGTGAATCAATACCGAGCTATGTAATGTATGTATCGGTTGACTCTGTAGTAGAGAATGCTGCTAGGAAGATTACAGTAAATCCTAGACAGGCTGATTTCGTAAAGATTCCATTCTCTGTTAGGGAAGCATTATATGGTGGTGCAGCGGGCGGAGGAAAGACAGAAATTCTAATCCTTCTCCCGCTAATCTACCAGTTCCATGAGCATCCTCTCTATAGAGGAATCTTACTAAGAAGAAACTTAACGCAGCTAGATTCAGAAATCGTTACAAGGTCACAAGAATACTATCCATCATTCGGTGCAGTCTACAATGAAACTAAGAAAGTCTGGAAATTTCCTCGTGGTGCTAGACAAAGATTCGGTGCAGCCGCTAAGGAATCAGATATTAGAAAGTATGACTCGGATGAATACAATCTTATCTCATATGACGAAGCAACCCATTTCACAGCATTCCAATACAGTTACCTGGTTAATTCACGGCTGCGTTCCAAGTCATCAGACTTACCAGCTATCGCACGTTCAGGAACTAATCCAGGCAACATCGGACATAACTATTTTAAATCACGCTTTGTAAAGCCAGATAAGAATGGCGGTAAGATTCTAATAGACTCTAAGGGTTTAAAACGAATCTTCGTACCGGCTAAGATTACAGACAATAAAGAGTTACTAGAAAGAAACCCTGATTACGTTAAGGCTCTTGAATCATTACCAGAAGCAGAGAAGAGAGCCAAGCTTCTTGGCGACTGGGATACTTACGAAGGCCAAGTCTTTAGAGAGTTTAGATTAGAACCTTTATCAGATGAACCGTCAAACGCAAGACACGTTATTGAGCCTTTTGATATACCTAGCTGGTGGCCTCGTTTCATTGGCATTGATTGGGGATACGCTGCATACACTGTCATCTATTGGGCAGCTTTATCGCCAACGGGTAGGGTCTACATATATAGAGAGTATGCGCATAAAGAAAAGAAGATTGTAGATTACCTTACAGACCTAATTAATTTCACTACACTAGAAGAACGAGAGTCATTAACTAAAGTTAGAATCTGTCATTCAGCAGACCAGAATCGTGGAGAACCTTCTACTATCTATGAGCAGCTAACTAAGGCTCTACGAAGGTCAGAGTTTAGATGCGGGATAGAGTTAGGCGAGAAGAATAGAATTAACGGCAAGCTAACTCTCCACGAATACTTAAGATGGGCACCAAAGGAATCATTAGCTAAGATATACGGTGGAGAGTTCGATAAGGAATACGCAGATAAGATATTCCGCCTATACGGTCAATCAGCATACGTAGATTACGTAAAGGTTTTTGAGGCAGAAAAGCCAGAAGAGAACTTACCTAAGCTACAGATATTCAATACTTGTGAATTACTAATTGAAACTATTCCAGCTTGCATCTACGAAGATACACCAGATGAAGGAAAACATCCAGAGGATGTTAAAGAATTTGACGGTGATGACCCTTACGATTGTATCAGGATTCTACTATCTGGCATACGAGAGTATCAGGTCGTTAATGCAAAACACTTTGAACATTCTGCTAAAGCTCAAGATGCGATTAATGAATTGGCTACAGGCGACCAGACTAGCTTTTATCGCAAGATGGAATTCTTGGAAGCTAAGCGGGGCAAAGAAACGTCAAGTATTAGTTTTAGACGTAGAGGTTTTAGAAGAACTTATTCGCACTAAGGATGAGTTCATTGTCTATCTTCAAGATGAGATTGCTCAATTGAAGGCAGTTGAAGAGCCTAAGCGAATTAAAGTAGAGACTGAATATAAGTCCAGTCGAGCTTATAAGTCAGTTTACATGAGAGTCCGTGACCAAGTGTTAGTAAATAAGGCCAAGCATATTCCTGTTCCTGCTACAGTAGAAGAAGAACAGTATGATAGGGTCACGGTAAATGATTGAGCAGCCCAACGCAACCCAGCCTAATGCTGGATTTGCAGCGCAACCACAAACACAACCTTTACCAGAGCAGACTGACCAACAGGTATTAGACTCAGAACAGCCTAAGCCTAAGCAATTAACTGCTGTGCCTGATGAATGGAAATCTTTACTCTCTACTCTCTTGTCTCAATGCGAGAGAGAAGATGAGGGGATTCATTATGCTTGGGTAAGGAAGGCTAAGCGGCTAGAGTTATACTTTAATAACATCGTATCTCTATTCTGGGATGAAGCTGTCAACGATTGGGCTATTCCTAATTGGGATGATAAAGAATCTGAAGGAGTGCCGCCTAGAATCGTAAACATTTACAGGCCACATGGCGAGAGCATTATTGCTGCTCTTAGTGTTGGTGTTCCCTCTGTTCTTTTCTTTCCTGCTGATGCAGATAATGCAGATGACATAGATAAGTCTGAGGCTTACTCTGCAATCGCTAAAGTAATTCAGAAACATAACAAGGCTAAGCTACTTTATATCAAAATCTTAGCTATCTTCTTCAATCAAGGGACTCCATTCGTCTACTCTTACTCAAAGAAAGACAAGAAGTTTGGATTCTACCACACTGAAGAGACTTCATTAGAGGAACAGACTTCGTATTCTCATGAATGTCCTATCTGTGGTAATCCATTTGGTGAAGGTGCTCAAGCACCGCTGAATATTACCTGCCCTTCCTGTGGTAATCCCATTACTACAGAAGTAACTCCTCAGACAGTTCAGGTTCCTGTTCAAATTCAGGTAGCTAAAGAGAAGTCTCGTGTAGTTATTGAACCATTCGGTGTATTAAACGTCAAGGTTCCTTATACTGCTAGAACTTCAGAGCATTGCGGCTTCTTAATTCTTAAGTTTGACCAAGCTATCTCTGCACTACGTTCAATTTTCTGTGTTCCCGGTCCTAATGGCGAGGAACCTTTAATTGAAAACATTGAAGCTTCTACTGCTGATGTTTCTGTGGATTCTACCGTTAGGTATCCTAGTGTATACCTTAATAATCAGCCTCAGAATACTGCGGTAGTTCGCTGCGTCTGGTATAGACCGTGGCAGTTTGAACTAATTACTGGACCCGGTGACTCAATCAATCGTGATTTAGTTGATGAGATTCAAAGGAAGTATCCTGAAGGCTGCTACGTTATCTATATCAACAATGAAGCTGTAGAGATTAATGGGGAAGATTTAGATGAGCACTGGTCTATTGGTTTAGACCCGCGTTCCACTTCATTGCATGGTGAACCTTTAGGAACTAACCTTGCTATTACTCAAGATATCAATGCAGAGATAGATGAATTAGAACTACAGACTATGGAGCATGGCATCTCTGAACTGTTCATTGCTTCAGACGCCATTGACTTTAATAAGTATGGCAATACCCAAGCTAAGCCCGGCAATATTACTCAGACATTTAAGGAGCCGGGCAAGAGTATTGGTGAGAATTTCTTTGAAACACGAACAGCGCAGTTATCGCCAGAGGTCATGTCACTTACTGCAAAATATAAGAACCTCGCTGAGTTTGTTACTGGCGATTTCCCAACTGTTTATGGTGGTTCTGTTCCTGGCGCCTCTACTGCTACTGAGTATACTAAGTCGCAGAACCAAGCTCTTCAGCGATTAGGAACTATTTCTACTATTGCATCGTATCTATGGGCTGACATTATTGATAAGGCTGTAAAGGAATATGCTAACTCATTAGAGTATGATGAGAAGGTAGTAGATAAAACTCCCAATGGCTATCAGACTACTACAGTAGATAAGATGGCTTTAGGTAGGGGTGAAGTAGCTAACTGTGAACCAGAGTTCTCTGAATTACTGCCACTATCCAGCGGCCAGATTAAAGATACCTTAATGCAGGTAGTGGGTGCTAAAGACCCAATGTTAATGGCAATGATTTCTCACCCGCAGAATAATGAACTGGTGAAGAAGGCTCTTGGCATTCCAGAACTTTACATCCCTGGCATTAATGATAGGACTAAACAGTATAGAGAGATTTCACTTCTCTTACAACAGCAGCCTAATCCATCGCCCAACTCTCCGTTAGGTGCTGAGTCGTCAATTGCACCAGAAGAATTTGATGACCACATGGTAGAGATGGAAGTCTGCAAAGTTTGGCTGAATAGTTCTAAGGGACAGAAAGCTAAGTCAGAAAATCCGCCGGGATATCAGAATGTAGTGTTGCATTGGAAAGCTCATCAAATGATGCAACAAGTTAGAACTGATGTTCCTAATGAAACAGCACCGGGTCAGCCTCCTGATTCGGCATCAACTAGAGTGGGTGGCTAATGTATAAGATGTTTAAAGTATTCTATTATCCTGAAGAGGGTTCATCTATGGATAGTGAACCAGCTTCAGAAGTTAGTGACCGTGATGTATTAAATCAGGAAGATACAGATGGCGAAACTGATGTTTCCGAAGATGACGAAGAAGCAGGAGATGATGGAGGAAAAGGCGGAGATGATGCCGAAGAAGAAGATGATGAAGAAAAAGAAGAAGAAGATGATGAAGTTCCCGATGACGAAGAATCTGATGGGTCTGGGGATGAAGATGAGGTAGAGGAACCTTTAGAAGCTAAAGGAACTATTGATACCTCTGACTTAACTAAAGCAGTTAAGAAGGTAGCTCCTGATTTATTTAAGAAAGTCCCTGGCCTTAGAGATGCGTTAGAAAGAGATAAACAGTTTGGTGAAGTATTCCCGACGGTTGAAGATGCAAAGGATGCGGCTAAGAATGCCTCACTCCTTTACGCAATGTATAATGACATATCTTCAGGCGACGTAGCTAAGACTGGGAACTTTCTTAAGGCAATCAAGAATACTAATGAGGAAGCCTTTGAAGATTTCTCACATACGATTCTAGAATCAATCGGTAAGCTTAACCCGCAGCTATATGGCGAAGTAATGTTGAAGCCTATGAAGAAGGCTTTAATGTCCATGTATGCTGATGCGGTTAAGTCTGGTAATAAGAATCTTGCTAACGTAGCTATTCATGCTCATAACTACTGGTTTGAAACTCAGGATATTAACGCACCGTTAGAAGAGAGAAAGAAAACTACTAAGACTAAAGAGCAAGAAGAGTGGGAAAAGGAAAAGGCTGAATTTGAAAACACCAGAATTGGTGAGTTTAAGACGGGCGTTACTGAGGTAGTTAATCATTCCATGAAGCTGTCTATCACGAAAGAGTTAGACGGGATTAAGTTGGATGATTACCAGAAAAGGAATATCATTCGTGATATCTTTACTGGTGTAGATGAACTTATAGGGCAAGATAAGCGATACATTAATGGTATCAATTCTCTGTTTGAGCAGGCTAAATCTTCTAAGTATAACGCGGATTGGAAGTCCCGTATTATAAGGGCTTATCTCCAAAGAGCTAGGCAAGCACTTCCCTCGATTAGAAATAAAGTTCTGAAGGAAGCGGGAATTAAGTTCAAGGATTCTCCTAAAGCTGAGTCACGCCGATTGGTTCCTGCTGGATTGGGTGGCAATAAAAGCGAGGAGAAGATTGATTTCAGCAGAGTGGATAGAACTAAAACTACAGATATGGACATCCTTAACGGGCGTCCTAAGTATCTTAAGAGGTAATTCAAATGGCTGTTGGTGGAACGCAGTTACTCTCTGTTGAAATGGAGAAGGTTCGTAAAAAGCTTTCCATGCTCTATGAGTTGGAAAGTGCGAAGTTCTTCTCTACGGTTGAAAAGAAGGATACGGAAGTTATCTCAGAACGAGATATGCGTATTCCTCTTGCAATCGGTCCTGGTGGTTACTTTGGTTATTACAACCCTGATGGCGGTGACTTAGGAATTGGCGACGGGCAGACCTATGATAAGGCTGTCATTAACACCGTCAATTTCAAGCACGCTATTCAGTGGAATACCAAAGCACAGTGGGGAACTGATGATTCTCGTAAGAGTGTCATCAATCTCTTTAAGGAATTAATGGCGAAGGCAATGCCAGAATTCCGGCGTCAGACTGAAGCTCAGTGTATGACGGCTGGTAATGGCGTGCTTGCTACCATTACTTCTCTGTCCACTACGACATTAACCAATGATACCCTGACCTGCACTACAGATGGTTATGGTATTAAGTTACTTCGTAAGGGCCAGCGCATTCTCGTTTATGATGCTGCATTAGCAGCGCCGAGAAGTGCAACTCCTGCAAAGATTATTGCATATGACTTGGTGAATAAAAAGATTCAAGTCGATGCAACGATTGCTGCAATTGCTCCTACTGATGTGATTGTTGCTGAAGGATTATCAGGTGCTACGCCTGTTGGTCTATTCGGAATTCCTTACCATGTGCAGAATAGCACGGTAGGTAATTGGTTAGGATTACCGAGAGCAACAACGCCAGAGGTTCAGGCTAATCGAGTTAATGCAGCCGCCGCATCTTTATCTCCTGCATTTGCTCGTCGGGCAATTAATGCCATTGGTGACAGGCTTGGGATGGATAATAAAACTCCACTCACAGCTTGGATGCACCCTGCTCAGGTTCAAGCTTATGAGGCTCTTGGTCAGTTAGTTTCCGTTATTAATAAGGAAGCTTCTGAACAGGGATTGAATCTGTTCTTCTCAGAGAATATGAGATTAGCAGGCGCACCAGTCAAGCCCAATTTCGTGTGGAATAAAACACGGATTGACTTCTTGACTAATGACCATTGGGGCCGGGCAGAATTGACCCCGATTGATTACTACACTGTCGAAGGTCGAAAGATTTTCGAGTTGCGTGGAGCGTCAGGTGGAGTTGCTACTAGCCAGATTTTCTATATTGTGGCTAGCTGGAATCTCTTCTGTGATTGCCCGCCAGCGCAAGCTTATATTGATAACCTGTTAGTTCCAACAGGATATTAGTATCAAGGGAGGGGCGGGGGATAGACTCGGAACATCTATCTTCCGCCTTCTTTATGGACTTTGTAGATATCCTGAACGAACGATTAATTGACTACTACGGTAATGAGAAGAATACCGGACTGCCTAAGTATCGTTTAGTTAGAAGTGAAGTGCAGACAGAGAAACGATATGGTTCATATGATATCGTGACTCAAGAATCAGGTATCTGGCTAGGAACTAATAAGGGATTAGTAGAGGTTAAGAAGTATTGGTATATCGAACCTTGCTGGTTACTTGAGCGAATTGAGCTTAACCTTAATCGCAAGGATGTAATTCATGAGAAGTATACCTACGAACCACTATTCCCGTTCCTAGATAAAGACAACAATCCCTTAGACTTGAACTGGAAAGTATTAGAGTTCTTCCTCAACCGTCTTGAAAAAGCGGAGCGGCAATTTCTAACTGAAGCTGACCATCAGGCTGAGGAAGATAAGCGACTTCAAGATGAGCAAGATAAAGTTTTCGGCATTCTAGATAAGCCTGACCCAATCAAAGAATTGCCGACGTTTACAGCTTCGACTTTAATTCCTAAAGGGTAATATGCCAACAGCAACCGTTCTTTCAATCTGTCCGTTTGAGACTCTTGAAGTTAAGCCTATTGCTAAGGGATACTTCAGAATTCCTGCGGCACCTAAAGATGACTTTGTTTTAGTTTACATTGAGGAATCTTCTTATACTCAGCGGCTACCAGCTACGGACCATTCAATTACTATTCCCGTAGCCGCCCACCATATCGCTAAATCTATTGTTGATGACTTTGTTAATACTGTTGTTGAAGCTGACGATAATGCTGGACCTGGCATGATGTGGTTTGATTTCAGGGTTACTAAGCCAGAAGTATTATCAAATCATATCGAGAGACTTAATGCTCTTAAGGCTAAACAGATTCGCTGGTTTGAGAATCTCTGCCGTAAGGCTGATGATGATTTCAATCAGTATCACAAGATTGGATTAATCTCTGAGCATCAGCGTTATGCAGCGAAGTATTTAGGCCATGAGGCTGAGTGGCTGGTTAATTACAATCAGAATGATGGCTTAGTAGATTGTCCCGGCTGCTATACAAAGATTGATGCTAGGGCAGTTAAGTGCATTCATTGCGGTGCGATTCTTAATAGGACTAAAGCAATTGAGTTAGGAATCATTGCTGCTGAGATTGCTAAGATAGCGCCGGCACTAACTAAGTAGGAACTATGGCTAACCTTTCGTCAGATGTGTTTCTTCGTTGTAGGGCAGTCTTAAATGATGTTGCTATAGACTTGTATACTGATGACATTCTCCTGCCATATTTAAAGATTGCTAACGATGACTTGTCTGATGAGTTAGTGGATAACGGTGCTACTGTTCAAAAGGAAGTGACGGCAGACATTCCACTATCTGCTGGCATTACTCAACCTTCATTACCATCTAATATGATTGTTCCTATTGAGGTCTATGAAAAGGACCAAGGTCAGGACGATTCACATTATCGGTATATGAAGCAGAAAGATTTCTTACCGAATGGCACAGCCGGGCGTGAGTTAAGTGTTTGGGCATGGAGAGAACAAGCTATTAATGTAATGGGTTCAACAGCCGCTAAGATTCTACGTATTAGATATTACCGGCTAATCACAGATATTGTTGGACCTAACTCTCCAATCGAATTAACTCATGCTCTTAACTATTTAGCCTACCATACTGCTGCTTTAGCTTCTGAGCATATTGGTCAGAACAGAACTAAGGCAATAGATTTAGAATCGGTAGCTGGTATAAAGTTAGGTAAGTTATTAAAGAAGGAAGTTAAGCAGTCACATGGTAGACCAATTCGGCGTAGACCATTCAAATTAGATAGGCCCGTAACCTATTCCCGCTAGGAGTTTAGAAAATGGCTGAAGCAAAAGCGACCTTTACAACATCGGATGTTTGGGATGACGGGAAAAAGATTCATGCTGTGGGCAGGATGTCTATTTCTGCTGGTCCAGATACTTATACTACTGGCGGCGTGGCTTTCAACCCATTAGGTAGCACAGTAGATGGTGCTGGTTTAGGTATTCCATTACCAACAGTTAGTTCGCAGCCGTTCTTTGGTAACATTGTTGGTGGTGCTTACTTCGGCCAATACCTACCAGCTACTAATAAGTTATTACTTAGAGTAGTTGTAGGTGGTGCAGAAGTTGCATCAGGTGCAGTCCCGGCTGGATTAAGTAATGATGTAATTACAGCCTACTTCATCTTCGATAAGTTCTAGTAAGTAGCCGGGTGGAATAATGGCAAAGCGCGGCGGCGGTGGAAATCGTGACCACGGTCAGATTACTATGCCTAGTTGGAAAGGTCTGTATTCCAATGGCATGGATGATGCTGTTCCGCCCGGCTATTTCATTGATTCATTAAATACTCAGTTTGAGCAGATTGAGGTAAGGACCAGAGATGGCTCCACGAAGATTTTCACTCTGGCAAATATTAGAAGATTCTTTGTCTACAAAAGACTTAACGAAACTCCTCGCTATCTTATTCTTGATACTAATGGTTCTTTATGGGATTCTCTTTATGGCACGCCTCTCATAACTAATTCAGCATTCTTGGACTTCTCAGCTATTAACTTTCTTAACCGTGCGTATATTACTTTTCATGATAGGGTCAGTGGCATTCCTGGCACTTTTATCCAAGTTTATGAGGGGGCGGGACCGGGAACCTTAAGACCTCTAGGTGGTAGTCCACCTGTAGGATTTACATTAGTTCCTACAATATCTACTGAAACAGGTAATCTTGGATTAGGTAAGTATCTCATAGCAATATGTTATGAAACATCCACTGGATTTATTACCGCACCGGGACCAGCGACATTTGGTGACATTGATTCACCGGGAGGCTTTAAACTCAATCTTGCAGGAATTAGTATCGGACCATCTGGAACAATTGCTAGAAGAGTTATCATTACTAAATCTATCCCCGCAGGATTATATACTGGAAATCAGTTTGGATATGAATTCTTCTTCTGCCCGAATGGAAGAATCCCCGACAATACCACGACAGTATTAAATGGTATTAATTTCTTTGATGAAGATTTAGTAGACTCTGCTGACTATCTATTTGATTCTAGGTCTACTGTAGCGTGTGGATTAGGTCTAGCTATTTATAATAACAGAATGTGCTTATGGGGTGTTCCTGCCTATGAGCATTATGTATTCTTCTCTAAAGCCCTATTCATTGAGACATTTGATGAGACTGGTGGAATTCTTTACTTAGACCCATCTGACTCTATTTCATCTATTACTAATGTGGTGGACCATGAAACTTCGTTATTCATCCAATCACAAGATAGAACTCATATTACAGTTGATAATGGTAATGACCCTGACACCTGGAGATGTGACCCTCTTGATAAAGCAATTGGAGCAGAAGTATTCTCTGTCTCCAAAATCCTTGACTCAAGAGGAACATCAATAAAGAGATTCTTTCAGGGGGATAAGTCTGGTATCTATACATATGAAGGTGGCGGATTTATGGACCCTGCCTTCACTGTAAATATTAATGACTTATGGTTACGAATCAATAAACAGCAATTCAATAAAGTTCAGTTAGTAGACGACCCAGAGAATAAAGTCCTTTATGCTTCAGTTCCTCTTGATACTGCTGTGGAGTGCTCTCATATCCTTGTCGGTGATTATAGTAATGCTTTTAATAGATATGGACAGCTAGTAGGTGTTCAGGTTAGATGGTCATTATGGGCATTCCCTTGGCAGATTAGTTCTATTGTAGTAGATACTAATCAGTTTAAAGAGACGATTCTAAAGCATTCTGGCTTTGAAGGTAATATCTATGAGCAGGATGAGAATGTTGTTCTAGACAATAACAATAGAATAACTTCTTACATCCAAACGAATCTAATTGTTCCTCCCCAAACCAAAAGTGTGAATCATTATGGCTTCTTGGAGGGACGTATTGAAGGGTCCGGCTATTTTAATATTTATCTTTATAGCCCTAATTATATCAAGTCTGTTAGCCCACCTAAATGGATATTGGTAGAGTCACCTAATCTATACTATCAGAAACCTATTAACTTTGTAGCCACGAAAATGTCTATTAAGTTAATGTCTAATACTAATGCTGGTGACTTCTTTAAGCTGTTTGATTTGTCAATAGACGTTAAGCCTCTTTGGACTGAGACGCCGCGTGTCTAACGAAAACGCCGTCCGTAATCTAATTAGGGTTGATGATAAGGCCAATCCTACATTATTTAGAGCCTTGCAGTTATTGATAGATGACCTATACAATATCAATAATGCTGTATTTCCTATTGATGATTCAGGAACTATTGACCAGGGTAATGTTGGTGGCGGTGGATTATTAGGTGCAGTTCAAAACTTTACTGGCGTAGCTTACCCAGATAACTTAAGATTAGATTGGGACGTTTTACTAGGTGCATTTAGTTATCAGATTAAGATTGGTAATAATTGGGATACAGCTAAGCCAGTAGTTATTACTTCCTCTGACGTAGCTAACATAGACCCATTATACTTACGTCTTACCTATGGAACGTATGTATTCTTAATCAGAGGATTATCTATTGGTGGGGTTCTTGGTGATTTAGCTAGTTGTATCTTAATTATTCCAACAATTCCACCGCCTAATCTTGATGTTGAAGTAGTAGTCTCGACTGTTCTATTAAGATGGACTGAACCGGCTTCAGCTTGGAGAATTGATTACTATAACGTATACAAGGATAACATTAAGGTTGGTTCTATTACTGGAACCTTTAAGCTTATTCAAGAGTTAGTAGGCGGAACTTACTCATACTCTGTAGAAGCTGTTGATATTGTAGGTAATGTTTCTACCCGCTCGCCAATTAAGACTGTTGATTTACATGACCCATCTGAGTATGCTTTCGTTACTGATAGATTTGCATCTCTTAATGGAACTTATGTAAGAACTGAAAAAGCACGTATTGATAATATACAAGGAATATTTGGTCCATTAGTTCCTAGAACGTGGGAAGAACATTATCAATTCTTCGGATTTGATTCTCCACAGGAACAAGTAGATGCTGGTTATCCAGTTTATTACCAGCCATCATACATTGGTGATGGAACTTATCAGGAGACATTTGACTTCGGACAAATCTATAAGAACTTAACAGTAGTCATTGATTATAACAAATTACAATTAGCTGGATTTACTGACTTAACTACAGAGTTATCTGCATCAGAAGATAATATTACCTATACTCCTGTTGTCTTTGGTATTAGTATGTTAGCGGTATCGTTCCGCTACATTAAAGTTAAGTGGACATTTACTAATTTAGAAGATTTATCAGCCGCTTTCATTTCGTCATTAAGAGTTATCCTTAACGTAACTCTAACGATTGATTCTGGTGCTAAACAGTGCTTAGCTGCTGATGTTGGTGGAACTGTAGTAACTTACAATAAGGAATTCACTGGCATTAGTTCTGTTACTGCAACGCCAGCTACAAGTTCTCAGCCTCTTTATGCAGTAACTAGAGATGTTAATAAGGATAACTTCAAGATTTTAATATTTGATTCTTCTGGTAATAGAGCTAACTCAATGGTTGACTGGAAAGTTCGTGGAGTTATCTAATGTTCATACGTTATAATGCTACGGCTAAGTATTATGAATATGATACTTCTGCTGGTCAAGATGGAACTGGACCGTGGGTAATTCTACCACTTGATAAAGCTCAGATTTATAATGGCTCATTACCTGCTAATGTTGCTTACACTGATGTAAGAAATAAATTTACTAACCAACAAGAAATAATTGCCGCTGCTGCCGGTGAACCATTTCCAGGTATTGTTCTTGAAGGTTCATACCTTCCTGCTGACAATAGAAAAGTTAGGATTATTAACGTCAATGGGACACTTTATATTCAATTTGTAAATGATGTTGTGCCAGCGACCGTAGGTTATGGAACTCTACAATTTAGTAGAGATGGCACCCTCTATGTAGATGGTGAAATTAAAGGTAAGACACTTCATTCACTTACAAACACTAATGTAGATGGAAATTTACACTCAATTGGTCAATTATATCCAGGCAGAATTGATGTTGCAGGGGCACAGGCTAGTTGGTATTTAGGTTCTCATGCTTCATGGGGATTATATACTAATACTGGACTTGGATTAGCTGCTGGTATACAAGCTGGTGGTGGTATTAATTGTAATGCTTTAGAATCAGCTAATCATGTTCGCGCTGCTACGGGATTATATGATTATGCTCGTGGTTATCCAATAGGTGTATGGACTGACTTTACTCCTGCTATGGGTAATAGTGGTTTAAACACTAATTATACTTGTAAATGGATGACTATTGGAAAGAGTTTATTTATATGTATGTATCTTAATGTATCAGTCTATGGAACTCCGTGGACTTTTCCTTTGCCTAATGGATTTGTAGCATCAAACTATTCATGCAGCCCAATTCCTTATGGCATTACTGGATATTCATGTATGGCCCAATCTACTCCTGGTGACTCATATCTGCGTTTTTATTCCAATGTATCTGGTGGAGCTTTTGACCCTGGTGGTTATCAGTTTGCTGGAACTGCAATAATTCCAATTCAGTGAGTTAGCATGGCTCAATACACTATCTTAACAACACCAGAACAAGAAGAAGCGTTAGCTTATTCTTTTGGAAATTCTACTGTAGAGGAACAAACTCAGGAGCAATTTCTTCAAGATAAAGTAAATCATACAGTTTTTAATCCTATGATTGCTGACCAAGCTAATGCTAAATCAATTGCATTAAGTGCCTCACTCTTAACTATACCACCAGCTAATGAAGAAAAAGCCAAACAGGAAATTGCGGCTGTAATTGTAGCTAATGGCGGAACTTTAATTCCTGCTGGTCCACCGCCTGACCCACTTAGAGATACTCCAAATGTGTCTAGCGTTCCTGTTATTACTCAGCCGCCGTCAGGAAATAACTAATGGCTAATTGGAATCTCCCGACAATCAATTCAAACTACGTTACGTTCGTAGATGAATTGAATACTAAGATTGTAGATGCTGGAACTATTGGCTTTGGTTCTCCTATTAATCTACCAGACCATGCCATTCGTTTCAATCGCTCTACTAATATCTTTGAAGAATGGAATCTAACTACTTGGACTCCTAAAGTAATAGGTGTAGCTGGCGGTGGCACAGGTGCTACTGATGCTAATACAATAAGAACTAATCTTGGTTTGGGTAGTATGTCTACTCAAAACTCTAATGCGGTCAATATTACCGGCGGGTCTATTACTGGTGTTGCTTTTTCTGCTAGTGACATTACTGGTGGTATTATTGCATTAGCTCGTGGTGGAACTGGTGCATCATTAACTGGAACTAATTTTGGTGATGTGTTATTATGGAATGGTGGGCAGATTGTTCTTGCCCCAGGAGTTAATCTTCGTTCCTTTGATGCGTCATATCTTACTCAAGGAACTGTTCCTGCTGCTAGATTATCTGGCGTTGCAATGCTAGCAGCTAATCAGGATTTTACCGGAGGAAATAGTTTTTCTTCTGGTTCAATCATAGTTGTTGGTGGCTATCCTAGCTACTTCATGTATCATAGTTCTGCTGGTGTTAATTTAAAAAGACTTAGCACTCTTAATTATAATGGTGATTTTTATGTTCAAAGATATAATGATGATACAAGTTTAGCTGCTAATCTTGTTCAATTAACTTCTAGTGGTGTTCTTAATGTTAATGGTTATGGAGTTCATACTATCCAAGGTGCTAACATAGCTTATGGAATGATTAATCCGGCAGTAATGGGTGCTGGTGCTGCTAATTCATCTACCTTCTTAAGAGGAGATGGAGTTTGGGCACCTGTTGCTGGTGGTGCTGCACCTACTCCAATTCCATCGGGAATGATTGCAATATTTACTACTGGTTGTCCGGCGGGATGGACTAGACAATCTGCATTAGATAATAGATTTCCAATGGGTTCTACTGGTTGGGGTTCTGCTGGTGGAACTACTAGCCATTATCATGACTTACCAACTTTAGTTACTGATAACTCAGGGAATCATACACATGGAGTAAGTGGAAATACTGGTAATCCAAGTAACTCACAGAATATTCCTAGCGGTTCATTTGTGAGTTATCAAACAGGTCGAGATGACCACAAGCATAGCTTTAGTGTTACATCAGATGGTGGTGGTTCACATACTCATGCGATAGTTAATGGAAGAACTAACTCTGAAGGTAATATTATTCCACCTTATCTCACGGTAGTTTTCTGTCAAAAGGATTAATATGCGGACATTAAAGTTTACTAATGATGACTTGAGTAAGAAGCGTTTTGAAGTTCTATTTCATGGTTTGTTTATTCAAGGTAATCAGAATCCTCAAAAGGGTTTGACTGTATTACGTAGAGAGATTTCACTACTTAATAAGATTGAGTTAATTAGTAAACCCTGTGAGTGTGGTAAGACAGTAGCCGGCTCTACTGAACCTGATAGAGAACTGGATTTCAAGGATGGGGAAACTCTGTCATTTGTAATTGATGACCAAGAGTTTGATTTACTATATGATTATGTTGGTAAGGTTCCTTGGTCATTAGGTAGTCCGTCTCGTATTGCTTTAGAAGCTTTAGATTGGATAGCTAATCCTTATGTTGGTTCGCCCAGCTAGTAAAGAGGATTGGGTATCTCTATTAGATATCCATAAGGGGCACTCGTTTCCATTTCCAGACTTCAAGAATATGTTAGACGTTCTTGTAGTAGAGGATGGTAATGGAAAGATTGTCGCTTGGGGATATACTAAGAAATATGTAGAAGTTGTATTCGTTCCTCGGCCAGATGCACCAAATATAACTAAGGTCAAGTCTTTAAAGTTGTTATCTGAAATGTCTAGTGAGATTACTAAAGCTCGTGGAATAGATATGATTCATTCCTATGTCAAGGATGAACGTCTAGTCCAATTGCTCATAAACAAATTCAAGTATGGTGTTTGCACCGGGACACCATTATTTCTAGATTTGGAAAACAATGGCTAAGGACGACAAGCAAAAACTCTTCGATACATCTACAGCTAAGGTTAAACAGGCTGAAGGTGACTATACTTCATTCATTAATAAGGGTGAAGCTAGAGGCGATACCACTTGGGATAGAGCCACTGAGAATTATAACCCTGCCTTTGCTGGATATAAATCCTATGCAGAAGGTGGCGGATTAACTCAGGCTGATAAAGATAGGATGGATAAAGCCTATGGTGCAGGTGGTGGCGGTGGTGGAGGTGGTGGTGTAAGTAATCCTTTATCTGGTAAGACTTCTAACTATAAGGGATTAACCTCTGCTTATGGTTCAGCTTATCGGCCTGACTATGCTGAGTCTGATAAAGGATTTAGAAATCTATCCTCCGCTAGTGGAGGAATGGACCAGGGTAAGTTAGACCAGATTTATGGTAATGTAGACCAGCTTACTAATATGGGTAAGACTGGTGGTATTACCGATGAAGATAAAGCTAATATAAATAGACAGTCTATCTTAGATAGAGAACAGACTGGTGGTTACTCTGACCAAGATAAGGCTCTGATTAGAGCTAAGTCTGCTGCGTCATCTCCTGCATACTTTGGTGCATTAAAAGATAACCTCGAAAGACAAAGAGGTCAGACAGGTAACTTAGCTAATGCTGGTGCAGTTGATTTTAAATTAGCTAGGCAGGGAGCACAACAGCAAGGTCAAGATAGAATGGCTCAGGAAATGGGCCTACAAGAATCTGTTAGACAGGGTAAGCAACAGGCTGGTGATTTCTTATCACAACAGAATATGCAGTTGGCTGGCTTAAGAACAGCTAATCAATTGCAGGGTGCTAAGGGTGCTGGCGAATTAGGTCTTAATACTCAAATGGGTATTACGGCTAATCAAGCTAAAGGTTTAGAAGGATTAGCTGGCAGTCAAACTAATCTTGGTCAGTGGGGATTAGGTCAAGCGGGTGGATTAGACCAGTTTGGATTACAGCAAGCTGGTGGTCTTGACCAATGGGATATTAATAATGCTCAATTAGACCAGTCTGCTCAAGCTTCTAATGCTGCTCGTTCTGCTGCTGGTTCTGCTGAGAATGCAAGATATCAACAGTGGCTTACTGAATATGGTAATGAGCAGAAGCAATACGGTATTAATGGCCTAAATGATTTGTATCAGACTAACCTTAATAATAGCGGACAATACTCTGATAGAAGCTTGAATGCCTTGAACAATAAGTTTGATACTCAAGGTATGATGTTAGGTATGGCTACTCAAAATCGTGGCTCTACTGCAATGGAAAATGCACAGACTATTGGTAATGTTGCAGGTAGTGTAATTGGTGCCGCTACTGGATTAGGTGCATTAGGTAGTGTTGCTGGTGCTGTTGGTAGTGCTGCTACTAAGAAACCTGGTGCCGGTCAGTATTCTTCGTAACGGAGTATTACAATGATTCCATTCAATATCAATAGAAGAATTACTCCGGCGCGTGAGCCTCTGATTAATCGTCAGCCGAATCTTAATCCATTCGGGGTTAATCAGCCATTGCCACAAATGCAACAGGCGCAGTTACCGCCACCGCAGCAACAACAACCTAATCCATTAGGCTTTGATTTTGCTGAAAAGTATAAAGCATTAGATACTGATAGACCTAATCGTTTAGCTTATCAACAAGCTATTGAACAAGGTCCGCCTGAAATTAGTCGGGGTAAGTGGGCTAAATTAGGTGCAATGTTAGCTGCTGGTGGTAGTGCATTAGGTGGCACTCCTGCTTCTCAAGCTGCTAAATTTGGTATCTCTTCTTATATGATGCCGCAAGAACGGGCTGATGAATTGTATAAGAATAAGGCTGCTGGCTTGGCTCAATTGGCTGACTTGGAAGATAAGTCTAAGTCTGGTGCAATGGAGGCATTGAGAGCACAGCGGGATGACTTCTATAAGGGTAAGGATATTGAAGGACAGAATGAAGATAGAACATTGCGTCGTCAGCATGAAGAACGAGAATCTAGACTCGATAATGATAGAATTAATCTAGAACGTGAGAGAGTTAAGCAAGCTGGTAAGCATGAAGTTAAGAATACTACAACAGGTGAATCTTGGTATGTTGATTCTAATGATGTAGAGATTCCAGGGACTAGAATCAAGGCATATCGTAGTGCGGCTGAACAAGAAGCATTAGATGCTAAAGTTGCTGAACAAAAGCATAAAGATGCAATGGCAATACAAGGTTCACAGAATGCCCAGTCTGCTGCTAATACTCAAGCACTAATTGCTGGTAGAGAAACTACTGCTAATATTGGTGCTGATGCTAAACGGGATGTTGCCGAAACCAATAGACAAAGATACTTAGATGCCAACCCTAAAGCTAAAGACCTATTCCAGAATGCACAGCTAGAACTTAATAGACAGGCATTAAGTGACCCTGACTTACTTGGCACCAGTGGATATATTGACTATGATGAGGATTCTAATCAGATTGTAGTCAATGCTCCAATGTGGTCTGGTAAAGAGGGTAAGAGAAAGGCAGATAAGATTAGGGCTATCCTAGCTGAGCAAATGAAGAGAAGCCCTGCTAATGGTCCGAAGGGTAATAATACTCCTGCTTCTGGTGTGCCTGAAGGTTTCACAGTTAGGTAGGTGATTAATGCCACAAGATACAACATTAACTCCACCTAAATCAAGAATCGTTGACTATAAATCTCCCAAGACAGGGAAGGTTCATAGCTTCAATTGGAATAAACCTTATGACCCTACACCAGATGACTATACTAAGTTAAAGTCATACGTGGATTCTATTGAGACTGAACCAACAGAACCAGAAACAATTGGTGCATGGGGTAGAGGTAAACAATTAATTGGTGGTCTCTACGATACCATAACTAAAGGTAAACAGTTTGATAGGGATATAAGAGAATCAGAGGCGTCTAAGGGTGGGCTATTAAAAGACCCTAAGATGCGTGAAAGAATCTCAAGTGATACTGAGGGTATTGTTCCCACAGCTAACTTGATGGAGGACTGGCGTAATAGAGATATTGGTGCAGGTGCGTTTGATTTAGGTATGACTGGTTTAGGAGTAATGGGATTAAAGTCCCAAGTATTTCCTAAAGCTGCTAAACCTTTGCCGCCTGTTGCTGATGCTGTTGATGGTTCTAGGTGGACTACTGAGAATTTCCCAAGTAAGGCTGGCCCTAAACGTCAGCTATTATTACCTGAGAAAACTGGACAAGTATATCCAGGTAGTGATATCCCATTAGACCCGGCTAGTCCATACTATAAGAAACCGGCACCAGTTAAGCCTCCTGTTGATTTAAGTCAGTGGCCTGATGCTACGATTGAGGGTGAAGTTGTATCTCAAAATAGAGGTAAGTTATTAACTGGTCATGTTCCTCAACCTGTAGCGCCACCTAAGTTATTGACTGGTAGGGTTCCAGATGTTACACCAATTTCCCCAGTTAGACCTACACCTACTATACCCAAACAATTATCGGCTAGACCTGTTCCTAAATTATTGCCGGCTGTAGGTGAGACTGCTGTTACTGCTGAACCTAGATTCTATCAGGGGCAAAGAGGAACAGTAGATGCTGGATTACAATATCCAGTTGATTTAGCTGAGACTGGTAAATTACGCAGCCGTGGCGATGTAAACCATATTGACCCTAGAACTGGTAAACTTAGGGTTGAACCTGAAACAATTCTGCCTAATGAATTAGGAGAGTTAGGTAATCTTAATCCAGTTGATGTAGCGGCTGGAACGCATGGTGGACAAATAATGCCGGTTGGTCCGGCTGATGTTGCACAGTTAAATCCTAACTTCAGACAATCATTACCTGCATCTCGGCGCGCACCAATTACACCTGTTCAACCTCAAGCTCCTGTTGGAAGGTTAGGTAATTTACCGCCTGTAGAACCGCCTGTATTAGAACATCCTGTAGGTGGGAGAATAGTTAATCCTCCTCCTAGTAAGCTAGCTTATGAACCTAATAGGGTAGACGTTACTAATAGAAGATTAACTCCTGAACCTTTACCACCGGTTGATTATCCTGCTGTTAGAACTGGACAGACTGAAGTTACTAGACCTGGATTAAAGGCTACTGCTGCACAGGTTAAAGCTGCTAGAATTGCTGCGGCTAAAGAAGCTGCTGCAAAAGCTAGTGCCGCTAAGAAAGCTCCAACAGGAGATAAGTTTAGACCAGAAGTTCTAGACCCTGAATCAGCTAGAGCAGTAAAGGAATCATTACGTGCTGCTAAAGAAGCTGAGATGGGACCATTACAAGATGTTGAGCCAGTAACTAAATTTGAGCCAGAAGTAACTCAACCTTATAGAGCTAGCACAGCTAGACTAAAGGAAAGTGCTACGCCAGTTAAGGATACTGCCAAGAATATTATTGATACATGGATTAAGGGTAGAGGCGCAGGTAAGAATATTGGTTGGAAGATTAAGCAACAGTTCGCTGACGTTGGTAAGTATACTAAAGAGAATGTTGCTCAGTTCCAACAGGACATGAAGAATGGTGCGTATCCTGAAGTAAGAAAGTTCTTTGATGATACGTATAATAGATTAACAGAGAAAGGTATCCCATTAGGTAAGAAGAAGGATTACTTACCTCAAATGTGGGAGAATCCACCAGAGGAAGTTGCAAGAGTATTTGATAGTAAACACGTATCTACTAAGGCACCATTCCAATTCCAGTCTTTCTTTGAGGATTATGCTCATGGACAGGCTGCTGGATTAACGCCTAAATATAGTCCGCTTGAGATAATTGAACAGTATGCTGAGCGTGCTAATAGATTAGAGCATGACATTAAATTCATGCGTGACATGGAAGCTAGTGGTCACTTCCAAAAGAAGTGGATTGAGAATGCCGAGGGTAAGAGGGAACTTAATCCAAGCGTTAGGGAAGGTTGGAAAGTTACAGCGCCCAATGAATTGCCTAGCTTGCATGGCGATAATATGTATCTGGCTGACCCAAAGATTGCTGGTCAAGTAGAGAACTTTCTACAGCCCGGCAAGTTTGCTAAGACTAGAGATATGATTGGTAAGGTAAAGGGTGTAATGTTATCGGCTGGTATTCCACCTAATACTCCAATCATGACAGCGCATGGTGGTGCTAACGTAGCAATGCGTTCTTTATTCTCTGGTGACTTTGGCTCTGCATTGAAGTATGGATTTGGTGGTGCTAGTAAGACTGCACGTAAGGGTTATATCGCTAGTAACATTGATAAGATTATTGACTATGAGAAGAGGTTTGGATTAAAGACTAACCTTGAACACTATGAGGGTGAAGCTATTCCAGGCGCTAAGAATCCTGTAAGTAAAGCATTCAATTGGGGCAGGGAAGTTCAGAACAAATACTATGAGCGGCCTCTATTCAATGAATATATTCCAGCGGTTAGACTTAGCTCATTTGAAAAGAACTTTGCTAAGTTTAAGAAAGCTGGAATGGCTGAGCAAGAAGCTGGTGAAGCTGCTGCTAGATTAGTTGAGGATACTTATGGTGGTTATAACACTGAGTTAATGCGTAGGAATAAGACCTTTCAGAATCTATTCAGTGTGGCAACCTTGGCGCCTGATTGGTTAGAGTCTACAGCTAAGTTAGGTTGGAAGATTCCAAAGGGAATGGTTGAATCTCTATCTAATAAGTCTAGTCCAGTATCCAAAGCATATGCTAAGGTAGGTGGTAAGATTATTGCTTACTATACTGCTGCTGATATGGCTAACTATGGAGTTACTGGTAAGCATATGATGGAGAATCCAAAGGGCCATGAATTTGATATGGCATTAGGTAAGGATTCAGAGGGTCAACCTATCTGGATTAATGTAATGGGTGGTGGTGCAGACTTCTTTACTAAGCCAATGGAGGCTGCTGCGGCTGTGTATAAAGAGGGTGACTTTGGTTCGCTGCCTAAGTCATTGGCATCTAAAGGTAGTCCTGCCGTATCAGCTATTAGGTTAGCAGTTGAAGGTAGTGATTATCAGGGTAGACCTAATGTATTCAGACCAAGGGACCAATTTGGTAAGCTATTACCCTTTGGTGAAATGGCAAAGAATACTGCATTGCAGGCATTGAGATATGGTCCTCCACAAATATCTGCACCAGTAGATTGGCTTGCTGGTCAAGCTAGTCCAGAACAAGCCATATCTAAGATTGGTGAATTCCCCTTAAAGTTTAGTAGAACTTCTAAGGGTTCTAGTAAACTCTTTAAGGGATTAGGTGGTAACGTAAACAAGCTTGGTGCATCATTAGGGAAGTAACTCAACCTCCTCTGCCCTTTCTCCCTTTGCATGGTGGAAAGGTTTGAAGTGGACAATAGGCCCATGCTTAGTATTAGGTGGGCTTATTCTTTTTAAGTAATCAAAGTCTCCTAGGTATTGCTTCTTATGGAAGAAGTATTTAATACCTGTATGCTCGTCTACGATGAATCCATAGTTAGATGGTTGAATACTATCTACGCGACCTATCATTGGTAATCTTTCCCCAAGTTGTCGTGATAATTGTAGTGGCTTGATAGGCTAGCTCTCTATTAACTGAGGTCAATTCAATCATACCTGATTCCATTAGATACCGTATCGTCAAGTCTAACTCACCTGAATTGAATTGTCCTACGCCGCGTAGTAATAGCTTCTTTCTAGTCATTGTCCAGCTTGAGTCTGTTCCTAATATATCTAGGACTGGCCGGATAAACTTGGCTGTCTGACTATTACCCTGTCCCGTTGTCATGCGGACGGCGGTCCTAACTAATTCTCCACAATACTCTAGTGCATCCTCTACATCATCTAACTGTATTATTAAATCAGTCCTCTTCGCTAAGGACATACACATAGCTACCTTCTTAACATTGTCTTTAAGTCTATCGCCTGTGCCGGTTGACTCTAATACATCTTTATCTGCAAAGTTCGTATACCATTCCCTGAAGAATTCTTTACCAGTTCCCCACTTGAATTCTCCACTGAGTTTAGATATCTTACAAAGGTGCCGGGACAATCCTTCGTAATCTATTGCCTCATCTGCCTCATCTACGTGGGCGTCTATCTTAGACCTTTTATCCGCTGCAATTAGAAACGTCCTTCCAACAAAGCCACCTTGAATATGTGCCTTCTCGACAGCCAAATCAAACATATCAGGATTGGCGCCGGTTAGCATTGTTAAGCATGGCTTGTTCAATGTTTCTATGCCACCAGTCTTAGTTCTATTCTTCCAGACTTCATTATCTTTGGTGTCATAGAGGTCGGTGAGAATGGTTAAGGCATCATTGTTCCTATGAATTGATGCTGCGAATTCACCTGAGCATAGATACCCTCTTGCATCTTTAAACGGTGCGGCTCCATTCTCACTTGTCGTTGCTGTGGCTAAGTCAACTAGGGTAGCCTCTATTGTAGACCTGCCTGAAATTACCCTAGTATTATTAACCATTGAAACCAATTTCCTAGAAGTGGTTATGCCGAATGCTTTACCTAATCCAGACCTGCCTATTAGGATTACATAGATGTTCGGCTTTAGCTTATACAACCCTTTAATGTCAAGGGCTAGGTTAGGTGAAGCTACTGCTGCAATGGTAGCAATAGCAGACCAGCGTAACCAAATCTCAGGAGTCTCGGCTTCTTTTGTCTCATGTAAGAAGTCATTTATCCAGTTCATTTCCCTTCATACCTTAAAGCCTTCTAGTTCCTTGTAATTGGAACCATGCTCAAATGATGCAGGAATTACAAGCTTCATCGCTCTAGGCAATGAGCAACCTGTGAAATCAATTGGTGTTTCTATTAGTGGTTTGATTGCTTTGCATATGTCTACGTATTCATTAGTCGGCATCATATAGAGTAGTGCGTCGTGTGATTCTCCGCATAGTTTAATTGGATACTTATTTTCTTTGACAGATAATCCAGCCCGAGTAAGCACTTCCTTAACTGTATTCTGTGGGATATCAGCGTAAGCTTCCTTATAGAGTTTATCTCCTGGTCGCTCAAAGAATCTTCTAATAGAGCCAAATGGTCTAACCAGTAAACGAGTAGTGTCAATGCAATTCTGTATTTGAGTATGATATACATCTCTTACCTTTGGTGTAGCTGCATGGATTCTTTCAAGTATTTGCTTAGCCTTGAAAGGAGAGATAGTAAAGTCAATATTAAAATGACGGCAATCAGAAATAACATTCTTCTGAAACTCCATCCATTTCATATCATAGTTAGTGGCGTGTTTAGACTTCTTACCAATGAACCTCTCTGGTGAATCTTTAGTAATGATATCATCATAAGGGTCATGACCGGGCTTTAAGTTTAGCTTGCCAGTGAATAATGCACAGGCTGCCATTCTTCTATGAACGTCAACCTTATCCATCGCCTCTAAGAATTCATAGTCCTCAGATAGTAAAGCTACTACCCGTGCCTCTGCTTGACTGAGGTCAATATTAACGAATGTAAATCCCTCATCTGGGATAAGCATTCCTCTAATGTCGTCTCCAATCCCTCCATATTTCGTGAGAGTTTGAAAAGCAATTCCGCTTGCATAAGGTCTAACTGGCTCTTTAAGAATTGAGGTTGAACTTCTGCCCGTTTCTGTGCCACATATTCTATATTGGGTTCTAAGCCTTCCATCAAAGTCTTGTCTAGCATAGATATATGTTGAAAGAGTCTTGTCAACTCTGCGCTTTTCGAGAATATCTGATAGTATCTCTGTCCGATAGTCATCTCTAACCTCATCCTTTAGTAGCTTGGCAATCGTATCCTCGCTAGTCTTTGAGTCTACGTTACGTAAGGGTTTAATACCCATACGTTCATACATTAATTCTTCTACCTGCTGCCATGAACCTGTATTAACGTCGCCTATCCTTGCCTTCAATCTTAGGCCAAGATTCTCTGACCATGATTCATACTTGCAGCGCAGGTAGTTTCTTAAATTCTCATCTATCTTGAATCCTACCTCTTCCATATCCTTATAGAAGTAGTGAAGCTTTACTCTGTAGTCATAGTAGTATGAGTATAGATTCACATGATACATATCCGACAGTATGTATAGTTCCTCTTCTAGATTCCTATCTATCTCACAAGCTACAGCCGAGTCCATTGCATTGTAGATATAGAGATTCTTAATAGGGTGCTTGCCGTAAATAAACTCCTTGCCGTCATCCTTATAGTATGGCTGCTTGGAATAGATAGACGCCAGGAATCCTTGATTCAATCTAGGTATCTCAGGATTAACTGTATGTGCCTTGATTGATATGTCTGACCTTACCCCTTTGAAACTAAACCCTAGCATCTCTAGCTTAGGTATATCAAACTTTAAGTTCTGTCCGCTTATTAGAGTAGTAGACCATAGCTCATTCAGCGCCATCCATATGTTAGCTAACTCATCTGAATTCATTGAGGTCAATTCAGTCTTGCCTAATGACGGGAACATTGGAATTGAGATAGCTTCCCATTCATCAAAGGCTAATGATACACAGGATGGTAAGGTGCAACTCCACGTTTCAATATCAACGAATGGAATCCTACCCTTATTAGCTTTCAAGTATCTGTATAGCTGGATATAACTATTGCATACTTGTAGGCTACGTGATGGTGCTCTATAAGTAGGAGATTTACTTTCCTCAATAGCCTTCTTGATATCGCTGATAACTATCTGCTTATAGATATATGGGAAAGTCTTGAATGCTTCTGATGAATCTCCTGAATCATTGGTTGCTCTTACTAGATTAGCCGGGTGAATTGTGCCGACTACTTTACGTGAGCTATCAATGTATGGAATTACTGAGCCTCGCCAATCTCCAATCTTACTCTGTCCTGTAGTATGCTGTAGTGCAGTCTTACCTAGTGCAAGGATACAGTTAGGGTTAATGTCTGCTATCTCTTTATGAAGATTAACTAACTGTTCCTCTGGATTACATACCTCTTGAATCCTCTTGAGGTTATTCTCTGGTGGTCTATACTTGAATACATTACTGACCCACCATTTAGTTCTCCAATCTTGGTGGCCCATGTCAGTAAAGATTCTGTCTAGTAATTCACCTGATGCACCTATGAATGGAGTGGATTTCAAGTCCTCTGTTCTACCCGGTGCTTCCCCTAATATCATTAACTTAGCTAGCGGGTTCCCGGTGCCAGGCACATAGTTAGACATGGGTATTCTCCCTTGAATCATTATGTAGTTTTATACATTTCCTGCATCTTCTTCGATTCTCTCTCTTGCTCATATAAGTATTTTCAGGAGTAAACTCATGTCCACGTTTACAGAAATTTCTACTTGCCTCCCAATGTTTACCTGCCTTAACCACATCTAATTGATTGGTAGAGTTGTTACCCTTATATAGATGAGCTGGATTCCAACAAGTCTTATTCTTACATAGCTCATCTACATGACAGGCTAACCAACTATCCTTATAGTTTAACTTGTGATAGATAACTAGGGACAAACGTATAACTATATACCTCTTCCTGTTAATGACTATCCTATTGTGTTTACCAGTGCTGTAAACCCAGCATTTAGTCCTTGGAATTAGGGTGGTATTCTCCCACAATTTATCTATCAGATTTGTATTCATTCGTTATCCAATACTACTAGCATAGTCCGCTTACCTAAAGACTCTGCCTTCTTCATTGTCCAACAGCCGCCTGACTTTACGTGCTCGCCTGTATTACAATGATAGCACTTCTTAAACCTCATGCCCATGTAATCTTTAGGATACTTATCTACTGTAATGCAGACTAGGAAGTCAGAGTTATTAGCTATTGAAATGTTCCTAGCCTTATAGCCACTACCCCAATGCAAGTCAAGCGGCGGGAATTCTAGTGTCTTAATCCCTAGCTTGCTTGCCTCATCAATTGCCCAGATATCTATTCCCCCTAGATGGCAAGCGCCGGAGATAACCATGTCTGGTTTAGTATCTAGGAGTAGACTCTTGATTACATCTCTAGCTCTAGCTATTCCTACGTGACTAAACTTAGTTGCTTCTGAGCCTACAATTCCTATGGTCATTTTAGTTCTCCTTATGTATACAGTATAGCATACTAATAGTTTACTGTCAAGCGCTAATTAACCTTATTAAACTCTAGCTCATTAACCTCATTCAGCTTCTCTAAGAGAACCCTAGTGATTTCAATCTTGTGTGCGACGGAGGGATTCTCACTTAGAAAGTTTCCAAACAATACATTGAATGCACAGGGAAAGTGAAAGTGAACGTGCATCCCAATAACTATTCCCATTGATATATGTGTTACGTTAATGCAGCCCTGTAATTCCTGTCTATCAAACTCTTGACTGCAAACACAACAACGTAGTATAGCATGAGTATGATTCATTTTGATTCTCTTATTGTAGCTGCCTCTGTCAATTGTCTAATGGCCTTGCCTCTGCCCATGTAATGAGACTTCCATATTGTAGCATAGCAAATCAAATCATCGAAGGTATCCTCAATAGATTCATTGTTAGCTTGCTTAGTAGTAGAGAGTAGAACAGATAGCCTAGCCAGCTTGACTGCAATGAATACTGCAAAGACTTTATCCATGCCATTGGTAAACATATTGGATACCATGTCACAGAATATGAAGTTAAAGAATGGACCTCTTTCTCCACTATAATCTTGGTTCTTTGATTCGTGAATCTTCTTTACCTTATCTAGTGTATCAATGAAGCCTGGAATTGGTGGCATTGTTTAGTCCTATGAAGTTTTCTCAGCGTAAATGCGCTCAATAATCTCTTCTTGCTTATCGCTCAGTGTTCCTTTTCTTTCTAGCTGCTCACTTACGCTAGTAAGAAAATCGCTCTCCCAAGATGTTATACCCTTACCATCTTCTAGTGCTGTCTTAATCCACATCTCCACTACTTCTTTTGTTTGTTTCATTTTTCTGTCTCCTTGTTTACAGGGAAAATAATTTTTCCCTCTGCAATACATTCAGGACAAACTAAAACTGCACGTATCACAGAGTCATCCGGTAACTCTGAAGTAACTGACTTTCTACATATATAGCAGGGGTATCTCATTGTCTCTTCTCCCTCTCCTAGTATGTTTGTAATTACCCCTAACCTTCGTGGATTGTCATGTAGCATCATGTCAATAAATTCTGACATTGCCACTCCTTTTAATTCTTAATCTCATAAGTCCAGCCAGCGGGGGAAATGATTAGTAGCTTCTTCTTTTCCTTTGCTGCCAGTCTAATTGTTTTCCACATGGGGGAATCTTCAAACTCATTAATCAATGCTGGCATTGCAATGATTACGTCTGCATTGTCAATGAGGTTTTGATTCCTATCTGATACCTTAACTGGTGGATGTAGAGTAATCGTATTATAGATATCGTCTAAGTCTCCACCTGATAATGGATGCCCTTCAACCTTATACTCTAATGCACGTAGGCTAGAGAATACTTGTCTGTCTCCACGGTCAGCGCCAATGTATACAATGTCATGCGCCTTATTGTAGTTACTCATCTCTAACTTGAACTTAAATAACTGCGCCGTATTAGGGCCGAGCCTCGTATTGATAATCGAGATATTCATTTCAGAAATTCCTTTAGTCTATTGAGTCGTAAGATTTCTTGATACGCCTGATACCTATTCTCGAATTCTTCTAGGTCAGGCAACTCTTCTAATGCTCTGGCTATAGTTAGGCTAGTCTGTATCCATGTCTTAGACTTATCTAACTTGATAGCTAACTGTCTAACTGATATAGGTCTTAAGGTAACGTAGCAATCTTGAACTAACTTAACTTCATCCTGCCACTTGGCCTTGGATAGTTTATCTTTCAGTTCTTCTAATTGCATTGGTTATCTTTCAGGTGGTGCCGCTGGTCAGATTTGAACTGACACTGTGCTGATTTTAAGTCAGCTTCCTCTGCCAATTGGGATACAGCGGCATGAATTAGTTGGGGCTGGATTGCAGATACGATACTTAGGTTCAGCCAGATATCGTCCTAGGTATTTCCCCGCTATTTCCTAGAAATCCATTATGGATATTAATTAGAAAGGGCTGGACCTGAGAACCCGTCATGGCGGCGGACCTAAGTATTCCCCTCGTATTTCTTAAGAGTCCAGTCTTATTACTACTCAGTCAATGCGGTGTATTCCGTGACGCGATTGATTGGCTTATCGTCGTAAGTCCCACGCTGCCAGAATGCGTTGAACTTTTTACCAACCAAATTCTGACTGACGGTAAAGTTATAGCCACCGTCGGCATTCTTTGGATAGCCCAAAGCTTCGATGAGAGGCACCATCAATTCGGGCAGCTTCTCATTGAAGTAGACGAAACGGTTCTCAGTCCCTTTGAAATCTCCCGCAAAGATACGGAAGGTATAGCGGACATTCATTGAACCCTTATCCTTAGACTGCACTACTTCAACCTCTGCAATCTCAGTAGGATGCCAGCCTGGTTTAACAAGCTGTGACTTTGCGACATCTTCAGGCGATACGTTCCATTTCATTTCAGCCATTTGTTTTTCCTTGTTGGGTTAGACTGTTGTTGTTTCTGTTACCGGACTAGGTGTGTATAGAAACTCCTTTACTTTGTCATAGAAGTTCATTCCCTCATGTGCTCCATTGTTTGTGAAGTCAATCATTGGGGGAAGTTTCCGAATGGCTGTCTTAGCCATAGGAAATTCATTACTAGGTCTGGTATATAGAACCCGCTTGGTTACTTCTTTACCTTGCTTTTGGTCCCAGTCTTGGATAATCTTTGTATACCAAATCTCATCGAAGTATCCCGGCACCATTGACTCTAGCTTAGGTCCGAATGTTACCAGCGATTCATACTTAGATGCACCGTCGGCCTTGATGATTGTCCTATTCAATGGGTGGGCTGTCAGGAAAAAGTTTGCCTTGACTGCCTTCAATGCTTCAAGCATACCAGAGAATAACATTACCTCGCCATTGAATTCATCCCATGACGGAACAGCAATGCCACCCTTATTAACTTTACCCGGTCCAGCTTTAATCTCTTTGTCGCTAGCCTTAGACCAGTCAATGAATAACCCTTTGTTAATCATCTGGCACACTACTAACAGGTTAGACATTGAAGTTAATCCATCAATCACGATGGTATTATACTTGCAATTATCCATCAAACTGTTTAGCATGGGTTGCCATTCAGTGAATAGATTGTAAGGGTTGATGTTCAATACGTCAAAGTCTTGCAGCCTGTAATGATACCAGTCCCTAATTGGTTTGTTTCTTTTGTCTACGTCTACGATTAATGTTGGGCCAGGAAACGATGCTGCTAACAAAGTTTTACCTGACCCATTAGGTCCGACAACTAATGCTCTAATGAAGTTATCGTTTTCTTTCTCGTCTGTCATTGAAGTGATTGGCATTTATCCCCCTAGTATTGAATTGATTAGCGTGTCTATGTCGTCTATATGTTGTTGTTTCTTTCTTCTAGTTCCACTATTCTGAATGCAGTTCTCACAGTGTAGCTTTACGTAGATTTGTTTTCCTCTTTTAATCTTTGCTTCTCTTACCGTGAATACTTCATCGCACTTGTAACACCGGGCTTGCTTACCGTCTATTAACTCTAGTCTAATGTAATGACTACAGTCGGGAAGGATACACTTGTAAACATGGTAGGGTTCCTTCTCTTTCCTAGCCAAGTTTACATACTTATATTTATGAACGTGCAAGTTACTCTCCTAATCTTTGACTAGGGCTGCCGTAACATCCCAAGCTTCTCCCTGTCTATACATTTCAACAATCTTTCTATTCATCTCCTGCTCGTTAGAAGATGCACAGATGTTATTGAATTCACAATGAACACACTGAGTAATTCCTTGCGGCGCTACTGTTGTATGACACTGTGGGAATGTTTCATTTTGGATGGCCCAATCCATTTGCTTGGCCCACCAGATTGTATTCTTAATCCAACGCTCTTTAATTCCCTTGTCATAGGATAGCGGGATTCTCCTGAACTTATCCGCTGGTTCCTTTGACTTCTGCAATCCTACTTCATTGATGTAAACAATATCTGCATTACTAGCTACTGCATAGCCAATGAATTGATTGTCTAGCTTATTGTATTCTGCTCTAACTCCCCTCCATTTATGGTCCATTGGTCCGCGTCCTGTCAATGGAAACTCTGCCAGCAAATCAATCTTGGTAGCGTAGTAAATCTTTAAGTCCTCTTCTTCATGCAAGAGAAACATTGCTGGCTGTTCTACTTCAATTACTTTAATGCCGTCATACTTCCAGCGATTAGCATACTGGTAGAATGAAGTGATAACCCATTCACAGGTTTCAATATCCAGGTCCATCTCTACATATAGTTCTCTGCCAACTGTTGCCGCTGCTTCTATTGCATCTTCAAATGGCACGTTGACTTTCAAACAATTATAGAATGTATCTAGAATTGTATGCCCTAAATTACCCCGCTCTAATGGCATAGGTGTCTCACCACCTTTACGCCAATTCTTAGAGAACTTAAGGTAATAATGCCAAGGGCATTTCTGGAATGAGTTTATTTCTTGGCTGTCTGCTACTAGAATTCTTGGGGCCATTAGTGATTCCTTTAGTGTCCTTTATTATTTATCGGGAAGGCGTCGTAGCCAACAGTTAATTGTAGCACAGGTTAAGATAAAAGTCAAGCTGTCCTGTTTAGAGGACAGTGCTTGGATGATTGGTTATTAATTATTAGGTGGTCTTTATTTATTACCTAGGTATAGAGAGTTAATTAATTCTGGGGCTGTCAAGATTTTGACTGGGCGGGTCGGCTGTAGGTCAACCCTCTAGCTTGCCCTAGGACGAACGAACGGCTATCGAACCATAGCGATAGAGCCTAAGACGGTTTGCTCTAGCCCTAGGTCAACGTGGAGGTTTCTAGCCATAACCTAGGGGGATTCTCAGGGTAGGACTACATCTATATAAGGGCTAGTCCCTACGCTGGCCCGTCCCAAAAACTAATTAGGGCAGAGAAATAAAAAAGCCCCAATGAACTTAATCATTAGGGCCTAGTCGGGAGGGTTTCTTTTGTTAGTAGTTAGTTTCTTCGTTCTTAAGCAATGGTGTAACTTGATATGTCTCTCTATATCCTGCCTCTTTAACAGGATGTGACTTACCTACGGGAGACATATAAGTATTACAGATTGGACAATACAAAGCGTGTTTCAATTCGTGAAATTCTTTTGGTATAACTCCCCAATGTTGGCAGTTAATTCCAGTGCAGTATCTCATAGTCTACTCATCCAATGATACGTAATCTAAATCGTCAATGTTAATTGGCTTATCTGATATGGTGCAATCCCATCCTCTATTAACTGCATCATTGAACTTTGATATTGCTACGGCTGCGTCGGTAGTCTTAGTGTAATACTCTACGTTGTTTTCTTTATCCTCTGCGTAGATGAAATACATTATAACTACTCCGTGGATTCTTAGTGGTGTTGGTGTTAGTTTGAATTCATCCATTGTTATCTTACTCGTCTAATTGGAATGTCTACAATACCAAAGATTTGTAGCAGCCAGAGTACAACCATTAGAACTACTACCACTCTGATAATCATTCTAATGGGTTGAGCGAGGGGAACATATGTCTCTACTAGATACAGACATAGCCCTACAATTACCAGCGTAACAAACACGGTAATCATTTGGTGTCCTTTGTGTAAAGAGAAGCACGGTTTTGAAAGGATTACCGTAAACCTTTAGTGAACTAACTACTACGCAGCCGCGAGATTCTTTTGCATATTGGTCTTGAGAACCAATGCCGCATCAAGAATTGAAATCTCTGCCATTGCAGCAAAGAGTCTAGCAGACCGGCGGAATTGACTGGCCTTCTCTTCATCCAATCCAAGCTCACGAATGAAATCGGCAAACTCATCCCGATTAACTTCGCGGGAGAATGCCCAATCATTGTAGCCCTCCGCCGCCCAATCACAAGCAAGCTGTTCAGCAGCCTTTGCATCGCCATTGGTAAAGGTGGCAGCGAATTCAACCAAGTCAGTGAATTCAGTTACGACACCTTCCGATTTGAATTCCTCGATAATCTCTTCGCGGGTAGTGGGCTTACCTTCCGCGTCAAGAATAGGAACCATAATCTCTTCGCCGTCAGCATCCAAAACTTTATTGCCTTCGGCATCAAGCTTAACCTGCTTCTCACGGTTAACCTTGACCTGAACCATCTTACCGATAGCCTGGAATTCAACAGGTCGTGACTTCGCTCCGCGGGTTTTCTTAACTTGCGTAACCGTAACAATCGCCATCTTACTACTCCTCAGTAAATGCCGGGCCTTGATTGGCCGGCGGGGAAACTTCCTTACAAGACCATTCTACACTGTAAAAGATTTAATGTCAAGCTGTCCTCTGTAGGTGACAGCCGGTTAATCCTTACCCTCTGTATCTTCCGGCTGAACCTCTTCAACCTTCGCCGCCTTGACTTTAATCTTTGCCGCCCGACTACTGATTTCTTTTCTGATACTGAACAAAGATTTATTAACCTCTTCATCTAAGGCTAATTCATATGTAGTGTCCAGCGCTAAAAGATTATTTAGTAGATTCTGAATCTGTTCTAGTTCTGTCTTAGTCATTAGTGAACATCCTTATCTTTAGTGTAGATAGATTCTACAAGGGATTCAACTATCTCTTGTAGCGTATTAGTTTCCTGCTTGTCTAGAGTATAGACAATGATGGAAAGGATAAAGCCTTGAATCAATTCAGGCTCTACTGTCTGAAGCATTCTCTTGAACCTACTGATTTCATATCTCTGCTCATCAGTCAGGTCGTCATAGTTAATTACTTTCATGACTCTTCTCCCTTCAAGATATCGTAGCGTAGAATGAATCTGTTGTAAGATTCTTCTACTGATTGAAACCTTTTGAAGTGGTCAAGGTTTCTGAACTGGCCGCACATTTCTACCCTGTTAATCCAGCCAGCTACATACTTGGATTTGTTTGCCATGATATACTTGATAATCATTTCTCCCACCCTTCTTTCATTCTCTGAATGACTTCAGCCGGGACGTTATGGGTATTCTCATAAAGCTTTCCCGACAAAGTAATCTCGACAGCCCGATAGCCATTATCGAAAGCCATCTTAAAGTAAGGTTCCATTTCCCATCGCTTGACGAAAGTATTAGCGACGGCAATCTTCTTATCCTGCCGGTTAATAAAGTTACCGAGCCTCATTGAACTAGCGATATAGTTCTGGCAGAATTCATGGGCTAAGGCAATCTTATCTTTGTCGTAAATGTATTCATCGCCCTTCATGAAATACATATCAGCTTCACAGTAGTCCTCTGCAATTTGCCTTGCAAGAGTAGACTTACCAGCGCCGGGCAAACCTCGAATGATATAGAGTGTATTCATTTGACACCTAGTTCTACGTTCATCTCGTAAACTAAATCGCTCAGTTCTTTGAACGATAGATTCTTAACTAGCTTTGTTTCTTTAGCGTGCTCATGAATTCTACCTAGCATCTTGCCCTTGATTCTGCTACTAAAGTAGAACCACTTCAGAATATCCTCGCCCGTCTCAGCCTGAATCTTTTTGTCAATCATCTTAGCCAGTAGATAGTCTCTCTTCTCTTGACTCTCTTTATAGGCTGACTTAGATACCTTGTCATAGCATTCAAAGACTGTCTCTAATGAATCAAACCTAAGCGCCGTAGACTTGAGGGTATCACCCTTTGAATTCTTTACTGTCAATATAAACAGTGGCATTGTCATTGTCCTTTAATGAAGTACGTTCTTATCGCTGGTATACATAGCCAGCTCTTTACTAAGCTGCTCGATATCATCGGATAGACCACCAACAATAGTAGCCAGCTTACTTACGCTTTCAATCAAGCCATTGATTAACTTGAGTAATTCACCGTCAACCTTTGACGAGTTATCATTGACTGACCTGACTAGCTCAACTAGTTCCATAAGGTTATCCATTATCAGCCTCCATGTTTACGTGCAATTCAATGATAGCGTAATCACTATCTACCGTGCGGGGAAACTCTTGTAGTTCCTCTTGAATTACTTCCTCTGCCAGCGCATAGGTTTCATTCAAAGAGATAACTTCCAAATCCTTATAGACTGCAAAGACTTTCATTACACTACTCCTCTCATAGCTACACTATCAGGATGACAAAGTAATTGAGTAACGAATACTCCCCTGCCCTCTGAATAGAAACCGTGACTAAGCCAAACGATATAGTAGACTTCGCTGCCAATCATTCCGTAGCCATTGATAGTGCCCTCCATCTTAGACTCTGGATGGGCACTAACTATTACTGACTGGCCGACCTTTAGTAGATACATTACTCCCCTACCTTTGCCGGTAATTCTGAAATCTCTTTCAGCTTCTTAGTTACTTCATCAATCGTTAGCCAGCCCATTACATCGTCGGCTACTGGTGTATCATAGACTAGGCCAGCGTGGTCTAAGACTGCCATTTCATAATAGCCCTCGCTGCCTCCGTAAGTATGCTCGCCTCTAATTACTGAGGCACCATAGCCATTAGGAAAGAATACCCTCGCGTGTCTAGCATAATCAAACTCATAGAACTTTAGAGTCCAGAATGTAGCAGCGAACACCGGGTTATCTATTGCCTCTTGCAATGCTCTATCTCTAGTCATATTAATAGTCCTCCACTTCTAACATTTCTAGTTCTTCAATTAGTATTGGGTCATTACCCAAGATTGATTCCTGACACTTAACATTACCGCAGTAGTCCCGGTCTGTTACTGAGTAATCATCAAACCGAATAATCCTTACGTCATTAACTCGGCGGGTCCAGTCATTGCCATCCATTCTACAGACGCCCAATCTTTTCTGGTGTCCGCATGGGAATAGGGTTGCAATAACATGACCCCACTTCGGATGTTTCTTTGAACGGTGAATGATTAGCTCGACGATGTTGGTTCCTTTAGCCATGACTTATCTCCTCTAAGATTGAATGAGGACCAGCCTTAATTGACTGGCCCTCTTTACTTACTACCAAGTAACTACGCTCGACCTACCCTTAGTCATTAGAACGTCGTATAGTTCATTGAGCAAGCTAACCTCATCCCACTCAATCTCTCGACCGTCTAAGGTAGTGACCAAATTCCTACGCTTATTCTCAATCAATTCGCAGAACTTCTCGTCAATGGTTCCGGTAACGATTGGGTAGATAGAGTTAATGAAAGAATACTTCTGCCCGATTCTTTCAAACCTTCTCTCTACCTGCTGTTCTTTGGCTGGATTCCATTGCCTCTCGCCAAGAATCATATCGCAGCAAATCTCTTGTAGCCCATCCACTCCCTCGCCACTAGCTAAGGTTGAGGCAATCATTACCCGAGATTCACCGGCAATGAATTTCATCTTGATATTCTCCCGCGCCTGTGCAGACAGACTCGAATGATATACCAAGGGCAGAGCCATATCATTTTCCAAGCAATACTTTTGCAGCAGCATATTAGTGGCGTCTGCTACGTCAATGTGGTGCAGGAAAATCATTATCGGTCTATCGGTATCCTCAAGATGTTCAATAGTCCGCTCGACTACTGCCGGAATCTTAGACAGCCCAATGACATGGCGCAGATTAGAAATCAATGCCAAGATATCAATTGAACTGGCAGCCCTATCTTTGCGTTCCTTTTCCATCGCCTTGATGAAATCGAATTCAGCCGCATGATACTTGTCGCGCATCTTTTCATTCTCAAAGTCTACGTGAAAGAACTGCCGGTTAATCTTTGGAACTTCCGGCGCAATGTCATGCAAGGCACGGCGAATGATAAAGTGCTTTGTCTTTTCCTTGAATCGTTCCGGGCTTTTGATTCCCTTGAATCTAATTGCCCCGCTCTTAGTCTGTTCCATGTCCACCCAAACATTGCGATACAATGTTCTGTCTGGAAACAATTCAGGATGCAAGATATGCAGGATAGGAAAGTATTCGTCGGCATTGTTATTGACTGCCGTGCCACTCAGGGCAATGACATTCTTTCCCTCGCAAATCCTTTCGACTTCTCTCGTGCGCTGACTATCTCCCTTAATAGCTTGGACTTCATCCAGAATGATTGACTTGAAAGGGAAAGAATAGAACGGGCTGACTCTCTTCTCTACCTCATTGCCGTATTTATTCGTGACCTTTTCTTTTCCCCCAAACCTCCGGAGAATGTCATAGGATGCAATGTAAACATTGAATCCCTCGACCGGCGGTATCTTTGAATCCTCAATAATCTGAGGGATGAATTCAAAGCCAGCCCAGTTAATGAATTGCTTGGCGACCTGAATCTTAATCGAGGACTTGCCAAGGTAAAGCGCCGGCAATAAATCCTCTGGATACTTTACCAGCGCACCAATTGCTTGGGCAGTCTTTCCTACCCCTGGCTCGTCACCAATTAAGGCTTTGAATCCAGACGTTTTGATTAGGTCAATCCCTGCCAATTGATAGGGACGTAAAGTCTTGCCGTCTCTGGAATGCAATGTCCAGCCGTGAGTGGGGGTCTTAGGGATTAAGTCCTCTGGCTTAATCTTTACGAAGTGTTCGCATTCCAAGCGGAGGATAAGATTCTCACCAAGAGGCACGGTCTTAATGATAATCTTTTCGACCTTGCAATTCTTGCACATCCATTTCTGGAATGTCTCTTGAGTAGCAGCCTCAATGATTTTCCTGCTACCCTCAAAGTTATCCATGCAAGAGTAAGGTTTAGCCCCAATGTTTCTGGCTTTAATTGACCAGTATACATCATGACCGTGACCGGGACCGACTAAAGCATGAGCGATTTCATGCAGAATAGTATCAGTTACCATCTTTTCATCATTCTCGGTTGTCCAGTGAGTGGACAAAAAGATAGTTTTGAATTGGTAATTGCAAGCCCCGAGACGCCGTGACTTTTTGTCGTAAAGAATAGACCAGTCTTTCAATTCATGCTGGTCCATTAGTTGCCTTGCTAATGTTTCTGCTTTGGTTAGGTCCATGATTCCCTCTGAATTGGGTAACTATTTACCCTTACTTGATTCCCTTCTCTGCCTTCATCTTATCCAGCGTGGCCTTCAATGATTTGAAATCAAATCCTTGGTCTGCCAACGCTGCAATCTTTTTCTCTTCTCTGGTTTGTGCCGGTGCCTTATACTTTGGCTCGGCCAATTCCTTAATCTTGAAGTTTGGCTCGGTAATTAATTTCTCCCGCGCCACTCGAACAGATGGGGCAATTCCATTTCGACCCTCAATCTTATCATACGCATCATACCAAAGAATGTATTCCTCTTTGCCGAGCGTAATGATTTCTTTCAGTTCTTCAATCCGCGCCACAATCTTTTCTTTGGCAGCGTCCTTATTATCTTTGGACTCCTCAATGATTGCATTGATAGTGGCTCGTTTCTTTTCCTGCCACGCCACAAAGAATTCTTTCGTCAAGATTGGTTTAGCTTCCGGTTTGCTCATTTCAATTACCTCGTAATAGATACGTTGACATTGGCTGTCACAAAAGATAAACCACTTATCATTCTGTGCCGCGCCGCAAAGTTTACACTCGAAATCATTTCTCACCTGCCGTCACCAAGTCAAGAACAGCTTATCATATTAACTAGGCTGCTGTCAAGAACTTTAAATCATTAGGGGTCTAATCATTAAACTATAAATGATTTCCCCCTAATGATTAAAGGGCTAATGATTTAACTCCTCTTCCTATTGGCCGTGGACCTCTTAATTACTTCGGCAAGCTTAGCACGATTCTCTGGCAATTGAGTCCAATGCTTGCCGTTATAAGAATAGCCAGCCTTATTCGGGCGGCGGAGTTTAGCGGTAGTGACTCCGATATGATTGTCCTGCTTCCATTTCAGGAACATCTTATGGTAGTCAATCTTTCCGGTGGGTTTCTTGATAATGATTTTAGGGCCTTTGCCCTTAATCATTAGTGCTGACTTACCCTCTGCCATTTCAATCGGTTCAATACTAGGCACGTATTGATTTGACCTTTCCCGCCTAATGATTTCCTTACTAGTCACAGCCAGGAATTGATAGGCTTTGTATTGGCTTGATTCATAGCCCAATACTTTAGCTACGTGCCTGAAATGAATCTCGTCGCGTAGCCAGGCATTAGTCAGGTCAAGTTCTTCCTGGGAATAATTGACCGTGACTCTTACTGGCTCTAAAGCCTTAGCCTTCTCTAGTAATGTTTTCACTTCATTGCTCCCTTTAGTTGTTCAGAAAAAGATTTGCCCTGTGCGCTGCCAAGATTGCATCTTCAATTGCCATCTCCAAATCTTTATCGGAGAATTCTTTGCAGCATGGGCTGTAGGGTTCCATGTTATACCAGTCAATTGAACGTCTGATATTCTTTACGGACCAATTGCCCCAATATGCTGCCGAGTCTAGCAATAGCATCCTAACTGACTTATACATTTCTTGCTCCTTAATTGAAGAGTTAATTCTCTTCCTTAAATCTTTACCCTATTTAAGATAAAGACTTAAGGAAAGGAACTAAATCCTTTCCTGTGGTTCTAATTAACCACCAGTTCCTTTACGTCGTAAATCTCGAAATCATTCTCGGTCCCTGCCTCCGAAGAGAAGTGCCAGCCAATGATTCTCAAGTGATTCATTGACCGGAGAATCTCAATCGCCTTACCGCGTGAGTTTACTTCGATACCACAAACGTCGCCATCATGGTCGAAGTAATCAATAGTGATTTTGCTCATATTACCTCCTCACCAATTCGAGAATCTTTGCCGGCGCAAAGTCTGAATCCAAAGTTAGCTTGACAATCATTTCATCATCAAAGCCCTGTCCCTCTTTGATAATGATTGAATGGATTGTGGACTCGGCACAATGAATAGGCTGATAAAGCATTCCCTCAGCCCGGTGTGCCACCTTTACGAGTTCAATGATTTTTCTCATTGCTTCCCCTTAGAATTGAATGTCGTCATTAGAATTGCGGGGATAGTCGGGATAGGTAATCTCCCGAATCTTTCCCAGCTTTTCATTGAGTTCGTTAACTTGCTCATTCAGCCGCAAGTTTTCTGCCCTCAATGATTCCAAGTGAATCGAGCCATTGGTCCGACCGAATTCCATAATGGCCTCAACCAAATCTTTGGAATCCTTCAGCCCGATGCGCGTCGCCATAATCTGTTCGTTCCTATCATTGGTCGTCAATTCAATAACGACCGGGACAGAACGAATGGCCTTAATCGCCTCAATGATATTCGTGAATTTCATTTCGTATCCTTTTCTTTGCTGCTAGTTTCGGCCTAACCTTGTGGCCTTATCAATTACGGTGGTATACCGTAAGACTAGGCGGGGAAATTAATCCCCACGCTAATCATGGCTGGATATCATCGGGTGAGGTAAACAATTCCCTGTCAATGATTTGATAGGGATGGCGATTGATGTCGGTCTTTGACTCGTAAAGATTCAGCCAGATTCTCGCTGCCTGTAGAGTCTCGAATACAACGTGGACATATCCATTCTGTGTAGACTGGATAAGATAGACGGTCTTGTTATTCCAACGTGCCATGATTAGCTCCTTAATCTAAAGGGTCCAAGAAATCAAGCGCCCGGTTTCCAAGTCTCTGATATCGAGGGTATTGATATCGTAACCCATCTTTACCAGTTCTTTGATAGCCCGGCGAGTGGTAGCAAGGGAAGGAATCTCATAAGTGAGACTCTCGAAATTGCAGCCGTCATAAGACTTGACGACCTCAAACTTTCCCTTCTGGTTGTAATCTTTTCGTGCCATTACTTCCCTTCCTTTCCCTTGGCAATCCTAGCTTCGACCGTCGCATAAATGAAATCCAATTCATGCTGAATTGAATCATTTACCTGCTGCCGTAGGTCAATCAATTCCTGAACCCTTTTACCAAGGTCCAATAATTGACTGCCCTTAATCTTTCCGAGAGTCCATTGCTCGTAATTCATTCTGCCTCCTAAATTGAAGTGCCAATTCACTTCCTTAGTCTCTACTCATAATAGAAACTAAGGAAAGGAATTGCTTCCTTCCCTTATCTTTAGTAGCCCATCTCCCTCTCTTTGCGGCAGCATGATTCATACTGGTAGTAATCGACGATGAAAGATTCGACCTGCTCTGCCAAATCTTTTGGCATTCTTTCATAATCAGGCTCGGCACTAACCCTACGTCCGCCGCATTCATTGCAGGGGATATCATACATTCCAGAGAAATAGTTCTCTCTGAAATCAGGGTCATCGTCGAAATCTTCCGCCGACAATCCATGAGAATCAATTGAAGGGTTGACCATCTTTCCCTTACCCTCGCAAGTATTGCATAGCTCAAATTTGGCCGGGATATCGATTTCCATTTCGCCGTCCAAGCAAACCGTG
>Ga0068871_100000149_pt1 | contig 46054 bp, 38 predicted proteins | sample KBSMisM72_FD_72750 | JGI IMG/M metagenome (GOLD analysis project Ga0068871, IMG submission 72750) | Miscanthus rhizosphere microbial communities from Kellogg Biological Station, Michigan, USA - KBS Miscanthus M7-2 | ecosystem: Host-associated > Plants > Roots > Rhizosphere > Soil ...
CGGTGGGACAGGCGCTCTTTACTATGCGACCTTTTGGCCTAAGCGGTTTGCCGCAGTCGTGACCATGATGGGAGCGGGTGTTTGTATGCCGGAGGTCAACCGCCGGATCTTCGAGGCACGGGACATTCCCACTCTATTGCTGCATGGCGACAAGGATCCGATCATCCCCATCAGTTGCTCGCGGGACACCTATAACGAGCTTCGCAAAATTTCGAAAAGGGCGCCGCCGGTATTTCAAACATTCAAAGACCGCGGGCACCAGATCACCTTGGACAGTGATGACGGGTTGACGTTAAAGTTCTTCAGCGACAAATCTTTGCCCAACGGAAAGCTGTAGGGCGGACACCACCTCCCGTCCGCCGAGTAGGGGCATTGCGTCAGCCCCCGAATCTGTTAATCCCGCGTAGCCCCACTGCTCAAATGAACCTTCAACGGGCTAACCCGTGCGGGCAAGAGTCTCCGCCTACATCTTGCTTTCCGGGCTCGGCTCTATTACCTTTAACTGGCTCTCCGATTCTCTCTTCCTCATTCCAATTCAAGAAGGTTCCTTCACCTCAATCTAGGCGTGTATTACATTGTGTGTGCAAAATAAGGCGGTTATCGGTAAGCCCATACCAGATATAGTGTTTTCATGCTTGACCCCGGCGCGATTTCGCCGTTACAGTAGCTTTAACTTGTGCCTTGAGCCCTGCCCTGTCCAGCCTAGGGGGCGAGTTTTTCCAGGGCCCGTCGTAGGAGGAATCTCGTTGGTTAACTTTGCCAATGGGCGGTGCGCCTTTTTCACAGAGCTACTTCAAAACATGGAACGGACATGTTCCGTTCTACAAGCTGGCACTTTGCAATCTGCTAACGCTGCATAGGAGTTTCCGTTGCTCAAACTGAAAAGGCTACAGATTCTCGGATTCAAGTCCTTCTGCGACCGCACCGACCTCAAGTTTCATGGGGACGGCGTTGCCGCCATCATCGGGCCCAATGGGTGCGGTAAATCGAATATTGCTGACGCCATTTCCTGGGTGTTGGGTGAGCAGTCCGCCAAGACCTTGCGTGGATCGCGCATGGAAGATGTGATCTTTGCCGGAACCCGCGACCGCAAGCCGACCGGCATGGCTGAGGTGTCGCTGACGCTCATCAATCCTGAGGAGTACGACGGACCCGACGCAAACGAACCGACGGAACTCGATATCCATGACGATCTTCCCTACGAGGATTGGGATGAATCCGCGCTTCGCGCTCGGGCAGCCGAGGAAGGGGAACGCCTCACCGAAGAGGCGCAACCCGGACAGACCGAAGAGATCGACGGCGAAGCCGCAGAACAGGCTTCGGAGTCAGACGCGGCGGAGGCAGGGGTTGCTGGACCTCAAGTAGTGCTTAGGATTCGGCGGCGTAAGTTCAACCAAAATCAATTCCGTGCCGGCGAGATTGTGGTCACTCGGCGACTCTTCCGCACCGGCGATAGCGAGTACCTTCTGAACGGCAAGCTGTGCCGGTTGCGAGACATTCAAGAACTCTTCATGGGCACTGGATTAGGGCCGGAATCTTACGCGCTGATTGAGCAGGGACGCATTGGACAAATATTGAGCAGCCGCCCTACGGACCGGCGGGCGATCATCGAAGAGGCGGCTGGGATCACCAAGTTCAAAACCAAGAAACGGCTGGCGGAAGCGCGCTTGGATGATGCCAAACAGAATCTGTCGCGGGTAAATGACATTTTTGAAGAAGTTACCCGTCAGATGAATTCGCTCAAACGCCAAGCCTCAAAGGCAGAACGATTTGCTAAATTGCGCGAGGAAATGCGCGGCAAGCTTCGCCTGGTACTGGCCAGCAAGTTTACCCAACTCGAGTTGGAAGAAACCGAACTCGACGCTCAGATCCAAGCGATTTCAGAAGCCATGCGGGAGCAAGGCGAGACGGTCCAACAGTTTGAGACCGAGCACTCCGAGCGCACCCAGCGTGGTTATTCAGTTGAGGTGGAGAGCCGCGAGAACCGTGATCGGTTAAACCAGATCAAACTTGAAGCTGACCGGGCACAGGCGCGGCGGCAGCACAACCAGGAGCGCTGCACGGAACTGGTTGCCCGTGCGGCAAGTTCTGAAAATGATTTGCTGCAGGCGCGCATGCGGCTGACCACATTTGAAGCCGAGCGTGACGTGAATCAACAGATGCTCGACTCAGCTGCCGCCGATGTAGCTGCTGCGCAGCAGGAACTGCAGCAGTGCCAAGCCGAAGCATCCACTGCAGCCGCGGCATTGAATGCGCTGGAGCGGAAGCAAGAAGAATCGCGCAACGCCATGTTGCAGGCGGTGGCATCTGCCTCCAATCTTCGGAATCAACTCTCGCAATCAGAAGATCGGATGGCGACCGTGGATCGCGACGCCCAGCGGCTTGAGGCCGAAATGGCGACCGCCAACTCGCAGGTCGAATCATTCGGCGGGCAGCGTGGACAGCTGGCGCTGGAGTTTGAAGGCGTGTCCCAAAAGCTTACCGTGCTTACTGACGAAATTTCGCAGACCCGGCAGTCGCTGGAAGACAAGCGTCAGGCGGAAACGGAGGCCAAAATTCGCCTGGACAGCCTGCGCGCGGAATTCGCAACCATGATCGGCAAGAAGGGATCACTAGAAGCAGTGATCGCTGAACACGGGTACTCGACCGAGTCCGTTCGGCGGTTGTTTCAGTCCGGCGGTCTACAGGGCGGGTTGGCCCCAGCCGGAGTTCTCGCCGATTTCCTGGAAGTTGAGCCGCGCTATGAGACTGTGGTGGAAGATTTTTTGCGCGATGAACTGAATTACGTGGTGGTGAAGTCGTGGGACGCCGCCGACGAGGGTCTCCGCCTGTTGCGTAACGATGTCGATGGCCGGGCCACCTTCCTGGTGCATCCGGAAGATTCGCAGGCGAAATTCTCTTTCGCGGTGGATGAAGCAGCGCGCGGTAATACGCCGGCACATTCTCTGGTTCCGCTGAAGAGTGCGATCCGGGTTCTGAATGGATTCGGGCGGTCGCTGGAAGTGATCCTGCCCAAGCTGCGCGACGGGTATATCGTTCCCGATCCGACGCGTGCCAAGGATCTGGCTCTTGAGAACCCTGATGCATTCTTCCTTTCCCAATCGGGCGAGTGCTTTCACAACGTGACGGTTACCGGCGGCAAGCAGCGCACGGAAGGTCCGTTGTCAATGAAGCGCGAGCTACGCGATGTCCTGCGCATGTTGGGTGAAATCGAGCACGCGCTTCGTGAGGAAGAGATGCGCGTGCTGACGCTCGGAGGCGAGATCAAAGAACTGACTTCCCTGCTCGACCGCCTCGAAGGCGAAAAGCGCGAGGCCGAGAAACAGGCCATGACTTCCGGCCACCTGCTGCGGCAGTTGGAATCGGAAATCGGACGGGTTAGCGAACGCGCTGGAACTTGCAGCCACGAGTTGCAGCGGCTAGCCATGGAACGTGAGCAGCAGCAGCAATCGATTGCTTCCTGCCAAAGCGAACTGACTCAAATGGAACTGGCGCGCCTGGAACTCGAGCAGAATGCTGCAACCGCGCAGTTGGAATTGGCCGCCTTGCGGGAACGGCGCGACGCGGCTGTTTCCGCCGCCTCTCACAAGATGGCAAGCGTGGCCACACTCGAAGAGCGCCATCGATCAGCGGCGGCTGTGCTTCAGCGCATTGAGGCCCAACTCGCAGAACTGGGGCAGCGGGTTTCAGTGCTTCGGCAGCAAATCGAATCGTCTTTTGCCGAGCTTTTGCATCGGGCTCACGAGAACCAGGAACTTGCCGATCAACTGGTGAACCTCGGCGCGGAGCGAAATGCCAGCGAAGCGCGTGATGGACTATTGCAGGTTGAGTCTGAGCAGGTTCGGGCACGCTTGACCGAGATCGATGAGGCATTGCATCAGGCGCGGGAATTGCTTGACCAGGCGCGCGACCGGCGCGGCGAGCTAACGGCAGCCGCAGCCAAATTGCAGTCTGACTTGCAATACATGTCCGAAACCTCTTTGAACGAACTTGGTATTGAACGTCACGAACTAGTTGCCGACACCACCATCGAGATAGTCTCCGGGGAGCAGTTGACAGTCGAAGACCAGATCTATCGCGACATGCGCACTCGACTCGACGCAATGGGTCCGGTGAACATGATGGCTTTGGATGAATACAAGGAATCCGCGGAGCGGCACGGTTTCCTGGAAACACAGCGAAAGGATCTTTTGGAATCGATTCAGAATACCCAGGCGACCATCAAAGAGATTGACGTCTTCTCAAAGCAGAAATTCGAGGAGGCGTTCAACATCATCAACGACAACTTCCAGACTACCTTCAAGAAGTTGTTCGGCGGCGGTCATGCCTTCATGCGTCTGACCGACGAGGAAAACAGCGCCGAGAGCGGCATCGACGTGGTGGCGTCGCCTCCGGGCAAGAAGTTGCAGAATGTGCTGCTGCTGTCTGGTGGAGAGAAGGCCATGACGGCGCTTTCACTGCTGGTCGGAATCTTCCAGTATCAGCCGAGCCCGTTCTGCATCCTGGATGAGGTGGACGCTCCGCTCGACGAAGCCAACATTGGACGCTTCACCGAACTAGTCCGCGAGATGAGCGTGCAGACGCAGTTCGTGCTCATCACGCACAGTAAAAAGACCATGAGCATTGCGCCCGTGCTCTACGGCGTGACCATGCAGGAGCCTGGCGTTTCCAAGCTGGTTTCAGTTCGGTTTGGGGCGACGGCCTAGGCGCCACCCACGCAGGCGGGAGCTTAGCTTGCTTGGTCTTCGAGATCATCGAGAAGCGCTTCAATATCGTCGTAACTCTTCTCAGCTGGCGATTCCACCTTGAGGGGGGAAACGGCAAGCGGTTCTCGGACCCGGTCCCTTGCAGCTGCGGAGCCTAGGCGAACGAGATGGTTAACAACTTCGTCGATGGACGCACGGGAGCGAAGGGTTTCTTCGACAAGAAGGCGGACAACGTCGTCATCCAGGGAAATACTAGTTCTCACACCACAATGCTACGTCAGACGGCCCTCGGGACGCCAATGACCGCCTGCCTTTTCTCTGGTATCAGCCTGTAAGACCAGAAGACCATGCTTCGTTACACGCTCATTCCAATTTTCCTCATCCTTCCTCACGTTTTCCACAACCAAAACCCACGGTGAACAGGCGGCTCATGAGGCGATTACGACTGTCAACCTTTTTACAGTTAGCGGACTGCATCTTGGCGGACTGTTCGCTGCGAAACCGTTGACAAAAATTTCTGGGAGGTTAGAATACGCCACGATTTTTACCTGTAATATTTCTTCATGACATCCCAGATCCTCGACTCCGTTCTGCTCGCAACCGACATCCCGGAACTCGAACTCCACGCCAGCGGCAAGGTTCGGGACGTTTACAAACTGGATAATGACCGCCTTCTCTTCGTGGCCACCGACCGGATTTCGGCTTTCGACTATGTGCTCGCGACGGGCATCCCGCACAAGGGCCGGGTGCTGGCCCAGATTTCCCTGTTCTGGTTCGAGTTCTTAAAAGACGTGGTACCGAACCACTTGATCACAGCCGACGTTTCCAACTATCCCGCCATCCTGCAGAAGTATGCTGACCAGATGCGGGGAAGGTCGATGATTGTTACGCGCGCGGAAATGTTTCCCGTCGAATGCGTAGTGCGCGGTTATATCTCCGGATCGGCGTGGAAAGAGTACAAGGCGAGCGGCAAAGTATGCGGAATTCAGCTTCCCGCCGGGCTCAAGGAATCCGATAAGCTGCCTGAGCCTATCTTCACTCCGGCCACCAAGGCAACTTCCGGACACGACGAAAACATTTCCTTCGAAGAAATGTCGAAGCTGGTCGGACCAGACCTGAGCGCCCAGCTGCGCGATCTGAGTCTGGCGATTTACACCAAGGCTGCTGACTACGCCCGGGAAAAGGGTATTATCATCGCCGACACCAAGTTTGAATTTGGACGCACAGCCGCCGGCATCACCCTGGCGGATGAAGTACTAACACCTGACTCTTCGCGCTTCTGGCCTGCTGATAAGTACCATGCAGGACAAACGCAGGAGTCGTACGACAAGCAATATGTTCGTGACTACTTGGAACAGATTCACTGGAACAAACAGCCACCTGCGCCTTCCCTTCCCCCCGAGGTGGCCGGCAAGACCAGCGAAAAATATTTGGAGGCGTATAACCAGCTTACCGATCGCAAGCTGGATGTATAGTTTCGAAGCAAATCGTGGGAGAACGAAGTGAACGTGGCGGATTGGGTGATTGTGGTGGTGGTCCTCGTGGCTGCCGTACACGCCGCCAGCGAAGGTTTTTTTCACGAGGCTTTTGGCATTGCCGGTCTTATACTCGGGTACCTGTTGGCGGCTTGGCAGTATTGGAGGGTGGCACGCACATTCGCGCCATATGTCAACTCTCCCTGGCTGGCGGACATTCTAGGTTTCCTGATTATTTTCTTTTTAGTTGTGATTGTGGCGGGAATTGCGGGTAGGATTGCCCGCTGGGCCATGAAGGAAGTCGGTCTGAATTTTTTTGACCGGCTTCTGGGTGCAGCTTTAGGCTTCTTGAAAGGCAGCCTGCTGGTATCCATTTTTCTGGTTGGGATGACGTCATTTGCCCCAACCTCGAAGTGGCTGGCGGGTTCAGAATTGGCGCCTTACTACTTGGTGGTCGGACAAGCAGCCATCTGGGTAGCGCCATCGGATTTGCGGGCACGCTTTTATCAGGGGCTGGACTTACTGCATCGTGGACGGTAGATAGTTCCCGTTGCGTGCCATCAGGAATTAGGAACTAGTGGCAGTATTCACGAAGAAAGCGAGATACCGTGAAGGATCAGCTCGAAGCCCTTATCATGCAGATGTACAAGAGCAATATTCTCTACTCGGAAGCGGTTCGCGAGTTTAAAAAGAAATTTATTTTGACTGTTCTGCAGGAGAATAAGGGCAATCAGTGCCGCGCCGCGCGCGAACTGGATATGCACCGCAATACCCTCAGCCGGACCATCGCGGAACTCAAAATTGACGTTCGCCAACTTCGGGATGGCGGCAAGAGGCCACCGCGCAGCGCTCGCCCGGCGGGCTACGAGAAGAAGGTAGCTCGGTAGCCCTGCCAGCAGTCTTTGGTTCTGCAGCAAAAAGCCTAACCACAGAAGGCACACCGAGAGCTTCCGCAAGATCTCGGCCTTAAGTTGCCCGCTGGATTTCTTCGTGTACCTCTATGCCCCTCTGTGGCTACGACTTCTCGCAGGAACGGTAAACAATGCCGAATCACAAAAAAAGGCACCCGAAATTGGGTGCCGTTGACGTTCTGAAACTTTACTACTGGGGACGCTTCCGCGGCGTAGCCTTCTTTGCAGGCGCAGCCGGAGCGGCTGCCCTCAGCAGGCTTCCCTCTTCCATTACCATCACCAGCGGCTTAGGAGTGTAGGAAACGGGAGTTCCTTCGACTTGGGTTTCGCCACCTTCTTTCGGCATCAGGCGGGCAGGAATGGTGGTCTTCATCGTGAGTTCGACATCAGCAATCTTTTTGTCGATATCGTCCACGCTGGCGGCGAGGGTGAGCTTTGTCGGAGAAGCGCTGATTACTTGTGCGGCAAACTGAAGCGGCTTGCCCTTGATGGCATTCCATACCACTGCCGCGTCTTCCGGGCTGCCTTCCGACAGCACCAGTTGCCACTCGGCGAAGTCCATAGTCTCAGGCTTCTTGGACTGCACCAGATTGTGCGCCTGCTCTGCCGGGCTGGGAGCGGGCTTGATGGCAAAGCCAGCAGGAGGTGTCGGGCTCGCCTTGGCTTGCGCCAGGACATCTGGCCATCCATCTTCACCACCGTGATACTTCACATACTGTGACTTGGCATACTTTTCAATCTGAGCCTGATATTGAGGCGTCGGTGCCACAACCGAGGCGCGGGCAGCGTACCAGACGCCGTTCAGGTAGTCGGGAGGCGTTGGTTGCAGATAAGAGAGGGCCAGCGGATAAACCAAACTGAAATCAGTGGGGCTGGCATCGACCGCGGCTTTGAGGGAGGTCTGCGCCGTGGGATAGTCCTTCGCGGTCAAGGCGCCCAGACCAACCGCGGAATTAAAGATGCTGGACATCTGCGCCTTCAATTTGTCGAAGTCGGCGTCTGACATTCCGTCAGGCTTCTTGAAACTGTCCAATGCGGCAAGACCGGCTTTGCCGTGCGTCATAGCATCGGTCATGTTTTGCTGGGCGTTGACTCCGCCCTGAGCCTGGGTACGTTCAGTGTAAGCAAGAAGCGCCAGAGCGCGAACGTTCTTAGGGTTGGACTGCAGCAGCTTGTTGGCGGTTTCCGACATCTTGGCCGCGTTCCCCGACTGCTGGTATGAGCCCATCAGAAGCTCGAGGGCGTCTTCCTTCATCACGCTGTTTGGATACTGCACCAGAAATGCTTCGAGACCGCTGATCTTGGCGTTGGGGTCTGTTTGCTGCACTGCACCTACATAGGCGTTGTATTCCGCAGGATCTTTGATTTCTTTCTTCTGCTGCGGGGCTTGAGGCGATGCGGCCGGCGAGGCAGCAGGTTGGGAAGCGGCTGGTTGCGTTCCGGCCGGTTGCGCGGGCGCCGCTGGCTGCTGCGCAGCTGCGAGTCCAGCCATGCCAAGCACAAACGCCAATAAAGTGTTCTTCATTCGAAGGGCTCCTTAAAACTTTTGGGAAAATTCAGCGACGGCAATACCACCCAGGAATAACCCGAGACTGCTCCTGGATTTTCTCAGAATATGGTTTTCGGGGCCAAATGAGCGGCCCGGAGAACCCGGCGCATCCTGTAACTCTAAGATGGCCAACGTAATTCCGGTGAGCGGGATTATAAGTATCGAATCTCCCGAAGGCAAGCGCCTTCGCCGTCCGAGCGCGCCCATACTGTTAAGATGCGCATTAGCGGGGTCGTGGATGGTTGTATTTAGACCCGTAAACAGGAGGAAAGCCGTGGAGTTAGCTCTATCAGGAAAGGTTGCATTGGTGACCGGGTCGGGAAAAGGCATTGGAGCGGCTATAGCACGCAAGTTAGCTGAGTTAGGGGCAACCACGGTGGTTTCGGGCCGCACGCGCAGCGACCTCGAGCGGACCGCGTCGGCCATTACCCAAGTGGGCGGGAAGGCGGTGGTTCAAGAATGCGACGTTAGCAATCTGAAATCCGTGGAGGCGTTGGCCCAGCGGGTTGGAGCCGAGTTGGGCGGGCTTCACGCCCTCGTAAATAACGCAGGAATCGGCGGGTTCAAAACCCCTTTGCTACAGATGTCGCCCGAGGTGTGGGATCAGATCCTCAATATAAATTTGCGCGGCGTTTTTTATTGCATTCGATCTTTGGCGCCCTTGATGATCCGCTCCGGCGGTGGGCACATCATCAACATTTCATCGCTGGCCGGCAAAAATCCGCTGCTCAATGGCGCTGCCTATGCCGCCTCAAAATGGGGGCTGAACGGACTAAGTTATTCGGTGGCGGAGGAGTTGCGCGGAAACAACATCCGGGTATCGGTTGTATGCCCGGGATCGACCAACACCGATTTGAGCCCCCATGAGGGTAAGAGCCAGGAGAAAATGCTTCAGCCAGACGACGTCGCGCAGGTGATCGAAATGTTGGTTCGGCAAGCGCCGCAATCGTTCGTCAGCGAAGTATTAATTCGTCCCACGCAAAAACCGTAAGGTGTGCCGACGTAGGGCGGACACTCATGTCCGCCCCGCGGACTTATGTTGAAATCGGCAGAATACAAAACTTACGCCATCGCCCCGCGAGCAAAGAGTGTCCGCGCCACATCGGGCTGCTAGAATTCTCCCAGTGAACCTGCGCACGTTGAATCGCATCCTTCTCTTCTCTATCCTGTTCGCGGCTTCGTACGCGTCGCCCGTGTCGGCTTTCAAGCTGGTTGCCGTTCACGTCACCGGTTCCACTCGCTTCACTCCCCAGGAAATCCTAGGCGAGACCGGGCTGCAAATCGGGCAACAGGTGACCGAGGCCGACTTTCAGAAGGCCAGTGGACTCCTGGGCGAGACTGGAATGTTCGGTGACGTTAGCTATCGCTTCCAATACTCGGGCGACGCGGGAGCAACTTTGGATTTTCAACTAAGCGACAATCCTCAACTGGTCCCCGCGAGATTTGAAAATTTTGTCTGGTTTTCCGATCAGGAGTTGGCCGACAAACTCCATCAGCGCGTTCCCTTGTTTCGCGGTGAGCTACCCCTGAACGGAAATCTTCCCGACCTGGTCTCTGACGCGTTGCAGGCCATGCTTATCGAGCGGCACGTGGCGGGAAAAGCTGACTATCTCCGCTCGGCCTTTCAGGATGGCCCGGTTACGGCGTTTGAGTTCAGCGTGCAGGGTCCGCACATCATTATCCGCAATGTGAAGTTCACCGGCGCACCTCCAGACCAGATCAGCGCATTGCAGGACGCCGCCAAGGCCCTATCGCGGCAAGAATACCTGCGTTCGGCCTTGCGGCCATTGGTCGACAAAGAACTGTTGCCGATGTTTTTTTCGCGTGGGTACCTGAAAGCTTCGTTTGGTCCTGCACAACCCGCGGTTGTAGAAGAAAGCACGGAAGGCGCTTTGGTGGACTTGACCTTACCGGTCGATCCCGGCCCACAATACAAATTTGCAGGGAGACAGTGGTCCGGTAACAAGGTGTTTCCTGCGGAAAAATTAGATCCCCTGCTGACCTTGCAAAAGGGAGAACCGGCAGATGGGATAAAGCTCGAACAAGATTTAGAGGCAGTTCGCCACCTTTACGGAACCAAGGGCTTCATGGGAGCCGAGATTAAGGCGTTGCCGCAAATTAACGATCAGCAACTTACCGTGACCTACCAGTTGCAAGTCCAGGAAGGCGATATCTATCACATGGGGGAATTCGACGTGCATGGCCTCGACAATCCCACCACCAAGCGACTTGTGCTTGCCTGGAAGCTGCCCGAAGGCGAGGTTTACGACGCTAGCTATCCAGAAACGTATCTCCACTCTCTAAAGGCGACGACTATTGAACTCTCCCACTGGAAGGTCAAAACAATGCAGAATGTCGACAGCAAGGAAAAGACCGTCGACATCACCATTCAATTTCAACCCATCCCTTTGGATTGACACTCACTGGTTTGCCGCATGGATCATGAAACCTGTAACCTATTGGCTGATGGGAAATCCTTATTGGGTGAGCTCTCCGAATTTGGAAGCTCCGATTTTTACAACTCTAAGAAAACTATTTTCAGGAGAGATCATGAAGCTGGATCTGAATAAATTAGGGGTTCCGGTAGCGGCATTGGTTCTGATTGTGGGGCTTGCGGCTGCGCCTGCGTTTGGCGCCGGCAAGGCCCAGACTTTCAACGGACAGGTAAGCGACGCCATGTGCGGCGCCAAGCACGAGATGGAAGGCAGCCCTGCGCAGTGCACTCGGGCTTGTGTCCAGCACGGCTCGAAATACGCTCTGGTCGTCGGCGACAAGGTCTACACCCTGGACGGTGCGGACAAGAAGGCCCTGGAACAGCTGGACAAACTGGCTGGCGAGAAAGCTTTGGTAACTGGTACCGCCGACGGCGGCACGATCCAGGTGGCATCGGTATCGCCGGGCAAATAATTTTGTAAAGAATTGTTGGTATTTTGTGGCGGGAGTCCAAACCTGGACTTCCGCTCAAATTTTTTGCGGTTGACATCAACTTTTCACATTCCAGCCGCCCTTCACTATGTTAGATTGCGATTTCATCCCGTTTTTCATCGGAGGCAAACGAATTGGGCAAGGACATGGTCCCCAAGAAGATCTTTTTCACTAAGGGGGTCGGTAAACACAAAGAACGCCTCACATCATTCGAGCTGGCATTGCGCGATGCCGGCGTCGCCGCCCAAAACCTGGTAAGGGTTTCATCCATTTTCCCGCCGCAGTGCAAACTGATTCCTCGCTCCCAAGGATTGAAGTATCTGTATCCCGGAGAAGTGGTATTTACTGTGGTTGCGGAAAATTCCACCCACGAACCGCATCGCCTGCTGGCTGCCAGCATCGGAGTTGCGATTCCTTCGGACCGTAACACCTACGGCTATCTGAGCGAACATCACTCCTTCGGCGAGACCGAAGACGCAGCTGGGGATTACGCAGAAGAATTGGCCGCTGAGATGTTGGCCACCACCCTGGACGTCGAATTCGACTCAGATCGGTCCTGGGATGAGAAGAAAGAGATTTACCGCATCTCGAATAAAATCGTGCGCACGGCAAATGTGACCCAGTCGGCCATGGGTGATAAGCGCGGGTTGTGGACGACGGTGATCGCCGCGGCCGTATTTATCTTCGAATAAAGAATAAATAACGACGAAGAACACTAAGGTTCGCCAAGGAAAGCCGAAGTTTTGATCTTGCTTTTCCTTAGTGCCTTAACGTGGCTACGTGGTTATTGCCTTTTCATTTCCTCTTTCCTTTTCCCTTCGTCGCTTTCTTTCCCAGGCGCTCCAGCACCGCGCCAACGACCAACGGCAATCCCACGGTGGCGTCGACGAAGACCTCTCCGAACTTCCCGCCCTCCCCCGGTGGCACAAATTTCCCCCAGGAGATTGCTTCGCTGTACGGGCTCCCCGAAAGTCCACCCCAGTAGACCGGTTCCGGGCAAATCCTCAGGCCGTAGTGATAGCGCTTCAGCGGCAGGTTTTCGCCCATGCGGCGATGACGCAATTCAATGAACGGCCCGAACTGCTGCGACCAGTTTCGGGGCACGCCTCCCCCGATGGTGAAAATTCCTAGGCGCGGTTGTCTGAGCAGGGTGGCCGCGAAGTGTTCTAAATCCTCAAAGGGATCGAACCGCAGCTTGTGGCGGCCAGACGATTCGCGCATCCGGTTGTTCAGAGCGACATCAAGGCCAAGCTCGGAGTCGGTAAACGCCGGAACAAACACCGGCACCCCTTGCTCGTAAGCCGATCGCAGAATTCCCCGCTGATCTTTGGAACGCTTCGCGAGAAACGCTCCGATGGCGTGATTCAGCTTGTACGAGCACATTACTTCATTAGGATCCCAGTCCTGCAACACCTGCGCCATCACCTTTTCAACGTCGTCGAGATTCTGCTCGGGCTCCAGTGTGTCGTAAACACGGTTGTATCCCTGTTCGTAGAGTTCCTCGTCGGTCACCTCGGGGTTGTAACGGAAGTGCGAACGTCCCGTGGCCTCGACCAAGCCATGAGCCATGAGCGCACCAGTTGAGACGATCGCATTGACGATCCCTCGATCAATTAGCTCGGCGACGATCAATCCCTGTTTGGCGACGGTCATGGCGCCCGCCAGGGTCATGACGACAAAGCACTCCTCGTCGCGGGCCATGGCTTCGAGCACGTCCGCGGCCTCGCCCAGCTGGCGGCCGGTGAAGGCCGTCTTGGCCATGGCGCGCACCATGTCATCGACCGAATGGATCTTAGAAAGATCCAGCGGTTCGAGAGGAATCAGTTTGTCTTCGATCGGATTGTGCAGGTCGCGATCGATGCCAGATCCGTCTGGAGTCTTATGCTTCAAAAGGTGCCCCCCAAGTCTCAGAACAAATTTACCGGAAGTTGAGCGCTAATGGTAATGCGGGCAGAATCAATTTCAGGACGCGGCGCCATTTGAAGAAAAAATCTAGGCGGCCAGTAAGATTACGCCCCCCGCCACTAAAATCGCCGCCACCCAACGAAAATGATCCACTCTTTCGTGCAGAAAGTAATTTGCCGCGATAGCGTTGCTAACGAATGTCAGCGATGCCGAGGCCGGAGCCACCAGGCTGACATCCGCCCAGGAAAGCGCCAAGAGTAAACTATAAAAGGCCACTGCCATGGCGGTGAGCCCGAGAAGAAAATTCGGATTGCGCAAAATGCGGCCCGCGACTTTGAGCAATCCATGCTGCCGCCAGACCTGGCCTACATCTCCCACCTGCTTCATGGCACGCGACAGCAGTACGTCGCCGGTCGTCGAGGCTAGAACGATCGCTGTAATGCCCCCCCAGGTATAGGCGTGGTGGCTCAATAGCGTCCCCTGCTGCCCACAGGCTCTGGATTGACCTTCTCAGCTTTGGGCGGATGCGTTAACGCTGGGCCTCGGGTGACGAAACCCACCCCGGCTGAGATCAGCAGAATCCCCAGCCAGCGGCTAAGGCTCACCTCTTCGTGCAGTGCGAATTTTGCGATCAACGCCAGCACAACATATCCCAACGAAGTTGCGGGCAGCACGTAGGTCAGATCAGCCCAGGAGAGGCTTACCATATAGGCGCTAAAAAATCCCAATAGAAAGAGAATTCCCAGCGCGACCCAGGGGTCCAAAATGACTAGGAAAATTTGCGGCAAACGATGAAGAGAAATGGGGCCGACTTCTTTCATTCCGTGGGAGAGCAGCGTATCTCCCACGGCGCCGAAGATGGTCACTCCGGCCAGCACCATATATTTTCGGAAGGTCACACCAAAAAGTTTCCTAAGCTTTGGCTGGCTGCACCGAGGTGGTTGAATCCTGACTATCGCGACGATCCTTGACCCACTTGGTACGCGATGCCCGCAGCTTCAGGAAGCTCTTGGCATCTTTGTAGAGGCGTTTGCGCTCAACTGAGTTGAACGCAGCTTTCTTGAGAATGCGGAAAATTGCTTTGGGCCGGAAGTAGTACTCATCGTAAAAACGATGGACCGATTCCATGATCTCCTCGGCCGGCAGGCCGGGATATTGAATGTGCGCTAGCTGGTGGCCGCCTTCATCGACCATTTTGTTGTCGCCCACCATGAAACCGTTGCTGACGACATGGTCGTAAAGTTCGGTTCCAGGATACGCATGGGCGACGGAAACCTGGATGGTTTCGACGTCCAGCTCTTTGGCGAAATCGATGGTCCGGCGGATAGTTTCGCGGCTTTCGCCGGGCAGACCAAGGATAAAATCTCCGTGCACCACCAAGCCAAGCTTGTGGCAATCTTTGGTGAATTGGCGGGCACGCTCGATGGTGGCACCCTTCTTGATATTCTTCAGAATCTGCTGGTCGCCGGATTCATAGCCCACGATCAGCAGACGGCAACCGGCTTCCTTCATGGCTTTCAGAGTTTCGTAGTCGGTAGTGACACGCGAGGTGCACGACCACGTCAAGTTCAGCGGCTTGATCTTGGCGCAAAGTTCAATGGTACGAGCCTTCTGAATGTTGAAGGTATCGTCGTCGAAGAAGAATTCCCGCACCCACGGCCAGTACTCTTTCGCTTTGGCCATTTCCGCAGCAACATCGTCGGTAGAACGCTTACGCCAGGGGTGCCCGCTCAACGTCTGCGGCCAGAGGCAGAAGGTACACTGGGCTGGACATCCCCGCGTCGTGTAAAGCGAGACAAACGGATAAAGCAAGAACGGGACGGTATAGCGTTTGATGTCCAAATCTCGTTTGTAAACGTCTGTGACATGAGGAAACGAATCCAGATCTTGCGCCTGAGGACGATCAGCGGTATGAACCACGGAGTCGTTTCTCAGAAACGAAATACCCGTGATCTCATCCAGCGGCTTACCATTCGCGAATTCTACAACTGAGTGATCAAACTCTTTGCGGCAGACAAAGTCGATAGCCGGGCAATCCCGTAAAGACTTCTCCGGAAGCGTGGTCACGTGGGGACCGACAAAGGCGATCTTGATCCCGGGATGGACTCCTTTGATGGCTTCCGCCAACTTTAGATCCCCAGGCCAGCCGGGAGTGCTGGTGAACAGCACCAAAAATTCGTAATCGCGAGCAATCTTGATGGTCTCTTCCGAGGAGACATGGTGGGAGGGCGCGTCCAGAAGGCGCGAACCCTCAAGCATTCCGGCCGGATAGGCCAGCCAAACCGGGTACCAGTAGGACTCGATCTCGCGGGTGGCCGGCCAGCGGGATGCGGCCCCACCGTCAAAGTTTTCAAATGACGGCGGATTCAACAGCAAGGTCTTTAAAGGCATAGGGTTGAGTCACTTATTCTAACATTTTGACAACCCTCTAGGGTGTACGCCCAGGGTGCCTGCCTTTTAAGATGCGTCCCCGAGTCGCATGGTTCCAATTAGTTACCCGTCCCTAACCAACTGGATAAATCGCCGGTAACCCGCAAGAGGGCGATCTGGGCACGCTCCAGCTGGAATTTGGCGTCCTGTAGCGCGCTAAACCGTTCATTCGATTGGGTCCGCGCGTCGTCTACGTCGTGGATCGTGGCATTGCTCGATTCTGAGCGGATCTGCAGGGTTTCGACGTTCGAGCTTGCGACCTGGTATTCGAGTTCCGCAACCTGGGCCGCAGCCGCCAATTGCTGCACTGAACGCTGCAAGCGCAATGCTTCTTCGGAAACCTGATTCTTGGCAGCCTTAGCATCGTTACGGGCCAAGATGGCTTGTGCGTCAGCGGCTTTGGCATGGGCAACTTGAGTGGGACTTAGGAACGGAAAGCGAATGGAAACGCCCACGGTGGCGTTGTTGCGCTCGAATCGCTGGTAGAACTCGTCGTAATTGTTAAAGCGCGAGAGAAGCGCATACTGAGCGGCAAAGTCGACCGAAGGCAGCAGCGCGCGGTGTTCCCCCTTGGCACGTAGTTCTTGCGCCAGGGCGCGAGTATCGGCTGCACTGACGACCGGATTGGCCTGCAGCGCCTTGCTTGCCAGATCTTCATCCTGTTTGACCTCGGGAAGCGTGGGAATGGATTCCGCAACAGTTTCGATATCGACCGCTGGCAGTCCCGTTAGCGTCCCTAGTTTTGCGCGCAGAACATCAATAGACCCGCGCGCCTCAATGGTGCGCAAATATGCTCTCGCCGTGGAGAGGCGCGCCTGGTTGCGCGCGGCCTCGCTGTCCACACCTTCCTGGATTCGTTGATTAACGAGTTGTTCCATCTTGCTAGCTTGGGAATAGGCTTCTTTCAAATGAGTCGCCAGCGTCTCCCATTTATTGAGTTCCGCATAAGTGATCACGGTGTCCTGAATCACCTGGTTTCGCTGGTCCTTTCCCTGAAGTGTCGAGGCCTGCCAATCAGTCTTTGCTGCGCGAACAAATTCGCGCAGCGCTGGATTGTAAAGTGCCGATTGCGAATTGAGGTTAAAAAGCGACGGTGCTGCGCCCTCGAGGCTTAAAGGAAATCCATACGACGCGCCGAGTCCGGCACCCGCTATGATTTGGGGGAGATATTGATTGCGCGCTTCATGATACGACGCAAGAGCGCGCTGCTCGTCGGCTACGGCCGATCCGGCAGTCGTGCTGTGTGCCAGAGCAAGTTCGACGGCGCGCTTGAGAGGCAGAGGTTCAGCGGACGCAGTGAGAGCGACCAGGAGGATCAGAAAAGGCTTCATAGGCCACCTTTGAGGAAAAGCAAATTCTAAACGAGTGGATGGGAAGTTCTGATGCGGAATCGATACGAGAGGGCCGGGCTAACAATAACAATTTTGTCATCCCCGAAGCTAAGCAAGGAAACTGACCACGGGAAAACCACTCGTTCAGGATGACGTGGTTCCCGATGCGCGGGCCTCTTAGCGGTTGACTCGCTGCAAGGCCTCCTGCGCCGGCGAGAAGCCTCGGACTAATGCAAGCGCTGCGGAGTACTCGCTGGCGGCGGCCTGCTTGTTTCCCTGCTTTTCGAGAACGCTGCCCAGCAGAAAGTGCGCCTTAAAAGCAGGCGCCTCTTCAACCTTTTCTTTCGACGCCAAATAGCGGCGCAACAACTGTGCGGCAACCGGTAGGTTGCGGTCGGTGCGATACAACACTTCGGCAGCATCCATCAGCGCCTCGGGCTGTCCACTCTGAGCGGCTGCGGCGTGGTTGATGGCGTCTTCCATCTCCGGGAGACGGCCCAGATGCCGGAAGAATAACGCCAGGTTAAACCACGCGTCAGAGCTGCCTTTGCTGGCTTCGATGGCAGCGCGATATTGCCTCTCTGCCTCGACCTGATCCTTTTTCTTCTCAGCGATCCGCCCGCGAACCCATGCAGATTTTGCGGGAGCCAACTTATCGAGCACTTTGGCTTGAGCCTCCGCTTTATCGCGTCCTCCACCGACAATTCCTGGGGCCTCCAGATAAAATTCCGCTAAGTCAGTGCGCGCCGGAACGCTATCAGGCTTGAGACGGACGGCGGTTTCGAAGTGGTCGCGTACTTTGCCGGCGAGGCTGGCCGCCGACAAGAAATTCGCGCCGTCAGCTTTCTCCCCGTAAATACGGCCCAACCAAAGATGGTAAAGGCTGTTGTTGGGATCGATCGACGTTGCCTTTTCACAGGCGGAAATGCCGCGGTCCCAATTGGAAAGAGCGAAATACGACCGGCAAAGCAGGTTGTAGGCCTGGGCATCGTTGGGCGAACTCTTGATCTGTTGCTGCAACGATGCGATTGCCTCATCGATGCGCCCCTCTTCCAACAGTTGATCTGTCGAAGTCGCGAAAGCAGCCGACCAGAGAAATGCCACGGAAACCAAAAGGTACTTAAAAGCAGCCATTTAATGGACAACCTTAACTGGAATGCCTTCTTTTAGAGGCTTGGAATTGATAGAAGTCAGGGCAACGGAATCATGCTCCCCAAGCCCTTTGATCACTTCCACTTTGGTCAAGTTCGACAGCGACGTTTGAATATCGCGCCGCTGCAGCTCGTTGTTCTTGTTGATCTGGTACACAAAAGTTTTATCGTCATCCTGGCGGATTGCTTCACGCGGAACCGTCAGAACATCGTTGTGTTCTGCAGTTATGATGCTCACGCCGACGTTGACGTTGGGGAGAAGCTTCAAGTCCCCATTGTCGATCGTGCTGGTTACCTCGCCAACGTTGCGAGTGCCGTGAACCTTGACCTCCGCCGGGATGGCGCTTAAAACCCCACTCCACACCCGCCCTGGAACCGCGTCCCAGGTAAGCTCAATTTTCTGGTTGGCCGCAAGACGGCCCAGATCGGGCTCGTCAACAAACGCTCGCACCAAAACTCTGGAGATATCGGCTTCCTGAGCAACCGGGTCTCCGGGATTCACATACGCCCCCTGCCTCACGGGCACCGAATAAACAACCCCATCGAACGGTGCCCTGATATTGAGTTTGCTGAGGACGTCCAGGGTAGCCGCGTAGGCAGCTTCTGCCTGTTGTTTCTGCGCTTGTACGCTGGCGATTTCCGGAGGGGAATATCTTCCCTTCTGTTTTTGCTGGGCGAGATTCAAGTCCGCGACCGCCGCGTTTAAACGGTCCTGAGCCCCTTTTAGCTCTCCCGGCGAGGCGGCGCCGCTTTGCTGCAGGCGCTGAATGGCCTCGAGATTACGCTGCGCAGCGTCCCGTTCTGCCTGGGCCTTGGTGAGTTCAGACTGTAGGGTCAATACCGCTTCGCGATTCCCGCCGTGCTCGATGGCGCTCAAATCCGCCTGGGCCGCTCGGAGCTGCGCCTGCGCCTTGGCTACATCGCTGCGGGCGGCGGAGTCATCCAGCTGAAGCAAAAGTTGACCTTGCTTCACCGAGTCACCCTCGTGCACCAGAACTTGTTTCACGGTTGTGCCGATGGGAGCATGGGCTTGGAAGTCTCGCTCGGGCTCAAGCTTGCCGTTGGTGGAAATTACACTTCGAATGCTGCTGCGCTCCACCGCTGCCGCTCGCACCGGAATGCTGTTGTCGCGGGACATGAACGAAGCGAGCAGAACTACGGCCAAAGCCAGACTCAACATCCATACCAGGACGCGATGCCGGACGTAAAAACCGTTGTTAGCCGATTCTGCCATTTGAACGTCGCAACTACTTTAACACCCGATATAAAAGCCGTTGACCTCGCCGTACCTTCTCTGTTAGATGCACGGCATTACCCAAAATACCCATTTCCCCAAGGGCTGGATGCCACCTCATGCCGTTTAGAATAATGAAATGGCAAAAACACCACGCTATACGCCCCAGCATGCTGAGGCAGGGTTGGACGCAAAATTCCCCGAAATCGAGACTTGGCCCAATCAGTTTCCCGGGTACGAAATCGTAGTAGATGATCCTGAGTTCACCTCGGTTTGTCCCAAAACCGGCCTTCCCGATTTTGGCGTGTTAACCGTCCGCTATATGCCGGACAAGAATTGCCTCGAGCTGAAATCCCTGAAGGAATATCTCCAGAGCTATCGCAACCTGGGGATCTTTCAGGAAAACATCGTAAACCAGGTGTTGGAAGATGTGGTCCGCTGGGCGAAACCGGAGTGGGCGGAGGTAAAGGGTGATTTCCGTCCGCGCGGAGGAATCTCTACGGTGGTGACTGCACGATGGCCCCGTCCGAAGAAAAAGAGCCGGTAAACGCAAATCTGAGGGTGCCCCTCCTCGTCGGCTTAGTGGCGCATGTTATATTCCGCCTCGGTGCCTCCTGAGAAGCTCTATCCTCGAACCGCGCTCGCCCTTCTGACTGCGCTCAACCTGCTCAACTACATCGACCGATCAGTCCTGTTCGCGGTACAGCCGCTCATACAGGGAGAGTTCCACCGCAGCGACGCCGACTTCGGCCTGCTGAGCAGCACTTTTTTCTTGTTCTACATGATCGCCGCACCGGTCATGGGACCGCTTGCGAACCGTTACTCGCGCAAACTAATCATCGTAGTGGGAGCGCTCATCTGGAGCGGGGCTACGCTGCTGACCGCGTTCACTCATAGCTTTCAGACCTTACTCATCCGCCACACCATCGTAGGGATCGGCGAAGCCAGTTTCGTCACCATTGGGCCTGTGGTTGTGTCGGATCTATTTCCCGAGGAAAAGAGGGGCCGTGTGCTGGGCGTTTTCTACCTGGCGATCCCGGTAGGAACTGCGTTGGGCTATATCATCGGCGGTTATCTCGGGCCACGCTATGGCTGGCGTCATCCCTTCTACGTTTCGGCGATTCCTGGAGTTTTATTGGCGTTGTGCCTGCTGCTGATTCCAGAGCCCGCGCGCGGGCATTTTGACTCCATACCGGTCACTCCCGAACGGGCAACATTGCGCGGCCTAATGCGCAATCCGGCTTTCTGGACTGCCACGCTGGGCATGGCAGCCATGACATTCTCATTAGGTGGACTGCAGGTCTGGATGCCCACCTTTCTTTCGCGAGCTCGCGGCTACTCGCTCCAATCTGCGAACCGCGTCTTCGGACTCATCATTGCCTTCGATGGAACTGTCGCTTCCCTGGCTGGTGGATGGCTGGGCGACCGCTTGCTCCGCCGCTGGAAAGGCTCGTATTACTTGGTGTCGGCCGCAAGCATGGCGGTAGGTGTTCCCGTAATGATCGTCGCACTGTTCAGCCGCGGCCCGCTGATGGTTCCTGCCATTCTTATTGGCGGGTTCCTGCTCCTGTTCAACACCGCACCCTTGAACGCCGCGCTGCTAAATTCGGTCGACGCGCGAATCCGGGGAACTTCCATCGCTGTCAACATTCTGGTTATTCATCTTTTAGGGGACGCGCTCTCCCCATGGCTGATCGGTTTCATCGCGGACCGCAGGTCGCTCGAGGGCGGATTTGTCAGTGCGGTCATCGCCATGGTGATCTCATCTGCCATACTGTTCTACGGCATGCGATTTGCTCCCATCATTCGATCCCGGCAATCCCCCGAGATCGGGGCGTAAGCAGGATGAACCTCTTTCACTGGATTGTTGGAGGCGTTCTCGCCCTCGCCTGGTTCTCGCGCATTGCTGACGCCGCGCTGGGAATGCCTTCTCTCTGCGACATTTCCAGCCCTGATTGGGACAAGAGCCCCTCTGCGAAACCACGAGTCAGCATCATCGTGCCCGCCCGCAATGAAGGAGACGAAATCGAAGCGTCACTTATCAGTTTGCTGGCCCTGGACTATGACAATTACGAGGTCATTGCGATCAATGATCGCTCAACCGACCTGACCGGGGAAATTATGGACCGGGTCGCTGCTCAGCCAAAAGCCGGTGGCCGCTTGAAGATAATTCATGTTGAGAGCCTTCCCGAGGGCTGGCTGGGTAAACCGCACGCCATGTGGAACGCCGCCAGGCAAGCCACCGGCGACTGGCTACTCTTCACCGACGCCGATGTCGTTTTCAGGGCTGATTCCATTCGGCGCGCCTTGGTATACGGAGACGAAGCAAAGGCCGACCATTTGGTGCTATTCCCCTCCATGGTAATGAAACATGCCGGCGAAAAGATGATGATCGCTTTTTTCCAGTCACTCTTCGTGTTCGGACACCGTCCTTGGAAAGTCGCCGACCCGAAGACCCGCGACCACATAGGAGTCGGCGCGTTCAATATGGTGCGCCGTCCGGTGTATGAGGCAATCGGCACGTACAAGGCGCTTCGAATGGAAGTGCTTGACGACATGAAATTGGGCAAGGTGATTAAGAAAGCCGGGTTCGCGCAGCGCAACGTTTTCGGCAGGAGCCTGATCTCCATCCGATGGGCCAAAGGCACCTTAGGTGTCGTGCGTAACCTTTCCAAGAATTTCTTTGCGGTGCTTTCCTTCCAGTGGCCAAGAGCCCTGGTCTCGGCATTCGGAGTAGCGTTCCTGAACCTGCTGCCATTTCTGGGAGTTCTTTTCGCCCACGGCTGGGCAAAATTGCCTTACGCGATTGCACTTACGTCCATATTTCTAATTTATCTCGGAATGTCGTGGAAGTCGTTCATACCGCCTTACTACTTTCTGCTTCATCCCGTCAGCACACTGCTTTTCGTTTACACCATCCTGCTCTCCACCTGGCTCACCCTCAGTACAGGAGGAATTACATGGAGGGGGACGTTCTATTCGTTAGAAGAGCTCAAGCGTGGCATGGTTTAGGGGAAAATATAGCGCTCTCGTTAATTCGCGGCGGGATATTCATAAACCCCCCGACCGGACTTGCGCCCTAATCGGCCGGCCTTAACGTATTGCACCAATAATGGTGCAGGCCGATATTTCTCGCCCAAGCTCCTGTGCAGATACTCCAAAATGTGAAGACGCGTGTCCAAGCCCACCAAATCCACCAGCTCAAACGGCCCCATGGGATGGTTCAAGCCAAGCTTCAAAGCCTTGTCGATATCTGATGCTGAGGCAACCCCTTCTTGGAGCATATGGAAGGCCTCGTTGCCGATCATTGCATTGATTCGGCTGGTGATGAAACCCGGCGATTCTTTGATTACCACTACTTCTTTTCCCATGCGTTTGCCAATTTCAACCGCTGCTGCCAGGGTTTCATCGTCGGTCTCAAGCGCACGAACAATTTCCAGTAACTTCATCTTGTGGACGGGATTGAAGAAGTGCATCCCAAGGCACTTCTTGGCGCGGTAGGTCACGCTGGCGATCTCGGTAACGCTCAGCGAGGATGTATTTGAGGCCAGTATTGTTTCCGGACGGCAGATTTTATCGAGTAGAGTGAAGATCTCAATCTTGGACTCCATCTCCTCAGGGACAGCTTCGATCACCAGATCAGCTTCACGGGCGGCCTCTTCGACCGACCCGGCATACTCCAGCCTTGCGACGGCTGAAGTCGCATCGTCGGGCGTGACCTTGCCGAGTTCGACCGCTTTGTCCAGATTCGCCCGAATTTCGCCTTGGGCTTTGCGTAGAGCATTGGGAAGTACATCTTCGACGATAGTGCGGTAACCGCCGAGCGCCGCCGCATGCGCGATGCCCCGCCCCATAGTTCCGGCGCCGATCACCGCGATCGTCTTGACCTCTGGCACCTACTGCCCTCCCTTTTCCACTCTTTCCACCAGTTCCATGAAACCCGCGTTGGCATTGCGCATATGCTGTGCCAGTTTCTGGCGCTCCTCGGGGTCCATCGCGGGAAGCGAGGCGCTGATACGCCGCAGTGTGGTGGTGATGTCGTCCACGTAATTGATAAGCCGAATGAGTTCTCCTGTAGCTGCCATGAATGCTCCTGTCTTGATTATCAGCTGTACGAGTGCTGCCCATCCATTCTCAATCGTTAGCTGAGTTAAGTAAAGTGACGGAGGGTGCTAGTCGGGTTTGAATTGAGGATGCAGGTTTGCGCAGAATCGCTTCGAAACACAAGACGATTAGCCGGAGCCATTTCAACTAGAATAGCGGGGCTTCCCAAAAAATTCTGCGGGCGAGGGATCTTGTGGCCCAGACCGGATTGCACAATGCTTTGAAAACAGCCGCCCTCCTGCTGACAGCGGGTTGCCTGGTCATCGGCGGAACGCAGCTCACATCTGCCCAGAGCACCATGAGCTGTCATGTCATGGACACGCGCGAGGAGCTTCCGCCCGAAAAGCTCCCGCCACCTCAAAAGCTAACCGGCATTGGAAATTCGCACATTCGCATCACGGCTAAGCCGGAGGCGCAGATCTGGTTTGACCAGGGGTTGAACCTGTTGCACGACTTTTGGGACTACGAATCTGCACGCGCGTTCGAACAGAGTATTCGCGTCGATCCGCAGTGCGCCATGTGCTATTGGGGAATGTACCAGGCGGAAAGATTTGGCCACAGCAATTCCAAATATTACGCGGACCCGATGCTAAAGAAAGCAATTAGCCTGAAGGGCCGCGCCAGCAAGGGCGAACGCCTATACATTGAAGCGACCGCCGCCGAATCTGCTGAAAAATCCGAAAATGAGCACAAGAACCCGGCACAATCGGAAAAGGTACGACTCTACCGCAAACTGGTGAAGCACGATCCTAAGGACATGCAGGCGAGAATCTATCTCGCAACCTCTCTCACCGACGGCTACGACGAGGATGGCCAGCCTAAAGTCGGCCAAAAAGAAGCATTGACGGTTCTACAAAACGTTCTCAAGCAGGATCCTAACAATTCTGCCGCAAACCATTACTGGATTCACTTCGTTGAGGCGAGCCTCCACCCGGAGCAGGCGCTCCACAGCGCAGAAGTCCTGGGCGGACTCGCGCCCACCTCAGGTCATATGGTCCATATGCCGGGGCATATCTTTTATCGCACCGGCGACTATGCCCACGCCAAAGAATCGTTTGCCGCCTCCATGAAGGCGGACGAACAGTACATGCAAGCCCAGCACGTAGCGGTGGATGACGATTGGAACTACGTGCACAACCTCATGTACTCGATCGCAAATCTGCTAGAAGCTGGTGAGTTCAAGCAGGCCACAGAATTGTCGTTGAAGCTGATGGATGCTCGCGGCCAGCTGGCAAATACGCTATACACCGGATCGCCCCGCGATTCGATTTCGCGCCTCAACCCCCGCCTCCCGGTCGCGTTACGCGCCGCGGATTGGACGGAAACCTTAGCACTGCTGAAGTCCGCCGACCCGCCGGCAACTCTTCCCCATCTGCAGTTTCTGGAGCGTCAGCTGAGCAAGTTTGCGGTGGGTATGCAGGCGCTTGATCAACACGAATTATCCGGGGCGGAAACAGCCTCGGACGAATTCGATGCTGATCTGTGGAGAATCTCCAGCCAGGTCAAGGACGAAGCCGACGCCAAAGCCAAGAAGGAAAAAGCCAAGAAGACTACGGACGATGTGCCGCCAAAGCTTGAGATCATGCCGGACGCTTCTCCGGACCCACTGGTCAGCACTCTATCCATCATGTCTCTTGAGTTGCGTGCCGGGGTGCTGGTGGCGAAGAAGCACAACGACGACGCCAAAAAACTTTACTCGCAAGCGGCGAGAGAAGAGAAAGCGCTCGGCTACCGGGAGCCCCCCGCCTATATCCGGCCGGTGGGCGAAACCGAAGCGGCAGCCTTTCTGGCATCCTCAAACTGGGACGACGCCAAGGCGGCTTACAAAGAAGCGCTGGTAGAACGTCCGCGCTCCGGATTCCCGCTCTTTGGTATCGCCATGGCCAGCGAGCGAGCTGGCGACATCGCTTTGGCAACAAGCGGCTACACGGAATTCCTGGCGGCGTGGAAGTCCGCTGATTCTGATCTACCGCAACTGGCTCATGCCCGTTCTTATCTCACTTCCCACAGCGGAGCCAATACCGGCCATTAAGGTTCGGATTTGTTGCGACGCAGTTTTCGAAGCCCGTCGTCCGGGATGAACTGTTCGGCAGATCATTTCTTGTAGAATGAACTCCGCAATTGGGCTGTCCAAACTCGAAGGCAGGTGGATATGAGAAAACTAGTTCTGGTGTTGTCGGCTTTGGCAGGAATGACCGCGTGTTCGTCGCAAGCCCCCAATCCCGCACCAGCCGAAAAACCGCAGCCCAAAACTGCCGAGCTGGTGACCGGACGTGCCGGACTTCAGAAATCCTACATTGCCGCTCGTGGCTGGGCCCCTGATGCCAAGCCATTTCGCGTGGAATCGCAGCCCAGCGCGGATTCGAAGGGAGAAAAAGGTCTGTCCGCAATCTGGCGTTCTTCCTTCGCATCCGACTCTCATCACGGCGTGAAACCCTACGTCTGGTCGGGTAGTATCGCTGCCGATGCGCCATCCCGCGGCATTAATCCCGGACTCGAAGACAGCTACAACCCCGGCAACTCCTCGACCCAGGTCTTCGATTTTGCGTTTCTCAAGATCGACTCAGATAAAGCCCTCGAGATGGCGGAAAAGCACGGGGGCGATAAAATTGTGGCTAAAACCCCAGAGATCTCGATCTTTTACCTGCTGGACTGGAATCGAGCCAACAATGAACTCGTGTGGCACGTGATTTATGGCAATACCCGCGATGACGCCAAGCTGCGGGTGGCGGTGAATGCGTCTACCGGGGAGTTTTTGCGGGTGGAGAAGTAGTCAGCATCGAGGTTCGGCTCCAGTGGATCGGAGAGTTCTTGCTTCTGGAAGGCAGGGTCATCCACAGCGCGGTTGCGGAGTGACCATGTTGATGGCCATCGCTAAAACTGAAGCGCTTATTTCTGCGAGGTCTCGCTAACCTTCAACCGATCCAAAGCCTTATGGGCCTCTGCGGACAAGGGTCCTTGTGGCAAGATCTTCAAGTAGGCTTCGTAATGAACCCGAGCTTCCTCGGGACGTTTCATCTTCTCCAGGCATTGCCCGATCTGAAAATTTGATAATGCATCGTTTGGCTTATACAGCAATGCTTCCTGATAGCGATCCAGCGCCGCCCGATAATTCTTGCGCTTGAAATAGAAATCCCCAACTTCGAGATCCTTCATTGCCTTATGCGGATCCCAGGGATGCATCTCCTGCACGTCGCCGCCATTTGCGTCTTCGGCCTCAGAGACTGCCGTACCGCTTTCAGGATGGTCCTTGGTGTCGTTTGGCGGAGGGCTCAGATCGATCTTGGTGCTCTTACTGGAACTCTCGCCCGGTGCGGACCCCGACCGAGGCGGAGCCTGATTCTGGTCGTCCTGTTGCGCTACGGCGAACAGTGTGAGGCTAAGCAGGAGTACCAGCCAGTAAGCTCGATTCATTTCCATATTCTATCGCCCTCTCCACCGCCAAAAAAAGCAGGCCGCCTCGTGAGGCGGCCTGTGTTGGCAAATCCTCCGGGGAGGAGGGAAATTTATTGTCCAGGAGGCGTGGGCTGGGCGTTCGCCGCAGGAGTCGATTCGCCTGAGTTAGTCATCAAGCGGACATCTACGCGGCGGTTCATCGCGCGTCCCTTGCTGTTCTTGTTGTCCTCAACCGGCTTGTCCTCGCCTAACCCGATCAAATAGATCTTGTGGGCGGGGACGTTGTGGGCCGAGGCCAGATACTGGATCACCGAATCCGCACGGCGCTGGCTAAGGTCATAGTTGTAATTTTTATCACCAACCGAATCCGTGGCGCCTTCCACGGTGATGATGTAGCCCTTGGTGTTTGCCACATCGGCAGCCAACTGGTCGAGGGCTTCCTTCGCTTTCTTCGACAAATTGTCCTTGTCGAAGGCGAAATGCACCGAGGTTTCGGTTACCACATGGTAGTTGTCCAGGTTAGCTACGGTGTTACTGAGAAGGTCAACGCGCTTCACCGCGCCATCCGCAATGGTCTGAGCCTGCTGCGCCTGTTGACCCGCGCTCTGTGCCTTCTGGTCAACTTCTGCGGCCTTCGCGTTCACTTGCTGGATTCCGGCTTGTGCGCGTGCATCTACGTCTTTAATGTCCTTGGAATTCTTGGCCGTCAAATCATCCAGTTCGTTGGTTTTGTTGATCAGTGGCGTAGTCTGTTCGCGAACATATTTCTTGCTCGAGCAGCCGACGCCCGCCACCATGCTTGCTGCTAGCAAAATTGTTAACGAAGTGCGATTCATCTTTAGAGGGCTCCTTCCTCTCATCAAAACTTTCTCATACTTCTGAACCTATGGGATGCATAACTCGATGCTTAGGTATGCCGTCTTCGGTCCCGCATATTGCTTAAGCACGGGGTATGCCAGTCAGCGCTATTTTGGCTTTGCCGCGTAAGTTATTTATTTAATGGATGTTACTTAAGGTCAGCGGCGCTCAGATCGCTCGATTTCAAGACTTTCACCGAGCAAACCCCACTTAAACCATAGAAATTTTATATGGTGGTTTAATCTCGGCTTGAGCTGAATTTATTTGGCGCGAAGCGTCAAACAATTGCAGATCCGAATTGCCTCGGCCCGTCCCTCCGGGCGAATAGACGAAACACACCAGGAAGCCTTCTGGAGCCCGAAACGCCGTTCGGCGATCATCTAGAATAGGGAATGTTCCCATGGATTTGCAGCAAAAAATCCGGTCCCTGCCGACGACTCCCGGGGTGTATCTCTACAAGAACGCCGAGGGAGAGGTCATCTACGTGGGCAAGGCCAAAAGCCTTCGCCACCGGGTCGCGTCCTACTTCCATGAGAGCCGGGTGGTGGATGCCAAGACCGGTTCCCTGCTGCGTGAAGCCGTCGATTTCGATTACATCGTCGTAGCCAACAATAAAGAGGCTCTGGCGCTTGAAAACAACCTCATCAAGCAGAAAAAGCCTCGCTTCAACATCTTGTTACGGGATGACAAGACCTATCCTTATGTGAAATTGACTCTAGACGAGCGTTACCCGCGGGTTTATGTTACCCGCCGGCTGCGCAAGGACGGCTCGGCCTACTATGGACCCTACTTCCCTGCCAACCTCGCCCACCGAATCGTAGACCTCATCCATCGCAATTTCCTGGTGCCATCGTGCAAAGTCGATCTCACCCGCTATCACCTGCGCCCTTGCCTCCAGTTCTACATCAAGCGTTGTTTGGGTCCCTGTGTGGAGGCCTTGACCACCCCGGAGACCTATCAGGAAGCCGTGCGCGACGTGAAACTCTTTTTGGAGGGACGACCCGGGGACCTATCCCGTTCGCTTGCCAAACGCATGGGACAGGCCGCGGAATCGCAGGAATACGAACGCGCCGCACGATATCGCGACCTGATCTCCACCGTCGAGCAGTTGCAGGAGCGGCAACGAATTGCTGCCGCCGAAGGGGATGACGCAGACGTCTTCGGCTATCATTTCGAAAACGGCATGCTGGCGGTAAACCTCTTTCACATGCGTGGTGGACGAGTCCTCGACCGCCGCGAATTCTTCTGGGAAGACCTGCCAGAATTTGGCCCAATATCCGAACCCGTCGCAGTTTCGGAGGAGGCGGGCGCAGAGGATGTGCTGATAGACGATGTGGGGACGGGCGCCCTTGGCCCTCCAATCGCCGCCGTAAAAGAAAATTTCAACCCCAGCCAATTCTTTTCTGCCTTCCTGGCTCAGCTCTATATCGGGCAGCCCTACGTGCCCCGTAACATCTACGTGCCAGTTGAGTTCACCGACTGTGATTCACTGGCCGAGCTGCTATCCGACCAGGTTGCTCAGTCCGGTGCCCGCGCTTCGAGAGTTCAGATCGTGTTCCCTCAACGGGGGGACAAGCGCGCTCTGATCGATCTCGCCGCCAACAATGCCAAGCAGTCTTACGATCAGCGCTTCCGGGTAATGAAGCCTAACCAGAAGGCGATCCAGGAAGCCCTGCAGGACACGCTCGGACTACCTGACCTTCCCCGCCGCATAGAATGCTTTGATATTTCTCACATTCAGGGGGCTGAAACCGTGGCCTCGATGGTGGTGTGGGAAGAGGGAGAGATGAAGAAGTCGGACTATCGCAAATTCATCATCCGTACGGTTGAAGGCGTGGACGATTTCGCCTCAATGCGGGAGGTGGTCGCTCGCCGCTACAAACGGCTGGTGGACGAACAAAAGCCCATGCCCAGCCTGATTCTTATCGACGGTGGCCTGGGACAGCTACATGCAGCGGCCGACGCGCTGGAAACGCTCGGAATCATCAATCAACCCCTGGCCTCAATCGCCAAACGCGAAGAAATCATCTACGTTCAGGGCCAGGAGAATGAACCGGTTGTTCTCGACCATCACTCGCCGGTTTTGCACCTGGTGCAGATGGTCCGCGATGAAGCCCACCGCTTTGCTGTAACTTTCCATCGCAAGCGCAGGCAGATCCGGGATCGAACTACCGAACTGCGTGAGATTCCAGGAGTGGGAGCCAGCACAACTCGCCGCCTGCTGGAGCACTTCGGCAGCCTGCAAGCGGTAAAGCAAGCAGATGCCGCGGCACTCTCTGCCGTGGTCACTCGCAGTCAGGCTGAAGCCATTCAGAGCTATTTCCGCAGGTAGGCGCTGCTACCACAGGCCATTAAGCCCAGAACGTCCAATCCAAGGTTCGGTATTAAATAGCCTCGGCAATATGCTTAGGTTCGATTGCTGCACCACGGTCAAGATCCGCAATCGTCCTTGCCACTTTGAGGACGGTCGTGCGCCCGCGCCGTCAGCCCTGCTTCCCCCTGGCGCGCTCCAGCAGTCGCTCGCGATCCGGCGACAACTTGCAAAAGCTCCTAATAGGTCGCGACCCATCTGTGCGTTGCAGCAAAGCTTGTCCCGCGAGGCGGAGGCGAAGCGCATCAACTGCAAATCCCGCGCCCGCACCACCCTCTCTCGAATGGTCGCAGAGCTCTCCGGATCGGACGCCGACCGCATTCCCTTGTAGTTCACCGCGGGCACGTCAATGTGAATGTCAATCCGGTCAGAGGGCCAGAAATCTTCGACAGATAGCGCTGAATGATCGGGGGCGTGCAGGGGCACTCCCGCGCATGGTCGTGGTAGGATCCGCATGGATTCCCAAGCCATGGGCAAATCGAAGCCAGAGCCCTCTTTGCGGATATCCGCCGGGGCAAGATTAATTGTTATCTGGGTATGGGGAATAGGGCCGCCCGGACCCGGTCACGGCTCTCAAGGACTGCGGCGTCAGGCAAGCCAACCGTGTGGAAGTGGTCTTCGGCTGATTTAGTGGCGGTGACGTCGACCTCAACCTCAATGATGTTAGCGTCGATTCCGTACACTGCGGCTCTGAGAGCGTATAGAGCATGTCTTCTATGTCCGGACATCCCCGTACCGGAACACCCGTAACTTGGGAATCAGAGCGAGGGCGGAGGATGATACGCACCATAAGCCAGCGACAACCAGGCCGAGTGTGATGTTTGATCTATAGAGTGAAGAGTGACGAGTGAACATTTGTAGGAATTTCGTCCTCCTGAACCAAGCTGCCTAACAGACAAGGGTTTGTTTGCCTCAATCTGATGAACTAGGATTCGCTGAAGCGATGCCAAAACAGGAAGAAACGCCTCCCCGCCTGTCCACTACCCCCGGGCAATTGGAAAATGAAGAAACCCGCCTATGGCGGCTGGCACTGCTATTTCTTGTATTTCTTGCAACCGCCCTCGCGGCTGTGTCTTGGGACCGGCTGCAAAGTCTTCCCTATCACTTGGGCTTCTTACCGATAGCGGTACTGTGCGTCGCCATTTTCTTTGCTGCCTTCACTTACGGACGACGTAAGCGGGTCACCGAACTCAAAGACCTGATCAAGGATTTCGACCAGCGAGCGGGCGCTCCCACCGAAGCCCAGTTAGACCACCTTGGGCAGGTGATCTCCCGTTCGCAACGAAGCTTTAAAGAACTGATCGACTCATTCGAAGACATCGCCTTTGCCACTTCACTCGATGGCACCATTCGAACCGTCAACCGTCGTGCCACCGACTTCATGGGAATACAGTATGCCGATCTCGTCGGACGTCGCATGACCGACCTTCTTGATGAACCAAGCCGTTCCGATTTGGAGCGAGGATTGGCCCGCTTTATCGAGCGGCGCCATTGGACCGGCACCGTGCCGTTGCGCAAGAAGAACGGCGATCAAATCTTCTACTTTGATTGCGTCCTGAATGCCATCGTGAATGACAACGAAGTTGTCGGCGCCAGCGCGCTTGTCCGTAACGTAACCGAAGCGCGGGAAAAGGAACGCCGCTTTACGGAACTTTTCGAGACGCTGCAGGAAGGAATCTACATAAGCAGTCCAGAAGGGGCATTGCTCGATGCCAATGCCTCCCTGGTCCAAATGCTTGGTTATGAGCGAAAGGAAGAGTTGTTGACCCTTGCTCCTAATGCGTTGAATCTCGATGCGGCTAAACCTCCCGAGCTTGGACGCAGTACCGGTGACCAGGGAGGCGAACGAACCCGTGAAATATCGTTACGCCGGAAAGATGGCTCGACGGGAATATTCCTTGATACCTCGCGAGCAGTCTGGGATCCTTCCGGGAAAATCATCCGCTACCAAGGCACGCTGGTCGACGTGACCGAACGCCGGGCCATGGAAAAAACTTTGCAGCGGCAAGAAGAATTCCAGCGCTATCTGCTGGAAAGTTTCCCTGACCTGATCCTGGTCATCGACCGGGAAGAACGGTACAGTTTCGTCAGTTCGAGAATTCGCGACCAGCTCGGCTACAAGCCCGAAGACCTTCTGGGCAAAAAAATTACCGAACAGCACGACCGGCCTGCGCCATTTATCACCCTTTACCGTGAGGTAATTTCTGGCGAAAAGAAGTTCGGATTTTGTGAGTACGATGCTCAACACAGGGATGGCTCGCGGCGAACCGTTCGGGCCTCAGCGAGCCCGCTGTACGATGCCGACAACAAGATCAGCGGCGTCATCATGTCAGCTCGTGACATTACGGTGGAAAAGAAACTCGAGCATCAACTCATTCAAAGCGAACGGCTGGCTGCCATGGGACAGATGATTGGCGGCTTCGCTCACGAGTTGAATAACCCCCTCACCAGTATTCTGGGAATCTCCGAACTATTGCAGGACGAAGAGACGGACGAGCCAGTCCGCAAGCAGCTAGGCATTTTGCAGCAGCAGGCCCGGCGGGCAGTAGAAATAGTCCAAAATCTACTCTACTTCTCGCGACCCCCGGCACCGGGGCGTAGCGTCATCAACGTGAATGAACTGGTTCAGCGAATCCTACACCTTCAGGCTTATTCTCTGCGCAAGAACAACATCACGGTAGATTTCCTGCCGGAAGGTTCCCTGCCCGAAGTAAGCGGGGATCCGCATCAGATCATGCAGGTCTTCCTCAATCTGGTAGTGAACGCCGAGCAAGCCATCAGGGAAGTACGGGATCGCGGGACACTGCGGATCCGGGTGGGAAGAACTACCGGCGGCATCGCTGTGATCTTTCAGGACGACGGCCCAGGAATTCCGGCGGAGATCATTCCCAATATCTTCGACCCCTTTTACACGACAAAACGTCCTGGCCGTGGCACTGGCCTGGGACTTAGCATTTGCAAAGCAATTCTCCGTGAGCACGGCGGAAATGTTGAAGTAAATTCCGGACCCGTTGGCGGAGCGGTGTTTACAGTCACCCTGCCGCTTGCGGCTGCTGGGTCGAGAGCTGCCTCGACTGCCTAGCTCTATCTCTCCACCGCCATCGCCACCGCGTTCCCACCGCCCAGGCAGAGAGCCGCAATACCGCGATGAACGTCTCTACGAATCATTTCGTAAATCAACGTTACCAGCACTCGGGCCCCGCTGGCTCCAATCGGATGCCCGATGGCAACCGCGCCGCCATTCACGTTGACTTTGTTGGGATCGAGCTCCAGTTCCCTTATCACACCGAGCGCCTGCACGGAAAACGCCTCGTTTAGCTCATAGAGGTCAACGTCCTCGTTCTTCCACCCGGTCTTCTCCCAAATCTTCCGAACTGCTCCCACCGGAGCCATCATCACCCACTTGGGCTCGACTCCGCTGGTAGCTTGCGCGACGATACGGACCATCGGCAGCGCTGCAAGCTCTATCGCCCGTGCCGCACTGGTTACGACCACCGCCGCTGCCCCGTCGTTGACTCCCGGCGCATTCCCCGCGGTAACCGTTCCATCCTTCTTGAATGCCGGCTTTAGGGCACGCAGACTTTCGATGGTGGTGTCCTCGCGTGGCGACTCGTCCTTCTCGAACATGGTTGCGAGAGAGCCCTTCTTCTTTGCCGGCAGCTCCACCGGAACAATCTGCGACTTGAAGCGGCATTCTTTGATCGCGGAGATCGCTTTACGATGCGAGTTCACTGCGAATTCATCCTGCTCTTCTCGAGTGATGCCGTATTTCTCGGCAACGTTCTCGCCGGTGATTCCCATGTGGTAGTCGTTGTAGATGTCCCACAACCCGTCGTTGACCATGGAATCGACCACTTGGGCGTTGCCCAGACGGTATCCTTTTCGCGCTTGCGGCAAAAGATAGGGAGCGTTGGTCATCGATTCCATACCGCCTGCCACCACAATAGAACTGTTTTCGGTCTGGATGGCCTGCGCGGCGAGAGCGACTGCTTTCAATCCTGAGCCACAAACTTTGTTTACAGTCATGGCACCTACCTCGGGAGCCAATCCACCGAAGATCGCAGCCTGTCGCGCCGGATTTTGTCCCAATCCTGCCGACACCACGTTGCCCATGATGCACTCATCGACGAGCTTGGGATCGAGGTTGGCGCGCTTTACAGCTTCACGAACCACGATTGCTCCCAGCTGCGTGGCGCCGAGATCAGAGAGGCTTCCCTGAAATTTCCCTACCGGAGTGCGACAGCCCGCGATGATCACAACATCGTTTGAAACAGCCATTTATCTACTCTCCATGAAGCTTCTGCGGATCTTTCACGATTATAGATGCTCGAAAAAGCGAAAGAATCCAAATCCAAAAATCACCACTATCGGTCATCGAAGTCTCGTACGAAAAATGTGATCGGAAGGTCGACCTGGCAGCTGATCGCAATCAATTTCTCGCGAGTAGAAATCAATTCTTCGTTCTTCATTACAAAATATTTTTCTTAACACGCTTGCTGGTGACTTTCGTGCATGCATCCGATGCGCACTAAAGCGCATTTTTTTCTTGACTTCAGTTTTTATTGACTCTATACATTCAATCAGTTGCAACAATTCACCGTTGCATAGTCCATGAAAAATGGAAAGGGAGAATAGGTCAAATGGCAACCAAGAAGAAAGCTGCAAAGAAAAAGAAAAAGCACTAACCAGAACAACGGTTAGAAAACCTGAGGGACGCGAAAGCGTCCCTTAAGTTTTTGGCGAGGTTTTCATTCGCCTGCCTCCGACAACTTCATCCTCGGGACCCTCGGTTTCAGTTTCGAATTCCAGTTTGGTAGCCATCAGGACCTATCATCGACGTTCACCCACATTGCATTTCCCACCTGGGGCTCCGTTGCCTCCAGGCCTCGTGCTCGCGCCCCGCGAAAAATGGCAATGGCATCCTCACAGACAAAGCACAGCGCAACTCCAAGCCCGAGCTGGCGCTCCAGCCTCCAGGAATCATGACCCTCGGTGGCGAATTGCTGAAGTATCAGCGACGCACCACCGAGCGCAAGCCAGCACTAGTGCAGTTGGCCTTCCACCTCCCAGCGGAACTTGATATGAAGCCGAGCCCATCCACGTAGTAGCGGATCGAATTCTTCATGTCTCTGACCCGAAGGAAGGGCGCCACTTCCTTGACGTTCATGTCTCACTAGGTCCTCGGAGGGAACACCCGATCATCGCGCAGATATTTGTTAGGAACGTTCCTTGTCTTCGGCACAACCCCGTGGCGTTTTTCCATAAGGTACCTAAGATTGCTGTAGACCTGCGCCTCTGGCCGGTGGAATTGAAAGTAGAGTCCACACTGTGCATATGAGATGGGTGAAACGTCATATACGACCGTCTCCCACTCAAAACCGGTGCCCCAGACAAGACCCTTCAGTCGGATCACGAGATTGGCCCCATACTCGACCAGCAACTCCATTGCCGGGCGGGAATGGTTCTGATTGCTATTCACGGTATGGAACAGCGGAGTCTGTCCTCCCAGCCCTTCGTCATCGGTTCCCGCCCGAACATCGGCATCCACGCCACTCGCAAGCAGGAATCGGGCACAGTCCAGCGAGTTGTACTCCGCGGCTACATGTAACAACGAAGCATCTTCCAGTGAGGTATAGGCGGAGCGCAACGACCTTCGGCGATGCAAACCCTCGCTATCGCCATCCAACGCGGCCCGCAACTGTGCGGCGTCATCCAGTAGTACTGCTTCCAGTGCCGGATCGTTCAGGCTTGCCCCGGCATCGAGCAACACCCGCAGGCATCCCGCAAACCGCGGCGACCGGGTATACATCTCGATCAGGATTTCTATCGGCAGTTTTCCATCGATCGGGCGATGAACGTCCACCCCCGCCGACAAGGCGGCACGGATATTGTCCTCTGCGTGCAGTTCAAAACCAACCAACAAATCGTCCTTGGCGGACATCTCCGCATTCTACGTCGAAATCGTTGCGGTCTATGTCTTTTTGCTGTCGGCCCTAACCCATCTGTGGTAAAGATTCGGGTATGAAATTCAGCCTGATTGTCACTCTTCTCTTCCTTCCGCTGTTCGCCGCCGCTCAGGGAAAAAAACCCATGACGCTCAAAGAGGTGCTGCTCGAACAGCTAAAGACCACCCACAACCAGAAAGACTGGTTCGTACCAGCGAACGGCGCCGTCGAAGGTCTAACAGCGGATCAAGCCAAGTGGACCGATGGCAAGGGAAACCACTCGGTGGGTCAACTGACGGTCCACATTACCTTTTGGGACAAGCAAGAACTGGCGAAGTTCAAGGGCGAGACGCCCGCCAAGTTTAGCGGCAACAACGACGAAACCTTCAACAGCTTCGACAGCAAAAATTGGGCTGCGGCCGTAAAAGAGATGGACGAGGTGTTGACCGATTGGGAGAAAGCAGTCGAAGGGGCCGACGAAAAGAAGTTGGCCCTGTGGGCCTCCGAGATCGCCCATATCGGAGCCCACAATGCCTACCACATCGGTCAGATCATTTACGTCCGCAAAGAACAAGGTTCTTGGGACCCAGAGAAAGGCGTGAAGTAAAGAGCAGGTACGGATCTCACCGATTAACGCCGGTATTTTTTGGTTTTCTAATTTCGTGGGATCCGTGGAAATCCACGGCAAAAAGAACTACCCGATTCTCTTCTCGGTCGCTGGGCATAAGTTCCGGTAAGCGCAGAAGCTGCAATGAAATCCCGGTTTTGCCCGGAAGTCACCCTGGGCAATTCTTTCAGCGACCGCCTTGACCTTTTCTTTGGCCGCTAATAATTCCAGGTCACCGCGGAGGGTGACCATCGAACTGTTGCCATCGAGGTTGTAGAACGCTAGGCGATCGACCTGATATCCCCACTTCTCCCGCGCGGCCAAGGCATAGATCGAAAGTTGCAGGCTCTCATCGGCGTCTTCCTGCGACCTCGGCTTCCCCGTCTTATAGTCGGTGATGATGACCCGTCCGTCAGGCGCGCGATCCATACGGTCAATGCGGCCGGTCACCATGGTCCCGCCAACGCGCACCTCGAACCACTCTTCCAAGTGCAATATCTCGGGTACCGTTTCAGCGTGGCAGACTTCCAGGAACGCCTTGAGCTGGCCAACGCCCAATCGTTCATAAAGCTCTAACTGGTAATGATCCTGGATTCCGGCTTGGTTGAGGTCCAACTTGAACAGGTCAATCAGCTTTTCTTGCGAAAGTTCGCGCTTAAGCCGTACCGAGTCGTAGTACGTTCGCAGCACGCGATGCATGGCCGCGCCATACTGCATGGCTCCCGGGATGTCGTTGGGGATTCGCCACTCCCGCTCCAGCTTGAACTGCAGCGGGCAGGTGTCGTACCTCTGCACCGCGCTCGCGCTCAGTTTTTCACTGAGGTCGATCATCGGGGGTAATTCCAGCCATTCGGTCGTCCGTGAACCGACCACCGGAGCGGCTGCCGCGCCAAAAATTTCTGTCTGAAGTGGTTTGGCCTCCCGACCGAGGATGTATCCCTTCAATCCCGAATTCTTCAGCAGATCGCGTAACAGACCTGCCGGAGTCGCATCCTTACCGCTGCCTTTTTTCGCGTACATCGTCAGCGTGTCCCGGGCACGGGTCATGGCGACGTAAAAGAGCCGCCGCTCTTCCTGATGGTGCAGTTCCTTGTTATCGCCCTCGGTCACCGATTCCGGGTCGCGCAGCTCGCGTGGGAACTCCATCAGCGCTTCCCGGTAAGAGCAAGGGAACGAATTCGAATTGGCCCGCAGGATGAAGACATGTTTCCACTCCAACCCCTTCGCGGTATGCGCTGTCATCAGGCGGACAGCATTTTCCTCGCGCGAAGGCATGCAAACCGATCCCCGAGCTTCGCGGAAATATTCCATGTACTGTTGGAATTCGCCCAGTTCGCCGGTCTCGGTGACCGGTTTAGCTTCCCAGTCTTCGGCAAACTTCAGAAGTGCCTCCAGGGGACCACTCGGGGGCAGAAGGAAGCGGTCGGCAATAATCTCCAGCGCGCGCTTCGCTTTCGCCGTCTTTTTGGAAATTTCCTCCCGAACCTGCTGTAAGGTCTCCAGGATGGCCCTGCCACCGTCGAGCTCCCCCAATACGGTGGCAAATCCGGATGCCGGAGTGTCTTTGGGGAGGGCCTTCATTGCGGCGCGTAGATGCGAGGGATCTATTGCAAACTGCGGCAACGCTGACACACGAAAGAGGCTCGCCCCATCGTTGCTCGAAACTACTGCCCCCAGGCACGCCAGCAGGTCGCGCACTTGCGGTGTATCGAGCACGTCCATGTTTTCAATGGAGAACGGGACATCCTGCTCGACTAGCTCGGCTGCCAGTTCGTCGCGGTGGAAATGCGAACGGTACAAGACAGCAAAATCATCCCACTGGGCGCCAGCCTTCTTTCTCTTCTTGATCGCATCCACCAAGTCGGAGCACTCGATATCTTTCCCCGTGAGAGCCACCACTTCCACAGGGCTGGTCGGAAGGGACTGCCCCTGCTTACGGGCTTCCTCTTCCCGGGCCGAAATCAGAGCCGCCCTGCGGTAGGCTAGCGATTCATCTTTGACCACTACAGACGGATTTTCATTTACCAACGAAAACGCGCATTGCAGGATGGAGGTAGTTGACCGCCGGTTCTTGCCCAGCACTACCAGCCTGGCATCAGGAAAGTTCCTTTGGAACAAGCTGAACGCTGCACTCGAAGCTCCACGAAAACGGTAAATCGCCTGGTCTGGATCGCCGACCGCAAAGATGTTGCGGTCCGAGCCTGCCAAACTCCGCAGAATTTTTACCTGCGCGAAATTGGCGTCCTGGAATTCATCCACCAGGATGAACTTCGTCTGTGCCTGTTCCTCCGCCAGCAAAGTATCGTCATCGCGCAACAGGTCATGCGCCTTGGTAATCATGTGCCCGAAGGTCCCGAGGTTTTGCTCATTTAGCATGCCTTCGACGGTAGTGAAAACACTGGCAATCTCGCGGCAACGCTCGATGACCTCGCTATCGAGGAGCGCGTCGGCGTCTTTCGATTTCGTGACCCGTGGTACCGGCAGATCTCCCTTTTCCAATCGCGTGACGTACTCGGCGTATTTTTCCGGCCCGACAAGCTCGTCCTGGCAGCGGCGCATGAAGTCCAGCAGATCGTCAAGAAACTTGCTGACGCTGGCGGCATGAGAGAAATGTTGCAGGTTCAGTTCACGGATTCGCTTACGCAGGAAGATCCACAAATCTTTGTCGTCGAGCACACCGAACTGCCGGCCGCATTTGTGCAGCAGGTCATCGCAATATTTGTGGAAGGTCACCAGCCGCAGGCCGCTGAGATCCATTCCACGCAGTTCACTCTGGACCCGCTCGCGCATCTCTCGGGCGGCATTGTTGGTATAGGTTACGGCGAGTATTTCCCGCGGCAGCGCGCAGCCTTGGTGAATCAGACGTGCAATGCGGCGGGTAAGAACAGTGGTCTTTCCGGTTCCGGCGCCCGCCACCACCAGCATCGGACCTTGCCCATGTTCGATTGCCCGGCGCTGTTGCTCGTCCGCCTCAAAGACACGCGGCGCAAGAATGGATTTAGAGACTGCCACTTTGCCCGAGCATAGCAGAGAACACAGAGGATATTTCTCCGAACGCCCGAAACTATCATCCTAGAAGTGTGCGTTTCGCGGCCTTGGGGGAGGACAAATTAGTTGTTGTAATTTACAGAACCCGGACAGCTAGCCACTCATCACCGCAAGCGCAATCGCCAAACCGGCAATCGCAGCCGTCTCTGCTCTAAGAATGGTGCCGCCCAACGACGCCGACGTCCACCCAATCTCACCAAATTGTGTGAGCTCTCCTTCGGTCCACCCGCCTTCCGGCCCAAACGCCAGAGTCGCGTCTGGTGATCCCGCGACTGCGTCTTTCAACATTACGTTCTGCTCAATTTCGGAAAGCACGATTTTCTTGCCCGCACAAAGTGGAATTGCGTCTTTTAGTGGCAAAGGATGAACCATCTCTGGCGCGCCCAACCTGCGTGATTGCTCCGCAGCTTGTTTTGCCAATCGCCGCCACCGGTCCCACCGCTTTTCCGCAGCGGCGGCCAGGTACTTCTCGGTGCGCTGAGCGATCACTGGCACAATCCGTGCCGCTCCCAGCTCTGTGCATTTTTCAATCGCCCATTCCATGCGATCAAATTTGAAGACCGAAAGAAGTAACGTGACATCGGAAACGGACGCGGCAGGAATTTCCTCGCCTAATTCAAAGTCGACGCGATTGTGATCGATTGCCACGATACGCCCACGGCGCAATATGCCGGATGTGGAAAGATCAAATTCCTGGCCGGGACGAGCGCGAAGTACTTTGGAAAGGTGTTCGGCGTGACGTCCTAAGAGTGATGCTCGATTCCCCGAGACTTCATCGGCAATCCATCGACGGCGGGTCATCGCGGAAAATAAAGAGGTGCGCTTCGTGGTTAGGGCCTTTGCATCCTACCCAAACATATCCTTAACTTTGCCCAGCAACGTGCGCCTCTGGGGCTTGTTCTCCACCGGGGTCACTTGTTCCCACTCCTGCAACAACTCGCGCTGCCGCTTGCTGATCTTATTGGGGGTGTGAACCTGCACCTGGACAATCAGATCGCCCTTGCCTCGGCCATTCAGCACCGGAACCCCTTTGGAGCGAATGCGAAACGTGGTACCCGACTGAGTTCCCTCAGGAATTTTCAGTTTGTGTTCGCCGTCCAGTGTAGGCACAGCAATTTCAGAGCCCAGCACCACCTGCCCAAACGATACTGGAACTATGCAGTGCAGGTCGTTGCCTTCGCGCTCGAAGAAAGAATGTTCTTTGACGTGCAACACGACATAAAGATCGCCTGCAGGCCCACCGAAAGCCCCAGCCTCGCCGAGCCCACCGAACCGGATCCGGGTTCCATCCTCCACCCCGGCTGGAACCTTCGCCTCCACCGTGCGCTGTCGCAACACGCGACCCTCTCCCTTGCACTTAAGGCAAGGATCAGTAATCACCGATCCAGCTCCTTGGCAGGTGGGACAGGTGCGGGCAATGCTGAAGAACCCTTGCTGGTAACGCACTTGGCCGTGGCCGCCGCAGGCGCGGCACGAGACCGGAGCTTTGCCTGCGGCAGCGCCTGATCCGCGGCAGTCTTCGCAGGTTTCATGGCGGCGGACGTTGACTTCCGTTTCCGTTCCGAAGACTGCTTCTTCAAACTCTAGAGTGACATCTTCCCGAAGATCGGCTCCGCGTTGCGCGCGGCTACGGCGCCGGCCTCCCCCACCGAATAAATCCCCCAGCCCGAGAAACTCACCAAAAATATCGCTGAAGTCATTGAAGATAGTGGGATCAATTCCACCCACGCCCCCGCTTACTCCGGCATGGCCATAACGATCGTAGACAGCGCGCTTTTCACTGTCCGCCAAAATGGCATAGGCTTCGCTGCATTCCTTGAACTTTTCTTCCGCGTCAGGATTGTCGGGATTGCGATCAGGGTGGAACTGCAAGGCAAGCTTGCGATAGGCGCTCTTGATCTCCTGGTCAGTTGAGGTGCGGGTAACCCCCAGTACCTCGTAATAGTCGCGTTTTCCGTTTCCGGTCAGAATGGCAGTCCAATTCCCTTCTATGAGTTGCTATAAATTTTCTTCAGTGCGAGTTCTGCGCCACTTTGACCATCGCCGGACGCAGCAGCCGGTCCTTCAATTTATAGCCTCGCTGTAATTCTTCGATGACTTGATGGTCGGGAAAGTCGCGAGTTTCCACCATTTCAATTGCTTCATGCATGTGCGGATCAAACATTTCTCCGCGCGCTGGAATAGGCTTCAATCCGAGCTTCGCGAAAGCATCCATCATCTGCTTGTAGATTAGCTCAACCCCGTTTCGGATCTCAGATTTCTCGCCCTCGCTCACATGCAGCGCTCGCTCGAAGCTATCGACCACGGGCAGCATCGTCCGCAAAGCATCGGCCAAGGCGTAATCCCGGTAGTCCTGCTGTTCTCGCAAACCCCGCTTACGAGCATTCTCAAACTCGGCTTGCAGACGCGCCACCCGGTCTACCAACGAATCCCGCTCCGCCTTCAGCTTCTGAAGTTCGCTTTCTGCTTCTGGCGACACACTTTCTTCCCCCGAATCGGGCGCAGGCAGTTCTCTCTCCGGGTCTAACTCCGCTTCGGCTTCGGCTCTTCCATTTCTTCTAACCATAAACTTACTCCGACTCGTTCAGAACTTTGTCAAACAAACGGGCAATGTAAGAAACCGCAGTAATCGCGTGTTCGTAGTCGATCCTTGGCGGTCCAATTACCGCCAAAGAACCCATTACCTCACCGCCAATTCTGGCGGGGGCTCCGATTAACACCAGGTTCCGCATTGACGGCAAAGCTTCATCTAGGCCAATCACTACCCGCACCGCTTCCTGCTTGGTGGTAAGGTACGCACCCAGAAGCTCAACCACTTTCTGTTTTTCTTCCAGCGTCTTCAGCAGTTCCTGTAGTCGCTTCCGGTCCTGCTCTCCGGAAACCAGATTTGCCGCGCCTTCGACAAACACCACCTGGGTGGTGTCGTTTGTGGCCAAGGCGCCCTGGCGGTAAAGCTGCTCGAGCGAGTTCATAATGCGGTCATACTCGCTGCGCTCTCTTTCGATGCGGCGGCCAATTTCACCCCGCATCGCTTCCATGGTCCAGCCACGGAAATTCTCGTTGATAAAGCGCGCTGCAGCGTCCAGATCCTGTTGCGCAATGTCCATCCGCAACACCCGGTCCCGCACCAGCCCAGACTTGGTCACTACGACCGCCAACACCTTTTGATCACCCAGCCGCGAAAAATACACGTGCTCGAGGGCGTTCTTAGGTCCACCTACCGCTATTGCCACTCCAACGTTGCGCGAGATCAGCGACAAGACATGCGAAGTCCTTTCCATGAATTCCTGTACGTCGGAAATGCCATGCAGCGAGTCATGGATAATGCTCTCGTTTTCATGCGATAGCGTTGCCTTACCGCTGATCTGCTCAACGTAATAGCGATACGCCTCGGTTGTGGGAATTCTTCCCGCAGAGGTATGCGGCTGCTCTAGGAAGCCGGCGTCTGAGAGGTCGGCCATCACGTTGCGGATCGTGGCCGGGCTGAGCTGCTCTCGATTGGAGCGGGCCAAGGTCCTGGAACCCACGGGCTCACCGGTGGCGATGAAGGTTTCCACAATAGCGGTGAGGACTTCCCGCTCCCGCTCGCCAATAGGCTGCCCGTCCTGCATATGAAAGCCGCGCCCGCCATGGTGGCCGGGTCGAAATTCCGTAACTTATTAGGAATGAATAACTTAATTCGGAACGGAAATCTTACTCCCTAAACGATTCTAGGAACGCCGATGCCCTATGTCAAGTTAGCAGTCTGCGGCGTCGAATGCCAATTTTTGATGTTTCCTATTGCAGCGTAATGACTTGGTGATCGGGACAATCCGGGTGGATGGCTTCGTACAGCTCATGTAAGAATTGGGTTCCGTAGCGCCCTATAAAGTAGATAGCTCCGATGCCACGTTCCTGCAGACCCTTTCCCGGATAAAGCATATTGGAGAGCATCTCGGCGTGACGAGCCAAGACCTCACTTTGCCGCAGTTCGGCACGACCGGCCCGCGAGCGAAGACTTTCGAGTTGGTGGGTAATTTTTGAGCTGGCGTTGGTGGCAGCCTCGACTAGGGTCTTATCAAGTTTCCCAAGCAACTCGCGCACTTTCGCCATCGAATCTGCTAAGTTCCTATCCGCTTCCTCGAACGCTCCCTGAAGTTCTTTGGGCAAGGTCTGGGAAGCCAATTGTTCGCGGACGGCTTCGGGCCCCTCTAAGACGTCAGTAAGTTGCAGCTCATACTTATCAAGCAATGCTTTAGGTTTTGCCTCCAGAACCGTGGCGGAAAACCTAGGAATCACTGGAGTAACCCGCCCGGCCAAGGCCTCGTACACCACTCCGGCCTGGGCAAAATAGGCGGTCTCTGCAGCTCCCCCCGTATAGGCAAGCGTGGGCAAAATGTAATCCTGCACAATTGGGCGTAACAGCACGTTGGCGCTGAAGTCCTGGGGCGAATCCTTTAATCTGCCAAGCAGACCCACCTCATCTATCGTCTCATCGCCTACCAGGAAGTCGCCTGAACCCGCTCGATGCACCGGCACCCGCGCTCCATCCTTAAGACAAAACAGAAGCGTAGAAGATGATGTCACCTTGACCTGCTGGTGATAACCGGCAGACTCCAGTTGCTTTCCGCGAGCCAGAAGTTTCTGGTCGAGTTCTTCCGAGCTCTCGACGGCAGAGGCATAAATTGGCAGTGCAATGGCGTTCAGTTCCGGATCAGACGCATCCAGCAGGATGACGCCCCAGTCACCAAACAGCCGGGCAAAGAGCCGTGCAAACGCAGAACCGAACGTTTCTCCTGCGCGGTAGCACTCGCGCAGCAATGTGGTTCCGTCACTCTCGCCGAGTAATTCAGCCACCGCGCTTACCGCTGCGTCGACTTCCGGTCCCAACTTTATATTGCCGACAGGGGCATTGGTAACGCCTACGGTGGGTGCGCTTAGCGTCTTCAATTGAGCGTCGGCAGCCGGAATCCCTACCTGATTGACCTCCTCCAGATCATGATCCTGGGTCGCCAGCCAGAAAACAGGCACGCAATCAATGCCAGCCTTCCTCGCCTCCTCCGCCAGCTTGACCGCCGAAAGTGCCTTGTAGAGAGAAAACGCCGGACCACCAAACAGCGCTACCTGCTGTCCAGTTACGGCAGCAAAAGCTCCCGCCCGAAGTTTGGAGATGTTTTCGAGGGTCGTAACCGAAGCCCCCCAAGCCTTATTCTGCCGCTCGAGAATTCCCGCCACGCGCTCCCGCCGGGCGGAGTCATAACGAACTCTACTGGTCTCGTCTTGGAACCACTCAGAAAAGTTGGCCGAACGCGGATAGAATTGCCGGACGTCAGGCTTAAAGTCCAGAAAATCGAGAAATAGCCGGGAGGTATGGGGGATCTGGCGAAACGGTAAACAATGGGCCTTCAACGGCAATTCTCCTGACAACATTGGACGAGAGGCTTCATAGCTTGGTCAACGCCCATTCTACAGGCAGGCATTCAGATCAGATGTCGCAGAAAGAAAGGAGATGCAAAGATAAAACTAAGGAACGGAGATCCAGAAAAGACATGTCGCGCCCCGGATTCGAACAACCGATTTACGACCTTGACCACCCCATCCGGCTACTAGTTCAATCTTCGGAATAAACCACTTTAGATCCGACCCCTCGGCGCCGAATCAAGGCAGGTCCAACCGCATCTGGTATCTATGTTTGACTGTTTGACTTCCTTCCTAGCGACCCTTAGATTGGAAGTGGCCCATCGGGCCGTTTTACTAATACAGTTCTTTGAATGGCCAATCCCACCAGTGGGGGCGTCACGGCTTCGACGGAGATGCTTGCGGCCAAGAGGCATGCCGGGGTGCACACACCCGTAATCGGGTGCAAAATGATAATTGCCAATCAACAAATGGCATACGCAGCCTAATTAATTAGGCTACCGCTCTCCACCGCTTCGCCCTTGGGCGGTGAGCGAGCGTCACACAGAGGGCTGCTCTTCTCTTCTACGTCTGGGGAGAGAGGCTAAGACTTCAGGCTAGCGGCATCCGTTTCTTGTCCGTTCTGAGCGGAGGCCGCGAACGTCCCAGGGTAATGCCTGGGGCATGAACGTGAATAAGCATGTAGTCTCTTGACCAGTAACATTTTCGGAC